>JAEEGG010027163.1_pt1 | contig 10871 bp, 10 predicted proteins | sample 9134161 | NCBI WGS metagenome assembly JAEEGG01 (sample SAMN16246543, study PRJNA631951) | gut metagenome | biome: gut microbiome; feature: rumen; material: CR-attached | host: Bos | place: Iran: Karaj | collected 2018-10
GTAGTCATAGTCCGATGATTCCATAGGCAGTCACAATGCAATCATAGCAACTGCATCCTGAGAGAAACCTCTGGATGCAGTTTTATTGTTTCATCCACGCTTTCCTCTAGACTTCTCCATATGTGGAGTGAGTCGACAAGGGTATTCAGAATGGACAAAAAAGGACAAGATTGCGCGTTCATAAATCAAGGGATTAACATTACTTTTGCATTGGCTAATATCCAGCTCACAAAAGCGGTCTTTGATATTTCATCACCTTTCTTTTCGTAAGATTGGCGGCCTCTTGGGAATCAGAATGAAAAAACTGTCTTTTTATTTTGTTTTCCACTCAATATTCATTATCTTTGCCACTGTCTTCGGATGATGTCCGACGACAGACATTGAGAAGAGCTATTGAGCTTCACCGTCAGAGAATCTGCAAATTCAAAGTAACAAGGTGAAAGGCTGAAGGCTGCTTCTCCCATTAGCATATCGCGAAATTCCCCGTTTTCAAGCGGGATGTTTCGCGGGCAGTCTATGGGTGTGAGCTGGTTTCATTCTTTTTGTTACGGGTATTGCAGCGCTCGGCTACATAAGTAGACGCTTTCGAAGTATAAACGGAGAAAGAACCTTCTGACGAAGAACGAAGAAGGTTAACACCCTCGTCGTACATCTGTATCTTTACATCAAATGCTAAATATTCATCAAAAAACATACAACTATGAAACAAAAATTACTAACCTTAGCCCTCTTGCTCTGCGCATGTTTGCAGACATGGGCTGACGAATGGACCGACAGCAATGGCGTAACATGGACATATACGCTCAATGGTTCAAATGCCGACATCATAGGGTCCTCAAAGACCTCTGGCAGTCTGGATATTCCCAACAAGGTAAATGGATATACCGTGACGGGCATCGGAGGTTATGCTTTCCAAAGAGGCACGGGCCTGACGAGTGTGACAATACCCGAGGGAGTGACAGGCATGGGAGGTTGGGTTTTTGAAGGCTGCTCCGGCCTGACGAGCGTGACCTTCCCGAGCTCCGTGACGAGCATCGGCGACGAAGCGTTCGCTTACTGCCTTGGCCTGACGACCGTGACCATCCCGAACTCCGTGACGAGCATCGGCTACAAAGCGTTCTCTCAAACAGCATGGTATAACAGTCAACCCGATGGCTTGGTCTATGCAGGCAAAGTGGCATATAAATATAAAGGTATAATGCCTGAAAACACCAGTATTTCGTTGGAAGAGGGAACATTGGGAATTGCTGTAGGTGCGTTCTATGAATGCTCCGGCCTGACGAGCGTGACCATTCCGAACTCCGTGACGAACATCGGCATTGGTGCTTTCTATGGCTGCGACGGCCTGACGAGCGTGACCATTCCTAACTCCGTGACGAGCATCGGCGAACGTACGTTCTATAACTGCTCCGGCCTGACGAGCGTGACCATCCCGAACTCCGTGACGAGCATCGGCGACGAAGCGTTCTCTGGCTGCTCCGGCCTGACAGATGTCTTCTGCTATGCAGTATATGTTCCGACAACATATGCTGATGTTTTCAATAATTCTTCCATCTCAACTGCAACCTTGCACGTGCCTGCACCGTCCCTGACTAGCTATCGGACGACAGCACCCTGGAGCGACTTTAAAACGTTCGTGGCTCTTGATGGCGAGACTCCTCCTGTTCCTGAGATATGCGCCACCCCAACCATCGCCTTCGCCAACGGCAAGCTGACTTTTGCATGCGAGACGGAGGGAGCATCGTTTGTGTCGTCGCTCAGTTTTGAGGATGCAAGCTTGCATACCAGCAGCGAGGTGAGCCTCGCTGCAAAGTATCGCATCAGCGTGTATGCGAAGAAGGATGGATATGCGAATTCTGTTGTCGCCACGATGGATATCGACCTCGCAACGATGGGTGATGCCAACGGCGACGGCCAGATCACCATCATAGATGCCATTAAGATTGTGAATGTCATTCTAGAAGCAACCTCGACAGAACCCCGGAGCGGCTTAGGAACGATCGTGACTCTTGATGGCGAGACTCCTTCTGCTCATGCGAAATGCGCCACCCCAACCATTTCTCTAGCCAACGGCATGCTGACGTTCACTTCTGAGACGGAAGGGGCTTCGTTTGTGACGTCGCTCAGTTTTGCGGATGCCAGCTTGCATAACAGCAGCGAGGTGAGCCTCGCTACAAAGTATCGTTTCAGCGTGTATGCGAAGAAGGATGGCTATGCTAATTCCGATGTCGCCACGATAGACATCGACCTCGCAACGAGGGGTGATGCCAACGGCGACGGCAAGATCACCATCGCTGATGCCGTTAAAGTTGTGGATGTCATTCTAGAAGGCGGTGACAGCAGCAATTCCGCTCGGTTGGATTTCTGAATCCGACCGAGGAGGACTTCTGCCTGCGCTTCCTGAACCGCACGAATGACCCCTATACCCGCAAGGCGCTGTCAGACCACGTGGACAATGAGGATCGCGAAGATGGGGTAACGATTCGTGACGCCATCGGTCGATGGGTGCTTTACTTGCGGAGGACTTTGCGGATGATGGCGCGGCCCTGGGCGTTGATGGACTGCTGGAGGACGATGCCCTTGCTGCTGGCTGACTGAGGACGGCCTGAGAGGTCGTAGGACTGCGCGGGACGCGACGGGGAGGGGGCGACGGATGGGACGGCGGTGAGGTCTTCCTTGCCAAACTGCCAGGCGTCGAACTGGACGTTGGTGGATTCGGTGAAGACGAAGAAGACGTTGCGCGTGCCTTTAGCTGCCTCAGGATCGACGGGGACGATATAGTCCTGCCAGGCGGTCGAGGCGATGTCGACGGTGGCTGTGGCGGCGTTGGTGAGGCTTCCCAGGCGCAGCTCCATCTTTCCCGTTCCCTTGGCCCTGATCATGAGCGAGGCTGCTCCCGGGGTGCCGAACTCCACTTTCCTGAGCATCGTCCAGGATCCTGCTGCCATCTTCACCTGCAGGTTCTTCGAGGCGTCGTTGCCCAGCGTGTTGAGGTTGGGCACCTTGGTGATGTTGGTGAAGTCCTCGTAGCTGACGCCGCCGCATGTGGACATTGTCTCGGCCTGCTGCAGCACGTAGGGGTTGAGGTTGGCTATGGCCGTCGGTCCCTGATTGTTGGCGGTGACGGCGCTGATGCGCTGTGCGCTCTCGTTGACCGTGGCCTTGTTCACCTGTATGGAGCGGAATCCTGATGCACCTGTGTTCATGCTCTTCTCGAGGCTCATGGCGTGGTAGAATAGGTAGTAGTTGTTGTCGACCTTCTGCAGGTGAGTATGGTTGTTGCCGTAGTTATAGCCGAAGGTGCCGGGGTTGGCCAGATACTGTCCGCAGTACTCCCATGAGTTGGGATCGAGGGGCGTGTCGGTCTTCATGTAGCACATGCTGCATGCCGAGGGGGCGCTGAAGGAGCCTCGCTTGCTGTAGCTGCTCCAGTCGTTGCGGTCGCTCCAAGAGGTGCAATAGGTGTAGACCATCTTTCCGCCGATGATGTTGAGCTCGCTGGCCTCGAAGTGGTAGGGTGCAGGTATCTTCACGGCGCTGCCGTCGAGGGCAGTCATCGAGGGCTTGAGCTTGGCTATGCAGGCGTTGTTGGGCTGCAGCTTCGTGCCTTTGTTGTTGGGGTCGCCACCGCCGAAGGCTATCCAGGCCGTTCCCTCGTCGTCGATGACCACGCCGGGGTCGAACACCCAGTTGCAGGGGCTGACGCCGGGCGTGCTGCCCGTGATGAGTGCCTTGGTGAGCGGCGAGCGGAAGGGTCCTATGGGCGATGATCCCTTGATCACTCCGACGCTGCCTCCGCCATTGGAGAAGTAGACGAAGAACTCGGGCTGGCCGCTGTCGGTGGTGCGCCAGACGGCTGACGGAGCCCACGACTGCCCGCACCACGAGCCGCAGACGCGCCCCACGTCGATGGTGCCGTGGAAGGTCCAGTTGGCCAGGTCGTCGGTCGACAGCACCACGAGCGACTTGATGTTGCCGTAGCCGTTCTCGCCCTTCTTGCCGTTGACGATAAACTGCTGGTGGTCGTTGGATCCATAGACGTAGATGCGGCCGTCGTAGTAGATGGCCGTAGGATCGGCGCAGAAGACACAGGGGCTGATGGGGTTGCCCTGTGATACGCTCTTATAGGTCTTTGCCACGCCCTGTGCCATTGCCGGCAGCACCGAGGCCATCAGCATCAGGGGGAAGAAAAACTTTCTGATCATCGTATTAGGTCGTTTGGTTGCTTAGGGGGGGGCTACTTCTTCTTTTTTCTGCCGAAGAGTCCGGAGAAGGCATTGTAGTTCTTGCGGAGCTTCCGCATCATGAGGAAGGCATCGATGGCCAGTGCGCCGTTTGAGATGATGCTGGAGATGAACTCGCCGCGCGTGGAGTCCTCGCGCTTGACGAACAGCCGGCCCCAGAGCTGGCTGATGCGCTGGTTGTCGCGGTCAATCTCGAGCAGGAGCTTGCCCTTGCGCTGCCTGATCTCCTCCAGTGTTTGATATTCGGGATTGCTCTTCATGTTGAGGATGGCGTTAGTGGGTTTATTCGTTCATCAGCAGGCGTGCAAGCCGTCGCACCAGAGGCCGCTCTATCCAGGGGCGGCGGAAGGTGTAGATGACAAGTAGAATCAGGGCATAGATGCCTGCAACGACGAAGAAGGCTCCTACGCAGCCCAACGCCGGCGATAGCCACAGCGCCAGGCCTATGGAGGCGAAGAGGAGCACGAAGAGTAGGATGACTGACAGCAGCAGGATGAGTGCCGCGGCCTTGAGCAGGCGCACCACCTTCTCTATGACGTCGAGCTTGACGTACTCCGTCTGAAGCCCCAGGTAATGCTTCATCGCCTCAATGAGCTGGGCAATGGTCTCTACGTTCTTGTCACTCGATAGCATAGTCGTCGGAATAGAGTGGGGGAGCGGCGCATCGCTGCGGATGCCGGCCTCTCCCCCGCAGTCGTTGAGTTAGTCGGCCATCTCCTCGAGGTCGTCGACGAGGTCGCCTACTTCCTTGCGGTTGAGCTTGATGTTGTGCTTCTTGAGGAAGTCCTCTACCGTCTCGGAGATCTTTGCACGGGTGTCCTTGCCACTCTCAGGGGCCATGAGAAGTCCCAATGCTGCGCCGGCGATGGCTCCGCCGATGAATGCGCCAATGTAACCTAGTCCTTTCATAGTTGATACGTTTATTAATTTGGTGAGTAATGAAAGTTATTCGGGGGCAAATTTACAAAATAATTGCATATAACGGTAAGAAAAGCTGTTATTTTTTTGTTAAAAATGTTAGTTTTTGTTCATTTAACAAAGTTTATGCCCTAAAACGCTTGCTATGTCGAGGTATTTTTGTACTTTCGCGGTGGATTTACAAAATATTCAGTCAATCATTTAATAAATTATGAAGAAGTACATCTTATTCTGCGCAGGCATCGGCCTGGCAATGGCATTTACAAGTTGTGGATCAAGCGAGAAGGCCTACCGCAAGGCTTACGAGAAAGCTCAGGCACAGGCTCAGCAGCAGGTGCAGACTCAGCCCGTGCAGCAGACACAGGTGACCGAGACTCCGGTGGTGACTCCTGTGCAGACCGTCCCGTCGACCCAGACTCAGGTAGTGGACAATCGTGACAATGTGCAGGTGCGCCAGGAGCGCGTGTCGATTGTCAGCGGCTCCGGCCTGCAGAACTACAGCGTCGTGGTGGGCTCGTTCTCAGTGATTGCCAATGCCGAGGGCTTGCAGCAGCGCCTGAAGAATGCCGGCTATGCCGCTCAGATTGTGAAGAACGAGGACCGCAACATGTATCGTGTGGTGGCCTCGACGTTCAACAACAAGGCTGACGCCGTGCAGAGCCGCGACCAGCTGCGCAACACCTACGCTGACGCCTGGCTGCTCTACAACGGACGCTAACTCCAGCTATTTGGGCAGGATATTATCCATCGATTACGGCCAGAAGAGAACAGGCTTGGCAGTCACCGATCCTCTGCAGCTCATAGCTGGAGGATTGGCGACTGTTGCTACATCGGAGCTCTTCGAATGGCTGAAGGCCTACGTCGGCAGGGAGGCGGTGGAGCGCATCGTCATCGGCGAGCCGCGCCAGATGAACGGTCAGCCCAGCGAGAATATGGCTCGCGTGCAGCAGTTCGTCAACCGCTGGCGCAAAGCCTTCCCTGCGATTCCCATCGAGCTCTACGACGAGCGTTTCACCTCGGTGCTGGCTCATCAGGCTATGCTCGACGGCGGTCTGCGGAAGAAAGCGCGCCAGAACAAGGCGCTGGTCGACGAGATCAGTGCCACCATCATCCTTGAGGACTACATGCGCTCGCGTCGCTAAGCAAAAATCTCAAATCTCAACTCTCAAATCTCAACTCTCAAATCTCAAATCCAAGTGGTATTACCTATTTATATATACGGCCAGCCAGTGCTGCGAAAGGTGACTGAGGACATCACCCCCGACTATCCCGACCTGGCACAGCTCATCCAGAATATGTGGGACACGCTGGCTGAGAGCGAGGGAATAGGACTGGCGGCACCTCAGATCGGGCTGCCCATCCGCCTCTCGGTCATCGACCTTCGTCCGCTGGCTGACGATATGCCTGAGTACAAGGACTTTCATAGGGCATACATCAACCCTCATATCGTTGAGCACGACGAGACCAATACGGACGTCTCGGAGGAAGGCTGCCTGTCGCTGCCTGCCATTCACGAGAAGGTGACGCGCCCCACCCGCATCCACGTGCAGTGGCAGGACGAGCAGTTCGTGCAGCACGACGAGTGGGTGGAGGGCTATCTGGCACGTGTGATGCAGCATGAGTTCGACCACTTGGATGGAAAGATGTTCATCGACCATATCTCGCCGCTGCGCAAACAGCTCATCAGGAGCAAGCTGAAAGCCCTGACGCAGGGCCGCTATCGCTGCGCTTACAAGACAAAGCCGGTGAGAAGATAGAGCATGTTGACCCACCACCAGCCCCTCCCCGTGCGGAGGGGAGTTTAAGTAGTTTGCAGTATGAGTATATTCGTCAGACTCTTCCTACGACTGAACTATCTAAACGCCCCTTCTGTGGCGAAGTGTTGGGTGTGGGCTCTTCTCGTTCTGCTCTCTCTTCCTTCCGCTGCCCAGTACAACACCGACCGCCTCGTCACCATCGGACGGTCGGCACTCTATTATGAGGACTATGTCCTCTCCATGCAGTACTTCAATCAGGCCATCGCCGTCAAGCCTTACCTCTATGAACCCTGGTTCCTGAGAGGGGTGGCCAAATATCATCTCGACGACTTCGCAGGAGCAGAGAGCGACTGTACGGAGGCCATCGAGCGCAATCCTTATGTCGTGGGCATCTATGAGTTGCGAGGGCTCACCCGCATTCAGCAGGAGAAGTTCGCTGAGGCCATCGCCGACTACGACCGCGCCCTTCGCATGTCGCCGGAGAACCGCTCGCTGTGGCACAACCGCGTGCTCTGTCACATCCAGAACAAGGATTTCGAAATAGCGCTGGCCGAGCTCGACACGATGCAGGCACGCTGGAGCCAGTATGCCGCCAGCTACACCATGCGGGCCGACACCTACCTGCAGATGAAAGACACCACCCAGGCTGTGGAAGCACTGGAGAAGAGCCTGGAGCTGGACCCCTACGACGGCAAGACCTGGGCGGTGCGCAGCCTGATCAGCCTGCAGCGCAAGGAATGGAAGGAGGCCGAGGAACAGCTCGACCACGCCATCCACCTGCTGCCGAAGAATGGCGGCTACTACATCAACCGCGCCCTGGCTCGCTACAACCAGAACAACCTGCGTGGAGCGATGGCCGACTATGACATCGCGCTGGAGATAGAGCCCAACAACTTCCTGGGTCACTACAACCGAGGACTGCTGCGTGCTGACGTGGGCGACGACAACCGCGCCATCACCGACTTCGACTTCGTCCTCCGGCTGGAGCCCGACAATATGCTGGCACTCTTCAATCGCGCTGTGCTGCTCGACCGAACTGGTGACCTGCGTGGCGCCGTCGACGACTATACGAAGGTCATCGACGAGTACCCCAATTTCTATACGGGCATCCTCTATCGCGCTCGCTGCTACCGCAGGATGGGACTGACGCAGAAGGCAGAGCTCGACGAGTTCAAGGTCTATAAGTCCCAGCTCTACCAGCACCTCTACGGCATCAAGCCCAAGCAGGGGCCGCGCAGTCAGCGCAAGCGCAGCGACATCGATCCTGAGAAATATGACGAGCTGGTGGTGGCCGACGAGCAGGAGCCGGAGCGCGAGTACCAGAGCGACTATCGCGGAAGGGTGCAGGACCGCAAGGCCGATATGGACCTCCTGCCCTTGTTCGCCCTCTCGCTCGAGGCTCAGCAGAACGAAGTCAACAAGTCGGCGCTCTTCGACCAGCAGGTGGAGGAATACAACCGCCACCGCTACGCGCGTACAATATATATTAATAATCAGCATGCCTCCCTCGACTCTAGGCATTCTGCCGACTATTTCCAATATCTTGACTCGTTGTCGACAGCCATTCAGCAGGCCCGTCAGACGCGTGTGGCAATGCCGCTGCTCATCGCCAGGGCTGTGGCCTATGCGGCCATTCAGGACAATGAGGCCGCCGTTCACGACCTGACCACCTACCTGCAGGTTGACTCGGCGTCGGTGCTGGCCCTTTGGCAGCGGGCTGCCTGCCAGTCGCGCCTCAATCAGTTTACGGCTGCCGAGGGCGGCAATACCGAGCTGGCGTCGGCAGGTGTAAGGAGCGACATCGACCACGCCCTGCGCCACAGCCCTCAGAATGCCTATCTGCTCTATAACCGCGGATGCCTGCATGCCCAGCAGCAGGACTATCAGCAGGCTGTGGCCGACTTCTCAGCCTCCATTGCTGCCGATGCTCGTCTGGGCGAGGCCTATTACAACCGAGGCATCTGTCTGATTCGCCTCGAACGTATCGGCGAGGCTGTCGCCGACCTCAGCAAGGCCGGCGAGCTGGGACTCTATGCTGCATATAGTATCATCAAAAAATATAGGAACAATGTCACAAAATAAGGAAAAACTGACCTGGAGCCGCGTGCTCACAACCGTGCTGGAACTGCCCGGAGTGAAGGTCGACCGCGTAGCATTCCTGCGCAAGGAACTGAAGTCTTATTGCAGTGCGTCGAAACTCGATATGCTCGAGGGCGTCCGACCCTATACCATCGTCAGCGACCGCGTCATCGACATCGTGGCGAAGAAATGCATCAACCGTCATACCACGCTGGCCACCACCGCCTCGACCATTGCCGGACTACCTGGCGGACTGGCTATGGCTGCTACCATTCCGGGTGATATCACGCAGTATTACTATCACGTGGTGGTGCTCTCGCAGAAACTGGCCTATCTGTATGGATTTCCTGATTTCTGCGACGAGGAAGGCGAGCTGGGCGATATGGCCTCCGACCTGCTCACCATCTTCATGGGCTCGATGATGGGCGTGAAGGTGGCCGACCAGGGCATCACTGAGCTGGCCAAGGGTCTGGCGCAGCAGGCTGTGGGACGCCTCCCCCGAGTGGCTATCACCCGTGCCGCTGTCTATCCCATTGCCCAGAGCATTGCCCGTGTGGCCGGCATGAAGCTTACGAAGGAAGGCTTTGCCAAAGGCATCGGTAAGTTCATCCCCATAGCAGGAGGCCTGTTCTCAGGCAGCCTCACTTTGTTCACCTTCAAGCCCGGTGCCCGCCGCCTGCAGAAACGACTGAAGGCTCAGAAGATGCACTTCACCGACGGCGACATCGATGCCCTCTCCTACAAGAACATCCGCACCTCCTTCTCGAAGGCAGAGCAGAGCGAAAATCATCCCGAGGCCAAGCAGCGTGCCGTCATCGAGGCGATGGTCAATATGGCCAATATCAACGGGGCTGTGGCTCACGAGAAATACAGGCTCATAGAAGAGAAAGTGGCCAAGAGCGACCTCGACGACGATGAGAAGCTGGAGCTGCTGGGCAATGTGGGTACGGAGGAGAGCCACGAGAGCGACTTCAGCTATGACGTCGACTACGACCTGCTGTCGTGCGATCCCGACTATGCTGCCGATGCCCTGCGCTCGCTGATCAGTGTGGCCCGTGCCCAGGGCACCCAGCCCACGATGGCCGAGCGTATGTTTCTCACGATGGCGGCCAAGGCTCTTGGCATCAGCAAGGAGACGCTCGACGAATGGATGAATGCCTGACAGAAAACTTTTCTGCATGAATATGCCGTTATTACAAAAATATGTAGTACCTTTGCACTCGCTTAAACTTTAACATATATCGTAGATATGGAAATCAAGATTACATTCCCTGACGGATCTGTTCGCTCGTATGAGCAGGGCGTGACGGGATTTGAGATTGCCGAGAGCATTTCGCCGGCTCTGGCACGCAGCGTCCTGTGCTGTGGCGTGAATGGCGAGACAGTAGAGCTGAACCGTCCTATCATGGACGACGCAAAGATCGAGCTCTACAAGTGGGACGACGAGCAAGGTAAGCACACCTTCTGGCACACAAGTGCCCACCTGCTGGCTGAGTCGCTGAAGGAGTTGTATCCTGGCATTCAGTTCGGTTTCGGACCTGCCGTCGAGAGTGGCTTCTTCTATGATGTGCTGCTGCCTGAGGGCCAGATGATCAAGGAGAGCGACTTCCCAACGATTGAGGCAAAGATGAAGGAGCTGGCTTCGAAGAAGGAGCCTGTGGTGCGTCGCGAGGTGCCTAAGGCAGAGGCCCTGAAGGAGTTTGCTGCCGACGGTCAGACCTACAAGTGCGAGCACATCGAGCAGGACCTCGAGGACGGCACCATCACCACCTATACCCAGGGTGCCTTTACCGACCTATGCCGCGGTCCGCACCTCGTCGATACTGGCGAGATCAAGGCCGTCAAGCTGACGAGCGTTGCCGGAGCCTTCTGG
>JAEEGG010027167.1_pt1 | contig 10869 bp, 7 predicted proteins | sample 9134161 | NCBI WGS metagenome assembly JAEEGG01 (sample SAMN16246543, study PRJNA631951) | gut metagenome | biome: gut microbiome; feature: rumen; material: CR-attached | host: Bos | place: Iran: Karaj | collected 2018-10
GTAGGGCGTGATTTCAACCATATAGAAAGGCATCTTGTTGCCGAAGTCTTTCCAGTCGCTGCGCCACTGGCGGACAAGCTCGGTCATCCTCGGGACGAATTCGTCTTCGTGACCGACGTTGGAGCAGCCCTGGTACCAGATGAATCCGCGTGCGGTGTAGCCCTGCAGGGGAACCTGCATTCCATTGTACATCTCATAAGGGCGGAGCATATCCATTCTCTGCTTTACGGCTTCCGTGGACACATCCTCTCCGAAAGCCGCTACAGTCTCCTTGGGCAGCCAGCCTTCCACGCGGGCGCCTCCGCGGGCGAATGCAACTACGCCGACAGGGATGTCAAGCACCTCATTGAGCTTGCGGGCGAAGAAATAGCCGACTGCACTCATCTCAGGAATGCTGTTCGGGTCGGCGCCGGCCCAGCCGTCGGTGGCGGCGGAAGTCACCTCTTCCTGCGGTTCGTCAGCCTGGACGGTGCGGACATACAGCATACGGATACGGTCCCTTGCGGGAGCCTGGGTGATGATCTCATTGTATCCTTTGACAGGGCAGTTGTCGAAACCCTTGATGGGCATTTCCATATTGGACTGTCCTGATGCCAGCCAGACTTCTCCGACAAGCACGTCCTGGATGGTTATCGAACCGCCGTCACCCTTCACGGCGACGGTGTAGACGTTGTAGCTGGCGGCGGGGGTGGGAACATAGGCAGCCCAGTGTCCCTTGGCGTCAGCCTTTGCGGTGTAGGTCTCTCCGTCCCACGAGGGTGTCACGGAGATCGTTGCTCCAGGAGTGGCAAAGCCGAAGACCGCTGCCTGCGACATCTGCTGCAGCACCATATGGTCGCCGGTGGGGTATTTGAGCCGGAGCTCTGCGTTCATTGTCAGACATAAAAACAGAAAAGATGCAATCAACAATAGCTTTTTCATTTCAAACTCCGGATATCGGCACCGGCACGCCTTCTCCAAAGTTACCATTATTTTTATTACCTTGTTGCGCAAAACTGACTTACAATGCAAAAAGCCATCTCCAGTCTTTTCGCCTTTTTATGGGCCTGTTCAGTATTGACCGCCCAGAATCCTGGCGGCAGCAACATTCCTCTGGCCGATCCTTTCATCTATTGTGAGGACGGGATCTACTATCTCTATGGCACCGGTGCGGCTGACGGAATAGCTGTCTGCACTTCCACTGACCTGATGCAGTGGCAGTGGCCCGAAGGCAGGCAGATGTACCTCGCCTTGTCAAAGGAGGATTCCTATGGCGAGAAATGGTTCTGGGCTCCGGAGGTCTATCATATAGGCGACCTTTACTATATGTACTATTCTGCAGAGGAACATTTCTGCGTAGCGACATCCCGCTCTCCTCTTGGCCCGTTCGTACAGCAGGAGAAAGTCCCTATGAGGGAGGAGAAGGGTATCGACAACTCACTGTTCATCGACGATGACGGCACGCCCTACCTGCTGTTCGTGAATTTCGACAAAGGGAACGAGATATGGATTGCCGAACTTCAGGACGATCTGCTGCATCTCAAGCCAGGCACCGGGAAGTTCGTGATAAAGATGAGTCAGGAGTGGGAGAAAGTGTGGCCTTCGGTGAATGAGGGACCTTTCATCGTCAAACACAAGGGGATCTACTATCTTACATATTCTGCCAACAGCTACGAAAGTCCGAACTACGGCGTGGGCTACGCGACTGCCACTTCGCCGCTCGGTCCGTGGACAAAGTTTGAAGGCAATCCGGTGCTGCAGTTCGCAGGCGGCTTCGACGGAACGGGCCACCACGCGCTCTTTGTGGACAACCAGGGCCAGCGCAGGATAGTTTTCCATTCTCATAACAGGCGTGGGCAGATCCAGCCCCGCGTGATCCACATCGGCAGCTATGGTTTCGCACCTGACGGCCGTATTGAAGTTGACGAGATTTTTATGAATCCTTTTATAATATTCCAGCAATGAAAAAAGCAATACTGATCATTTCAATTCTGGCGATGTCCCTGTCCCTCTCTGCGCAGAGAGGCCCGAGGACTCCCAACGACACTCTGCGCTCTGTCATCGTGCAGCCTGACGGCAGGGTTCTTTTCCAGATTTACGCTCCCAAGGCACGTACTGTTTCCCTGGGTGGAGATCTGGGCTATAACGCCCGTGTCGAATTCAAGGAAGCTCCGAACGGAGTATGGCAGGGTATGTCAGGCAAGCTTGACGACGGCCTGTTCCGTTACCATTTCATCGTTGACGGCGTGAAGGTCCAGGACCCGAAGAGCGCTCTTGCAGGCGAGACTTCAGCCATCCTGACTGTCGGCGAAGGCTATGTGAAAGACGTTCCGCACGGAGCGGTAGCACAGCGCTGGTACTATTCGAAGAATCTCAAGGAGATGCGCCGTATGCACGTCTGGACCCCTGCAGGATATGAGAATTCGAAGCAGAAACTTCCCGTGCTCTATCTCATCCACGGTGGCGGAGACAATGACGCAGCCTGGCCTACTGTCGGTGCAGCCGGCTGGATTCTGGACAATCTGCTGGCCGAGGGCAAGATGGTGCCTATGATAGTCGTGATGCCGAACGGAACCATCAATGTCCCCGATGAGGTTCCTCCCTTCGCAGAAGATCTCTTCAGTTCCATCATCCCGTTCGTGGAGCAGAATTACCGCGTTCTCGCCAACCAGAAGAGCAGAGCTATCGCTGGCCTCTCGATGGGAGGTATGGAGACTATGGAAGCAGTTTTCACTCATCCTGAGATGTTCAGCTATGCGTGGGTGCTGTCTTCAAGCCTGAAACCGGGTGTTGACCCGAAGCAGGAGGCTGAGCGTCTCGGCATCGCCGGCAAGATCGCACAGATCAACAAGGAGTACCGCCAGTTCTATTTCACACAGGGCGGTCCTTCGGATATCGCTTATCAGAACTGCAAGAACACCCTCAAGGTGATGGATGAACTAGGCCTCAACTACAAATATGTCGAGAACGCCCAGGCTGGCCACAGCTGGCCTACCTGGCGCGCTGATCTCGAGGTTCTGGCTCCGATGATTTTCAAATGATTTAAAGCCGGGTAGCTGGAACTCCTTCGAAAGTGATTTTCACGGGGAGTATCTTCCCGTCCTTGTCGAAGTACAGCCTTTCAATGCACGTCACCCTGTCGTTGCCGTCAGTGGCACCGAGAGGGTGACGGTGGTATATGATGTAGTACTCGTCCTTGCCGCGGCCCTTTATTACAGAGTGGTGCCCTGCGCCGGTAGCGACTTCAGGGTCGGACTCCAGTATAGTGCCGATGCGTTCGAAGGGGCCGAAAGGACTGTCGGACATAGCGTAGGCCACGTGGTAGTCGGGACCTGTCCATCCTCCTTCGCTCCACATAAAGTAGTATGTGCCATCTCTCTTGAGCATAAAGGGTCCTTCGACATATCCTTTAGGGGTGATTTCCTTGTAGACTTCTCCGTCCTCGAAAGGCACGATGCTCATAAGGTCGTTTCCGAGGCGGACCATATTGCAGTGGCGCCATCCGCCGTAATACATATAGTACGTTCCGTCATCGTCCCTGAAAACGAACTGGTCGATGGGTTGGGCTCCGTTTATGACCTCGTCGATAAGGGGATGTCCGAGGGCGTCCCTGAACGGGCCGGCGGGGTTGTCGGCGGTTGCGACTCCGATGCCGCCTTCGCCTTTTTCGTGCATGTCATTCGCTCCGAAATAGAGGTAATAGGTGCCGTCTCTTTCTATGACGGACGGTGCCCATAGGGCTCTGCGCAGCCAGGAGATGTTTTCTTTGGAAATGACTTTCTCGTGTTTTGTCCAGTTGACAAGGTCCTTCGATGAGAATGCATCCATAAACAGCTGTTCGTCATATGGCTGCGACCAGGTGGGGTAGATCCAGCATTCGTTGCCGAAGACTATTCCTTCGGGGTCGGCATACCAGCCTTCGAACAGGGGATTTCCGCTCATCTGGGCCGGCTTCCTCGAGCAGGCGCAGACCGTCAGCGCCAGCAGGACTATCGTGACAATTCGTTTCATATTGCTAAGATAGAAAGAATTCAGAATCTGCGAGGCCCAGACAGAAAGTAAGGTCTTCGGATGCGGCGCTGCATTGTGCAGCAGCTTGGTCCGGAGAGGACTCCGCTCACTGCGTTCGCTGTGTCCGGGTGCCACCTTGGTGGCGGCAGCTCGCGGGGCGCCGGGACAAGCAGCTCTGAGGGCGCAGACACGCTCGGGCGGCGTCTTTCGCTGCGTTCGCCTGTCGCGACGAACTCGCCCTTATCGTCTGCATCTTTCGTTGTCGTCTGACTGTGTCTGCTAACGCAGCCCAGTCGGCCTCCACCTCAATCTGCGCCGAACGTGGCTCAGACATCGTCGCTCCCGGGCGGCTCACTCCGCTCATCCGCTATTTCGCCCTCGCTCAAGCGCCCTTTACGCCGCTGTCCCGCGCCCCTGGTTGCTGCGCCCCGCGAAGTTATCCTAAACAGGCGAAAGGGAGCCCGACGGGAGAGCTCCCTGCCTGGCTGGAGATAACTTCTTCAACATCCCCGGCATTGCCTCTGCACAAAATGAACGAGAGTGCTTTCTCATTCATTCTGTGAGGCAGATTGTGCAGGAAACGGGCAAAAACAGCGCACAGAATGAAAGAGAGCGTCCCCACATCCATTCTGTGTCCACGAAATGAGTTAGGCGCATCAGCGCCGTGGCGGAGTGTGCGGTGTGTCCGGAGGATACGAGCCACGGAGCCACCCGGGTTCTGCGCAGCAGGTTCCGGCATATCCCCCTTGGGGGATGTCGCAAAGCGACAGGGGGGAGACTTTTCCGCACGAAAAAAGTCCAGCAACACTGCTGGACTTTTTGAGAGCGGAAAACGAGACTCGAACTCGCGACCCCGACCTTGGCAAGGTCGTGCTCTACCAACTGAGCTATTTCCGCGTGATTGGGATGGCAAAGATATGGATATTTTTGATATGTGCAAACAAAAAAGATGATATTTTTGCAAGACCATATTGACAACGCTGACATGAGACGACTCTTCTCCATACTGTTTTTATTGACCGCAGTCACTTGCGTGACCGCAAATGCGCAATTGCATTATTCAGCCGGAAGCGACCCTTTCACCAAGTGGAAAAGCATCCGCACGGAGCACTACGACATAATCTATCCCTATGGTGTGGATTCCCTTGCAAGAGTCTATGCAGCCAATATGGAAGCAGTCCGCAAAGACGCAATCATATTGCCTCAGAAAGTGGATCCCGCACGTGCCAAAGTGATACTTCATCCTTTCGCCCTGGCTGGAGACGACAGCAAGCGCAGCAACAGTCCCGTGAGGCTGGATGTGTTTACTTCGCCGGATATGTCCGATTATATGTCCGAACCCTGGGAATATACTACGGCCATTGCCAAGAGCCGCCATCTGGGGCACGAAGCCCTGATGGACCGCGGCTTCCTGCGAGCCATCCATTATGTCTTCGGAGATAATGCGCGCGTACTCGGTACAGCCTTCTTCAACAATTTCTACTGGATGGGCGACGAAGCGGTTGCCGTCACCGACCTGTCCCACGCCGGACCGGGTCGCAACGCAGAGTTCCTGAAATTTTACCGTACCGCATTCGTGGAGAAGGATTTTCGCAACTATGACAGGTGGAAACTCGGATCCTATAAGTATATGACTCCAGGTCCGGATGCTTTCGGTTATATCCTGGAAGCCAACTACAGGAGTCAGAACAACGACTACCTCTTCAGCCGCGAGTGGGCCGACAATATCATAGACCATCCCCTGAAAACATTGTTCAACGGGCGTACCTCCAATCCCTCCGGGACATTCATGGCTCCGAATTTCAACACCTACCGGAGCACTCTGGCAGATATGTTCCAGAAGGATTTCGACTCACGCAGGCCCTTCACTCCCGCGACATCTGTATGGCAAGCCAAAAACTACAGCGAGTATACTAACTTCGTGTACATCGAGTCTCAGGATGCGATATTCGCTGTCAAGGAGAGTTTTCAGGAGGCCACACAGCTGGTGAAGATCAATCCCCGCAGCGGCACCGAAAAGTTCGTGATGTATTTCAGCCCCGAATCGTCATCGCTCGAGGAGCACAACGGCAAGCTTTATTGGAGCGAGATTGTCCACAAAGGTCCCTGGGAGCTTGAAGATTTTTCAGAGATATTCTCTTATGACACCCGTAAGGGAACTCTCAAAAGGATAACGAAAGACACGCGCTATTTCAATCCCGCATTGAATGACGACGGAACGGTGATAGCAGTCAGCGAGAATACTATTCTTGGAGATTCATACCTGACCATACTTTCGCCCGACGGCGAAAAAGAGCTTAGCATCAAGGCTCCTGACAACGGCTCTATCAAGAAGATGGCCTGGATGGGAGACGTGCTGTACTGCCTGATCGTCACCAGGGACGGCCTTGGCATCTACAGTATGGGTGATGACGGGTGGAAGACCCGCCTTGCTCCCCAGTGGCAGAACATCTATGACCTGTCTTCTACGACCCTGCGGCTTGACGGCCGTATGGCAAACGTCCTTACTTTCACCAGCGATGTGGACGGTGTGCTGAACATCTATGCCTTCGAGCCGGCAACACGTGCAGTGCACAAGCTTATCAACTCTCCCTACGGAGCTGTCGAAGCCAATGCATATAAGGATGGAGCGATGATCTACAGCCGATTCGGTCGAACTGGATATTCGCTTGCCAGAACCGATGCCGCCGATTTTGCGATGAAGCCCACGGATATGTCTAAGCCTTTCAGCTTCCCCCTTGCCGACAAAGGCTCCGAGCTGGCAGGCAATGCTTATCCCAAGCCGGACGAAGAGATGCTTGCAAATTACCTTGACGAGAAGGAATATCCCTCCCGCGACTATAACAAACCCGCCAACTGGTTCCACATCCACAGCTGGCTGCCGGCATATGTCAATGCAGGCATCGGCCACAGCAAAATGGCTCTCCCAGCCGCGCCCGGAGCCATGGTGTTCTCGCAGAACTATCTGGGAACGGTTCAGGCAATACTCGGATATTCATACGGAAAGAGCCCCTATTCTTCAGACTGGCTGCACGGAGGACACTTCGGTATAGTGTTCAACGGCACTATTCCCAGGGTGGAACTTTCTGCCGAGGTCAACACCACCGAGAAGGTGATCTACGCATATGGTGCCGACGAATACGGCAAGCCCTGGAACTATCTGGCCTTTGCCGATGACGGCAAGCCCTTCTATGAGATTTCAGCCCGCATATTCCAGCCGCTGACCTACAGGATGCTGGGCCTTAACGCCAAGGTCGAACCTTATCTGAGTTACCACCACAGCAATAACCTCGCTGTCGATTATATCGGGGGACGCAGCAGATCTGCGGATTATTTCGTGGCCGGAATCAGCGGAGAGGCAGCAACTGACGTAGCCCATTCCGGCATCTATCCCCGCTTGGGCATCGGACTCTCTATGGACCGTATCTCTCCTTCAGCCTTCGGCAAGGCTGCAAGCGCCTTCACTTCGCAGTTCGGCACGAAACTGTCTGTCTATCTGCCCGGAATCGATGTCACCCACGGTGTGCACGTGACTATGGACTGGGTTCGCCAGAACTGGAAGAGGGGTAGCGCCGTTTTCACAACGAACAGTCTCATAGAGCTGCCGAGAGGCTATACTCAGATAGACCTCCTGCAGTTCAGCAACGCAAGGTACTGGAAAGGCGGTGTGGACTATGCCGTTCCCATCTATCTGGGCGATACCAGTCTTGGAGGTTTTATGTACCTTAAGAGGCTGCAGGTCATTCCTTTCTTCGACTTTGCAGTGAGCAAGAGGTATGACGGCAGCAGACAGAACTACCTCAGTGCAGGTACGGACCTGCAGGTAGACTGCAATTTCTTCAGACTGAAACTGGACGGTTCTTTCGGCGCCCGCGTGGCATACAACACTCCCTTCGAGCTTATGCAGAGCGTGGTTTCTGCCCAGGCGCTTGTGAAAGTGAACTTCTAGACGCTGAGAATCTTGGTGATCTCGTAGAGGTTGCGGTTGATCTGGTTGTGACGGCTGCAGGCCTCTTCGAACGGTGTGTAGGTTACATCACCCTTGCGGATGCCGACCATCACGCCCTTGCGGTTGTCAAGCAGGGCGCCGACTGCCTCATAACCGAGAGTGCTGGCAAGCACGCGGTCGCTGCAGGTAGGGCTGCCGCCGCGCTGGATGTGTCCGAGAGTGGTTACGCGAGTGCTGTATTCGGGAATATGCTCTTTCACCTGGGCGGCCACTTCTTCTGCGCTTCCCATCTTGCCGCCTTCTGAGACTATGATGATGCCGGAAGTCTTGTTCTTGCGCCTTTCGATGACGAGATAGTTGCAGAGACTGTCGATATCGGTCATGATTTCGGGAACAAGTGTAACCTCGGCACCTGTCGCAATACCGGTGTTGAGTCCGATGAATCCGGCGTCGCGGCCCATCACTTCTACAAAGAACACAAGGTTGTGGCTCTGTGCGGTGTCACGGATCTTGTCGATAGCATCCATAGCCGTATTGATGGCAGTGTCGAAGCCTATAGTATAATCGGTGCCGTAGATGTCGTTGTCGATGGTTGCCGGGATGCCCACGATAGGAATGTCAAAATCTTCGCCGAGGGCCATCGCGCCTCTGAAGGATCCGTCACCTCCGATTACCACCAGTCCGTCGATTCCGGCTTCGACAAGGTTGTCATAAGCAATTTTCCTTGCTTCTTTCTCCTTGAATTCGGGGCAGCGTGAAGTTTGGAGGATGGTGCCTCCGCGATTTATGATTTTCGAAACAGACTGGGACTGCATAGGGACGAATTTCTTCTTCAGGATACCCTTGTATCCTTCCATAATGCCCACAACATCAATCTTATAGAAGATTGCAGTACGAACCACGGCTCGGATGGCTGCATTCATTCCCGGAGAGTCTCCGCCTGACGTAAGAACGCCGATTCTTTCTATTTCGTGCATAGTTGTACAATGTTTTTCGCTGCGTAAAGATAGTGATTTTGCAATAGTTTTTTATTTATTAATAAATTTTTCATACCTTTGAATGTTACTATACACCAACCGACTAAAGTTATAATCAAATATTTACTCTATGAAAACTTTGTTCAAAGGATTTCTTATCGCTTCGCTGATGTTCATCGGCGTAGCAGCCAACGCTCAGACTAAGATCTACAGCAATGTTGGTACAATTGATGTTACAAAGGCCGAATACAACGGCGACCAGGTCGATCTTGCGTATACCATTACCATTGATCCCGAAGTTCAGAACATCATCGGGCTCAAAGGCAAGAAAGGCATCGTTCTTACCACTGCTCTTGCAGAAGGTGACTACAAACAGGTTGTCGAGTGCCTCGTTATCAGCCCTGCTAAAGGCAACGCCCGTTCAGCTTGGCTGGAGGACAGAGTAGAGGATGTTACCAACAATGTCCGCTATTTCAACGCAAAGGCTGACGAACCTCTCGTAATCAAATCTAACTACACTCTGAAGGCTAAAGACTGGACTTCTCCTGACACCCGTCTCACCATCACCACCCAGGAGCTTAAGAAAGCTGAGTGCCTCGTCCGTCTCAACGGCCCGAAACAGGTTGCCAAGCTGAAAGCTACCGACATCGTTCCCCAGTGGGCTAACCTCAACCCTGGTGACGGCACTGCAGAGAAACATCTCTCAACCAAACTTTACTATCCTGTAAACGTTACCAAAGAAGTTGACGACTATCTCGAGAATGCACAGGCTCTCAATATCCTCAAGACTCTCGATTCACCGAACTTCGACGTAACTGCCATCAAGATCAACGGTTGGGCTTCACCTGAGGCTACAGTTGCTTACAACCAGAAACTTTCTGAAGGCCGTGCAGCTACAATGAAGAATATCATCTCCAGCAGATACAGCTTCCCTGAGGATGTTTACACCACCAGCGGTAACGGTGAGTACTGGGATCTCGTCGAGGCTTATGTTGCAGCAAGCGACGATCCTGCTCTCAAGAAATGGGCAGAGAGGAAGTTCTCTAACCTCGATTCAAGAGAAGCCGCTCTCAAACAGTTGAGCGCTTACAAGGACATCTTCAACACCGTATATCCTCGTTCACGTTTCGCTGACTGCGACGTAACCTACAAGCTCGTCAACTTTGACGCCGCTGCTGTACGCTCAATCTACAATACTTATCCTGAGCAGCTCAGCGAGGCCGAGTATGTAGCTCTTGCTTCACTCAACGACAACGTTGACAAGGCCGTTGTAGAAAAAGGTCTTTCTTACTATCCTGACAGCGAGGCTCTCAACAACCTTGCAGCAAAGGCTGCCGTTGCAGAGGGCAACTATCGTGGCGCTATCAACTATCTGCAGAAAGCCGGTAACAGCCGTGAGGTTCTCAACAACCTCGGTGTATGCCAGATGCTTCTCGGTCAGAAAGAGGCTGCCACCCAGTCATTCCAGAGGGCCTTCGGTCTTCCTCAGGCAGCTCAGAACCTCCGCGAGCTCAAGAAAGTCGAGTAATCGATAATACCTTATAATATATAAAAGGTGACTGGCCATCGTGCCAGTCACTTTTTTTATTACCTTTGCCACGCAACGCCTTGGTGGTGGAATGGTAGACACGAGGGACTTAAAATCCCTTGGGCAGTAATGTCCGTGCGGGTTCGAGTCCCGCCCGGGGCACTAATCAGACCTTGTAAGTTGTTGATTTACAAACACTTCACAAGGTCTTCTTTTTTGTGATTCCCCAAATTTGGACACATTTTGGACACATTTTGAGATGTCCGGAAATGTAACTCTATGTCAGCAGGCAATCTCTGCTTGGGGATTTGTGTGCCGAAGATGCCGAATGTACCAGGCTAAACGTTCTTCCCCAGTTCAAACGCCTCCTGAAGTTTGGGGTTTCCGCTGATTTCCCGTGCATCATTGACACCGCCGCAGAAACG
>JAEEGG010027169.1_pt1 | contig 10868 bp, 8 predicted proteins | sample 9134161 | NCBI WGS metagenome assembly JAEEGG01 (sample SAMN16246543, study PRJNA631951) | gut metagenome | biome: gut microbiome; feature: rumen; material: CR-attached | host: Bos | place: Iran: Karaj | collected 2018-10
ATCCGCATGTTTTTGCCGATGTCAAGGTGAAGGTCCTCTACGATGCGACCGGCTTTGTTGGTGTCGAAAACCGTTGGTCCTATGACGAAATCTACAGTGCTGCAATGCTTTCGTCCGTCGACAATAACGGCGACGGGAAAATTTCGGCGGATGAACAGCCCCCGCTGCAAACGGCAATCCTTGGCCCTATCGAGAAGAACAACTACTACAACTACGTACAGGCGGGTTCTGACTTCTTGAAGGCCCGGAAAATCAGGAACTTCAAGGCGAGCATGGTCAAGGGCAAGCTTGTGCTTGACTTTGTCGTCGATTTCTCGATGCCTGCAACTGCGGACTGGACTATGCTTGTCGTGGTGGTGGCCGACCCCACGAATTACATACAAATGACAAGCGACATGGAAAACGCGGACGTAGATGCCCCCAAGTCGCTGGAAGTGGAGTACTTTGCAGACGCGCTGGATGGCCTGAGCCTGTTCAAGGCGTTCCGCTCCGAAATAGAGGGGCTTTATTTGAGATTTAAGAAAAAATAGGCCGTAATTGCTTTGCCGTGTGCGTTTCTTCGGCAAAAAATGGTGCTTTGTCCGAAGGCTACGGTTTGTAGGCCTGCTTTCGGAATTGCGTTGCTATATTTTTGCAAGAAAAGGAGGAATGATGAACAGTTTTTATAAGGCGCTTTTTCCTGTTTCTTTTGCCTGTTGCACGCTGGCGTTCGTTGCCTGCGGCGACGACGGCTCAGATTTTTTGCAGGCCCCGTACGGAAAGGCGGGCCCGGTCGTTCCCGATAGTTCTGATGACGCTTCCAGTTCTTCTGCGAGGGGGGCGAGTTCGTCTTCGCTGGCCTCGAGTTCTTCCGTCGGGTCCAGCAGTTCCCTGATAGAATCTTATGTGAAAGGTTCCTCGTTCAATGCCTTTACGGACAAGCGCGACGGGAACGTTTACCGCGTGGCTGTAATCGGCTCGCAAGTGTGGATGGCCGAAGACCTTCGCTATTATTCCGAAGATTTGCAGTTCGGGCTCCTCTCCGTGTGCATGACTACTGGGAAAAAGGGCGCATGCGACGGAGACAAGAGGCTTTATTCGTTCTATTCTGCAATGGAAGACGACCGTTGCCAGGTTCACGAAAGATGCGAAGGGATTGAATACCCGCATCGCGGAATTTGCCCCGAGGGCTGGCACTTGCCGGAAATCCATGAATGGAAAACGCTATCGTCATACGTGGACGGTAATGCGAACTCTCTCCGTGCCCTTGGTGGGTGGCATACGTACAATTTCGGAACGGACGATTACGGTTTCTCGGCTTACCCGACCGGTGAATGGTTTTACCAGGGGACCAAACACGACGAAGTTGCTCGGTATTGGTCTGCGACAGAAACCGGTGGCACCGATCCGGAAAGTGCATACGAATTTTATATCGAAGGCGTTGGCTTGAAAGTCCAAAGCTACCGGAAGGAATACGGGTATGCGGTAAGGTGCGTTGCCGATGCGGGCGAGGTGAAACTCGATAAGTTTGTCGAAGTCCCGACTCCGAGCAGTTCGAGCGTTTTCTCGAGTTCGTCTGAGGAAAGTTCAAGTTCATCCGTGGAAAGTTCCTCTTCTGCGGAATCGTCGTCGAGCGAGGTTTCTTCGTCTTCACTTTCGTCTTCGTCGGATGTCTCGTCTTCTTCCGTTTCATCGTCTTCGGCGTGGGACCCCTACAGTCACGGCGAAGATTGGAACAGCCTGGAACAGATTACCGATGAGCGCGACGGCAACAAGTACCGCATTGTGCAGGTCAACGAGTTTATTATCTGGATGGCTGAAAACCTGCGCTACGCGGATTCAACCGCAACGCCTGCGCTTGTGGGGAATACGGCGTGCATTGGCGAACGCGGGGAACGTTGCGAAGAAGGAAACCTCTACACCTACGCCGCTGCCGTGAACGACTTGGAATGTGCAACAAAAGTATGTTTTGAATCGGAAAAACAGGTGCGCGGAATTTGCCCGGAAGGGTGGCGCCTTCCGAAAAAGGCTGATTGGAACTGGCTCGGGTATGCACTTAACGATGGCTCTGTATCCTTCGATGCCGCCGGTATGCTCCCGACCGGGGAACGGAACGGCAATGGCGTCGTGAAATACGATGGATATGCCCGTTTCTGGCTTGTTGAAGAGGACGCCGGTAGTTCTGCTTTTGAAGGGTATTACTATGCCGGAGATCACCTTCTTCAAAAACAATCCTACATGAAATCTTTCGGCTATGCCGTGCGCTGCGTAAAGGATGTGGAATAGCGCGCTAGAATTAGTTGAAATTCCTCACATACGCTGGGTAGGCGGCTCCTCGTTGCTTTATAATAATGTAAATTAAAGTATATGAGAAAAGCCGCCTTTGTTATTTCCCTGTTTTTTGCCTTTTTGCCCGCATTTGCTCAGGATGCGGCCCCGGCACAGGTCGAAGCTTCACCGACGGTGGAGAATGCTATGCCGGAGGCGGAATCTGCTCCGGTTCAGGAATCCCAGGTTGCAGAGGCTCCCGCTGCTGAAACACCTGCCGTGGAACCCCCGGCGGCACCTGCTGCGGTGAAGGTCACGGAAACGGCCCCGGTTGTGACCGATTCTGCAAAGCCTGCGAAAAAGTCGAGCATTCTGGATGCCCTGTTCCCGATTGAACCAGATGAGTCGATTGCGAAGGGGCATTTCTATGCGGGCACGACGCTCTCGCTTATCCAGGCGAATACCGAGGACGATGCGCTGAATATTCTCATTGGTGATGTTTATGAGGCTTACGGCTACACGTTCACGGTGGAGGCTTTTGGCGGGTACTTTATCCGCGATGCCATGGCGCTCGGCTTGCGTGCCGGGTATTCGCGCACCTGGTTCGATATCGATTTCTCGCTCATGGAAGACCTTATGGACGTGAAGGAGCGCCGCAAGTACGTGAGCAACGGGTTCTTTGTGCAGCCGCTCCTGAAAAACTACCTGAAGGTCCTGGATTCCCGCATCTTCTATCTGTTCAACGAGACTTCTGTTTCGGTGGAGTATTCCTACGGCATTTCGCAGACGGATGACGGCGAGGACATGAAGAAGACCCGCAACAGGGGCTGGTCTATCAAGGCGGGCCTCAATCCGGGTATCTGCGTGATGGTGCTGGACCGGTTCGCATTCGAGACATCGGTGGGCTTGCTCGGCCTGAGTTCCAGCATTATCGATGTGGAGGAGAACGACGAGACGAGCAGCCGCTTTGTGTACAATATCGTGAATTTCACCATAAACCTCCTGGCGCTGGATTTCTCGCTGGTGATGTTCTTCTAGGGGTTTGCTATGCGGTTTGAGATTCACGGGAAAATGAAGTCGTTTATCGCGGGGGCGCTGTGCTCGCTGGCATTTGGCCTGTGGGCCTGTTCCGGCGAAACGGAAACGCAGGTTGCCGCTCCTGACCTGTCCGAGCTTTTTGAAGATGTCGATGATGCCGAAATCGATGTGGAGTCGCGCTCGATTGTGCTCCCCGAGGGCACTTCGTCCTTCAAGGTCGATAACATTGCGGCTCTTGGCGGCAACAAGTGCTACCTTGCGCTCGATGACGACCCGGTGGATCCCGAAATTGACTGGGATAACCCGGTAAGTACCGGAACGGAACTTGAAATTGGCGAGGAAGGCCTTAGGCTTGTCGTGCTTGACGATGCGAACCGCGTGATTGCCGTCTGGACGGTGAGCTTGCCCGAGGTGCAATCTTCGAGCAGTGTGGCGCCTTCATCGAGCAGCGCCGAGAAGGTTTCTTCCAGCAGTGAAAAGGCGGAGAGTTCCTCGAGCGAGAAGCCCGCGGAAAGTTCTTCGTCTTCTGTTGCTCCTGCCTCGAGCAGCGAGATTGCTTCGAGTTCGTCGGAGGATGCATCTTCGTCCAGTGAGGTTTCCGAATCCAGTTCTTCCGCAGAATCATCGAGCAGTGAAGAACCCGAATCCTCGAGCAGCGAACGTGAGGAACCGCAACTGCCTGGCTCCGACTTTAGCGCCCGCAACGACTTCTGGGCCACCACGAGCGATGCGATGGCGACGAAGACATCTTCTGCCGCCATAAAGGTTTCTTCTGAGGCGAACCTTGAATTCGATGGCGGTATGGCGACGGTTACAACCCGCGAGGTGGAAGGTTCATTCTTGTTTATTGATGGTAGCTGGAAGATGGCGGGTGGCTTCTACTTTGCTGGATCCTATGCGGGTGAGACTGCGCTGGATATCTACGAGCAGGGTTCTGACGGAGGTACTCCTTCAACGGGCTGTTCCGACATTTCGAAGGACATGACCTTTGGCAAGCCGTTTACGGCGCGCCCGACCGCATTCACGGTGAAGTATTCCTACAGCCATGTGGCGAACGAGTCTACGGATTACCCGCAAAAGAGCCTCGTGTACGTGATGCTCGTGGGCAAGAACGGCAAGGTGGTTGCGACCGGCGCCTTCTCGGACGAGGCCAGCGTGGAAATGAAATCCCGTACGGTTGAACTTTCTTACGGCAAGGACCCGTTCGGGCTGCTTTCGGGCGAATATCCCGTCGCCGAAGGCCTTTCGCTCGGGACGGGTGAAGAGGACGTAACCTCGATTCACGTGATGTTCGCTTCTTCGGCGTACGCGCATGTTGTGTGTGGCGGGACGGTGGGCAATTCGGGCAAGTACCGCGGCGGCGAAAATTCGGCGCTCGTGTTGGATGATTTTAAACTGATATACTAGGAGAAAGAAATGAAAATGTTTAAGAATGGACTTTCTCTGAAATGGCTTTTGGCGGCTTTCCTGTGCGCAGCCCTCTTCGGCTGTACTGCCGACTACGATACCTTCGGGCAGTCCGATTACCGCGTGTTCAATGAAATCGCTTTCGAGGAGGGCGAGAGTGGGGCGATGCTCTATGCGGACGAGCACAAGATTGTCGTGAGTCTCGACGAGATTCCCGATAGCCTTGAAACCTGGGACTCCGCGACGATTTCCCTGCTCGATATAAGCTCCATGGCGACGCTCCATCTGGTTGATGGCAAGTTCAAGGAGTTTCCGAGCGATTCCGCTGCGCTGGATTCGCTCGCGCAGGAACTCTCGTATGCGAAGGACCGCCTGCACGAGGGCGACAAGGTGCGCATTCCTTCGAGCGGGACGGTTTACCTGATGCTCGTTTCCGAAAGTGGAATCCCTGCGCTGTGGCAGGTCGTTTTTGAAATCCCCGAGAAGAAGGTGAAGTCTTCCTCGTCGAAGGAGGAGCCCGGCGATACGGATGCAAAGTCCAGTTCGTCTTCCGTGAAGGAAGGCTCCAGCAGTTCCAAGACGGGCGGTTCTTCTTCAGGCAAGAGCGATGCGTCGAGCAGCAGCAAGGAACCTGCCGGCAGTTCCTCTTCTGCGAAAGAGGATAATTCGGCCAGCAGCGGCGACGGCAATTCCTCTGCGGGTGGCGAGGAACCGGAATCTTCTTCTTCGGAAGAGGTTTCTCCCGATGCACCGAAACTCCTGAAGATCAAGGTGGGCGCGGGCGATGTCGAAGGTGAAATCGACCAGGATGCGGGCACGGTATTCCTAGACATGGATTACAGCAAGGATTTGGACCTCCGCGACCTCGAAGTGAAATCGCTGGAACTTTCTGACGGTGCGACTGCCAATATCGAGGCGGGTGAGTCCTACGACTTTACGCGTGGCTACAAGGTCAAACTTACGAGTGACGGTGGCGAGCGTACCTATACCGTGAAGGCGGGGTACCAGTATCCGGGTAGCAACTTTAATAACTGGATCAAGGATGACTTTGGCAACAAGAACGACATTGCCGGTTGGGATAACGGCAATAACTCTGCCATAAATTCGACCAAGACGCTTACCGTGAACGAGGACGAACAAGTTGTCAAGATGGAATCCATTGATGCGAAGATTCTCGGCATAGGAAAATTCGCTAGCGGTAACATGCTTGTCGCTTATTTCAATCCCAAGGGCGTGGGTACGTTAAACCTGACAAAGTACGATGACGGCAACGAACTTATCGATTTTGGAAGGCCGTTCTATGGAAGGCCCAAGTATGTGGAGTTTGACGTGAAGTACGAGGGCAAGGGCGATTCCTGTGACCTGTACGTGATTTTGGAACACCGAAGCCGTACTAGCAACGAGGGCAAGAACCAGTACCGTACTTCCAGCGACGTGAATACGATGATTGCCTCGGCCTGGTATCGCGCGACGACGGTCGAGAGCGAGGATGACCCGGACGTGGTCTCCATTACTGATTCGGAGATGCGTACGGGTTACAAGACCATTCGCCTGGCCTTTAAGTACGGGGTTCCCCTGGAAGGGTCGCCGATTTTCAATTCCAGTGTTTTCTCGAAGTCGCTCAAGAATTCTGCCGGTATCGATAATCACGTTGAAAAGACCGATTCTCCGGACGATTTTGATGTGACACATATCCGTGTAGTGATGGCCTCTAGTGCACTCGGGAACCTGTACAAGGGCTCTGTCGGGGCGACTCTCTGGGCCGACGAAATGCGCCTGATTTACTGAGTTTGCTAAATTTTGGGCGAATTTGTACGGAAAAAGGAGAACAAATGATTAAACGCATCGCTATTGTAGCCCTGTTCCTTGCCATTTTTGCTAGCGCCCAGGGGGGTAATTGGTCGAACTATGGCTCTGACCAGCCCACTGCGTCCTCCGACGAGCATATTTCGACCCAGGCCGCTCCGTCGCAACCTGAACCCGTTGTCCCCAATACCCGCTGGTCTATTTCCATTCATCCTGTATCGTTGCTTGTCTTCACCACCATATTCGGGATCCCCTGGATTACGGTGACGGTGGAGAATAACCTTACCTCGAGGCTGTCGCTCTCCTCGCGCCCGGAACTCATGTGGGCATCGGCCTCCGGTGGAGACCTGTTTGCATACGGGCTTTACGAAGGACTCAGGTTCTATTTCAATGAAGGTCACAAAGGTTTTTACGTGTCGCCGCAAGTCGGTTACGAGAGTATTTCTGTTGACTATAAGAGCGATTACTACAATCATCGCAGTTCCTCGTCCGGTGAAGCTTCCGCCTGGATTTTTGCCTGCTATCTGGGATTAAAGGTCCAGAGCGGGCACTTTGTCACGTTTACGGAATTGGGATTTGGGTACACAAAGTTCACTTCTAACGATATTGATGAGGGCGATGCCGACAAGGCTGCGGAATCGGGCTTTGGTATAGACCTCAACTACGCGATAGGCTACGCTTTCTAGTCCGATTTTTCTATTTTAAAGGAAAAAATCGGAGTTTACTATGCCTGCAATTCACCTTACTGCAGAAAATTTTGACAAGGCCATTTCGTCGGGCCAGTTGGTGTTCGTTGATTTCTGGGCGACCTGGTGCCGCCCCTGCATGATGATGGGCCCCATTATCGATGAAATTGCCGACGAGTACAACGGCAAGGCGATTATCGCCAAGATGGACGTGGACGCCGATGGCGTGAAGGACATCTGTGCACGTTTCGGTATCACGAACATCCCGAACATGAAGCTGTTCAAGAACGGCGTTGAGGTCGGGAACGTGGTGGGCGCCGTGCCCAAGGCGACCGTCAAGGCCGTCATCGACAGGAACCTGTAGTTCCATGCTGACAAAACGTTTGATTGTTTGCCTCGACGTCCGTAACCGCAAGGTCACGAAGGGCGTCAAGTTCAAGGGCAATATCGACATTGGCGACCCCGTAGAGATGGGTGCGCAGTATAGTGCCGATGGCGTAGACGAACTCGTGTTCTACGATATTACTGCGAGCGCCGAGAATCGCCCGTGCGACATGGAAATGATCCGCCAGATTGCAAAGCGCGTGTTTATCCCGTTTGCGGTGGGTGGCGGTATCCGTAACCTTGACGACATGCACGAGGCCCTGCTTGCCGGTGCCGAGAAGGTGAGCGTGAACAGCCTCGCCGTGTTGCACCCCGAAATCATTGCCGACGGCGCGAAGGCGTTCGGTCGCCAGTGCGTGGTGCTCGGCATGGACGCGAAGTTCGTGGGCGTTTCGGACAAGTTTAAGAGCGGTTACGAAGTGTATATCCGCGGTGGCCGCCAGGCGATGGGCATTGATGCCGTCGAGTGGGCGAAGAAGGCCGAGGACCTGGGCGTGGGCGAGATCTGCCTGAACGCAATTGATACCGATGGCGTGCGCAACGGGTACGAACTGAACATTACCGATCAGGTGGCGCGTGCCGTGCAGGTGCCGGTGATTGCAAGCGGTGGCGCGGGTACCCCTGCGCACATTGTGGACCTGTTCCACAAGACTGCTGCCGATGCGGCGCTGGTCGCGTCGATGGTGCACTTTGGCGATTACACGGTACCCGGGATCAAGAAGGAAATGCTTGCTGCAGGTATTCCTGTGCGCAAGAAGATGAACGGCGAGGTTTAAGTTGAATCCGTCAGTCGCTGTGAAGATTTTCGAGGCGGGCAGGAATGCCGGCGCCGACTTTGTGGAAATTTTTGAGGAAGAAACCCGTAGCTCGGTGCTCGGGCTCAAGGACCGCCATATAGAAACCGCTACGGCGGGTACGGAATATGGTATTGGCATCCGCCTCCTGTACGGGACCGAGGTGCTATACGGTTTTACCAGCGACGACAGCGAGGAATCTCTCGTGAAGTTGGTGCAGACGCTTGCCTTCGGGCGTATCGCGAAGGCGGGGGTCACGAATGCCCCGTTTGAACTGCACCCCGAAAAGCGCGTGGCCGACTACAACATGCAGGCGTTCAAGGACCCGCGCGTGTTGGGCCAGGCGGTCAAGCAGGATTTCTTGTTCCGTGCCGACAAGGCTGCCCGCAGTGTGTCTGACAAGGTGGCGCAGGTCGGGTCTACCATTACCGACGTGTGCACCTCCATTACGCTCATGAATAGCGAGGGCCTGAACCTCTCGCTGGACCGTTCCAGGGTTCGCGTGAACGTGACGGTTACTGCAAGCGATGGCACCGAGAGGCTCACGACGCACGAGGCTCCGGGCGCGCTTGGCGGTTATGAACTGCTGGCGAACTACTCTCCGGAAAAGATTGCGACGGAATGTGCGGAACGCATTGTGCGCATGCTCGATGCGGGCTACATTTCTGGCGGCCAGATGCCCGTGGTGATGGGTAACGGGTTCGGTGGCGTGATATTCCACGAGGCGTGCGGTCACCCGCTCGAGACGGAATCCGTGCGCAGGAATGCAAGCCCCTTCTGCGGAAAATTGGGCGAGGCAATCGGGCAGCCGTGCCTTACCGCAATAGATGACGGCACGCTGGACGGCATGTGGGGAAGCCTCAAGTACGATGACGAGGGAACCCCGACGCAGCGTACGACGCTTATCGAAAATGGCATATTGAAGACCTACATGAGCGACCGCGTGGGCGCAACCGAGGTGGGCATTGCCCGCACGGGTTCGGCACGCCGTGAAAGCTACAAGTATGCGCCGGTGAGCCGCATGCGCAACACGTTTATCGCCCCCGGGAACGACACCCTCGATTCCATGATTGCAAGCGTCGATAACGGACTCTATGCCGCCCGCATGGCAGGCGGTTCCGTGAACCCCGCGACAGGCGAGTTCAACTTCGCTGTCGATGAAGGTTACGTTATACGTAATGGCAAGATTTGCGAACCGGTGCGCGGAGCGACGCTTATCGGCAAGGGGCACGAGATTATGCCCCGCATCAGCATGGTCGGTAAGGACTTTGAACAGGCCGCAGGCATTTGCGGTGCCTCTTCGGGACACATTCCCGTGACCGTGGGCCAGCCTTCGATCAAGGTGGACCAGATTCTCGTCGGCGGCCGATAATCTACTCGCGCGGAACCCCTAAAAATACAAGCCTATATAAACCACAACGGCACCCCGCGAAGGGATGCCGTTGTTGGTGTATGGGATGTTTGGTTTCTGAGTTTAAAGTAGATTTATTCGGGCCCTGTGGGGAGTAGGTCGGGCCAAATTCCATTGTAAAGGTTTACAACACCTACAACGTGAAAATGCGCAAAATACGCGAAAAAAAGCGTTTTTTGAGGGGGTAGGGGCGCCGTTAGGGCGATTTACTTATCGTTTGTTGCAAAAGGTTTACAGTGTGGGGTCAAAATGAAATACCTGGCAGAGCAAAATTAAACCCTTTAGGGTGACTTTTTGAAACAAAAATGGCCATATGTTTGCAAAAAACGGTTTGGCACGGCCTTTGCATATGATATGGCGGTAAAAAAGAGAGGAAAATATGTCCGATTTCAATAACGATGCAGAAAAAGTTTTGGCGAAGGCGCAGAGCTTGCGCGACCGTTGCTCGCATTCCTACCTGGGTGCGGCGCATTTGGCGGTAGGCCTGGTAGAAGGCCCGGATGCCACCTTGAAGAAACTCTACAAGTCGAAAGGCGCGAAGACGAATGAACTCCGCGGCAAGCTGGAGCCGTTTGTGCAGAAGATTCCGCGCATGGAGGGCGTGAACCCCGACGTGGAACCCGATAACGACTTGAACCGCATTTTGCGTGCCTCGGTGCAGGCGGCGCGTCAGGTGAACCGCATGGTGACCCCGGGCGATATGCTCGTGGCCTTGATGAAGTTCTCGGGCGACCGTGGCCTTGCGAAGGTGTTCGAAGATGCGCTGGGCAGCGTGGAAGTGGTGGAAACCTGGCTGTCGGACCCGTTTGCGGGTGCCGCCAATGCCGAGGAGCAGTCTCCGCTGAAACTTTATGGCCGTGAACTCGTAGAAATGGCCGCCGACGGCAAGCTTTCGCCGGTGATTGGCCGTGAAGAAGAAATCCGCCGTGTCATCTTGATTCTTAGCCGAAAGACGAAAAACAACCCGTGCCTGGTCGGTGAACCTGGCGTGGGTAAGACCGCCATTGTGGAAGGCCTTGCCGAGCGAATCTATCGCGGCGACGTTCCCGACGCTTTGAATGGCAAGAAGTTGTTCGCGCTCGATTTGTCGGCCTT
>JAEEGG010027171.1_pt1 | contig 10868 bp, 9 predicted proteins | sample 9134161 | NCBI WGS metagenome assembly JAEEGG01 (sample SAMN16246543, study PRJNA631951) | gut metagenome | biome: gut microbiome; feature: rumen; material: CR-attached | host: Bos | place: Iran: Karaj | collected 2018-10
AAAGAAAAATAATATTAACTTTTTAAAAAATTACAACATGAAAAAATTAGCCAGTTTATTAGTTGTTGCAGGAATGCTTTTCCTCTCCTGCGGAAACAAGAACGTACAAGAGGAAGAGGTCGCTCCGGAAGAGGAGCCGGTAGTTGTTGAAGAGGAGCCGGTAGTGGAAGACACCATTGCAGCTGAAGCCGTCCAGACTGAGGAGACAGCTCCAGCAACTGAAACAAAAACAACGGCCAAGAAAGCCACGACCAAGAAAAACACCGTCACCACCGCTAAAGTTGGGGATGATTCCAAGACAAAAAACATTGGAAGCCCCAAGGACATTGACACCAAGTCCACAATCACTCTCCAACCGGTTGACAACAGCAAAAAGAGCAGCGAACCTGCCACTCCTGCCGTAAGCGGAGGAAAAGAGATTAAATTTTAATTTTTCATATCATTTAGTATTACGACGGGACAACGGGGAGCCTTCCCCGTTGTCCTCTTTTAACAAGCCATGCCGTTGCCTCTGAAAAAGGGAAAAAAAAACACCTCTTCACCATCCGTTTATTCCTTGACATGGAAAAAACTGAGAAAAAACAGATTCGGAATGGGATGGCTGGTTTTTCTGTTCCTGATGGTTTTTATAGCCATTCTGGGATATCTTATAACTCCTGACCATACACCCTACTGTAACGGACAGATTCTGGAAATCCGGCTGCTCAAACCAGGCACACAAATGGATTTTCTGGCAGTAAGGAACGAACAGTCCGCACAAATACAAAAAAAAGGATGGTTCCATACCATGCTTTTCGGAAAACCTGACCCCTATCAGCTTGTTCCCTTCAGCCATATACAATATTCCAATGATTCAGTAACAGTCCATGTATATAACGAAACTGCCCCTTTTAACCGCAAGTCATTCTGTAAAGATGAGGTGGTTAAGGTGGTGCACCGGACATTTCTTTTAGGGACTGACAGATATGGCAGGGATATGCTGAGCCAGCTCATCATAGGTGCCAGAGTCAGCCTTTCGATCGGTTTCGTCGCCGTTTGTATAGCCTTGCTTTTAGGTGTTTCCATAGGAGCCGTGGCCGGCTATTTCGGCGGCAGGACAGATTCTGTCATCCTTTGGTTCATAAATGTGGTCTGGTCCGTTCCCTCACTTCTGCTGGTGATAGCCATCAGTTTTGTGTTGGGAAGCGGTTTCTGGCAGGTTTTCATCGCCATAGGGCTTACAATGTGGGTGGATATAGCAAGGGTTGTGCGCGGCCAATTTGTAAGTCTGCGTGAAAAGGAATATGTTGAAGCATCCAAAGCATTGGGATTCCGCAATTTCACAATTATGTTCAAACATATTCTCCCTAACATAACAGGTACGCTTACAGTTATTTCAGCTTCAAATTTCGCATCTGCAATCCTTATGGAGGCCGGATTGAGCTTTTTGGGAATCGGAGTACAGCCTCCAATGCCATCGTGGGGTAACATGATCAAGGAAAACTACGGATACATCATACTTGACTACGCATATCTGGCGTTAATTCCAGGTATAGCAATTGTCCTTCTTGTGCTTGCATTCATGATTTTGGGTAACAGCCTACGTGACGCCATGGATGTGATGGATGTTGATTATTGAATGTAACAAACTATTATATAATGAATTATAAATTATCATACATTTTTTGTGAATACCTGTGTTTAAAGGATTCGGAAAAAGTTCATAAAAGTATTCCAAAAATATTTTTAAACAAAAAAAGGAAGATAATTAATCGGTTTGTAACCGGACATGATGCCAAAAGTTAAAAAAAATATTTTTCAACATTAATTAACATGAATGTAATAATGTGTAAAACAATAAAATATTTTTATATAAACACACAGGCTGATGGAAAATTCCTATTTATAAACCATATTAACACTTCTAATCATAAAAGAATAAAAAATTAAAAAAGAAATATATCAAATAAATGATAAGCCATAATTTGCTACTTTTGCATTATTAAAGAAAAAGGAAAATGGATTTTGTAAAGGAGATAGAAGTACTTAAAAAAGAGAAGAAAGCGGTAATTTTAGCGCATTATTACACTTTGCCGGAGGTACAGGAAATTGCGGATTGTCTCGGAGACAGCCTTGCATTGGCGCAATATGCGGAAAAGACAGATGCGGAAACCATAGTCTTTGCAGGAGTGCATTTCATGGCTGAGACGGCAAAAATACTTAATCCGGAAAAAAGGGTGTTCATTCCTGACATGGGTTCCCGCTGTTCGTTGGCAGACACGTGCCCTGCAAAGGAGTTTGCGGAATTTTTGAAGGAAAATCCTGATCATAAGGTTATTTCCTATATCAATTGCAGCGCTGAGGTGAAGGCAATGTCGGATGTTATATGCACTTCGGGAAATGCGGAGAGGATAGTAGGCAGTTTCGGTGAAGGTGATAAACTCATATTCGCTCCTGATGAGAATCTTGGAAGTTTTCTTGTTAAAAAGACAGGCCGTCAGATGTTGCTTTGGAATGGAGGATGCCATGTGCATTTCCAGTTGGATGAGGAGGATTATAAGGAGGCTGCAAAGGCATATCCTGAGGCAGTTTTCATTGCACATCCTGAATGCAGGGAATCACTGTTGAAGCATGCGGCCTTTGTTGGTTCCACAACTGCTCTTATAAAATATGTGGAAAATAATGATGATCCGATGTTTATAGTTGCTACGGAGGAGGGTATAATGCATGAGCTGTCAAGGAGGTGCCCTTCAAAAAAGATTATGATTCTTAAAAAGAGGGAAAGGAAGGTTTATAATTGTGCCTATATGAAACTCAATAACCTGCAGAAGATACATGCATGCCTTAAGGATGAGGTGAATGAGATAATCATGGATAGGGAAATCATGGAAAAGGCAAGAAAGCCCATCATGAGGATGCTTTCTTTGTCATAAAGGGGGATCAGGAAGATGTATTCATTGTTTTTGAAAGAGATAAAAGGTTTCTTAAGCTCCATCACAGGATATATTGTGATGGGGGTGTTCCTTGTGCTTACCGGTCTTTTCCTCTGGGTTTTCCCTATACAGGAAAACATTCTTTCACGCGGATTTGCTGACATAAACGGTCTGTTCAATATAGCTCCGATTGTGTTTTTGTTTCTGATCCCTGCAATAACAATGCGTTCTTTTGCCGAGGAGAGGAAAACAGGCACTATCGAACTGCTTTTCACTTACCCTCTCTCGGATATGCAGATTATAATGGCCAAATATTTCGCATCGGTGTTCCTGATGGTCATTTCACTCATTCCTACCTTTGTATATATTGTGACTGTTTATAAGTTGGGATATCCTGAAGGGAATATGGATATGGGTGCGATGTGGGGTTCATATCTGGGACTTTTGTTTCTGGGAGCCGTTTTCTCCTCCATCGGAGTATTCATGTCAACTGTTACCGACAACCAGATTGTGGCCTTTATTTTTTCCGTCCTGCTCTGTTTTCTGATGTGGCTCTCATTTGATTTCATCTATTCGTTCCACATTTTCGGAAAGTTCGGGTATGTGATTAAGAATCTTGGCATCAGCCAGCATTACGCCTCAATAAGCCGTGGTGTGGTTGATTCCAGGGATATTGTATATTTCTTGAGTGTCATAGTTATTTTTCTATATATGGCACGACTTCGTTTGCAAAGCAGAAACTGGTAACCATGGGAAAGAAGCGGGAAAACATATTAGTATTTTTTGGAATAGCGGTGCTCATTGTGGCATTTAATATCATCTGTTCCTTTTTCTTTTTCCGGATAGATTTGACCGCGGAGAAGCGCTACACACTCTCCCCTTCGACCAGGACGCTGCTGAAGGGCTTGGAGGATGTGGTTTATGTAAAGGTCTATCTGGACGGCAACCTGCCTCCTGATTTTTCGGAATTATCGCTGAAGACAAAGGAGTTTTTGGACGAATGCAGGGTATATTCCCCGCAAATCCAGTATGAGTTCATTGATCCTGCCAAAGGGAAGGGTCCGCAGGAACTTGGTGCGGTGTACAGCGAACTGTACCAGAAGGGTCTGAACCCGCAGCCTATCCAGGACATGACTGCCGACGGTGTGAACACACGGTATGTTGTGCCAGGTGCGCTCATCTCCTATCAGCAGAGGGAAATACCGGTACAGTTGCTGGATGCGGATCATGGGATACTCTACAATAGGGATGAAATCATAAACTATTCCATGGAAAAACTGGAATATAACATCGGTAATGCAATCCGCCGGCTTACACTCCAGCAGAAGGCAAATGTTGCCTTTCTGAAAGGTCATGGGGAACTGGATAACATGCATGTGTTCGGGGCTGCAGTCGGCATTGCCGATTTCTATGCTGTCGATTCCGTTGTCTTTGACCAAAAAATCAGCAGGTTGTTCGATGTCAAGATAACTGATTCCACCACCGGTGATTTCACCATTGAGGGCATCAAATATGATTTGCTTATTATTGCCAAACCGACGCTCCCTTTCAGCAACTATGAAAAGTTCATGCTTGACCAGTTTGTTATGCGTGGAGGGCGGATTCTCTGGTTTGTCGACCCTGTAATGGCTGAACTTGACAGTCTGATGAGGTATCCTGAGATGCCCGCGCTTGCACGCGAACTGAATCTGGAAGACATGTTTTTCCGGTACGGTGTAAGACTAAATGCCGATTTGCTGCAGGATGTGAATGCGCTGCCTATTCCTGTCCGTTCAGGCGAGCTTGCGGGACAGGCGCAGTACAAGATGATTCCCTGGTATTATTTTCCGCTTATAACGCCAAAAAGCAGCCATCCTGTGGTGAAAAACCTGAATGTTGTCAAGACAGAATTTGTAAGTTCAATTGATACCGTCGGGAGCCGTTCCGGATTGCGCAAGACCGTGCTGCTTTCCACCTCCCCTACCACAAAAACTGTCAGCACTCCTGCAATCATCAGTCTTGAAACGTTACGCAAACGGGCCAACATGATGGAGTTTGACAGGAGTAATCTGCCGGTTGCAGTTTTGGTGGAGGGTGTATTTTCATCGCTCTTTTCAGGTTATGAGAATCTGAATGCCGAAAAATTGGGATTTTACGACAAAAGCAAGCCGACGAAAATGATTTTTGTTTCGGACGGGGATATGATCAAGAACCAGATCAGCGAAAAGCACTATCCCCTTCCGCTTGGATATGACCGTTTTACGGACAAAGCCTATGGAAACCTGAATTTCCTGCTTAACGCTGTAAATTACCTCTGTGACGATGAAGAGATTCTTCAGGTCCGTTCCAAGGATTTCAAAATGCGTTTGCTGGACGGCAACAGGGTGCTGAAGGAAAAAACATTCTGGCAGGTGCTGAATGTGGCTTTGCCATTGGCTCTGGTCCTGCTGCTCGGCATTGTCATGTTCCTTGTCCGCCGGTTCCGTTATCACACTAAGAAACAATCACAACAATCAATGTAACATTATTATATGGGAAAAAATAATAGAAAAACGTTTTGGCTGCTTTCAGCGGCCGCTCTGGTGACTGTTGTTGCAGTTGTTCTGCTGTTGGGGAAAAACTCATCGACCAACCGCAGTTCCGCTGTGGATTTCTCCATAGCCGACACCTCCTCCATACATACTGTGTTTATGGCGGACCGCAGTGGCGGAAAGGTGCTGCTTGAACGCCAGCCGGACGGCACATGGCTGTTGAACGGAAAAAGCGCTGCAATGCGCGAAAATGTTAACGATCTGCTCTCTGTCCTCCATAACATGAGGGTAAAGATGCCAGTCGGGAAGGCTGCCACGGATAATGTTGTGAAATGGCTCGCCACCGGTGCAACCAAGGTGCAGATAACATATACCGGTAACCGGATTAATTTGGGCCGCCTCCATTTTTGGAAGGGAGAACGCACCAAAACCTTTTACATGGGCAACCCCACACCTGACAATTTGGGTAACTACGCCATTATGGACAATGCTAAACAGCCTTATATTGTGTATGTTCCCGGATTCCGTGGATTCATTTCCCCCTATTTCACCACAATTGAGGGGGATTGGAAAAGCCACCAGCTGCTGAATCTCCGTATCTCTGAAATTGAGGAGGTCCGGCTTACCGATTTTGAACATCCTGAGGCATCCCTGCTTATCAGAAAGCATGGAGAAAAGCATTTTGACATGGTCAGCCTTACCGACGGACGTATGCTCCCCTCCTATGACACTCTCAAGCTATATGACCATTTGTCCTCATACCGAAAGCTTAACTTCGAGTTTTTTATGGAAAAGCCGACCCCTGAAAAGCGTGATTCCATACTTTCTGCAAAGTTCAAGGAGCTTGTGGTTACAGACACCCGTGGCTCCAAGCTCAAAATCACCATGTATCATATCAACAACGAATATAATACCGAGGAATATGAATACCAGCCCGAATTCATGGAACTTTACAATCGGGACAAGTTTTATGTGACATTGGATGACAACACAGAGGATTTCTACATCTGCCAATTTTTCGTTTTCGACCGTATTATACAGCCTATAAGTTATTATTTCGTTGATAATGATGAACATGCGATTCCACGATAATTTTTGTCGCTTTGCTGTCGTTTCGTATCAATTTTTTGTGGATATTTGCAAAATATAATTAACCTTTACATTAACCTTAAAAATTTCAAGTTATGGCTGGAATTAACAAAGTTATCCTTGTTGGAAACCTGGGCAGGGACCCGGAAGTGAAAACCCTGGAAGGCGGTGCCAAAGTCGCCAGATTCACTGTTGCGACAACCGAGAGTTACAAAGACCGCACCACCGGTGAACGGAAAGATGTCACGGAGTGGCATAACGTTGTCTGCTGGAGAAATCTTGCGGAAATTGCGGAAAAGTTCCTGGTTAAGGGCAAACAGGTGTATGTTGAGGGCCGTCTTCGTACCCGTTCTTGGGACGACAACGGCACCAAACGCTATGTCACTGAAATCAACGCCGACAATTTCCAGATGTTGGGCAGGGTTGAAAATGGTGCTGAACATGCTGCCATGCCAGCTCCTTCCGCCAACGCTCCACAGCAGCCGGAAATGCCACCGTTTGTCTCTTCTCCAGAGGAGGATGAACTTCCTTTCTGATGATTTCTGACGCCATTTTCCGGAGGGATAGTTTTTTTTCCCTCCGGAAAAATTTAATTTGAAATTAATTGTTTTTGTAATAAATTTATGTTTTGTTAAACTATTAAATTATTGAGTATGAAAAAATTTTTTTCTTTCCTGTTTTTGTTTGCCGCCATCGGGTCGGCTTCTTCCGCTGTCGTTCTGAGAGAGGATTTTGAAGGCGGCAAGCTTCCTGATGGCTGGACCATCTATTCAAATGTCGACCAGAACTCCCGTTGGCGTGTCGCGGAGGCCATCCGTAACGGCAAAAAGAGCATTCCTGCCTACGAATTTTCTTCCGGCACCCATTATCTCGCTGGAGTTCCGAATGTTTCAAAGGGCAACTACAACGAATGGCTTGTCTCCCCTGAGATCACCATTCCTGTCTCCCAGCAAAAGAATGTCATCTCCTTTGAAACCTATTATAAGGATGCCGGCGCTGAAATGACTCTCCGCTGGTTCGAGTCAGACACCTCAAAAGCTGTGATTTTGTGGACCGCCACCGGTGTCAATGAGTATGACAAGACCGTTGAGGTTGATATTTCAAAATACAATGGCAAAAAGGGCCATTTTGCATGGGTCTTCCGTCGTGAGGTTGTTTCCGACATTGACGGTTCCGGCTGGGGCATCGACATCATCAAGGCTGAAACCGTTATCAATGGTGTTGATTTGGAGCCGGTTGAGTTTGTCTCTCCTTTGGAGCACCTCGATTTGCACATGTATTCCGTCGGCAAGGAGATTCCTGTTGAGGTAAAAGTCTATAACAATGGCCGTACCAAGGCTGTCGGATATAAGATTTCCTATACCTTCAATGGAAATACTGTCACGGAAGCCATGCCTGATATTGATTCTGCCGACAACATCTCCTTCAAGTTCTCAAAGGGCTTCACCGTTTCCAAGGCCAGCAACAACAACACAATTTCTGTTTCGGTCCAAAACGAAAAGGATGAGGTTGTTAGCAACAATACTTTGAAAATTAACTGTTTCTGGGTTTCCGGACCTGCTTCCGTAACTCAGGAGTTTGAGAATGTGTCTCCCGGTGAATGGTCCATTGCTGGTTTTGTCACCTATAATGTGGACAATGTCACAGAGTTCAGAAATGTTTCTGACGGTAACTTCTTCCGTACTGATGCCTGGACAGCCGGTACCGCCGGTGGTACTGTTGCAAAGGACATTTGGGGATTCCGTCTTGCTTTCACCAGCTCTGACTTCGCCACCACGGTGACAGCCTGTGACCGTTGGCTTGTTTTCCCAAAAGTCAGGATCAGCTCTGACCCCACTTTCCTGCAATGGGACGCTGCCTCTGCCAACACCATGTCCGGTACCGGTACTGAGAATTACGAGATTCTGATCTCCACCAAAACCAATGCCATGGCTGACTTTAAGAAGGTTCATGAGGTTACAAAGGAGAAAAAGGTCAACCCGAACGACAAAAACCAGAAGCCTTCCACCCGTTACATTGACCTTTCATCTTACAAAGGAAAGGATATCTACATTGCCTTCCGTGATGTCACTGGCGGTAATGAAAGGGGAATGTTGTTGTTGGACAACGTTAAATTCCTCGGTGAGAATGTCATTTATAGCGATGTTAAGGAGATTTCCTCCATCAAAACACGTCTCTATCCGAATCCCGCAAATGACGTCATCAATATTGAGTCTGAAGAGCCGATCACTTCGGTGACCGTCTATAATGCACTTGGACAAAAGGTATACGTCAACAATTCCGTGAATATGGAACTGTTCCAGGTTCCGACCTCCACTTTTGTCAACGGTGTCTATTTTATCCGTGTCAACACTTCCACCGGAAGCGCCATGGAGAAAATCAGTGTTGCCCGTTAACGGCATCCCTCTTTCCATAACAAAAAAGGCATCTTTTGGATGCCTTTTTTTATTTTTCTTATTTTTAGTGGTTTATGAGAAATCTCCTTTCTAAGCCACTTTTTTCTTTTTTTAGTGATTTGCATTCAAATCCACGGCGTCGTCATTATTATCCAATATTTTTAATAATTTATTGAATAACAGAATGTTATTACCTTCCTAAAAGGACAAGCAGAACCGAAATGTCGGAAGGGGAGATGCCGCTTATCCGTGATGCCTGTCCCAATGTCTCCGGACGGATTCGGGTCAGTTTTTGGCGTGCTTCGGTCGATAGGGACTGGATGGAGAAATAGTCCATATCAGGTTTCAGACGGATGTTTTCCAAATAGGCGATTTTTTCCGCAGTCTCCTTTTCCTTTTCGATGTAGTTTTTATATTTTACAGATATCTCACTTTGTTCCCATTCCTTTTTTTCAATATGCTCATCTGTGATGTATTGTCTTAACGTCGGTATCCACTCTATGAGCTGTTCCAGCCGTATTTCCGGTCGGAGCAGCAGTTGGGATAGTTTTGTCTTTTGGGGAATAGGGGAGGAGTCCGCTTTTTCCAAAGCCGGATTGATTGATGCGGGGTCAATGGCCTGTGTGGTCAGAAATCGGATTGTCTTTTCCACCTGTTCCCTCTTTTTAAGCAGGGATTGGTAGCGTTCAGCTCCAATCAGTCCGATTTCATATCCAATCGGTGTCAGGCGCAGGTCGGCGTTGTCCTGTCGCAGCAGTATGCGGTGTTCTGCCCGTGAGGTGAACATCCGGTACGGTTCGTCAACCCCTTTTGTGACCAAATCGTCAATCAGCACCCCGATATACGCCTCGTCCCGGTGCAGGACTACCGGTTCTTCCCCGGTTGTTTTCCGATGGGCATTTATACCAGCCATCAGTCCCTGGCAGGCCGCCTCTTCGTAGCCTGTTGTCCCATTGATTTGGCCGGCAAAAAAGAGGTTTGCGATTTTTTTCGTCTCTAGGTCCGCCTTCAGTTGGGTAGGGGGGAAGTAGTCATATTCTATGGCATATCCCGGTTTGAGTATTTTTGCCTGTTGCAGCCCCGGGATGTGGTGCAATGCCTCTACCTGCACCTCCTCCGGAAGCGAGGATGAAAATCCGTTCAAATAATAGCTGATGCCGTTTTCGCTTTCCGGTTCAAGAAACAGCTGATGCTGCTCCTTGCCCGCAAACCGTTCAATCTTGTCCTCAATCGAAGGGCAGTAGCGTGGCCCCACACCCTTAATCCTGCCTTGGAACAGTGGGGATTTGTCAAACCCCTTGCGCAATATTTCATGAACGTCGGAATTTGTATAGGTAATCCAGCAGCTTTTTTGCTGCAAAGGTCGTGGGGTAGGGGTGAAGGAGAATCCTTCCGGCTCATTGTCCCCCATTTGCTCCTCCATTTGTGAAAAATCTATGCTTCTCCGGTCTATTCGCACCGGTGTGCCGGTCTTCAGACGTCCGGTTTCAAACCCTAATTGCTGCAGTTGCTCCGTCAGACCGTATGCGGCCATCTCTCCGATGCGTCCCCCAGGGAAATTATGCTCTCCGATGTGGATTTTTCCGTTCAAAAAGGTGCCGTTGGTCAAAATCACCGTTTTTGAGCCGATATTTGCCCCCATTTTTGTTGTCACACCTTTTACCTGGCCGTTTTCAACCTTCAATCCTGTCACGGAATCTTCCCTAAATTCCAAATTATCTGTTTCGGAAAGGATTCTCTTCCATGTTTCCGAAAAGCGATATTTGTCGTTTTGCGATCGCGGGCTCCACATTGCAGCCCCTTTGGAGCGGTTCAGCATGCGGAATTGCAGGGTGGTTTGGTCTGCGACAATCCCGGTCATGCCGCCCAATGCGTCAATTTCACGTACAATTTGCCCCTTTGCTATGCCGCCAATTGCCGGATTACAGGACATTGCTGCAAACAAATCCAGATTCATGCTT
>JAEEGG010027175.1_pt1 | contig 10867 bp, 7 predicted proteins | sample 9134161 | NCBI WGS metagenome assembly JAEEGG01 (sample SAMN16246543, study PRJNA631951) | gut metagenome | biome: gut microbiome; feature: rumen; material: CR-attached | host: Bos | place: Iran: Karaj | collected 2018-10
ACAAGTGGTGATGCAGTAGTGCGCGGCTACGCTCGCGCACACCACAAGTGGTGATGCAGTAGTGCGCGGCTACGCTCGCGCACACAACAAGTGGTGATGCAGTAGTGCACGGCTACGCTCGCGCACACCACAAGTGGTGATGCAGTAGTGCGCGGCTACGCTCGCGCACACCACAAGTGGTGATGCAGTAGTGCGCGGCTACGCTCACGCACGAATTTCCGTGCCGTTGCGAAGCAAGGCACTTCTACGTGGAGGGCTTGCCCTCCCCGTTTTTTTTCCACATTTTTTCCGTTTTGCACTTGCTTTTCTTTCGTTTTTTGGGTATAATATTAGGGGTATCATTTCAACTTGGAAAGGCAACCGATGACTGAACCGGACGCACTGCCGAGAGGCACCGAAACACTGCTGATCGTGGACGACCAGGAAACCGTATGGGATTTCCTGATCGAAGCGTTGCAGAATCTCGGCTACTCCGTCCTGCTCGCCGAAAACGGCGAGGACGCCGTCTCCATCTACCGCGACAACCCCAGCCAGATCGACCTGGTCCTGCTCGACATGGTCATGCCCCGTCTCGGCGGACACGGCACGTTCTACCAGATTCGCGCCATCGACCCCGAGGCGAAGATCCTGCTCTCCAGCGGATTCGTCCAGGAGGGCGCGGTGCAGGACCTGCTTGACAACGGCGCCGCCGGGTTCATCGCCAAGCCGCACCGTCTGCCGAAACTCACGAAAGCCATCCGCGACGTGCTGGACGGCAAGCCCGTCTCCGGCCAGATCTAACACTCCAAGGAGTGCTGATACAGTGCGCGGCTCCGCTCGCGCACATCGCAAGCGATTCTCTTCGAGTCCGAGCGTAACCGGACACTGCCGCAGTGGAGGATTCCCCCCGTGCGCAAGCGATGCTGAGCGCACTGCCGCAGTGGAGGATTTTTCCTCCTTTTTCCGGAAAACGACTGGAAAAAACAGGAAAAAGAGGTACATTTAAAGGGGTGTAAGAAGAGGAGATTCCCGACGATGAGATCGATCAAGTTTTTTTGTTTTGCCGCCGTCTGCACGGCGTTTCTGCTGACCGCGTGCGGGCCCGAACCCACGGCCGACGAATGGATGCAAAGATCCCTGGCCTCCGCGAAGGAAGCGAAATGGAGCCGCGCGCTCGACCAGGCCGAAAACGCCGTGGCGAAAGCCCCCGGCAGCACGCTTGCGAACGTCCTGCTCGCCATCGCGCTGGAAAACAACAACCGTCCCGACGAGGCGCTGAACGCGGCGGTCCGCGCGGGCGCCGATTCCTCCAGCTTCATCGCCCAGTACACGCTCGGACGCCTTTACTGTCGCCAGGGCAAATACGACAGCAGCGTCAAGCCGCTGACCCGCGCGCTGGAGCTGCGCCCCGACGACGCGAACACGCTGATCCTGCTCGCGCGCGCCAAGCTGCGCCTGAACACCGAAGACGCGCTCAGCCTCAATCTGCGCTTGCTTTCGCTTCCGCAGTTCGCCCAGTCGCCGGTCGTCTACAACGAGATCGGCGTGCTGATGGTCCTGAAGGGCGAGCCGAAGAAGGCCCGTTCGTATTTCGACCACGCGCAGAACCTCGACGCGGACAATCCGTACCTGAAGCTGAACAACGCCATCCTTCACGACTACCAGCTCGGCGACGTCATGAAGGCGCGCCAGTATTACAACAACTTCCTGCAGCTGTCGTCCACCCATCCTGAACTCCTCGACGAATACAAGAAAGTTCAGAAGCGCCTGGACGACATCCGCCTCTGAGCGACGGCCATGCCCCGCTACATCCCGGACGACGTGCTGGACCAGATCAGGCTCCGCGCCGATATCATCGACGTCGTGCAGTCCTACGTCCCCACGCTCAAAAAAGCCGGCCTCACCTGGAAAGCCTGCTGCCCGTTCCACCACGAGAAGACCCCTTCGTTCACCGTCAACCCGGACCGCCAGATCTTCAAGTGCTTCGGCTGCGGCAAGGGCGGCGACGTCTTCAAGTTCGTCATGGAGCTGGAAAACCTCGACTTCACCTCCGCCGCCGAACACCTCGCCCACAAGTACGGCATCATCATCCCCGAAACGCCCGCGCGGCGCGGCGGCGCCAGACGCGAGAGCTTCGACGGCGAGATCGAGTACGGCACGCGCGAACGCCTCTGCACCCTGCATGAAAAACTCGCGGCCTTCTACCGCCGCTTCCTGCTCGAACACCCGGACGGACCCGTCGCGGCCTACTTCCGCACGCGCGGCATCCCGAACGACGTCGCGGACAAGTTCTGCATCGGCGCTTCGCCGGACAGCTGGGACGCCGCCATCCAGTTCGCGCACAAGGAGGGGTTCGTCGACAGCGAGCTCCGCGATTCCGGCATCGTTTCCAGCAAGGACGAAAACCAGTCGCACATCTACGACCGCTTCCGCAACCGCCTGATGTTCCCGATCTGGAACGAATCCGGGCGCATCGTCGGCTTCAGCGCGCGGTCCGTCGAGGCCGATCCGCAGGGCTGGAAATACGTGAACACGCCCGATTCCCCGATCTTCCACAAAGGCCGCCTGCTCTACGCGCTGAACTTCGCCCGCACCGCGATCCCGAAGGCCGGGGCCGTGGTCCTCTGCGAGGGCCAGCTCGATGCCATCGCCATGCACCGCGCGGGCGTGACCCACGCCGTCGCGCCCCAGGGGACCGCGTTCACCGCCGACCAGGCGACAATCCTGAAGCGCTATACCTCGACCGCCGTCCTCGCCACCGACAACGACAACGCCGGGCGCGAGGCGGTCTTCAAGGACGCCGCGATCCTGCTGCCGCTCGGGTTCAACGTGAAGGTCGTGCGCTATCCCGGCGCAAAGGACGCCGACGAGACGCTTTCGAAGTTCGGCGCGGACGCCCTCGCGGGGGCCGTCGAAAGCGCAACTGACTTCTTCGAGTTCGCGCTCGACAATGCCATGTCGCGCGTCGATCCCTCCACTCCGGCCGGCCGCGCCGCCGCCGCGAATGACGTCATTTACTGGATGGTCCAGCTCGAAAACGAGGTCACGCGCGAGTTCTACTACGACTGGCTCGCAAAACAGCTCAACGTGCCGCTGTCGTCCATCGAGAAGGTCGCGGAACGCCGCCTCGTCGAGGGCGCTCGCCATTCCGCCGTGAACGTCCGGCGCGACGCCGGAGCCATGCCGCCGCCGAAACCGCGCAACACCGCGCTGGAAAACGCCGTGTTCGAACTGCTCGTGCTGATCCTGGACGAGGAGAAATACGCCCGGGAAGCCGCCGAGGAACTGCCCGCGGACTCGCTCGGCGATTCCGTCCCCGGCAGAGCTGCCGAAGCGCTGCTCCAGGGCGCCATGAATGGCGAGTGGGACTCCGCGCCGTCGTCCATCCTGACCTCGCTGGAAATGGAAGGCGCCGACGTTTCGAAGCTGGTCGAGGCGATGGACCTCGCCGCCGCGCATCGTGCGGAACGCGAAGCGAACAGGGATCCGTCTTCCATGCCCGCGGACAATGAAAATGAACAGGCTCAGACTCCGGCCCCGCCCTCATGTCCGGCCGCCGATCCCTATTCCTGCGAGAAGTATTTCCGCAACACCTACAATTCGTGCCTGCAGAGGATCCTGACCGAGTTCTACAAGGGCGAACGCGCCGCGAAGATCGAACAGGCACGCTCCGTGCAGCCGGACGATCCCGCCTACGCCGCGCTCGTCAAGGAGATCGCCGGGATCTCAAAACTCCTTCTCGACCTCCCGAAGAAATACAAAGTCGTCATCTGACCTCCGTTTTTATCGAAAGGCCAGGCCGGGTTTACCGCAAAGGTTTTACGACATCCCCTTTTGCGTTTCCGTCACAAATCCTGACTAAACGGGAGACGGAAGGGACGTTTCGAAGACAAAAAAGAACCGCAGGAGCCTCATAAACTCTTGCGGTCCAGCAAATTCAAAATTGGTGCACCCGGAGGGATTTGAACCCCCAACCTTCTGATCCGTAGTCAGACGCTCTATCCAGTTGAGCTACGGGAGCACGATCAATCGCAAATCAATCTGCGTATTTATACTATACTCCATTTCTTCAAAAAGTCAAATGAGAATCTGAAGAAAAAACGTCTCTTCGCCATTTTTGACGATTCCGCGCGGTTTGAAAAGGAAAAAGCACGCACGCAAGCCGCTCTTGGACGTGAGGAACCAGGCAGGGGTACGGTTCGTCAGACAAAGGGATGATGCGTTTCCCGAATCCACGATTTCGCAGCCCCGGCCGTAGCGCGAAACAGAAAGCGACGACGCGGATGGAAACGTTCAGTTCTCTTCCGGCAGGATCAGGCGCATGCGGATCGTGACCGGTTTCGGCTTGCCGCGCAGTTTCTGATACCACGCCGGGACGGCGCGGTCGAACTCGTACGTCTGCACCTCGCCGATCCGCTCGTCCGGGATCGCCGTCTTCTGCACTTCGCCGTCGCGTTTGATCGGAAGCGTCTTCAATTTCTGATTCATCTGCTCCACAACGCCGTGGCGTTCGTCACGATCGTCCCAGATCATCACGCCGCCGCGCTTGAAGAAATCCGCCGGGTCGACCCACTGGCTCTGGCGGACGTCCGCGGTGAAGAACGCCTCCGGGGCTTCCGGAGAATAGACCGCCACGCTGCACGCGCCCGACCGGTCCGCGACCACGAACGGAAGCGGCTCCGGCGAAACCGTGTGCCACAGTTCGACCGCTGCCTTCGCCACGGCATGGCCCGGATAGTTTTCGTAGTCGCAGCCTTTCTTGCGGTAGCCCTGCGTCTCCAGCGAGCGGATCACGAAGATCAGACCGAACACGAATCCCATCAGCAGGATGGCGGTCGTGTAGGCGCGCGCCTTGACGCGCGTGATGCGCGGCGACCACACCATGAAGAGCCAAATGCCCATGAACGGGAAGCACGGCACCAGCCAGGAATAGTTGATCTTGCCGCCGGTCACCAGCGAGAACAGCAGCGCCGAAGCGAGCGAGCCCCAGCAGCAGGACCACACGAACACTTTGTCGAACGCGCAGTAATCCGGGCGTTCCTCGCGTTTCCGCCGCCACGGGAAGAACAGCGCGAAGAAGATGACCGCCACGCCGAACACGCCCGCCGCACGGTCAAGCGCCTTCAGCGGCCGCGTAAAATGGTCCGCCAGCACGACCACTTTTTCCTCGCCCAGCCCGGCGCGTCCTGCCGCGTATTCGAACGGCTTGGACCCGAAGGCGAACAGCCAGAAGACATTCGGCAGGATCACGAGGATGAACGGGATGAGCGCCAAATAGAACTGCGGCTTGCGGAACATGGAGCGCCCTTCCTTCGTGAACAGCAGCGGGATGCCTACGCAGAGGTACATCGCCGGGGCAAAATACTTCACCATCAGGGACAGCCCGGCGAAGAAGCCCGCGCCCAGCCAGTACGCCCAGCGGTTCTTCTCCTCGCCGCGGACGCCGAGGTAGACGAACAGCATGGTGAGCGGCCACACCGCGTGCTCCATGATGTCGTCGCAAAGCTCTGTGGCCTTGATACCGTAGAAGTTGATGAGCAGGAGCGTGACGGCAGCCAGGAAGGCAGTCCGGGGCGACAGGATGCGTCTCGCGACCTGGTACACGCTGAAAATGCCGATGAACACGCACACCTGGCTTGCCAGGAAGCTGGAGAAAAACGCCTTGCCGCTCAGTTGCCACACCCCGACGCCGAAGAACGCCCCAGCATACGGGTTCTTGTCGAATCCGAACTGGAAATGACGCCCCCACACGATGTTTTCCAGCACGTCGACAAAGTCGTTCGCCAGCGAAATGCACGGCAGCACGGTCCAGAACACCATCCAGCAGAGCAGGATGACAAGCAGGATGCGCGTGTAGTTCACGCCGTCCTGACCGGAATCCTTTTCATCATCGAAAAGGTAGTGGCGGAAGAAGTTGACGAGAGGATTGGAGCGGGGCGTTTCCGGGCCCGCAGACTGGGTGTTATTCATAAAACAGGGGACATCCTATGTGTGCGGCCGAAATGGCCGACGAGTTGAAAGCAGAGAAAAAGGTTGCCAGTTACTATCGCAAAAAACAATCTTAACAATATAGCATCAATCCGTAGACAATTCAAACAGGAAGATTGTCATTTGAGTTTTTGGTCGTTCATCTCTGTCCGCCACGGCCGCCGCGCTGCATTCCGCGGCCGAAGCCGGGTCCGAACCCGAACCCCTGTCCCTGCCCCTGCGCCGGCTGCTGTCCCTGTCCCATGCGGCGGCCCGGCTGGAACTGCTGCGGCTGACCTTGCGTCTGCGGCTGTTGAGTTTGTGGCTGTGCCTGCTGCTGTGGCTGTGCCTGCTGCTGTGCCTGCGGGCGCGGACGCGGGTTCTTCGGATCGGGGCCGATGGTGAGGATGAGGTCGCGGCCGTCGACTTCAATGTTCGAGATGTCGAGCCCGGAGGGCGAGCCGTCCCACCAGAGGCTGTCCGGCTTCGAAAAGTCGTTGAAGACGACGCGGTCCGGCGGGTAGAAATAGTCGGTGGCGATGCCGTTGCAGTCGCGGTTGTGCGTCTGATGCCCGAATGTGCCGGGGCACGGCTTTTCGAGGAGCGGGACGCCGCCCGCCTGTTCGAGCGAGATCTCGTAATGCTTCTCCGGCGTCATTTCCTCGTCCTCCTCCTGGTCGGTCACGGCGTCGTCGACATGCCAGATGGCGAGCCCGTGCGAGGGGAGCGCGCGGTAGAACGACGAATCGGCGTTGCGGTTTTCGAGCAGGAAATACTCGTCCGGGTTCCGCGGGTTGCGGTAGATGTAGCCGTATTCGCTGGAGGCGGGGATGCGGACCTTGCCCATCGACGGCAGCGGGAGCGCCTTCAGCCAGCCGAGGCGGTAGCGGAACGGCCCGGCGAGCGCGGTCGGGTTGGTCTGGAGCCCGGTGATGCGGTCGTACATGCCGATGCCCATGATGCAGTGGTTGCCGAGGCCGTGGGAGACTTTCTGCTCGTTCTTCGGCGTCTTGTTGCTCTTCTCACCGTAGTCCACGTAATCCAGGATGTCGAACGTCTGGTGCATGATCTCGTGGATCAGGATGCTGACCGTGGGGCTGTCCTGGATGCCGCAGATCAGCACCTGCATGCTGTGAAGTCCGCCGGGCAGCCGGATCTGGTCGTACGCAGTAAACCAGTGCGCCTGCGGCCAGAGGCCGTCGAACGAGCTGTTCCGCGAATACAGCACGCACGCCGACCGCATGGTGCCGTCGGGCTCCTTCGAAACGGATGAAAGGTCGAAGTCCTTCGGCAGCTTCGCCATGGCCTCCTTGATGAGCATGTCCGCGCCGCGGTAGTTCAACGCCTTCTGGTAATAGTCGCGGTTGTGGTCGGCCACGACGTAGTCGGAGACGAGGTACTTCAGTTCGCAGCGGCCGTAGGACTGGTTGTCGACGAAATCGAAGATCGAGCAGGAATTGCCGTAGCCGCGATAGTTCTTCTCGTTCAGGAAAAACTCCACTTTCTCCTTCGGGATGATCACGTCCGGCGGGTCGTCCGGGAACTTCACGAGCACGGCCAGGCCGGTGATCCTGTCCTGATGAAGCGGCTTTTTCTCGTACTGGACGGGCGTTTTCGGGATGTCGGCGGCGGGCTTCAGGACGACGCGGAACCCGGCATTGAACACGGGGACGCTCGCATCGACCGGCTGGCAGGCCGTGACGGTGCAGTCCTCCGGCGAATCATGCCAGGAGCCGCCGCGGCGGGCGCAGAGGTCGCCTTTGTACGCGGCCGAGAAATCGCGCATGAACCAGTCGAGGCAGAGTTCCTGCACATTCCCGTGCATGTCGTACAGCCCCCAGGCGTTGGGCCTTTTCAGGCCGGCGTTCGACACGGACGGCGCGGAGATGAACGAATTGTCGCGGTACCACGCGACTTCCGCGAGCGCGTCCGACCGGTTGCCGCGTGCCCGCAGGTCGCGGCCGCTGTTGAGCTCGGTCGTGGTCCCGGCGCGGCAGGCGTATTCCCATTCCGCCTCGTTCGGGAGCGCGAACCGGTATCGGAACGACCCCGGAAGCGACTTATTGAGGCGGGCGCAGAATTCCTTCGCCTGTTCCGCGGAAACGTCGTACACCGGGCAGTCCGGCCCGACGCCGTACAGGGGCCCGCCCGGACGCGCCGCCTCGGTCAGTTCCTCCTGCGTCGTCCGCATGACAGCCTTCCACTGCGCCTGCGTGACCTCGAATTTCCCGACGGAAAGCGCGTTCTCCGCGAACTTGTAAATCACGCGGCCGTCTTTGTCGGTCTTTTCGTTCGGCTGCGGTTTGCGGTTGACCTGCATCGCGACCGACCCTGCGGGCAGCGTGACGAGCTCGAGCGGGATTTCGCCGGGGAGCATGAACCGGATGGACGGCAGAGCACCTTCCTTGTGCTCATAGATGGGCGTGACGGCGGACGCGCAGGACGCGCACAGGAAAAGGAAAATGCAGACGATGCCGGAAGAAAGAGCGGAGCGGAGACGAACCGGAGGGAACAGATTCAACATGAGGCAGAGATTCCTTGCTGGTCGGAAAGATTCGGGGAGCGGAGTTTTTATATTATAGCACCCCCGGCAGGATTTGTCAAGTGCTTAATCAGGCCGGGGTCAAAACTTGTACAGCAAATTTGACCAGGTGACATTTTGCGGCGTTTTTTCCGAAGAAACAGTGTTGCACGGAGGAAATGACGCTGGAAAAAACTTCGCGGGCGGCTATAGTATTCGGAACTACGGGCGCGCGAACTCCGCCGAAGGGTGCGGAGGGGGGAAATCCGGGCCCGGTCCAACAAAAACAGGAGGGAAACCATCCATGAAAGGTCTGACCCAGAAACAGAAAAACATCATCGAATTCATCAACGAGTTCATGACCACGCAGGAAATGGCGCCGACCATCTACGAGATCGCGGAGCATTTCCACATCAAGACGTCCACCGTCTTCGCCCACATCCGGGCCCTGCAGAAGAAAAACTACCTCACTCGCAGCTCGAAAGCCCGCAGCATCAGCCTTTCCCACCCGAAAAAACGCACGCGCTACCCCGCCGGCGTCCAGTCCATCCCGTTCCACCGCATCGGCGAGGCGGCCGCCGCGGAACCGGGCGACAAGATGCTGGTCTGCGACGTGGCGCAGCTGCTGGACAGTCCCGCGAAGGAGGACCTGTACGCAGTCCACGTACACGGCTCCGACCTCAGCGGCAACGGCATCTTCGACGGCGACATCCTAATCGTGAAGAGCAATCCGGAGACGGTCGGGGTCGAGGACATCGTGGTGGCCGAAGAGAACGGACGCGAGATCCTGAAGCAGGCGAAGGACGCCATCGTCAACGGCACGCCGTCGGATCTCCCGCACGTCAAAGGGGTCGTCGTCGGTCTCCAGCGGAGGATTGCCAAGCCGTGACCGCGGCCTTCCGGTCGTCTTATTCATCCGTCAAAACCCGCCCGTCCGCACGGAACGGCGGGTTTTTTGCGTCTATCCGGCCTTTTTTGCTTGACTTTGAACCAAACAGGTGCTATATTACTTAGCAAGTAAGTCATTTTGAGAATTAAAACATTAGTTTATAACCGAATTAAAACGGACGAGGCGATCATGAATCATCTTTCCTCCTTCCTCCTCTTTTCCGCGGCGATCCTCTGCTTTTCCTCCGCCGCCTGTTCCAAGCTCGCAAAAAAAGACGAACCGAAGTCCGGGACCGTTTACAAGGTCAAAGTCCAGACCGAGAAGCCGCAGACGCATCATTTCCGCAAGCAGATCCGCGTGCAGGGCACGGTCGAGGCCTACATCGTGACCGACGTCGCGGCGCGCATGCCGGGCAATATGGTCCTGAAAGTGAACGACGGCGACACGATCAAAAAGGGACAGGTCCTGTTCACGATCGACCAGGACACCCTGAAGAACCGCGTGGCGCAGGCGGAGCAGGCGGTGAAGGTGGTCGAGGAATCGCTCCACACGGTTCTGCAGATGGACGTCAACATAGCGAAGACCGCACTCGACAAGGCGCAGAAGGATTACGAGCGCAACAAAAAGCTCCATGATCAGAACGCCGTGTCCGACAATACATTCGAATCGTTCGAGCTCGCGCTCGACAAGGCGCAGAAGACGTACGAGAAAGCCGAGGCCGAGCTGCATTTCGCCGAGATAAAAGCCGAACAATCCAAGCTCGACCTGGCGATCGCCAACAAGGACCTGGGCGACGCCACGGAAAGGGCGCCATACGACGGCGTCGTCACGCACAAATATCACGAGAACGGCGAGTTCGTCGGCAAGGGCATGAGCGTGCTCCGCATCAACGACCCGAAAAAGCTCCGCGCCTCCTGCCTCATCAGCGCCGTCTATTTCGAGGCGGTCAAGCCCGGCGAAACGCCGGTCGCCGTGAGCTTCGGCGGGCAGAAGCTCGAAGCGAAGGCCGACTGGTGCAGCCCGGTCATCGACCCCCTCAGCCGCACGTTCACGATGCGGGCGTACCTGCCCGAGGGAACGCCGCTCCTGGACGGCATGCTGGTCGACGTCGACATCCGGCTTGCCGAACGCAACGGCGTGGGCGTCCCGCGCGACGCCGTGGTCCTGAAGAAGGGCGGCAAGTCCATGGTGTTCGCCGTGCAGGACGGCAAGGCGCAGGAGATCGAGGTGGAGACGGGCATCGCGTCCGACGGGTTCATGGAGATCCTGAATCCCGCCGCGATCGAGGGGAAGGACATCATCGTTTCCGGCCAGTATTTCGTGAACGACGGCTCCGACGTGACCGTCACGGCCGCCCAGTGACCGGGAGGGCTGCCCCATGACTCTGAGCCAGTTCTCCATCCGGCGCAAGGTCGCCATGACCTGCATCATCCTGATGCTGGCGATCCTCGGCGTGTTCGCGTACCAGAAGATCGGCATCGACCTGCTGCCGAAGTTCGACGTGCCGTACG
>JAEEGG010027176.1_pt1 | contig 10867 bp, 8 predicted proteins | sample 9134161 | NCBI WGS metagenome assembly JAEEGG01 (sample SAMN16246543, study PRJNA631951) | gut metagenome | biome: gut microbiome; feature: rumen; material: CR-attached | host: Bos | place: Iran: Karaj | collected 2018-10
AATATAATGCGCCCGTGCAGCCAAAAACCCGTCATCGCTGGAATCAAAATACCCCACCGCCTTCAGCAGATCCTTTCGGTTACTCTGTCTATAATAATTCTTATACAGCAGCTCCGCAATCAGCACCTGGCAGTAATGCCCGTTAAACTCATCCAGACTATCCGCTGCCGCACTTGAAGCAAACTCCTGAAGCATCGCAATAGCACTATCCGGCTGCCGCCACATCAAACTATCAATGTTCTCCAATGAACGAGAGGCCACTCCCTCTCCTCCAGGAGAGGGCCGGGGTGAGCTCCCTTCCCCCTCTGAGAGGGGGTGCCCAACGGGCGGGGGAGTATTACATCCCACCAACACCGCCACCAGCAAAACAATCCCTATATAAAACCACCGTTTCACGTCGCAAAATTACTCAAAATCCATCAAATTCAATCAAAAAATCCCCCTTTGAAAGGGGGTGCCGCGCAGCGGCGGGGGATTTTTCCCAGATCAAGAATGCATGTTTTGTGTCCCCAAATTCGTAAAAATTGCGAATACCAAAGAAAAATATCAGCAGCCACCATCCACTTTTTGGTCGGAAAAATCTGCAATAATTCCGACCAAAAAACAAGCGAAACCACTAGTCTTATCAGCTCAATCCGTCCCATTCAGATAGTCCTTTTCCAAAGGTTCAAGAACGTCCTATGAAAAAGGCCGGACACCTTGTGGAATATCCGACCCGATTGATAAATAGCAAATGTTGCTTTCACCGACTTACCATAAAATGGCAATCTGTTTTAGTCGCCCTTCTTATGGATGTGCGGTTTCAACGAAGGGGTGTTTCCTAGCGTCTGTTTGTTATCACGCTGACGCCTATCAGGTTTCCCCGTCGATTTTGCGATTCTTTTTGGTCCAGGTTTAATTCCCATACGCTCAAAGATTTGATTAAACAATTCTGGTTTCTGGAGCCAGTCAGACAAACCTGCTTTTTACACGGAGGATTTGCGCCCCGATTCATGCTTTTGCTTTTCATTCTTCTCAGCATCCCAATCACCATGACCACCACCAAGCCATTTTCCAGTGGTAAGCCAGAACTCGTAATAGTACATCCATTGTACCGCCCAATGAACAATGGTAGTGGCTATGGGTTTGGAAGAGTCCCATTCGCCAACCCCAGGCAAGAACAAACACAATCTTTGCTTACCATCACTATAGTTATAGGTGTGAGGCAACTTTGTTGCTCCTTCTGCCAAAGGTAACGGCTTGGGTGAAACAATGTATGCTTTGGGTAGTTCACCTACCCTATAGACAATCTTTAGTCTATACGTGTCCGACAAAGCCGATGGCGTAAAATCTCCCTGCCACGTCATCAATCCTGCACAAATGGAACCAGTAGATTCAGGATATTCATGCTTTAGCAAACCAAATTGCTGTACTGGAGTCATTACATTTCTAATCACCGAAAAACGTATTTGATGTATTCATTACTTTACCAGAAGCACCGACCTTACCTGTACTTCCCAACAACACAGCACCAGAAGCCATCTTTGCCTTCCGACGTTCCGTTAATAGAGTTGCTGCTCGCGTTGAGGTATCTTTCCCAAAAGCGCGGTCTAACACTCCCTGTATTTGCACCCTGTTCGTACCACCCAAAATATCTGACACATCCTTCTTCACAGCAGCAAGCCACTTGTAGAAATTGATTCTACGAACCGGATGTGACGGCCACTTATCTGCAAAATTTTCCTCGGGATTGACAGGATTTGAAATCACATCCTCGCCTTCATCGTTCTTTGTGATGCTTTTTTCAAGGTTGTTAACTACGTTGACCAAGCCATCAACCAAATCTTGTTCCCCCTTGTAAGCTCGTGCAGCCAGTGTTGTAATAATGATGGAGATAGGTTTGTTCTCCTTATCATTACTGAACATCATATCTCTGTGCCTTTTCAAAATCTGAACAATACGCTGGAGAACCGTTTTGTCCTTGTTGTACTTTTCAATAGGCACAACCGCTTCTGCTAACAACTTTACTGATGCGTCTTCTTTACACCTAGTGGCAAACCAAAGGGCATAACCATCCGGATTGCTCTTTAGCCATTTCTCAATTTGAGTAGCAGTTGCATAATCGTCAGATTCTTTGTCCGTAATCCGAATAGAGATTTGATCCACGGTTTGTTCAGAGAAACTCTCCGAAAACAAGCGCGTCATCCTTTCTGCATATTTGCTATCGGCAACAGATGGTAAAATGTCCATGTGGTATTTCTCCTTAGGATGATCTGAATTGTCGCGATAAAGCAACGTCCAACAGCGACGACCTTCTTCCCTTTTCAACATCGGGGCATAACGGTCGCTTCCTTTCAATCTTGCTCCCACCTTGTCCTTTAAGTCTTTTTGGGTCCACCATGGATTCTTTTCGGAAAGACGGTACACCAAGTCCACATCCAAGTCGTCACTCGGATTGATGGGCTGAATTATCGTTCCCAAACGAAGTGAACCCTGTGGGGTCACTAATGGTTTGTAATCAGCAAAAGCGGGGTCGTTTTCTAAAAATGTTCCCACCGCTCTATAGCTTTGAGTTAGGTTGTCATACTGTTCTTTGGTGATGTCCAGAGATTCACCAAGCGTTTCAAGAATATCTTTGAATTCCTCTTTTTGTTCTTTACTTAAATTCTTCACCATCGTATTCTATTTATTTAATTGTAATTGTTTCAACATCTTCTCCTTTCTCGTTCCAATAGTCATACAACACCCATGGCAAGTCAGCCTTAGGCATTCGAATTCTGCCTAATTCAACCGCACACGATGCCGGAGCCGCCATAAAGATTTTCAGCTGGTCTGATTCTGGATGTTCCGTTTTGATAGCATCCATCGCCATGCGTGCGACACTGTTGAACTGCTCTAATTGAACATAGGTTTTCATCATATCGTTATCAGGGGCATCGCATGTAATAAACCAGATACTTGCACATTCTCCAAACCTTTTTGCGACCCGCTCTTTAATGGCATTAGCACTCAAAGCTATTACAAGCACTGGTAATTTCGTCTTATCATCCGGCTCGATTAGTCGTATTTCATTTTTTGCTTCTTTATCAAGCCACTTCCATGTATCAGGGATACGATGTTTCTGATACACAGTCACAGGATACTTGTCGTTCAAAATTGTACCCAATTTGACCAACAGAGGTTGCGGCCCCATCGGAAATAGAGAAACATGCGAGATCTCACCTGCCAACAAAGGCCCAAGTACTTTCTCTTCGCATAGCTTTTCAACTTGTTTTGTTTCTGCACTCCAATAATCAGACTCACCATCCTGCATAACCGAGTTTTTCATCTGAATTTCAACAGGATTCAACGAAGCTGGATACCAGTCGGGGAAAACAGTAGTGTGAAGTATGTCTTTATGGAAATAAGGCGTGTCATTTCCTATCTTCGGACCATATGCAACCACCAGAGTTTTCTTCTGAGGTTGGATGCCTGTGACCAAATCAATTCTTTCCTCATGCTCTTTTTTCATTGCAACTAGCATTTCGTCCGTGTACTTCCTCTCGCCCTCATGATCTATCAGCCTATGACATTCGGGGCAAAGCAAAATGATATTATTAGGATCTTGAGCCAGTTCTCTTGACCTTTCGTTTCCCCTTGGACCATTCTCGGAATCTCCTATAATATGAGCGTAATTCGAAATATTACACTTTTCCATCGTAACCTCATGCACCCCCAGTCGTTTGTTACAACCAGCAAACTCGCATCTCCCATGAGCCGCAAACCAGAGGTCTCTTCTAACATTAATTGGTATATGTGTATTACTCATCGTCAACATGAATTTTTCAAGAAAGAAAGACAAAATTTGTGCCAATTGTGATTTTTGCTCAATTTTCAAACAAAGAACCCCATCATTCCAAATATTTCAACAAAAGAATGAGCAAAAACGTAATATTTTGGATTAATTGACATAACAACTGCCACAATAGCATCTGCCAATATGGCAGTTTTTGAGCAAAAACCACAAATATTTGCATTTCTCATATAATAATTCTAATTTTGCAGCCAAATAATTCAAAAACACCTCAAAATATACCGCCATGCTTTTGAAATTTACCGTTGACAACTACCGCTCGTTCGGAAGAGAAATGACACTTGACCTTGCTGCATCCAATGGTATTCGCGACAATATTGAAGGTGCTTTTACTGATGCAGGAAACAACAAGATTTTGAATGTCGTGGCCTTTTATGGTGCTAACTCTAGCGGAAAAACAAATTTTCTGCGTGCTATAGGCAACATGCGCCGAATTATTGTCCAATCGGTAAAGCTTAACGAAAACGATTCACTACCATACGATCCTTTTCTTCTCTCCACAGTAAAATTACACCCTACTAAATTCGAGGCGACTATTTTCAACATAGTTGACAAGACCACTTATACCTACGGTTTCGAGTATTTACCATCTTCTATCACTAAAGAATGGCTATTCATGAAGTCGCCCAAAAAGTCGACCAAAAAACTATTTATTCGCGACGGAGAAAAAATGGAAATAGATCCCAATAATTTCACGGAAGGCCTTAACATAACTGTCAAATTAAACAAAAATCGCTTGTTCCTTTCTTTAGTTGGCCAATTAGGTGGTGACATCTCCAACAACATCATTACCCTTTTCCAGAACAAACTCCGTGTTATTTCAGGCATCGAAGACTCTGATTATTCAGATTACACCCGTCGTCTCGTCCATGAGAATAAAAAGTACAAAACACTTGCACAAGATTTCCTGCGTAATATGGGTTTGGGATTCAACGAATTTGAAACAAAGAAAATAGAGTTTGAAAAAATTGTATTCCCTCAAGGTTTCCCTGCGGAACTAATTGAACAATTCCGAGGACGCACAATTATTGAGGTGTCATCAATTCACTCGGTATACGATGAAAACGGAAACATTGTTGAACAGATTAAGCTCAACCTTGATGAAAACGAATCGGCTGGAACCAATAAAATCTTTAATCTTACAGGACCAATTCTTGAAGCTCTTCAAAACGGACTAACACTTGTAATTGATGAGCTGGATTCCCAAATGCATCCTCTGATCTCATGGAAACTGGTGGAAAAATTCAACAACCAAGAAAGCAATCCTCATGGAGCACAACTACTTTTCACCACTCATGATACACATCTGCTTTCAAACCGATTATTCCGTAGAGACCAAATATGGTTTGTACAAAAAGACTCTAAAGATTGCTCTTGTATTTATCCGATGATGGAAGCAACAGACAAATTGGGACACGCACCTCGCTCAGATTCAAATTACCAAAAGAACTACATCCAGGGTATTTACGGCGCGATACCATACTTTACCAACGAAACACCGACAGAAAGCGTCTAATACTTTCATTATCTTTGCATCTTGTAAACATCCATATATCTATAAGAAAAATACAAGAATTTATAAGAAAAAGAGTGCTATCACATTTGTTATCAATAAATTGGAATAGCTCAAATTTATAAGAAAAAAACAAAAAAAACGAACATGGCCGACTTCAACAATATGACAGAATCACAAATTAAGGAATTCATCAAGGACAACTATCCTGCTGAAAATTCTTCTTGCGAATGGAAAGAATTTAAGAATCTGAAAAACAGCTTTTCTGGTGACGAGTCGAAGGATGTCGTTTCGTATGTGTCAGCCATAGCCAATATGCAAGGTGGCGAGCTGGTTATTGGTGTTGTTGATAAAACGCTTGAAATCGCAGGTACCAACACTTATAACTTCGACAAATATAACATTGTTTACAAGCTGAAGGAACAATGCACCAACCTATCCTCCGAAGGATTATATGTGGACGAACTTATTGCAATAGATAGCGGAAAGAAAGTCTGGATTATCCATATTCCCAAGCATTTACCCCGCCGTCCCGTTTATGCACATCGAAAAGCATGGCAAAGAATTGAGGATTCGTTGGTTGAGATGACCCCTGAACGAATGGATGCAATCTTATCCGAACCTATTGCCCATCAGGATTGGTCGGCTCAAATTATCCCTGAAGCCTCCATTGACGACCTCGATCCTGCCGCCATTCTCGAAGCAAGAAAGCAATTTGTCAGTCGCTACCCCGAAAAAGAGGATGAAGTCAAACAATGGGATGATGAGAAGTTCCTAAACAAAGCGGGTATCACCATCAAAGGCAAAATCACCAATACGGCTATCATTCTACTTGGCCGTCCTGAATCCGAACATTTCATTTCGCCTGCTGTGTGTAAAATCAGATGGTCGCGCAAAAATGCCTCTGGTGAAAGCAACTCCGATTTCGATGTGTTCACCATCCCCATGATTCTTGCTGTCGAAAAATTGAAAAACACAATACACAATTCCAAATATGTGTTTTCCATCAATGGCTCCCTATTCCCCGATGAAATGCCGAGATACGATGCTTTCACACTTCGTGAGCCTTTGAATAACTGCATTGCACATCAGGATTATTCCAAGTCGGCCATGATTGAAGTGATTGAGTATTACAATGACCGTTTGATTTTCCGAAATTTCGGTCAGTTTATCCCCAATTCGGTAGAAGATGTCGTGATGGAAGATTGTCCTGAATCCCAATACAGAAACCCTTTTTTGGTGTCTGCCATGAAGAATGTCAAAATGGTTGAGACTGAAGGAGGTGGAATAAGGAAACTATATGAGAGGCAACGACGAAAATTCTTCCCGATGCCTGAATACGACCTTAGTGGAGGGAAAGTCAAAGTGGAAATCCAAGGCAACATCCTTGACGAAGAGTTTGCCAAGATTTTAATCAGCAATCCTTCTTTGACTTTACACGACATTATATTGCTTGACAAAGTCCAAAAGCACAAACCTTTGACTGACGATGAAATAACTATGTTGAGAAAAAAGCATTTTGTTGAAGGAAGAAAAAACAACTTGTATTTATCCTCAATGGTTGTGAAACCTTTGGACAACAACGAATTGAAATCCAATTATATCAGGAATAAGAGTTTTGACGATGATTTTTATAAGAAACTAATTGTCGAATACCTTTCCAAATTTGGCCAAGCTAGAAGAAAAGACATTGACACTTTGTTGATGAGCAAATTGTCTGAATCGTTGACTCAAGATCAAAAGTTCAACAAAATCACCAATCTTTTGGCTTCATTGAGGCAAGCTGGTATTATCCAAGTCAAAGAAGGCTCCCGCATCTGGATTCTTGTAAAGTCAAGATGAGTTTACAAGAGACGTATCTACTTTTATAAGAATATTTAGTTTTATTATTGAATATCAACAAAATACAACTCTTGTTTTTACAAGAAGAATTGGATATTTTTTTATTTAATTTTGGGCGCATTCCCCGCCGTCCCTAAAACCTCAACGAAAGGCAAGCTTCAACAGGCCGTCGGGGTCGGGCTTTCCAGGGGTACGCTATCGCTCCCGTGCTTTGCTCCTTGTTGCGTCGTCATTTGGCCTCATAGAGAGCCAAGTGCCGCCGCAATAATCCGCAAACCACCAAGCCCCTCCAATCCCTTGCGCGTTCCCCGCAGTAAAGCCTCAACGACTAGGGAAGCCCTTACTCCGCTCTAAGGCTTTTACTATGGGGAAGCATCTTTTAGCATCACCATCCCATCCCCGTCAAGGTGTTCCGACCACCGTCGAAGCCCTTGTCCTGTGTGCGGCAGTGCAACGGTCGCTATCATTCCGCGATGGAACACGGCTCATTCCTCGCTGTGTTCCCCGCTCCATTAACGCGCCCAGCATTGCCTTCCCAGTCCTTCAGGCATCGTCGGCGGTCTCCACATCGTGTTTGTCCCGTCAGCCGCACAAGGCCTGCTGCTGCCATTCGCCGCTACGGTCGCTCACGGGCGTTGCCCACGCAGACGAACTCCCTCAGCTTCTACTAAGGTCCGCGGCCTGACGACTACCTTTCGCTCCGTCGGGCAGACGACGCTTCCGTACCTCCAGCGTCGTCTGCTCGCTCCGCTTTCAGTCCGTTGTCAGGACGCTGGCTCTACCACCGCCTAAAAGCTTTATGATGAGAATAAGCCACACCTGCCGCAGTCGGTCACCCGTCACCCACCCCAAAACGCTACTTTCCGAAGCTGGTACACAACATCATCAAAATTTTGAGATTTTGGAATATTTCCGCATAAAAAACTCTGAGATTTTGGAATAAATAGCTGAATTAATTTGTGAGATTTTGGAATTATGCCTACTTTTGAAGTATGCCCTTGGCGCAGGCACTCCGTAAATCCATGCGCGACTTCCGTTTGTATATGCTGATAGGTGGTATGCCTCAAGCAGTCAACGAATACCTCAACACAAACAATATGAGTCGTGTCGACAAGGAGAAACGTAAGATAATCAACCTCTATCTTGAAGACTTCGGAAAGATCGACCCGTCAGGTCGTGCCTCGCGCCTCTTCCGTGCCATCCCGTCTGAGCTGAGCAAGAATGCCTCGCGCTATCAGGTGGGTAGTGTACTCAACGACAGCGAGCGCAGGAATCTGGATGAGGTGCTGGAGAAGATGCGCAACAGCATGACGGTGAATTTTGCCTACCACTCAAACGACCCCAACGTGGGCCTGTCGCTGAATTGTGACATGGACCAATACAAAATGTTTGTGGGTGACACGGGCCTGTTCGTGACTCTAGCGTTCTGGGACAAGGATATTACGGAGAATGTGATTTACGAAAAGCTGCTGAGTGACAAACTGTCAGCCAATCTAGGTTATGTTTACGAGAACATTGTCGCACAGATGCTGACGGTTACGGGAAACAAGTTATTCTACCATACCTGGCCCACCGAAAGCGGCAAGCACAACTACGAGGTTGACTTCTTGCTGTCACGTGGCACCAAGATATGGCCGTTGGAGGTGAAATCTTCCGGCTATAAGAGCCATGTCTCGCTGGATGCGTTCTGCACGAAATTCTCAGATCGTGTGGGCGAGCGTTTCCTAATCTATACAAAAGACTACCAGCGCGACGGCGCCACGACCCTCTTGCCAGCCTTAATGACGATGTTCTTATAATGAAAAAATCACTCCTTAATCCACTTCCCCGTTTCCGCTAATTTGCCGTTTGAAATCACCTTCCAAACACAAACTCCCTCAGCACAATCTCCAGCATCAATCGCCGTCACATTCTCCTTGAGGGCTTGGCTGTGGACGAGTCTGCCGTTCATGTCATAAACCTCCACGCGAGCGTTCTGCAAGGCGGTGTGGATGTTGAGCGTGTTGCTGCCCGGATTGGGATAGACCTCCACCCCACTTTCAGGATCCACGGTCTCAGCGATGCCCGCCCCCGCATCCTCCAAAACAAGCAGGAACATGTCGTAAACATCACCTTCCGTTGAGTTATAGCCGCATACCACTGCGGAGCCGTCATCCAAAACGCACATGTTCAATCCATGAGGATAGTCGGGGGTCTCGGGATAATGATGCCTCCAACGCACCGTAAGGTCTGGGTTAAGGCAGGTGATATTGAGATATCCAGGGTATTGGACATGATAATCCATACAGGCATGATAGACGATGCCTTCATCCGTCACCTTCACGCTGCCTTCAGGGATGGGATAGCAAGTGGCCATGTTTTGCTCGCCGACTTCATTATAGACCCGGTACTCAGCTTGGTATTCCAACGGCTTGCCGAACTTGGTCAGCTGGTTCCAAAACACACCGTCGCTCTGCAAGCCCATTCGGCACGAATACAGCCACGCATCATTATTGAGCCAAGCCACCGCCTGCATATTGCTGCAATTTACATTGGCACCGTTGATGGTCGCGATGGGTTCCTCTGCCACCACATTGAAAAGCGAGTCGAGGACGAACAATGTCGGCACCGTATTGTTACCTTGGGAAGGCATCGCCACACAACCATATTGCATCGGTGATTCGGAATATTGGAAGAAGGGTGTCCCCGCAAAAGTCACTTTCAATTGTTTGAACCGAGCAGACTCAATGCAATCCAACAGATTGCCATCCAATGTGATACGAGCCATCCGATAGTCTTGAAGTCCCCCACTATTGAAAGCAATAATGAGATTGTTGTTTTGATCCAAAAAGAAACGGACGGCAAAAACGCTAGCCCATTGAAGCGGCAACAGCACATCGGTTTGCCCGGTAATCGCCAGATGTGCATCCAGATGCCGAATCCTGACCGACACCTCTCCATCGGCAAACCTTAGCAAGGCCCAAATATCTCCTTCACCAAACGGATTGGCACAGATATACGACTTCATTATTTTGGCCTCATCTTCCAACAACAACGAATCGAGGCATACTCCCTGTTTACTGAATTTCAATAGTTTGGAGCCGATGTTCACTCCTTCATTTACCAAATCGCATTCCACCAGAATGTTTCCATCGCAGGATTGACACACCGAGTTCGGCCCATGGTAAATGTCGCTGAAATAGTGGATTTCGGTCATGTTTTGCGCAAACGCCTTCCCCACGATTATCAGCAGGACGGCAACTATTGTGGAAAAACGCTTTGTCTTCATGGAAAGTTTTGCTTTTGTTAATAGGAGAAAAGTTTTAGGCTTACAAAATTATAAAAAAAGCCATGAAAACGGCAACTTCTCAGGTTCCCCATCGGTCGTTTCGCTATTAACAATATTAGTGTAAAACAATCCTATTCGGCTCAAAACACGAGCAGAAGTGGAAATCGCTGCCGCCTTCATAACCCACATTATGACCATCCTTGTCGGTGATGTACAAAGTCAAGCATGGTTCACTTAGATCCACAGCATCATCAAGCTTGATATACCCATCAACGATGATGTTGCTTTCGGGAATACCAAGGCTTTCGGCAACCTTACTACGTACTTCCTTCGGCAAAGTAATCAGATAGTTACCGTAGGGACTGTCGGTGGCTTCCTCGCACGAAAATGACACATTGCGCACAATGGTTTC
>JAEEGG010027177.1_pt1 | contig 10867 bp, 6 predicted proteins | sample 9134161 | NCBI WGS metagenome assembly JAEEGG01 (sample SAMN16246543, study PRJNA631951) | gut metagenome | biome: gut microbiome; feature: rumen; material: CR-attached | host: Bos | place: Iran: Karaj | collected 2018-10
TATACGCCGCGGGAATTTTTGGGAATATTTACGGAATAGAGGACTTGACAGCCGTGCAGGACAGAAATATGCTTTTGAGAGCAGAGCAGAGCAGAGCAGAGCAGAGCAGAGCAGAGCAGAGCAGCCGGTAGTTCGCAGCCAATCGCGCTGCGCCGTTGGCTTGCGCTCTTGGGCGAACCTCGGATGGGCGCTGTTACCCAAATCAGAGATTTGGACAGCGCTCCAAGCAGAGCAGGGGCTAACTGCGCCCTTTTTGCGTCTTGTGGCTGCGGGACGCTTGAAACTGAATACAACATTCGTGATGGATAACCGCCTTACTTGACGGGGTATTATGCCCTGTCATGTAAGGTGGTTTTATTAATATAAAAAATAATTTCAAGGAGGAATTTACATGAAGAAAAGAAAATTAGGAAGGAAGCTGCTGGGCTTTTTGCTCGCGCTAGTGCTGGTTGTCGGACTGATGCCTGGTATGGCCTTGACGGCGAATGCGCAATGTTTCAAGACGGGAGAAAGTACTTATACGGTTACATTTTCCTCAGACGGTACATCGGTTGAAAAAATAGTACTTAATTTTGCATACGGTGACGATGAACACAAAGCAGGAAAATCTGGCGATTATATTGGGAAAACATATGATGCAACTTATAATTTTGTATTTACCAAAGATAAATCAAAATGTCAACAGCATACTAGAATTGACGGACATTATTCTGGATGGGGGTCTTTTGCTGATGACGGCATTCCGGCGACTGCACAAACTGTCACTGCAACATTAACATCGCAAAATGCAACCTATGGTGTAATGGAGGGCACATTTACACTTGACAGTTTTAATACACTCGAACCAGATACACAATACTATGCGCTGCTTTGCGGTAACTATGGAAATATGTATTGGTATACAGCCGAATATATTCCCATAAAACTTGAGCCAAGGCGCGTCACATTTGACACTGACGGCGGTTCCCCCGTTCCGGAAGTGCAGTGTGTCAATAAAGGAAATACGATAACGAAACCAACCGATCCTACAAAAGACAACAAAAGATTTCTTGGTTGGTACCTGAACGATGAAGAGTTTGATTTCAACACAGGCATAACGGAGAATATCACACTCTGTGCAAAGTGGGAGAATCTGCCGGCAACTGTTACCTACCAGGTAGTGGGCGGAACATGGTCGGATGGCACCACGGCAGAAAAGACGGAGACCGTGCAGAGTGGATCGAAACCAGCCAGCGTGCCTACGGGCATGAAAGCCAGTTCCGGTTATACAGGCGGATCGTGGGATACAAACCCGGCAGAAACGACCATCACCGAAGCGAAGACGTTCACTTATACCTTCACGACGAAACAGGCAGCAACCGTTACCAAAGCACCAACTGCCAAGAACCCGACTTATAACGGCCAGGCACAGGCGCTTGTGGAGGCAGGGACAGCCGAAGGTGGCACAATGGTCTACGCCCTTGGCGAAAATGCAACAACAGCCCCTGCGGATAACCTTTATACCACATCCATCCCCGCAAAAACCGACGCGGGAACCTACTATGTCTGGTATAAAGCCGTTGGAGATGAAAATCATATAGATTCTGATGCTGCATATGTCGCAGTTGTTATAAAGAGATTAGTTCAGTGTACTGTAACCTTCAAAGTGGTCAATGGCGATTGGAATGATGGAACAAATACTGATAAGACGGTAACTCTTAGTGGCGGTGAAGGAGAGGCACTTAAGCTTACAGCAGACCAGATCCCTGCAGTTGGAAATAAGCCGGGAAGTGCTTACAAGACAGGAAGCTGGGACACCACACCGAACACAGAGACCGCAATTACATCAAATACTACATATACATACACATATGGGGATAAGGCTGAAAATCCGGCTACAGTAAGAGACACTGCTTCTGTCATGAGGGGCGGCAAAACAATTGATCTTGCTGAGAACGTCACACTCAATGGTGCTACAGGAGCTGTAAGCTACAGCTTATCTGGTGATGCTGGTGGATGTTCTCTTAACGGAAGCATACTGACCTCCGGATCAGCTGCAAATACTGTATACGTAAATGTGACGGTTGCAGAGGATGACAATTATAAAGCATTGGATGCCAAGCGGATTACAGTTAGCGTTACTGATAAATCACAACAGGTAATCGAAGCTGAGGATGTGTCAGTGACCTACGGCGAGACAGATAAGAAGGTCGCTGCCAGTGTTACAACACCTGCTACAGGTGGCGGAGCAATCACATACGCTGTCAAGGATGGCAGCGGAGACTATATTGACGTGGATGCATCCACAGGCCTGCTTACTATAAAAGCAGTTCCTGCAGATGGAAAAGCTTATGTTACTGCTAAAGCTGCTGAGACAGACACATATGCAGAGGCTACACAGGATGTAACCATAACAATAGCACAGGCACCAGTAACTCCTAAGGTAGAGCTGAACAAGACCACGCTTTCGCTTACAGTAAATGAGGAAAGTACACTCACAGCAACCACAGTTCCTGAGGGACAGCAGGTTACATGGACCAGTTCTGATGCAGCAATTGCAGCAGTTGATACAACGGGAAAGGTAACAGCAAAAGCAGCAGGAACAGCCAAGGTAACAGCCACAATTACAGTTGAGGGACAGGAATACAAGGCTGAGTGTGATGTCACAGTCACAGCTCCTGCACCCACTCCCGTTCCATCCGAGACTATAGTAGTTCCGGAGGCTCTTTCAGACGATAACCTCTCACCTGAGATCATCGAGAGATATGGCTCGGCTGAACGGGTTACATTAAGGCTTGAGGAAGTTATGAGCGTAACACCTGAGAGCAGAGCGAACTCACGGGTTTATGATGCTCGGGTAATGGTTATAACGGACCAGGGAGAAAGACCAGCCACAGCTGATGACATTACCCCTGAAGGACTTGAGGCAATCTTCCCTTATCCTGACGGAACCAACAAGGACGATTACACATTCAGCGGTGCACATATGATGGGCGAGTCTGGAGCAGGATATCAGGCTGGTGATATTGAGCAACTCTCATTCACCAACGGTGAAGATGGACTTCATACAAGGGTCCATGGACTCTCACCAGTAATCATCACCTGGACCATAAGGGATACTCCGGCAGAGCCTGGAGATGGCATCGACAGACATGTACACGTTTATGAGTGGGATACAATAAATGCAACAGCAGATCAGGACGGTGAGATGAGATATCAGTGCCGCATCTGCGGAAATATCCAGATCAGAGTGCCTATCACTGCTTACTACATCTTCAACAAGGAAACAACAGAGAAGATCAGAAGAGCAAAACAGGGCGAGACAGTCAAGATTGAAACAGCAAGATGGATTTCCTTCCACAAGATGGTAATGGAAGCCCTTGCCGACAGACCTGACGTAACCCTTGAAGTTAGCTTTCTTGACGAAGAACACAAGGGAACAAGAAAGTCATTCACGATCCCTGCAGGAACCGCTGATGTTACAAGCCTTGTAGACGACAAGGGATTTGCAGGATTTATCTATCTTACGAACAAGTTTGGAAATACAGTAACTACACCATAACTAATGATGGCTCCGAGTCAGTAATGACTTGGAGTCTTTGCTTGTGGAACAACTTAGTTTAAATCGGTGATGTTATACTGTTGTATGAAGAAAATCGATGACAATGCAGAACTAGAAGTGATTACTTGCCTGCTCCGGGGTATGGATTGTAGCACCGCTCGGTCCGCAGTCAAGGGCTGCCCGTGTAACTGCTGATGGCATCCTATAAAACAGGATGCTCATCATCAGAAACACAGCGTACTGTCCCTTGACTGCGGGCCTTACTTTGTGCAATCAGGTCACCAACCGGGCCAGGCAGAAGGGGAATGTTGAGATGGGGGATATAGTGACTTCAGGCAAGATGAAGTTTATGGCAAACAAGCCTCTGAAGTGCCTCTGGGCATGTAAAACTCAAGTGAAAAAGCCAGATCGGTTCTGGAAATTATGGCAAATCAGCCTCTGAAGTGCCTCTGGGCATGTAAAATTCAAGTGGAAAAGCCAGATCAGCTTTGGAAATTATGGCAAATCAGCCTCTGAAGTGCCTCTGGGCATGTAAAACTCAAGTGAAAAAGCCAGATCGGCTCTGGAAATTATGGCAGATCAGCCTCTGAGAAGCTCCTTGGCATGTAATTTCAGAGTAGGAGACCATGAAGCATAATACGCGTCAGCACAAAGTTCATTTTGGCGAGGCTGTGGTATGAAGCGATTTTTGAGGTTCACTCCAATTTTTAAATATCCATGCACTTGAAGTGCATTTTCAGAGAATTGATTTAGAATTAATCATCTGCCTTCATACTAATCGCCTCTGCAATAGCTTAATGGAGTGAAAATGGGTAGTAATTTTACTAGAATGCACTTTGTAAGTGCACTCCAACTCGGGACTTTTGATGCTACTAGTAAGACTTTCAAAAACGCACTCTTACCATATTTCCGCTTGATCGCATAATGGTATGAAAACCACCGCCCAAAGTGGAAGAAGATACTGGCCCAACTTAAAGGAACAGAGTAAATGGCATGTCAAGGGGAACGTGGAATACCGCAGCGGGGTGCTCACGAAAGTATATAGAGCCGTAGAAGAAGACAGCGCCTTGCGAGGATATGCCGCGAAAGCCCCTTGACGTGCCTTGATGCGCCACCCTTACACCCCGCGGGTGGCACTTTTATGTGCCGCCCCTTGGCTACCTCTGGGGGCAAAGAGTAAATTATTGAATAGAACTATATAGGAAATCATTATGTTATAAAAAAGGGGCCTCGCCCAGATGATGATTTAATCATCTAAAGCGACAGCCCCTTATTTTTATCGCCTATACAAACGAAGACTCCGGGTCGTGTGACTCGGAGTCTTTTTTTGACTGTAATTGGGCTATATCTTATAATTGTTCCTATGAATACGAAAAAAACCGGAAGAATTTATATTTGTCACACATATTACCATGCATATATTGCTGCGGTAAAAGAGCTGGTGATAAGGCATGAGAGCGATGAGAAGGCAGACATCATGCTAAGTACCATGTCAAATGACTTTGGTAAGCTCCCGGAGAGGCTGGAAAAAGCGGGACTGTTTGACAAGGTGCTGATGTTTGATGAGAAAGAGGATGTTACCTCAGAAAAAGTCATGAGTTACCACCGCGACAAGGGTAACATCGTGGCAAACCTTTTGCAGCGCATTACCTATACCAAGCTCCTTGGTAAGCTTCAGGAGCCGCACATTCCTGTGGATTTATCGACATATAAGGATGTGTATGTGTTCTGCGACTCAGATCCCATCGGCTATTATCTGAACTACAAAAAGATTCGATACCATGCTGTGGAAGACGGCCTTAATTCCGGCAAACTCGACGACCAGGCCAGAAACGCCAACCGCGGTGCATGGCCTCTTAAGAAGGCTATGGCTGCCATGGGCCTTATCTTCATCGAGAGCGGCTACAGCAGATATTGCATCGACTACGAGGTCAATGATATCAGCGTTAACCACAAGCCACCAAAGAATACAGTTGAGGTTCCAAGAGAAGAACTCAACAACAAGCTCACTCCCGAAGACCATGCTGTTCTGGTGAACATCTTCCTGGAGAACAAGGACAGAGTTGTGAGCCAGCTCGTTGATCCCTCTGATCCCAGACCACAGGTCATGATACTGACAGAGCCTCTGTGTGAGATGGATGTCCGCAAGAAGCTCTTTGGCGATATAGTTGATGAATACAAGGAAGGGCACCGCGTCATAATCAAGCCTCATCCACGAGATGTTCTTGATTACTCTGAAGCTTTTCCGGGAGTCATCGTTGTTCGAGACAAGTTCCCTATGGAAGTTCTTGGCGATATCGAGGGTTTCAAGGTTGATAAAGTCATATCAGTTATCACCCAGATGGAGAACGTCTATTTTGCAAAAGAGATCGTCTACCTGGGACTGGATTTCCTTGATAAATACGAGGATCCGTCGATCCACAGAAAGACGGAGAACTTGGACAAGTGAAGTACTTATGCACATATAGCTATGAAGCGACAATTTGATTGCGAGTGTTGTGCAACAATCTAATGCATTTAGATGCTGGAGATTCTATGGGAATATACTTACGTCCTGCAACAATTGAAGACGCTGAAGACATCCTCAGATGGAGAAATGATCCCTCCACCAGAGAGAACTCTTTTACCAAAGGCGAGATCAGCCTTGCATCTCACATAAACTGGCTGGCCAAAAAACTCGCCAACCCGGACTGCCACATCTTCATCATGATGGACGGTGAAGCAAAAGTCGGCAACATCCGCGTTGATGTAACCGAAGGCGTCGGCGAGATCTCCTACATGATCGCACCGGAATGCCGCGGTAAAGGCTATGGGAAGAAGATAATCGGTATGGTAGAAGAAGCACTGCGAAACTCTTGTGGCGTTTCAGTGGTGAAGACTCTCACAGCATTCACCCTCAAAAACAATGAAGCTTCTGCAAAGTGCTTCATTGCCAATGGCTATTCATATGAAGATGCTGAAGATTCCTATTGTTTCAGTAAATCGCTTTGAGTATAAGCGTACACTGTTGCCCTGCAATCTTGTAGTCTTATAGAGAATGGCATGTGATTAGTTGGGAAACATGAATTGTCGCTGTGCCGATTGGCTTATTGCGTAATAAAGCATGATTTTTACTGCTATTATTGATGAATTGCAAAAAACAGAGGTAAAGCATATTGAAATCACATGAAAGGCATAAACCATGTTTAATAAAGATATTAAAATAGGCAACAGAATAGTAGGCGACGACCACCCCTGCATGATCGTGGCAGAGCTATCCGGAAACCACAATGGAGATTACAACAGAGCGGTGGAGATAATCCATGCAGCTAAGGAAGCAGGCGCAGATGCTATAAAGCTCCAGACCTACACCGCAGATACCATCACTATCGACTGCGATAAGCCCTGGTTCATGACTCCGGGCGACGGACTCTGGGCCGGAAGAACTCTGCACAACCTGTATGAGGAGGCTTACACTCCATGGGAGTGGCATGAGGGACTCTTTAACGAGGCAAAAAAGCTGGGTATGGAGGCATTTTCATCTCCATTTGATCCCACGGCGGTTGATTATCTGGAGAATCTGGATGTTCCCGCCTACAAGATCGCCAGCTTTGAAATAAACGATATCCCTCTGATCAGGCGTATCGCCAAACTTGGCAAACCCATCATCTTCGCAACCGGAATCGCCTATGAGGAAGATATACAAAGAGCGCTTGATACATGCAAGCAGGAGGGCAACGACAACGTGATCCTTCTTAAATGCGTCAGCGCCTATCCAACACCCTACAACCTCGTAAATCTTCGCATGATGCAGAACCTTCGCGATAAATATGACTGCGTAGTAGGCCTATCCGACCACACTCCCGGCGGTACAATCCCTGTGGGCAGCATCGCCCTGGGAGCCAAGATGATAGAGAAGCACCTTACCCTTGACCGCTCAGCCGGCGGCGTCGACGACGCCTTCTCAATGGAGCCCGCAGAGTTTGCCCAGATGGTAAAGGAAGTGCGCATCATGGAGCAGGCCCTGGGCAGCTACGACTACAAGCTCACAGACAAGCAGATCAAAGAGCGCAGCCTCTCCAGATCTCTTTTTGTGGTAAAAGACATCAAGGCTGGCGAGACCATAACCGAAGAAAACGTCCGCTCCATACGCCCCGGATGCGGCATGCACACAATGCATTACGAAGAAGTCCTCGGCAAAAGAGCTTCAAGAGATCTTGAAAAAGGAACCCCTCTCGACTGGGATATGATGGTGTAAGGAAACAGATATGATCGGAATTCGATGTGACGCCAATTCCATAATCGCCTCAGGCCATATGATGCGCTGCCTTACCATTGCAAAAGAGCTGGTGAAGCAGGGCGAGTCTGTGACCTTTTTCCTTGCAGACGAAGAATCAAAGTCACTCTTCGACAAATACGTGACCGGGGATGACACCCACAACTTGTCAGAGACTGCGGCTCCTACAATCGCAGCAGTTGTCCTTAGCTCAGACTGGCGCAACAAGGAAGATGAGCTTCCTGCCATGGAAAAAGAGCTAACGGAAAGGAAAATAAAGTCACTCCTTGTGGACTCATATCAGGTCACACCCGGATATTTCGAGAGACTAAAAGAAATACTTCCTGTAGCATATTTAGATGACCTCAACGAGGCTGCTTATCCCATAGACATGCTCATAAACTACAGCGGATACTATGAAGTCCTAGGATATGAGGAAGCATACAAAGATACAAGAGGTCATAACGGAAAGCCTACAACGCTTCTCCTGGGCCTCAACTACGCACCACTTCGCGAACAGTTCTATGCCGATGTAGAAGATATGACTACAGCTATGGATTCGGATGAGTGTTGTGCTGACAATCATAAAAGCGACGGATCAGACAGACAAACTGGCCTGAATATTCTCCTTACATCCGGCGGATCCGACATCCAGGGAATGCTTCTTTCTACACTGAATGCAGCCAAGATGGCAGGGCTGGTTAAAGATAGTAATGTAGATACAACAGACCAAGAGGTAGAAGGCACCACATACGCACCTGAAGCAGAAACAGAGATTACGTGGCACGTTGTTGTTGGCGGCCTGGTCCAAAACGCCGACGAAATAGAATCCTTCGCCGCCACCCATAAAAACATCACCATCCACCGCGCAGTCACCAACATGGCACAGCTCATGAGAACCTGCGACCTTGCAGTCTGCGCAGCCGGAACCATGCTGACAGAATGCGCAGCCATAGGCCTGCCTGCAATCTACTTCCAGGTAGCCGACAACCAAAAGTACAACGTAGAATTCTGGCAGAAAACCGGCGGCATGCTATTTGCCGGCGATGCCTCCGCATCAGCTGGGGAAAAAGCAAAGACCCTGGACTCTATCACTGCTCATATAAAGCAGCTATCAGAAAACAATCAGAGCCTGTCCGAAATGAAAAACGCCCTGACCGGCATCACCGACGGCCGAGGAGCCCAGAGGATAGCTAAAGCTCTTTTAACATTAAACTGAAAGGCGAAATACTTATGAAAACACTGGCTATGATCACAGCAAGGGGAGGAAGTAAGCGCATCCCCAGAAAAAATATCAAGGACTTCAACGGAAAACCCATCATTGCATACTCCATCGAAGCAGCTATAACTTCCGGAGTCTTCGACGAAGTCATGGTATCCACAGACGATGAAGAGATCGCCGAGATCGCCAAGAAGTTCGGAGCAAAGGTGCCTTTCTTCAGAAGTGAAAAGACATCTAACGACTTCGCAACTACTGTTGATGTAATAGAAGAAGTGCTGAACACCTACAAAGAGCGCGGCGAGGAGTTTGACATATTCTGCTGCATTTATCCGACAGCGCCTTTTATTACAGCGGAGCGCCTTAAGGAGGCGGTTACAACTCTTTCGAATTCAGACGCTGACAGCCTTATCCCTGTGGTGAGATTTTCCTATCCACCCCAGAGAGCCATGGAGATACATGACGGCAAGCTTGTTTTCAGACAGCCAGAGAATCTGGCGAAGAGATCTCAGGACCTTGAGCCCCACTTCCACGACGCGGGGCAGTTCTATGTGGTGAGGAGTGAGAGCTTTTTTAAGAATCACGGAATCATGGTGGGAGATATTCTTCCCATGGAACTTTCAGAACTGGAGGTTCAGGACATAGACAACGAGGTTGACTGGCAGCTCGCGGAGCTCAAGTACAATCTTCTGCATAAATAAAGCCTTTGAGAGGTATAAGATTACGGGAGGGTGCATCCGATATATATAAAGGATGAATGCCCTCTTTTAAATTGTCATTCTTTGGGTTATAATGTGGAATGAAATCATATACTTTTAGTAATATCCGCATTTATGCGCTTTAATAAATGCTTTGAAAGGGGTAATTAGGAATTATGCAGTACGCAGATATCGGAATCGATTTAGGTACAGCTTCTGTCCTTGTTTACATCAAGGGCAAGGGCGTTGTTTTAAAAGAGCCATCAGTTGTGGCATATGACAGAGATACAGAGGAAATTAAGGCTATCGGAGAGGACGCAAGACTCATGCTTGGTCGTACCCCCGGCAACATCGTTGCGGTTAGACCTCTTCGTCAGGGAGTTATTTCCAACTACAAGATAACCGAGCAGATGATGAGATACTTCATCAAAAAAGCTATCGGCAGAAAGATCCACAGAAAGCCATTTATCGCTGTTTGCGTTCCTTCAGGAGCAACAGAGGTTGAGAAGAAGGCCGTAGAAGATGCTACAAGACTCTGCGGAGCAAGAGATGTTAAGACCATCGAGGAGCCCATTGCAGCAGCTATCGGCGCAGGAATTGATATCACCAAGCCATGTGGAAACATGATCGTTGATATAGGCGGTGGAACATCTGATATCGCTGTTATCTCTCTTGGAGGAACAGTTGTCAGCACTTCAGTCAAGGTTGCAGGAGATGACTTTGATGAAGCCATCGTTCGTTACATGCGTAAGAAACACAACCTCCTTATCGGTGACAGAACCGCTGAGGACATCAAGATCAAGATCGGCTCTGCATATCCAAGAGCTGAGGACGACTTTATGGATGTCCGCGGAAGAAACCTTGTAACAGGTCTTCCCAAGACAGTAAGAGTTTCATCTGAGGAGACTGAAGAGGCCCTCAGGGAGCCTACAGCCCAGATCATCGAGGCTATCCATTCTGTTCTTGAGAACACACCTCCTGAGCTGGCAGCAGATATCGCTGACAGAGGAATAGTTCTTACCGGCGGCGGAGCACTTCTTCGTGGCCTTGAGGATCTTATCTATTCCAAGACAGGTATCAACACCATGACAGCTGAGGATCCTATGACAGCTGTTGCTATTGGTACAGGTCGTTACGTAGAGTTCATCGCGGGC
>JAEEGG010027178.1_pt1 | contig 10867 bp, 5 predicted proteins | sample 9134161 | NCBI WGS metagenome assembly JAEEGG01 (sample SAMN16246543, study PRJNA631951) | gut metagenome | biome: gut microbiome; feature: rumen; material: CR-attached | host: Bos | place: Iran: Karaj | collected 2018-10
ATGCAAGGTTTCAGTATTCTGGCAATGGCCGCCGTCGCATGGGCTGGCGATCTTTCTGCTGTGAGCAATGTGTCACAGCCCGAAGGTGCCGTCCTGTTGCCGAGTGGCAAGAAGTTCAAGCTCGTCTGGCATGACGAATTTGATGGAGACAGGCTGGACGAATCGAAGTGGAGCTACCGCACCAACTTCTGGGGGAGACGCGCACACTGGTTCGCGGCACCTGAAGACAACGCCGTCGAGGTGAAGGACGGACTTCTTCATCTCAAGCTCGTGAAACGCGCGGACGGACAGTTCGTCTCGCCACAGCTCCAGACCGGCGAGCTGGTGTGGGACGTGCCGCACAGGGACACGACGAAGGGAACAACGGGTTTCTGGCCTCTTCCAAAACGCGAGAAGCCCAAGTTCATGCATCGATACGGCTACTATGAGTGCCGATGCCGTCTTCAGCAGATGTCGGGGTGGTGGACCGCCTTCTGGATGCAGACTCCCATGCAGGGCTGTTCGCTTGATCCACGCTGTGCGGGCATCGAACACGACATCATGGAATCCTTTGAGGTTGGGGAAGTGTTGCCGCATGCGTTCCACGCAAACGGATACGGAGCGGACTACCTTGGTTTCCGGGTCCCACGCAAACCGAAGGGCGTCACAAACGCGGAGCACAACAAGGCAACTGCCATCAAAGTTGATCAGACGCAATTCCACACGTTCGGCATGTTGTGGGAGCCTGACGGTTATACGTTCTACATTGACGGGAAGCAACGAGGGCCCAAGGTCGGCGGAGGAGAGGGAGAAGCTGTCTCGCAGACTGACGAGTTCATACTTGTGTCAACAGAGGCCAAGTGGTACCGTAACGACCGCATGACCGGAAAGGGCGTGCCCGAGCTGGAGGCTGCTGCGGCGTCTGGAGATGAGTTCCTTGTCGATTACGTGCGGGTCTACGACATGGTGGAGTAGCCCTGTGCATGTCCAGTTGGACATGGCGTGGCATTTGCCAGGCCGTTTCGCAATAGTATCTATAAATTTCACGGTAGAGTATCTGTCAGAACAGAAGGTGTATGGTAAGATACAGGCATCAACCACCAATAGGAATAATGCCATGCACTTGAAAACGATATCCGAAAGAGTTTTGGTTACGCTTTCTGTTGTAGTTTTCGGTATGTTCGCCGCACAGGCGGAGACGTACTACTATGTGGGCAATGAGCCGTATACGAACAGCACATGGTCTGCTGTATCGCTTTGGGCGAGGGGGGATGGCACGGCGTCCGTAACGGAACCTGCGGCGGGCGATACGATTGTGTTTACGAACAGCATGTCTGTCGGCTTTTCAGGTAATGCGACGATTCCCTGCGACATCATCAAGCGCGGGACTGGCGAAGTCGCGTTCAACAAGGCATTGACCATGAACGGCGTACTGACGCTCGAGTGCGGCAGGTTCTTTCACTACAACGGCGGGGCGCTTGCGTTTGGTGAGAACTTTGCTTTGAAAGTCGCAGGTACGGCAACGAAGACCTTCTATCTCTACGGCGGCGGTTCCACCACTCATCATACTGGTATGACGATTCCGTCCTATTCGGAAACTGGTGAAGCAGCCCATACGATGACGTTCGCTATATATGGCTCTACGGATTTCGTCACTACGCTAAAGGGTGCCGCAAACACGACGACACGTTTCTCCGCCGACATCTATCCCAACAACCATGATAAAACGAGCTATACCCTGAATTGGAACCCGGATGTGGCGGCGACGCTTGAAATCGTGAACCGCGAATATTATCGCGAGCAGTCTAAACCACGGTCGTATATCAAGGTTTCCAACGGCACGGTGCGCTTTGGCGAAGGGTCTGGCGTGACGAGGCTCGATGGCATTGAAGTAATGAACGGTGCGACCTTGGAGATAAACGCGGGGGCCGTGAGCGACACGTTCTCCTGCCCTGTGACGATTGAACAGGGCGGCAAACTGAAACTTTCCCGCAAGCTTTTCAAGCCGACAAGCCTCACCTACAATGGCGTTGCGCTTGCGGACGGACGCTACAGCCGGGAGACCGGTTGCGACTGGATAGAGGATGACGGCGTCCTCGTCATTGGCACTGGAGAAATTCCCGCAGAACCCGCTACGACGACCGCGACTTGGGATGGTGGCGGAGCGGACACGCTCCTCACGACGGACGAGAACTGGGTGGGTGACATTGCGCCGAATCTTGCCGACGGCTCGCTTGTCGCGACGTTTCCGACTGGCACGGAGGCGACTGTTCCCGCGGGTGAGACGGTTGCGTTCAAGGGCATTTCTGTTTCTGCCTCATCCTTCACGCTCAAGGGCGGCGTTGGCAGCAAAGTCACGCTTGGTTCGTCTGGCGTGACAGTGACGTCCATTGCGTTCACCAATGAATGTTTCACGGCAATTACGCGTAGCCAGACCTGGGACGTTGCGGCGAATTGCACGAATGTCTGGGCGGCGGAGGTCGCAGCTGACTGGCCGACGATCGATACGCTGACGCTTACTAACAATGGCGTGTACGTGGTGCTGGTCTCCAACCCGAAGCTTTGCGATGTAAACTATTTCTCCACAATAGAGGCGCGGGCGGACGTGCCGCTCGGTGGACACCTTGTGACGGCAGAGTCCAAGGTCTCTGGCAAAGTCGTTGAATGTTACGGTAACGTCTTCTCCAACAACTTTAGGACGGCCATCAACGGTCATGGGAACACGGCTTATCATCTTTTCCGTATTTGGAGCGGTGCGAACGTCTTTTGCGGCAAGGTTGAGAGCGCGCAGGTCAACGGCCACTTCTGGAGGTTTGCCGACAATAACACCAAAAGCACCATTGATCGATCCATTACAGCGACCTTGAAGGGCGGATTTGTGCAGAGCACCGCATACAACAACAACGGTACGCATTTCTCGCCTTATTTGAACGGCATCGTGAATATCGAGGACACGCCGATGTCCATCGTGCGTATGTACATCGGTTGGCCTTATTACTACCGGCAGGAGCTGAATCTCAACGTGTCGTCGAATACGACAACGCGCGGCATTCACATCATGCACGGTTCCACCTTGAACACGACAGTGCCTTACGCGCTCTATGCTACGGACAGCGGGCAGTCGGGCGTCCTCCTGAACGATCTTGCGACATGGAACCTTTCGGCGGACCAAGGAGTGAACGTTTTTGGCGGCATTACCAATACGGCCACCGTCGCATCTGAAACCGGCGCGACCTTGCATCTTCGCGACGACAGGCTGAATACGGTAAAACCATCAGAGACACAGGCAATCTCTACTGATCACGGACAGCTTGGCACTTTGGTAAACGAGGTGAGTCTCACAACTTCGAAGGTCCAGACGAACAAGGTTGTGTTTGCAGGGAACGTGAACTTCTCTAAAGAGGGCGTACTCGACCATTGGATGGAGGGCGTTTCCACGTCGACGGGTTCTGTCACGGTGAAGAGGGGGAAACTCATCTTCACGACCGGCAGTTGGCGTAACGCGAGCGGTGTCACGGTTGAGGGTGACGGTAAGATCGAGATGCGTAACGCAGCCGCGTTCAGCGAGGATACGCCATTCGCATTCCGTGGCGATTCCACGGCTGGAATGATGGTCATCCCGACTGGTACGACGGTGAAATTGGCCACGGTGACGGTGAACGGAAAAGCTCTCAACGGCTCGTTCAGTTCGGGTCTCGTCACCGGTGGCGGCATGCTCCTCGCTGGCACGTCGGGATTTATGGTGATCTTCAGATAGTCATTGCTTCGCCGCGATATTCAAGTTCGCGGTAGGCTTTTAGAACTATGCCGAGCGTATGTCGCTGCTATCTGCCGGTCGCGGCAAACTGCGACCCTCTCCGATCCGGATTTGGCGGATGTAGAAGGTCAAGCTGAGGGGGTCTGTTGGCGATTATGACCAGGGTGAGACTCCGGGTGATTTACTGTAGCCTGCGGTTCAGCTTGCGGTCGAATGATACAACCTTGTCGCCAAGATGGTTGTTGTATGAAATAAGAAGGCAATCCACGAAATCAATGTTGGTTGATCCAAAAGTAGCCAATGCCGCCTTCAGGATTCCGGGATTATCCGCTTGTACTTCATCAACAAGAAGTTGGAGTTGGGCAGAAATGCTTTCTTTCGGTATCGAATAGACGTCACGAAGGACATAGACGACTTCTGCAAGGACTTCCGGCAGCAGAAAGGCTCCTTCGCGTATCGCCCGTTCTGCGGTTGCCGCTTGGGTTGGATCGTCGTGCAGCATGTAGCGCAGCACGACGTTCGCGTCAACGAGCGTTCGCATGCTTGGTCTCCATTGCGCGGGCGAATGCGCCGGTTTCGAGTTTGCGCTTTGCGGGATCGGCGTATTGCGCGAAGGCTCCGCTGGCCGAGGTCTGTTGCGGTAAGGTGATGGCGATGGGCATTGAGCGCGTCAGGACACATTGTCGCGCGAAAATGCGCAACGCCTCGGCGAACGATGTGCCGAGTTCTCTGAAAAGGGATTCCGCATCCCGTTTCAGTTCCGAGTCCATCCGAAATTGCATGACGGTAGATTTTGTAGCGAGCATGAAATCACCTCTTGTATACCTTAGACGCGTACAATTATACTACAGTTGTCGTTCAAATGCAAGTCTGTGGGGTTAGCGGATGTAGAAGGTCAGGCCGAGGGGGCGGTTGGTGATGGTGACCGGAATCGGGGTGCCGGGTGTTTCGGCGCCGAGCAGCGAATAGACCGGCGTGACGGTGACCGCGGTTGAAGGGATGCCGTGTACCCAGGGAACTGAGATCTCGTTCGTGGTTGTGTCCAGCTCCTGACCGTTGACCGTCCAGACGTAGCGAACCGCGCCCGGCGCGTAGACCTTGAGCGGGGCCGAATGACCTTTGCTGATCGTCATGTCGGCCGGACGCACGACGACGAGGTCGGCGTCGCCGTGCGCGCCGCGTCCGCCGATCACGAACGGCTGTCCGCCGGCGATCGCATTCAACTTGATGTCGCCAGTCTTCGTGTCGTAGAGCCCGATTGTCTCGCCGTTCTTGTACGGCAGGAACTCGTGGACGAGCGTTCCGGCTTCGTAGATTCTCGCGCCGTAGAACCGCACCTTCGCCATCTGGGACGAATTGCCGTGGAACAACTTCAGCGCGGTGGTCGCCTGCTTCGTCGGCAACGGTGCCTTCATGTCCTGCGTTTCGTTCGTGTAGCCCGCCGTCGCCACGAAATACTTGCCGGCCGCGATGTCGAGCGAATAGGTGCGGCGGACGAACAGGTTCGTCGCCGGCGTCGCAGACAGCGTATTGAAGCCGAGCGCTTTTGTCGTGTTCCAGTCCGTCTTGCCGTCATGCACGAACGCGACATGCGATCCGGGGTTGTTGTACCAGTCGATGCACAGGCCGCCGCCGCTGTAGCTATTGATGCTGACCATGCGCTGGTTCGCCGCGCCGTCGACGTAGGCGTAGTCGAGGACGATCCGGCTCTGAGGCGTCGGCTTGTAGTCGGTGACGATGCCTTGATGGCCGTCGGTCTGCAGGTAGGCGTCGCCCGTGGTCTGCACGATGTTGCCGCCGGGAACCGCGTTCGTCGTCGACGCGGCCGCAAGCTTGCCGGCGGGCAGGAAGGCGCCGTCCACGAGGTCCTTGAGGCCGGCGAGGCCGTCCTGGACCTGCGGCTGGTAGTCATGCACGAGCGAACCGCTCTCCCAGATCTTCACGCCGTAGATCTTCGCCTTGGCGTTGTAGCGCTGGGATGCGTTGCTGGGTATGACGAACTTCTCACCGTTCGCCGCATTCGCCGCGCCGCAGAGGAAGAGCGGCCAGGTTGCCGTTTCCGTCTTTAGCGACTTGAACGCCTTGGTACTGTTGGTGACGCCTGCAGTAATATGGATGAACTTCTTTCCGGGCGCGTCGATAATGCCTGTATGACGTAACGTATCGGCGGGCACCCCCATGTCCACCGCCCCCGCCGATTGGTTCTCGTTTGTGCTCGTCTGGTACGAAAACCTGGACGAACCGTTAATATATATGCCATAATGCCATTTGGTACCAATGACACGCTGTTGTAAAGTCGTCTTGTCCGTAAAGGCGAAGTCGACGGAAACCTTTGTATTCGGGCCGAAGAAATGGCGGAGGTTCATCGGGTAGGTGGCCGTAAACTCGATGTAGCCGTCTTCCGGCGTCTCCGTCCAGGTCACGGGCATGAAGCGGTAGGTGTAGAGCGCGTCGTTTTTGACGTTGGCGACAGAGACGTTTGCCTGGAAACCGACAAATCCGCCCGCGTCCGTGCGGACGAATCCCGAGTTGTGGCAACGCGCGGCGGTCGAATAGTCGGCGGCGAGGTCGCTGGGCTGGAAGCGGGCCACCAGTTCCCAATCGGCCGCCGCGAGGTTCATGTTCGCGAGCGCGTCGACTGGCGTGCGGTAGACGCTGACGGACTTGGAGATGTAGAGGTACTGTCCGCCGTCGTCGTACCAGTTGGCCAGGCTGTCCGGCGTGTCCGCGATCATGTAGAGGAGCTTACGCGCGGCGTCGTAGGCGAAGTCGGCGTTCGTGATCGTCATCCTGAGGGTCGTGCCCATGAGGTCCATGACGCCGGTCTTGCCGAGCCACACGCCCTGGTCGCCGACCTTCGTGGCGAGCGAGGCGGCCGTCGCCGCCGCGTCCGTGAAATCGAGGTTCAGCATCCGCGTCTCGTAGTCGCCGGCGTAGAAGAGCGCCACCTTGCCCGCGCCGTCCACGCTCAGCAGGCTCGGCTGTCCGACGCCCCACCAGTCCGTGTGCTCGGTGATGACGACGGGATCCGTTCCCATGCGCACCCAGCCGCTCGTCAGGCTGTCGCTTACGGCGAGGCCCACCTTGTTGTTGATGCACTTCGCGCCGTCGCTGGACGTGTCGCCCGGACGTCCCTTCACGCCGAGGTACGCCATGAGGTAGCGGTAGGTGTGTCCTGCATAATAGAACGCGCCGGCGATCACCGAAGGATCGGCCACATGGTAAGAATCCCAGGCGGTACCGGTGGAGTCCGCCGGCGCCAACACGAGCGTCTCCGCGCCCAATGTGCCGTCTGCTGCCTGGACGGCATGGTAGATGCCGTCCACCACCACGCGGCTGTTGATGTTGCGGCAGTAGAACACGTGCCGTATGCCCGAATCAACCAGCGTCGATGGGGCATAACGGTAGAATCCATCCGGCGCATAGTTGTTCGGAACCGTCACGCCCACGATGCTCGCCTCTGCCATCAGACTGGCGGCGGCGGAAATCGCCATGAAAACCTTTTTCAAATGCACCACGAGAAACTCCTTTTGTGGCTTTGCACGGCATTTTATCAAACAAGAGGTGCGTTCTGCAATCGCAAAATACCATGTCAGTCGCGACACGTTCATTTCGGGATTTCGACTTGTTCATCAGCCTAATGGTAGGTATAATATACCGCGAAAGGCCACGAAAAATGAAAAGAATCATGATTGGCATCTGTGCGGCGGTATGCGCCGCGTGTGCGTTCGCCGCCGAGGTGAAGGTGGACTTCGCGACCGAGACCGGCCCCGTCAAGCCGGTGAACGGCGTGGGGCAGCCGCCGATGCTGGGATTCGGGAACGATCGCCTGTTCCATTATCTCACCGAGGCGGGCATCCCGTTTTCGCGTCTGCACGACACGGGCGGGGCGTTCGGCAAGAACGTCTACGTGGACATCCCGAACATCTTCCGCGACTTCGACGCGGACGAAAACGACCCGAAGAGCTACGACTTCGCGTTCACGGACGACCTGATGGTCAAGCTCGACAAGGCCGGCGTGCGGCCGTACTTCCGCCTCGGCGTGACGATCGAGAACGGCGCCGCCCGTCGGGCCTACCGCATCTTTCCGCCGAAGGACTACGCGAAGTGGGCGCGCATCTGCGAGCACGTGATGGCGCATTACGTGGAGGGCTGGGCCAACGGGCCGCGCGTGAAGGTCTCGCACTGGGAAATCTGGAACGAGGCCGACTTCCATCCCCAGGAGAAGCTCAACCAGATGTGGCAGGGGCCGTTCGAGGAGTTCATCCGCCTCTATGTCACGGCGGCCACGCACCTGAAGGCGCGCTTCCCGCAGGAGAAGATCGGCGGCTTCGGGAGCTGCGGGTTCTACCACGCGGCCACGGGCGACACGCGCGACCAGGCCATCCACCACATGAAGTGCATCGAGGCGTTCTTCGCCGCCGTGAAGCGCGCGCATGCGCCGCTCGATTTCTTCTCGTACCACAGCTACGCGGGCGTGGAAGCCACGATGAAGCATGCGCGCGTCGCCCGCGAATATGCCGACAAGTACGGCTTCGCGGGAATCGAGCTTTCGCTCAACGAATGGCTGCCGAATCCGCGCCACGAGAAGCTCGGCTCGGCGCAGCAGGCGGCCGAGATCGCGGCCGAGATGATCGGCTTCCAGAACGGTCCCGTCGATTCCGCGTGCATCTACGACGCGCGCTGCGGCATCGGCAACTACTCGCCGCTCTTCAACGTGCTCACCTACAAGCCGCACAAGGCGTACTGGGCGTTCGTGGCGTTCAACGAGTTGCGCAAGGCGGGGACGGCCGTCAAGGCGACTTCAAGCGATCCGCACGTGTGGGCGGCCGCCGCGAAGGGGACCGACGGCCGCGTCGTGATGGTCGCGAACGACAGCGACAGGGAGATTCCGCTCGCCCTCGACCTCGGCGGCGGCGTGTCCGCCTGCCGCATCGTGGACGACACGCGCACGTGGGAGAACATCCCGCTCCCCGCCGCGCTTCCGCCATATTCCATCCTCCTCATCAGCCTGTGATCGGCTCAGGGAGCGTCCGTCCATTCCGGATGCTCTCTTGCGCCTTCCGCCTCCGTAGGAAACGCCTTGCGGTTCTCGTTGAGGTAGAGGCCCGTTTCCTGCGGGCGGACCGGGACGATGCCCAGCGCGGGGGCGGGGGAGCCGTCGCGGAACGACCAGTCGCCGTTCGCGGGATCCTTGAAGAGGGGGTCTGCGAACGCCGACTTCACCTCCTGGCCCCGTGCGCGCCAGTCGTCAAGCGTGATACTCTTCCCCTCGAGCTTGAACTTCACGCTGTTGGTGCCGCACCAGATGACGTTGGCGTCGAACACATTGTTGGAGACGTTGTAGTTGCCAGGGCTGTACACGATGGACTCGGGCTGGTCGGGATAGTACCAGATGTTGTTGACGATGCGGTTGCCCTGCATGATGAACCCGCCGGGGGCGTCGGGCTCCCTCGGACCGTACGCGAGGGCCGGGAAGTTCGTCCAGGCAGGCGAAACGGCGAGCAGGCTCTCGTACGATTTCTGCGCCCTCGTGCACATGTAGTCGTGGAGGCGGCCCTTGAAGTCGGCCTTCCAGCCGCGGATCGAGAACTGGCGCGGATTCGAGGACTCGCCTCCGTTCGAGACGAAGACGTTGTTGGAGACGACGTTGAACCGCGCGCAGTGCATGTGCATCGCGCCGCCGTTGCAGTGGTCCACCAGGTTGCCGGACACGGTGGCGCCGCCGGAGCAGTCGTCGAGGTAGATGCCCCACGCGCACGTTCTGCGGAAGTGGTATGTTCCCTGGGCGTCGTGGCTGAATCCGATGGAGTGGCTCACCCAGTTGTCCACGATCCGCGTGCCGGTGTTGTTCACGAAGCCGCCGCCGTAGATGGCGGCGGTGTCCTCCATCTCCAGGTTCACGTGGCGGATGCGGTTGCGGTCGATCGTGAGGAAGCGTCCGGAGTAGAAGATGCCGCCGCGGGGCATGTCGTGCATCAGGTTGCGCGACACGCGCGAGCCCTGTCCGGCAATGTACACTCCGAAACCGTGCCTGTTCAGGAGTCCGGTGTGGTGGATGTAGTTATTCTCCACCACGTTGCCGTCGCGGGTGTCGGGGGCGTACCTGCGCCTGTGGCCGCCGGACACGTGGATGCCGTAGGCGCCGACGTTCCACACGTCGCAGTCGCGGACGGCGCAGCGCGTGCCGTTCACCGTCACGGCGTTGCCCGAGGCGAAGCCGATGTCGTGGATGCGGCAGGCCACCACCTCGCAGCGGTCCGCGCCGTTCATCGCGACCGCGGCCGCGGCCTCGCAGATCTCAAGGCCCTTGACGACCACGTTCGTGACGTTGTCGAGGCGGAAGACCGGATGTCCGTCGGCGAGGACGGCGGTCCGCTTCGCGTTGGGGTCCGAGCCGTCCGGCGTGATGAAGTAGACCTTGCCGTCCGCGAGGTCGTGGTACCATTCCCCGGGCTGGTCGAGGTCCTCGCGGTAGCCCATGAGGCAGTAGCGGTCGTTCGCGCGGGGCGCGAAGCCCTTGCCGATGCGCGCGGCGAGCCGCAGCACGCGGTTGGTCGCGTCGCACGAGGCGATCGGGAGCACCTTGTTCCACCAGTTGTAGCGGGGGAAGATGCAGATGCGGCCCTCCTTGGGGCAGGCGCGGTCGCGCCAGTCCTCCGGCCGCACCGGCACCTCGTCGTCGCGCTCGCCCTCGATCTCCTTGTACATGCTGACGGCCTTGCCGGGCACGTACGCCCATCCGCCGGAGTACGGGCGGCGCGGGTCGGCGTTGGGGTGGCGGCAGAGCGTCATGGACGCGCCGTCGTGGAAGAGAAGGGGCAGCTGGGACTTGAGCCTGAGCGCGGACACGTCCGCGACCCACACGTCGTCGCGTCCGTTGAAGCTCGTCCGTCTCCATCCCGTCACGACCGTGCCGCCGCAGAGCCGCGGCCTCGCGCCCGGGGCGGCGCGGATCTCGACCTTGGCGGTGTCGGAGCTGATGAATCCGCGTCCTTCCCTCAGGCATATCTCGCCCGGCACGTCGTAGTCGCCCGAGGCGAGCAGAATCTCGACGGGCGCGTCGCGGTTGGCCGCTCGGATGGACTTGACGGACTTCACCGCGGCGGCGAGTTCCTCGCCGTTGCTGAC
>JAEEGG010027179.1_pt1 | contig 10867 bp, 8 predicted proteins | sample 9134161 | NCBI WGS metagenome assembly JAEEGG01 (sample SAMN16246543, study PRJNA631951) | gut metagenome | biome: gut microbiome; feature: rumen; material: CR-attached | host: Bos | place: Iran: Karaj | collected 2018-10
GTCGTTGGCAGGAGACCGTGGTCCTCACAAAAGGAACCGTTCCCACCGATGAACTCAAGGCCGAAATCCAGAATTACGTCAAGGAGCACACCGCCCCGTACAAATACCCGAGGCTGGTCGAATTTGTCGACGAGCTTCCCAAAACGATAAGCGGCAAAATCAAACGCGCTGAACTCCGCGGGCGTTAAACTTTAAAGCACCGCCAATCATCCTTTCCGAACAGGAGAATCTGCCAAAATGGAAGAAAAATCAAAGAAACTCCCCGAAAAAGTCTGTATAGTTATCAACGGGCGCGGCGGCTGCGGCAAGGACACGCTGTGTGACATCTGCGCCTCCAGGTATCCTACCGTGAACGTATCCAGCATAACCCCCATCAAGGAGATTGCCAGACTCGGCGGCTGGAACGGCGAAAAGGATCCCAAATCAAGGAAATTTCTCGCCGACCTGAAGCAGCTCTTTCGCGACTACAACGATCTCGGCAACGTTTACGTTCTGAACGCTCTCGATGCATTCCTCAAGTCGGACAACGCAATCATTTTCGTCCACATCCGCGAGAGCGACGAAATCGCGAAATTCGTATCCGATGCCTCGAAGAAATGCAGGACCGTCACTCTTCTGGTCGACCGCCATACCGGCGACTACTCCAACGATTCCCTCGGGAACGCCTCCGACGACAATGTAGCCGATTACAATTACGACTTCGTCTTCCTGAACGACGCCCCCACCCTCGAGATTCTCTCCGAGAAGTTCATGTCCTACCTCGAGAACGAGATTCTGGTCTTCCCCGACCCTCAAAAGTTCTCGCAGAAGCCCCGCAAGGCGCGCAAAAGCAAGCCGGCCGGCAACAGCAACTAAACCGTCCTTAGGGTTTATAAAAACGCCGCCTGCAGCCGTTCATAACTTCGGAACAGCCACCTCAAAACGCAATTGAAGTGTCCTGTAACGCCCGATGTTGTGAAAAAGCCGCAGGCGGCGTTTTGTTATTCAGTTCAGCCGATTAAGGAATGACAGCCGGCATGTTGGTTATAATAATTACTCCCGCGTCTGTCCGTTCCCGTTTATAATATATTTATATGACGTAAGCTCGTTCAGCCCCATAGGTCCGCGTGCGTGAAGCTTTTGATTGCTGATGCCGATCTCCGCTCCGAATCCAAACTCGAACCCGTCAGTGAACCGCGTGGAGCAGTTGACGTAAACGCAAGCCGCGTCAACTCTTTTCCTGAACTCTTCCGCGTGGGCGCAGTCGTTCGTAATGATTGCCTCGGAGTGGCCCGTTCCGTACCTGTTTATATGCTCGATTGCCTCCTCAACGTCTTCGACCACCTTCACGGCAAGAATCAGGTCGTCGTACTCCGTCGCGTAATCCGATTCGGTTGCGAGAACGGCCGCAATGCCGGGAGCGCACCGTTTCAGAATCTCCCGGGATTTTTCGCAGGTCCTCAGCTCAACGCCTCTCGATGCGAGCTCTTCCGCCAGAACCGGCAGTATCTCAGGGGCAGCTTTTTCCGACACAAGCAACGTCTCCATGGCGTTGCAAACCGACGGCCTCTGCGTTTTGGCGTTCACGACAACCGGGACCGCAATGTTCCTGTCGAAAACGTCGTCTATATAGGTGTGGCAGTTCCCCTCGCCAGTTCTGATGACCGGAACCTTGGAGTTCTCCACAACGTTCGCAATAAGCCCCTTTCCGCCCCTCGGAATAAGAACGTCAATGTATTCCCGCATTCCGAAAAGCTCGTTAACAATCGCCCTGTCAGTTCTCTCGACGAAAACCACCGAATCCTCAGGCAGCCCCGTTTCAAGAAGCCCCTCGCGGAAAACGTCCGCAATCGCCTTGTTACTGTTAACTGCCTCTTTTCCGCCGCGCAAAACAGCCGCGTTTCCGGACTTGAGCGTCAGCGCCGAACAGTCGCAGGTCACATTCGGTCTCGATTCGTAAATGATTCCGATAACCCCGAGCGGCACCCGCTTTTTAACGATTTCCATCCCGTTGGGCCTGACGGTTTTCCACAGCGTCTCTCCCACAGGATCCGGCAGCGCCGCCACCTGCCTGACGCCCTCGCTCATGTCGAGAATTCTCTTCTCCGTCAGTCTGAGCCGGTCAATCATGTGCGTCTTCATGCCGTTTTCGGCCGCAGCCGCAAGGTCCGCCGCGTTGGCTTCAAGAATCATGTCCGTCCGCGCAACCAGTTTCTCCGCCACTGCCAGAAGCGCTCTGTTCTTGAGGGAAGACGGTACGCTCGCCAGCACCTTTGAAGCCTCTTTCGCACGCCTGCAGATATCAACTATATATGCGGTATTGTCAGTCATTGCCGTCGCTTCCGTTTCCCGGCACAAAAAGCGTTCCAACTTCCCTGCCGTCCAGGATGTCATAAATGATCTCAGGTTTTTCGCCGCTTGCGATAACTGCCGCAATTCCGCGCTCCGCCGCCAGCCTTGACGCGTGAACCTTCGTCAGCATACCTCCGGTTCCCAGTTTTGAGTTGACGCCGCCTGCAGCCTCTTCGATCTTCTCGGTCAAATCAGTGATCGTATGTACGAGAATCGCGTCGTTGTACTCGTTCGGATTTTTGTCGTAGTAACCGTCGATGTCGGTGAGGATTATAAGCAGGTCTGCGTGCGTAATGTCCGCGACAATGAACGACAGAAAATCGTTGTCACCGAACTTGATCTCGTCCACCGCGACCGTGTCGTTCTCGTTGACGATAGGAACGACCTTCATCTGAATAAGCTCGTTAAAAGTGTTCTCAACGTTCTGCTTCGTCTCGGCGCCGTCAGTCACGTCCTTCGTAAGAAGCACCTGCGCGACTGTCTGCGAAAACTCCGAGAAGAACCTCTCGTAAATATTCATGAGCATGAGCTGCCCGACAGCCGCCACCGCCTGCTTACCCGAAACCGTCGCGGGCCGTTCCTTAAGCTTCAGCTTGTCAACACCGATTCCGATAGCTCCCGAAGAGACCAGAATCACTTCCTTGCCCCGGTTCATCAGGTCGCAAATTACGCGCGTGAGATGTCCTATTCTGTTGAGGTTTACCCGCCCGTTCTCATAGGTGAGGCTCGTAGTTCCGATTTTGATAACGATCCTATTCGCGCTTCCGAGCGTGTCTCTTTGAATTCTTCCGGTCACTTTTCATACCTCCCCGGCAGCAAACTCAGTCAATCCCGGGATTAAAAATCTCACCTGTTGAGAAGCGTTCCCGAGTACGCGACAGCCCAGTTCGCAATGCCGGTCGCGATTTTCTCCTGATAATCGGGCGATACGAGAAGGTTGTCCTCCTCTTCATTGGACATGAACCCGCACTCGATTATAATACTCGGAACGGTCGACCAGTTAAGGCCGGTATAATTGTCCGAAGTGTTTACGTTGCGTTTTGTGGCGCCGGTGGCCTCACAATAGTATGTCAGGAGGGCTTCCGCCAGCTTCTTTTCGTACGCTCCGAGCGCCTTGTACTCATCCGAACCGTCTCCGTTTCCTCTGATCCACGCCTCAACGCCGTTCACCGCCGGATTGTCCGCGCCGTTGCAGTGTATCCTCAGCACTATATGACAGTTCGCTTTGTTGCAAATCTCCGCGCGATCGATGTTCGACAGATCCACGTCGGCGGTCTCTCTCGTCATCACCACGGTCGCTCCGAGTGCCTCGAGGTGCGCCTTGATTTTCAGGCTGATATCAAGGGTCACAACGTATTCGTCGACATTCGTGAATTTACCCGAAGTTCCGGAAGTCGTCTTCGCTTTCATCGTCCCGTTGTTGACCTGAGCGTTCTTTGACGCATCCCACGGCGCGCACGGTTCCTTCTCGGAGTTTCCGCGCCTCTGATGACCAGGGTCGATGCCTATGATCAGTCCTGCGAGCGGTCCGGGATCGGGAGTGGCGGTAGGCTCTTCCGTGAACGAAGGCTCAGCGGTTGCCTGTTCGCCGGTCGGTTCGGGCGTCTCCGCATAAGGGTCTTCCGTCGGTTTTGGCGTGTTGTGAGACTCCCCCACAGATACGACAAATATTACAATGCCCAAAACAAAGGCAACGCACACCAGCGCCGCAAAAAGTATAATTAAAATCTTCTTGTTCACGTTGTCCTCACAATCCCCTCGCAAATGCCTTGCTCAGCCGCGAAATCAGCTAATACCTTGAGCGCGTTCTCCGCGATTCTTCTCTTTTTCTCCGTCTTGTCCCTGATCTTCTTTTCAAACAGCCCGGAGGAATCCACTATCCCGAAATTTGCCCCCATAGGCTGAAAATCTTTTCCCGGAAAATACGCCACGTAAGCCGCGAGCGCACCCGTCACCGTGGATGCCGGAAAAACGGCCGGCCCAAGTCCCGAAACCTTTCTCGCAGCGTTGATTCCCGCCACGATTCCCGAACACGCCGACTCCATATAGCCCTCGACTCCCGTGATCTGCCCCGCGAAAAACACCGGCGGCAGCCCTTTGCTGTCTTTAAGCATATAGGTCGCGTCAAGAATGCCCGGCGACTTTAAATATGTATTCCTGTGCATCACGCCGTACCGCGCGTACTCCGCGTGTTCCAGCCCCGGAATCATACCGAAAACCCTTCTTTGCTCCGGGAACTTGAGCCGCGTCTGAAATCCGACAATGTTGAATAGTTCTCCCTTTTCGTCGTCCTGCCGGAGCTGTACGACCGCGTAAGGGGTTCTTCCGTCCGGGGTTTTAAGGCCGACCGGTTTCAGCGGTCCGAATTTCAAAGTGTCGCGCCCGCGCATCGCCATCGACTCCACCGGCATGCAGCCCTCGTAAAGATGCAGCGAATCAAAGTCCTCGACGTCGGCGGTCTCCGCCCCAATCAGCGCATCATAGAACGCATAGTACTCGTCCCTGTTCATCGGGCAGTTGATATAGTCCGCGGTTCCCTTACCGTACCTGGCCGCCCTGAAAGTCTTCTCAGGGTCGATCGAGTCGGCGAACACGACAGGCGCCGCCGCGTCAAAGAAGCTCAGCGAATCAATTCCCGTCAATTCTCTTATATCCGCCGCGAGACTGTCCGAGGTAAGCGGTCCGGTCGCAACGACCACCGCGTCGCATTCGGGAATATCCTTCAGCGACTTCAGTTCTTTCCTTACAACGGTCACGTTCGGATACGCCTCGATTCTGGAGGTGATGTAATCCGAGAAGATATTCCTGTCAACCGCAAGCGCCTGCCCCGCGGGAACTCTCGATTTGTACGCGGCATCCACGCACACGGAGCCCAGTATCCTCATCTCTTCTTTAAGAAGCCCGGAAGCGTTGGCTATGTCGACCGCCTTAAAGGAATTGGAACAGACCAGTTCCGCGAAGCCCTCGCTCCTGTGCGCGGGCGAGAACCTCTCCGGCTTCATCTCGTAAAGAATCACGTTGATGCCGCTCTCAGCGAGTTTCACGCACGCTTCGCAGCCCGCAAGGCCCGCTCCGACTACGCATACCGTACGCATGTCACTTCTCCTCCGGCTCCGCACCGGCAGCGGCCTCAGCCTTAGCCTTTTTAGCGGCCGCAGAAGGCATATAATCGCACGCGGGGTTGCTGCACGCTATGTACTTCTTGTTGCCCCGGCCTCTCTTGTAGACCAGATACTTGCCGCACTGCGGGCACATTTTTCCCGTAGGCTCGTAGCTCGACGAGAATTTGCACTCCGGATAACCCGAGCACGAAATAAACTGCCTGCCTTTCGCGGACTTCTTGTACACAAGCTGGCGTCCGCACTCCGGACACGTCCTGCCCGTTACCTCTTTCTGTATCGATTTTATGAACTTGCACTCCGGATAGCCCGAGCACCCGAGGAACTCGCCGAACCGGCTCTTCCTGTATACCAGCGGTCTTCCGCAGATGTCGCAGACCTGGTCGCTCTCCTGCGGTTTGATGACGACACGCTCGATGCTTTCCGCCTCTTGAAGTTCCTTCGAGAACGGTCCGTAAAACTCTCTGATAACCTGTTTCCACGCGATCTCTCCCGCGGCAATCTCGTCGAGTTTCGATTCTATGCCCGCCGTAAAGCCGACGTCCACGATCTCGGGAAAGCTCTTCTTCATGAGCTCGTTCACGACTTTTCCCATCTCGGTGGGCACAAGCTGCTTTTTCTCGTTCTTAACGTATTCGCGCGCCTCGATTGTGGAAATAATCGTCGCGTAAGTGCTCGGTCTTCCGATTCCCAGCTCTTCAAGCGCCTTGACAAGCGCCGCTTCCGTGAATCTTGCCGGCGGCTGCGTAAAATGCTGCTGAGACTCGACTTTTTTCACGGAGACCGTATCGCCCGCCTCAAGCCTGGGCAGTTTCGCGTTTTCTTCGGAGCCGTCTTTTGCGGCAACCGCCGCCGGGTCTTCCTTGTACTGCGCCGAGAAGCCCTTAAACTTGACAACGCTTCCGGAAGATTTGAAAGTGTATCCGTTGCACTCGAGCGTCACCGAAGTCTGTCCGTAAACCATATCGCTCATCTGCGACGCGATAAACCTGTCGAAAATGAGTTTGTACAGCTTGTACTGGTCTCCCGTGAGGCTGCTCTTTACGTCGTCCGGAGCAAAGTCGATATGCGTCGGTCTGATCGCCTCGTGGGCGTCCTGCGCGCTGCCCTTCGTTTTAAAGACTCTTTTCTTCGGCGGCAGATAATCATTCCCGAACTTGTTTCTGATATAGTTTCTCGCGTCCGTAGCGGCGTCGTCAGCAATTCTGACCGAGTCCGTTCTTATATAAGTGACAAGTCCTGTAAAACCGACTCCCGCGATATTGACGCCCTCGTAAAGCTGCTGCGCTATCTGCATCGTCTTCCCCGGGTTGAATCCGAGTTTGTGCGAGCTGTCCTGCTGAAGCGTACTCGTCGTGAACGGCGCGTAAGGTCCGACCTTTTTGTCGGTTCTCTTGACGTCCGTTACGGTCATCTCCTGTTTCTCGATCGCCTTCACGACCTCTTCCGCCGCGGAGCCGTTCTTCAGTTCCTCTTTTTTCCCGCCGCGCCCGTAGTACGACGCCTTGAACGTCTCTTTTTCAGGGGTCTTTGTCTCGTTCAGCGCCGTCACGGTCCAGTACTCTTTCGGAACGAAATTCTCTATTTCCTCTTCACGGTCGCAGATAAGCCTGGTGGCAACCGACTGAACTCTTCCCGCACTCAGGTTTTTCTTGATTTTCTTCCACAGAACAGGACTGATCTGATAGCCTACAAGCCTGTCCAGAACTCTTCTCGCCTGGTACGAGTCCACAAGGTCAAGGTCGATCTTGCGCGGATTCTCCATTCCTGCTCTGATTCCCTTTTCGGTGATTTCGTTGAAAGTCACCCTGTACACCGGCGCATTCGTAACGCTCAGAATATACGCGAGGTGCCACGCAATCGCCTCTCCCTCCCTGTCAGGGTCGGACGCGAGATAAACCGTCTCTGCTTCTCTCGCCAGCTCTCTCAGCTCGTTAATGATCGAGGTCTGCTTTCTGATGTTAACGTAAACCGGTTCGAAGTCCTTATCGATTTGAACGCCGAGCATCGACTCCGGCAGATCGCGAATGTGTCCCTTCGACGCAACAACCGTATAATCCTTGCCCAGAATTCTCCCGACCGTTCCCGCTTTTGCAGGCGACTCCAAAATAACCAATTTAATTGCCATATCTATCCTCCGGAACGGATCTTCCAATCCGCTGTGTAGTATTTTCCGTTTTCCCGCACGCTGCGAATCCCATTTGCGAAGAAAATCAGGTTCGAAAAGCGGCCTTTCCGTACGCCTCAGGGCGGTCCGTGAAAAGGGAATACGTAAGTTATAAATAAAACCGGCGGCAATGTCAAGAGATTTTTTCGGAGTAATAATATTATTAACATCAATACGCCGCGTAAAATCCGCCCGCAGGCCTTGTCCGGACAGGCAGAATTTCCCCTCCCGGAAGTCATCTCACCGAGTACGAACCGGCACTGCTCCGCTTCACAAATCCGCCTATTTCAAGGGCGGAAAGCGCTTTCTTCACGTCCTGCGGCATCAGTCCTTTCGCGTCGGAAATGTCATCTTCGTACGCCTCTCCGTTCTCGGAAATAAAAGTCAACACCGTTTTTTGATTTTCGTCGAGCGCGTCGTCCATCACAAAGCCCCCACCGTTCTCCGCGTCGTTTTCAGCCTCCAGTCCCAGCACCGCCAGAATGTCCGCCGGCGAAGTCACGCACACCGCTCCGCACTTGATCAGAGAATTCACGCCTGTCCCGCCCGGAACGTCGATTCTGTGAGGCACCGCAAGAACGTCCCGCCCCGCGTCGAGCGAATAGTCCGCAGTAATCAGCGCGCCGGAAGTCAGCCCAGCCTCCACGACCATGGTCGCCTCGGATATACCCGCGATTATCCTGTTCCTTGCCGGAAAGTTGCTCTTAAACGGCTGAGTGTCAGGCGGAAACTCACTTATGATCACTCCGTTCTGCCGGATTCTTTTGTATACTCCCACGTTTTCCGGAGGGTATACTATGTTCGTTCCGCAGCCCAGCACCGCCACCGTAAACAGCCCGTTGTCCAGCGCCGCCCTGTGGGCGCAGTAGTCGATTCCCCGCGCCATTCCGCTCACAACGCATATATCAAACCCGGATATCCCGGAAATCAGTCTGTCCGTCGTGTCGCGCCCGTACGCGGTACTGTTTCTTGAACCCACCACCGCGAGCCTCGCAGTGCAGCTGTTTATTCTTGCGATTTCCCCCTCGTAGAACAGTATAAGCGGTTTCCCGGGAAAGGTCTTTAAAAGAGCCGGATAGTCTTTGTCGTCGAACGTTATCATGCGAATTCCCGCCTTTTCCGCGCGTTCTACCGCTCTTACCGCCGCCTCCCGCAGATTCCTGTCCGAGAGTCTCTCCGATATCAGTTTCGCGTTTTTCTCCTCCTGCGGGATCTCAATCGAATCGCCGCCTTTCGCCCCCTGTCTCCATGCCTCCTCAGGCGAACCGAAAACGTTCACCAGCGTCTCAAACGTGTCGTTTCTTCCTCTGCAAAGCCTTGACGCCCAGAAGTATGCGGTATATTTTTCCGTGTCACTCATGCGGCGGCGCCCCCCTCCGGACGTTCACAGCCCCTGTACTGAAGGCTCTCCAGAATGTCGTCCTCCGAAATCGTCTCCCTTTGGTCCAGGTCGGCAATCGTTCTGGCGACTTTGACGATTTTCTCGTACGCCCGCACGCTGAGGCCGCAATTCTCGACCGCTCCGGAAAGCAGCTTTCTTATGGAAGGACTCAGTTCGCATTCTTTGACGTAGCTTATATTGTCGATGTCGCCGTTCGCCGTGAACGGTCTGTTCCTGTACCGCTCCAACTGCAGTCTTCTGGCCGCTTCAACTCTCTTTTTGACTTCCGCCGAGGTCTCCGCGTCGCGGTTCCCGATTCTTTCGGCGTCGACGCTCCTCATATTTACTCTTATGTCCATCCTGTCGAGTATCGCCCCCGAAATTCTTGAAGCGTAGTTCGCCACCGCCGAATACGAGCACGTGCACCTGCCTGATTTTTCGTAGTAGTTCCCGCACGGACAGGGGTTCGCGGCACCGACAAAAAGAAAATTCGCCGGCAGCATCTCCTTTATTCCACAGTTGTTCACGAATACTTTTTTCTCCTCAAGCGGCAGGCGCAGCGATTCGACGATTCCCCGCGGCATCTCCGACAGTTCGTCGAAAAAGAGTACCCCGTTATGCGCCAGGCTGACCTCTCCGATTTCAAGCGGCCTGCCCCCTCCTATAAGTGCCGTCCGCGTTATTCCCCTGTGCACCGCTCTGAAAGGTCTTCTGTCGCGTCCGCCGAGTTCCTTCTCCATTCCGCAGCTGCTGTATATCTGCGACGTCTCGAAAAACTCGTCAAAAGTCATATCTGGAAGTATCCCTTTCAGGCATACGGCAAGCATGCTCTTCCCGCAGCCCGGACTGCCCACCATCAAAATGTTGTGCTTGCCCGCGGCGGCAATCTCAAGCGCTCTTTTCGCCCCTCTCTGGCCGTAAACGTCCGCCATGTCGCAGTATTCATATAAAGAATCCGTTCCGCCGTTTCCGCCCGTTCCCTGCTCGTTATTCGAAACCGGTTCTTTTTTAGTTGGTAATATCTGCCTTGCCAGGGTCAGTGCGGCATGCGCAGCCTCGCGTGCCTTCCGGCTCTCTTCAGAAAATGTCTCTTGAGGGCATGAATAAGCATCTGCGGCTTCACGCAGCGTTTTAACAGGCCAAATATCTATTCCCGGACACAGGGAAGCCTCTTCGTAGTTGTCAAAAGGAACTATAATACGCCCTATTCCCTCTTCGCGGCAGCAGACGGCCGCCGGAAGCACCCCTTTTACCGGTCTTACCGTGCCGTCGAGTGACAGTTCCCCGACGACACCCGTGGTGCCTGCGTTCCCTTCACCTCCCGAAAAACTGCCGGGTCCGCTAGCCGCTATCCCGCCGCGGAGTTCGACGCACGCAGCCCCATACTCCGCGTACTCATCCGGTTCACAGTATCCGCCGCTTTCGTTCACGGTTCCCGGAGAACCCCGCCGCCAGTTCCCGCCCGCGCAGAGTATCCCGAGCGCGAGCGGAAGGTCAAACGACGATCCGGTTTTTCTGACGTCTGCCGGCGCAAGGTTCTGCGTCACATGGCCCGAAGGAAAATCATATTTCTGGTTGATAATTGCCGCCCTGATGCGCTTGCGCGACTCCCTCACCGCTTCACTGCCGAGGCCCACTATATCATAATAAGGAATTCCTCTTGTTATATCGGTTTCAACGGTCACGCGGAAAGCCCTCGTTCCGGACAGTCCGAATGTTACAATTCTCGAAATCATAAGTCCACCCTCCGTTCTGCTTCGTTTACGCTGCGATGACTGTATTCTACCACCCGGTTTAATTCCCGTCAATAATTTTCCAAAAATAATTATTTTCCGGAAATATCGGCTCAAATGAAGAATAAAATTTTGA
>JAEEGG010027182.1_pt1 | contig 10866 bp, 5 predicted proteins | sample 9134161 | NCBI WGS metagenome assembly JAEEGG01 (sample SAMN16246543, study PRJNA631951) | gut metagenome | biome: gut microbiome; feature: rumen; material: CR-attached | host: Bos | place: Iran: Karaj | collected 2018-10
AGGTATGTCTACACCGTTGCCGGCTGGGACACCGATCCCCAGCCCGTCACCGCCAGTGTGACATACACCGCCCGGTACTCCAAAGAGGAGAGGTACTATTCCGTCAGGTGGGTGCTCAGGACCCGCACCGTCGAGGAGACGTACAAGTACGGCGATCAGCCCGTCTGCCCGTTCGATCCGTACTCTGAGGCCGTCCAGTCGTCGGACACCCAGTACTTCGGCTTCGCGGGCTGGGATACGGCCCCGGCCGCCGTCGCCGGCGACACCGTCTACACGGCAGTCTACAGTTCCTCATGGATACTCCCCTCGACGGCCGGGGACGGATCTGCCGAGGGCCTGGCGGTCGTCTCCGAGGCCTCGGCCTACAGGGCGTCCGTTTCCTCGGACGAGGCCGATCTCGACCTGTCCTATCTCGCCTCGAGGGCGTCGGAGCTCGGTAAGAGCGTCACCGTCGGACTGCAGGGCGGCGTCTCGGTAACGCTGCCCGAACAGGTCCTGTCGAAGCTCCCCGCCTCCGGCGGCATAAGGCTGCGGCTCTCCTCCGCGGCCGTGGACGGCGACGGAAAGGAGCTGTCCGTAAGCCTGTCGAACTCCTCCGGGCAGCCTCTCGGGACCGAGGGGATCAAGGTGAGCTTCGACCTGCCGGCCGGAGCCGAATACCGCTGCACCGAGACCGGCGACGGCGGAAGCAGGACTCTCACCCTGTTCTCCGAAGCCGGAGCCAGGACCGCGGTGCTCGGCGGATCCGCGGAGAAGATCGCCGTCGTGCGCCTGTATTCCGTGTCTTTCGCCATGAGCGCGAACGGGGCCATAAGGCCCGGAGCGGCTTCGGCCGCGGCCGGCGAGACGGTCTCCTTCGAGCTCTCGCCCTCGGCGGGCTATACGGCCGAGGGAGGGAAGGGCGTTCTGACCGGTCCCGACGGCGCCTCCGAGGAACTTCCCGCCGGGGCGCTGGCCTTCGTGATGCCGGCCCACGACGTCGAGCTCTCCTATGAATTCCTGCCGGAGGAATACACCGTCAGGTTCTACGTCGACGGGACGCTCTACAGCTCCGGCACCTACCGCTACGGCGACCGTCTGAACGAGCCCGACGTCCCATCCAAGCCCGACACCGACACCGTCGGCTACGTGTTCAGGGGATGGAGCCCGTCGCTCTGCTATACCGTGACCGGCGATCAGGACTACAACGCCACCTTCGCGGAGTCGCCGCTGTCCAAAGTGGAGGACGATCCCCTCATCATCCCGGAATGGGTCTTCGTGCTTGCCGCCGTCGCGGTCATAGCGGCGACCTTCTTCGTGGCGAGGGCCATAGTGAGGCGCCAGAAGCGCCAGAGCGAGACCTGAGCGCTTTCAAATCATAAGTTTTTCAATTTTTGTTCATATTTTTATCACCCGGGCCTTGACAAAAGGAAAAAAGGATGGTATACTTTCTGTAAATCTATAAAAGTACCGTAACTGCGCCCGCACGCGGGCCGGTTAAGAAAGAGAGAAACAGCATGAAGAAGTTCGTTGCCGCAGTAATGTCAGTCCTCATGGCCGCATTTCTCGTCATAGGCATCGCCGTTCCCGCCTCCGCCGGCTTCGCCGGATCCCAGAGCTTCGACGTTGACTACGACGCGGCCTCGCACACCCTAACTGTCACCATTGCCGCGAAAGCCTTCAACGACATCGCCGATAAGAGAAGCGTCGCCCAGTCCGACATCGACGCCCTCCTCCCCTCGGAGATCATAGACGCCTATAAGGCGAACGGTCTGCTCGGCCTCTTCGCAAATGACGCCGTCCTCGGCCTCATGAGCAAGAGCGAGCTCTACGAGATCATCCCCGAGCCCGCGTTCTCCAACGCCGCGTCGCTCAGCAAGGCCGCCATCAAGGCCGATAAGGGACTTGCCAAGAGCATGGTCACCGACATCCTGGTCAACGCCACCGGCATCAAGTGCAACACCGTCGAGATCCTTGACAGCACCAACGGCAAGATCCTTGCCGACAAGGCTGAAGAGGCCTTCCTCCGCGGCCTGCCCGCCGACCAGAGCCAGCTTGCCGCCTCCGTCGCGGCCGACGGGACCATCGCAACGTTCGCGTTCGAGTTCGACTACACCGACGTCGCGAAGGTCGGCAACACCGAATTCACCGTCAAGGTCGTCTTCGACATGAGCGACTCCGACCAGGCGAACAAGCTCAACTACTACATCGGCAGACTCGCCGACGTGTACCTCAAGTACACCATCGACCCCGCCGATAAGAAGATCGTCGCCGAGGAGTTCGTTCCCGACGAATACTGCGCTCTCGTCGCCGAGTTCATGGACTGCACCACGGTCTCCAACAAGACCAAGCTCGAGATCCTCAAGGTCCTCAACGGCAACGTGCAGGCGGCCATCGACTTCATCGAGGCCAGAAACGCCGACTCCGTGGTAAAGGGACTCAACTCCGTCTCCGACCAGACGCTCAACGACGCGGCAGCGGTCATCACCGAGGCCCAGTCCAAGGACGCCGAAAAGGTCGACAAGGCATATGACGCCATCCTCGACATCATCAAAGAGGTCGCCGACGGCCACACCTACGACCGCTTCGCCGACATGTACGACGGCAACGGCGTATGGTCCACCACCGCCGAGTTCTCCAAGAGCATCGAGGACATCATCGACTTCCTGGCCTCCAGGTCCACCTCCACCCTCAGCAAAGCCAAGGCCCTCATCACCGGCACCGTTTCTCTCAGCGTGGACAACAAGGTGACCTTCGAAGATCTCTTCAGGACCACCTTCCACGTCGGGGAAGAGGCCTTCTCCGTATATCTCCCCGCCGACTACGACTTCAGCAAGCTGAACCCCGTGCTCGGCGAGGCCGAATCCACCGACATCGCCTTCAAGATCACCGAGGTCTCCAACTGGGGTAAGAGCACCGACGGCGGCGCCACCATCTCCGAGATCGTGACCAAGACCGAGGCCGCGGATATCGACGTTTATCCCTGCTTCACCGTCAAGTTCGACAACGGCGGCGAGACCCCCGTCAAGGAAATGATCGTTGCCGACGGATACATCATCCAGGCCGCCGACATTCCGGCTGTTCCCGCCAAGGAAGGCTACACCGCCGGCGACTGGTACTGCGTCGAGGATTCCACCAAGGCTCCGCTCAACTTCCAGGTCAACCAGGACTCCAACTTCACCGTGACCTACACCGAGGTCACCACGGCCGAGGAGACCACCGAACCCGTGAACCCGCCCACAGGCCTTGAGGTCAGAGACGCCGGGACCTCCGTCCCGAACATGGTCTACGTCCTTGCCCTCGTCGGAGTCGTCTCCGTCGCCGGCGTGGTCATCGGCCTCCGCAAGAAAAAAGTCAACTGAACCCGACGGCTTTCCGGGACCGTGACCGGTCCGTCCGGAACACCGCTTAAGCGCCGCTTAGGCGGCACCTGAATACGGCACGCCCCGTACGGCGCGCCGACCACCGCTCCGCGCGGCTCTGCCCGCGCGGAGCGGTCTTTTTCTTCCGGCTTATTGACAAAAGGCGCGGACAGGCGTATAATATACGCATCAAAATCAAGAGTAGGGACCGCGGCGTCAAGTGACCGGAGGACGGGGAGTTGTCTCCGGTACGAAGCACAGCGTATGGCGCCGTGTGCGCGGTCGCGGTCCCGCATCCCGCTTAAATATGGTCAGCTTCGGGCCCGGCCGTTATCCCGCGAGTGCGGGAGATCAGCGCGCCCTTTCCGCCATATTGGCACGGGAAGGGGGCGTTTTTTTATGAGAAACGGATCATCGGCAGCTCTGCGCAGGATCTGCGTGACTGCAATGCTTATGGCCCTCAGCGTGGTCATAGGCATACTGTGCAAGAATTTCTTCACCTGGGGCGTGTACTACCGCGTGACCTTCGAGAACTTCCCGGTCATCCTGGCCGGATTCTGCTTCGGCCCGCTTTACGGCGCGGTCGCCGCGGCCGGAGCCGACGTCATCAGCTGCCTGTGCTCGACGAATCCCATGGTCAACCCGGTCATCACCCTCGGCGCTGCTGCCGTCGGCTTCATCTCCGGCATCGTTCCGTATCTGTTCCGCAGGTGCGGCTCCGCCGCCGGTCCGCGGACGGTGCTTGCCGTAACGGTCGCCCTGGCGCATCTAATAGGACAGGTGCTCATCAAATCCGTCGGCAAGATATGGATGTTCGGCATGCCCTGGTGGGGCATCTTTGTCGGACTCGGCATATCGGTGTTCGTCGGCTGTGCGGAGTTCTTCTTCATACGGTCTCTTCTGAAGAACAGGGAGATCGCTGAGTCGCTGAGAGCGCTCGCGGGCAGGGAGATCGTTTGAAGCGGAGGCGGCAAGATATGAATTACGAAGAGGCTCTCGATTATATCCACCGCGGTTTCTTCGGCGGAACAAGGCCAGGCCTCGCGCGGGTGAAGGAACTGCTTGCCAGGCTGGGCGATCCCCAGGACGGCCTGCGCTTCATTCACGTCGCCGGCACCAACGGCAAGGGCTCGTTCTGCGCCATGACCGACTCGGTGCTGCGCACGGCCGGATACAGGACCGGTCTTTACACATCGCCATACATCGAGCGCTTTAACGAGAGAATGATGTTCGACGGCGTTCCGGTCCCGGACGACGAACTTGCCGGGATCGTCTCTTATGTGAAGCCCTTCGCCGACGCGATGGAGGACCGCCCGACCGAGTTCGAGCTCATAACGGCGGTCGCCATGGTCTTCTTTGCCAGGCACCGCGCCGATCCCGTGGTGCTCGAGGTCGGAATGGGAGGGAGACTCGACGCCACGAACGTGATAAATGATCCGCTCGTTTCAGTAATAACGGGCATCTCCCTCGACCACACGGCGATCCTAGGCGACACCGTGGCACAGATAGCCGCCGAGAAGGCCGGCATAATAAAGCCCGGTGTCCCCGTCGTATGGGGAGGAAACGCCGCTCCCGCCGCACGCGTCATCCACCGCATCGCGGCAGAACGCGGATGCGAATGCTCGGACGTCAGGAAAAGACGCGTCAGGGTCATAAGCGAGGGGCTTGACGGAACGGTCTTCAGCTATGCGGGCTATACCGCCTCTCTCTCTCTCCTCGGGACCTACCAGCCGTATAACGCCGCCAACGTCATCACGGCAGTCGAGGTCCTGCGCCGGCGCGGACTGAGGATCTCCGACCGCGATCTGCTTCTCGGTCTCAGACGGGCAGTCTGGAAGGCAAGGTTCGAACTGATCTCGGCCTCCGATCCCGTGGTGATCAGCGACGGTTCACACAATCCCGAGGGGATCAGTGCAGCAGTAAGCGGCATCAGGACTTATTTCGGAGACGGGAAAACGGTACTTCTGACCGGCGTCATGAAGGACAAGGACTACCCGGCAATGGCGGACAGTCTGTCGGAGATCGCGTCGGAGGTGTTTACCCTGCGGCCGGACAATCCGCGCTCGCTGGATCCGGAACTGTTCGCGGCCGAGTTCAGGCGCAACGGTATCCCGGCGGAGAGCTCCGGGAGCGTCCACGAGGCCGTCTGTAAGGCCGTCAGAGCCGCAAGGGAACAGGGAAGGCCTCTGGTCGCGCTCGGGTCTCTGTACATGTACAGAGAGGTCAGGGAAGCCTTCAGGACCGTCCTGGGCAAATGAGTGCCGGAATCAAATGAAAAAACTGACCGCCGCGGAACGGATGTCCGCGGCGGTCTTAAGTTTGGGCCCCGGATGCCTACTGTCTGGGCCCCGGATGCCTACTCGGTCCTCAGGGCGACGACAGGGTCTTTCTTCGCCGCGCTTCTGGACGGGATGAGTCCGGAAATGAGGGTCAGCAACATGCTGATCATGATCAGTATGACGGCCGTGACCACCGGGAGGCGGGCTTTCAGCTCGACGATCCCGGTAAGCGCGTTCAAAAGGATGTTCACAGGAATGCAGAGCAGATACGTTACTATGATGCCCAGCAGTCCGGAGCAGAATCCTATGATCACCGTCTCGGCGTTGAACATGCTCGAGACGTTTGCCTTTGATGCTCCTATAGCCCTCAGTATCCCTATCTCCTTCGTGCGTTCCTGGACGGATATCAGCGTTATGACGCCGATCATTATCGAGGATACGACGAGAGATATGGCCACAAAGGCTATAAGGACGTATGTTATGGCGTTGATTATCACCGTGATCCCGGACATCATGATGCCGACTATGTCCGTATACCGGATCTCCTGGACGTCGCTCACGGTCCTGTTGTAGGCTGCGATCGCGTCCTCGATGCTTTCCTTGTCTTCAAAGCTCGCGGCATATATGTCGATCTCGGACGGTATTCCGAGATCGTAGCAGCCCAATTTCCGGAGATTGGATTCGAAACTCGAGCCGGAATACTCGGCCGTCTCGTCATAGTACCTGGCGCACTCCTCGTCGCTGTATCCGCCGACGGCCGCGTCCAGAGAATCCGCCAGATCCTTCTCGGAGACGGTGGAGAGGGATGCCGCCCGGTTCTGTGCGTACTGGTCCTTCACGGCGGTCTCCATCGCATCGTAAACGACGGTCTTCAGTTCCTCGTCCGTCATTGAACTTATGTACGAGGTTATCGCCGAGGGATCCACGCCCATCTGGGCGGTCAGGGAGTCTATCACCTGCTGCTCGAGGTCCTCCCGGCTCATGGCGCCGAGACGTTCGTCCAGAACGCTCTTCAGGTAATCCTCGTCCGGAACGGACATGACCTGTATGTATCTTGCCGCCTTCTCCTCCTGAGAGAGGGAACGGATATCCGCCCTGAAGGCGGCAGCCTTCTCCGCGGTGCTCATGTTCTCGCCCACGCTTTTGAAAGTCAGGCCGGTGAATATGTCTGTCTCGGGATCCGCCTGCTGGGCGACGGCCATCTCGGATCCGTACGCATTTCCTATTATGTATTCCGACAGTTTGTACGTGTATCCGACGGCGGCCGTGAGTATGGTGTTCACAGTGCCCGCCTTGGGCCGTATTATGCCGCTGACCTTCAGCTTCAGGCCGTTGGAAAAGAGATATTTTATGCCCGCGTCCGTGCTCCGCAGGTCGGTATATGTGCCGGTAGCGGGATCGTATGACCAGCAGTTGAACGGAAGGATGACCCTGTAGTCTCTTCCGCAGACGTCCTCAAAGCTCCACGTCTGTTTGGACTCGTCGAGTTTCTCGCCGGTCCTTACCGCGTCGAAAACTTTAGACACGTATTCCTCCGGGATCAGCCCGAGGGCGTACAGACTCAGGTCCTGTATCTCGTTCTTTTCGTCCACGACGATGACGAGTTCGTCGAAGTCGTTCGGCCACGAGCCGTACACGAGGTCGTACTGCTTTTCAAAAACGTCGGAGATCAGGGCTCCGTTCATTCCGGGAAGCATCTCCTGGAAAAGGGAGGAGTATCTGGACATCGCCGACGATCCGGCCGATGAGGAGAACTGGGAATACGATGACGATGACCGGGAATCCTGAGAGGCGGATACCCGCCCGCCCGTCATAAGATTGCGCATGAGTTCCGCCTGGTCGGAGTGGATTATCTTTCCGTCGGAGCTCTCCGTATAGATCTGAAGATTCAGGCCGTACATGTACTGGATGCCGCTGACGGAACTGCGCAGACCCGAAGTGTCCTCCTCGTCCGAGATGCGGGCCTCGAGGTATTTTTTGAATGCCTGCAGGTCGTTTTCGTGGCTCTCGATCGAGTTCATGGCGTTGACGAGCCCGTAGAGCATCGCCTTCTGGTAAACGGCGTCCAGGTCGTGCTCGCCGGACGACTCCGCCTTTCCCATGAACGTCTCTATGAGAGAGCCGAGGTCGACGGATTCCGACTGAAGAGAAATGGGATAGGCCGTGAGGGTCTGCTCCTGTACGGAATTGATGAATACCGTTGCGCCGTTCGAAACGGCGTAGATCAGCGCGATGCCTATGATCCCTATGCTTCCGGCGAACGAGGTCAGTATGGTCCTGCCTTTTTTTGTAAAAAGGTTGTTCAGCGACAGTCCGAACGACGTCCATATGGACATCGACGGTTTCTTCTTGCGTCCGGTCTTTTTTGTGACATTCAGGGGCTGTCCGGACTGTTCAGATCCCGCGCCGGCCTCCGACAGCTCTTCCGCGGACAGGGGGGCGGAGTCGCCGGTTATGAGGCCGTCCAGCATCGTCACGGTCCTCGTGGCGTACCTTTCCGCGAGATCCGGATTGTGCGTCACCATCACGACCAGGCGGTCCCTGGAGATCTCGTGCAGCAGGTCCATGACCTGAAGGCCGGTCTCGGTGTCGAGGGCCCCGGTGGGCTCGTCGGCAAGTATGATCTCCGGATCGTTGACCAGTGCCCTGGCTATTGCCACGCGCTGCATCTGCCCTCCGGAGAGCTCGTTCGGGCGCTTGGAGAGCTGCTCGGCGAGGCCGACGTCCTCGAGCGCCTTACGGGCCCGTCTGCGCCGCTCCGACTTGGGAACGCCGGACAGGGTCAGCGCCAGCTCGACGTTGGACAGCACCGACTGGTGCGGTATGAGGTTGTAGCTCTGGAACACGAAGCCAACCGAATGGTTGCGGTACGCGTCCCAGTCGCGGTCCTTGAAATCCTTCGTTGAACGGCCGCCTATAAGCAGGTCGCCCGACGTGTAGCCGTCAAGTCCGCCTATGATGTTGAGCATCGTGGTCTTCCCGCAGCCGGACGGGCCCAGGACGGCCACGAACTCGCTGTCCCTGAAGGCTATGTCGATGCCCTTCAGGGCGTGAACGGTGTTGTCACCGGTAAGGTAGTCTTTTTTGATCTGTCTGAGTTCAAGCATGGGTATTGGTGAATGGTATCAAGTTAGGGGTTAGTTGATCATATCTTATATATAATACCACATTTCGGCCGGATTTGCAAGATTTCATGATCTCCGGATCTGCAGGATCACCCAAAAGTGGATTCCCAAGTGAATTCCCAAAGTAAATTCCACAGTGGAATATGCTTCGGGAATTCACCGAGGATCATCCGGGATCGCCCGTGATCTCAGCGCCGCGAAAAAACGCAGGGAAGCGACCGGACCGGTCCGGAATCAACGGCAGAAAGGAATTGAAATAATTCCAATAATATGATACTATATAAAACGGCAGGGGACCGGGGCCGCCCGCGCCCGTGTCCGTTCCCGGCGACGGCGGCTCCGGTAAGGAGAGCGGCCGTCGGAAACGAAAGACCCGCACCGGCGGGGTGCTCTTACATCCCGGAAGGCACGGGCCTTTGCATACTTGGTAAAATGTAACGGATCGGCGCGCCGCGCAGGCGCAGGGGTCCGGCGTCAGGCGGGGAAGCCCCCGTCGACCGGAATCACGGCGCCGGTGATGAACGAAGCGGCGTCGGAGGCCAGGAAGCGGACTGCCTGAGCAACTTCGTCCGGCCTGCCTACGCGGCAGAGCGGGGTGCTGCCTATAAGGCGGTCCCTGACCTCCGGCTCCAGACCGGCGTTCATGTCGGTGTCGATGAAGCCGGGCTCGACGCAGTTGACGGTGACGCCGGACGGGCCGAGCTCCTTTGCCAGGGCTCTGGTGAAGCCTCGCAGCCCGGCCTTCGCGGCCGAGTAGACGGTCTCGCAGGAGGCGCCGAGGCCTCCCCAGACGGAACCGATGAAAACGATGCGGCCGAAACCGTTCCTTATCATGCCGCGGCTGGCGTCGCGGGCGGCCTTTATGCAGGCGGTGAGGTCGACGGCCAGCAGGCGTTCTATGTCGTCGTCGGTCATGTCGCCGAGCAGGCCGATGCGGGCCTCGCCGGCGCTGCAGACCAGAACGTCGCAGCCGCCCAGAAGCTCCAGGCATTTTGCGGTTGCGGCGGACGCCGCGCCCTGTTTCGAAAAGTCGGCCCTGACGCTCAGGGCGCCGGTCTCGCGCCTGAGCTTTGCCGCCGAGGCGGAATCGGCCCGGTAGGTGAACGCCACCGCGTCGCCGCCGGAGGAAAAACTCCTTACGCAGGCGGCCCCGATGCCCCGGGAGCCGCCCGTTATGATAACTTTTCTGCGGTCAGACATATGCTGCTGCGGTCGTGCCGGAGAGCGGAGCCGAGGGCCTCACTCTTCCTTGGAGGGCTCTTCCGGGGTCTCGGGAGCGGGCTCCTCCGCGGGGGCCTCGGGGGCCGGGGCGGACTTGGAGCGCCCGGCGGCAAGGATCACGTTGGCCAGTATGCCGAGGATGAGGGCGACGGCTATAGCGGTGATGGTGATGCTGCCGAACACAAGTCTCATTCCGCCGACGCCGCAGATGAGGATGATGGAGGCGGGGAAGAGGTTGCTGTTGTCGTCGAGATTGACCTTCTGGAGCATCTTAAGACCGGACACAGCGATGAAGCCGTAGAGGGTGATGCAGACGCCGCCCATGACGCAGGTCGGGATGGTGGCCAGGAAGGTCGTGAAGGGAGCTATGAAGGAGGCGACTATGGCCAGGATGGCGGTGGCCAGGGTGGTGATCACCGAGGCGTTGCCGGAGATGGCCACGCAGCCGACGGATTCGCCGTAGGTGGTGTTCGGGCAGCCGCCGAAGAAGGCGCCGGCCATGGAGCCGATGCCGTCGCCGAGGAGCGTCCTGTGAAGGCCGGGATCGTCGAGCAGATCGGACTCGATTATGGAGGAGAGGTTCTTATGGTCGGCTATGTGCTCGGCGAAGACGACGAAGGCGACCGGGATGTATGCGGCCGCGATGACGGCGATGTACTTGCCCATGGTGCCGATGTCACCGTAGACGTAATCGCCGCCGAAGGCCTTGAGGAAGGTGAATTCGGGGATCCACTTCATGTCCTTGAAGGCCTCGAAGCTGAGTATCTTGAGCGAGTCGTTGCCGGCGGCGTTGCCGATGAGGGTGAAGATCAGGGCGACCACGTAGCCCGCGCAGATGCCTATGATGAAGGGGATCATCTTGGCCATCTTCTTTCCGTAGACGGAGCAGAGGATTATGAC
>JAEEGG010027184.1_pt1 | contig 10865 bp, 14 predicted proteins | sample 9134161 | NCBI WGS metagenome assembly JAEEGG01 (sample SAMN16246543, study PRJNA631951) | gut metagenome | biome: gut microbiome; feature: rumen; material: CR-attached | host: Bos | place: Iran: Karaj | collected 2018-10
ATGTTTGAGGAACTTAGAGACAAAGATCAGTTCAAGCAATTTGGCCTTGATGGAACTCTCTTCTGGGCTAATGGAGCTGATATCGCGCCAGAATATCTCTTGGAAAATGGACGTGAATGGCCTCCAATAATGGCAGCAGAGCCAACACCCACCAGATAAGGGATTGACAGAGTGTGAAGATATAACAAAAGAACCGTCCCTCCGTTACAAGCGATTTATCGGCGCCTGAGTGTTTGACAGTTTTTTACCTGAAAATTTGGAAGTATCGAGAAAAGTTCCTATATTTGCACACGAAAGAAATAGTTATAAGGTAAACAGATGAAGGCGCAGACAGAAATACTAAACTTATTGAGGCGTTACAAACCAACGGCTCAGAAGAAGTATGGCCTGACGAGAATCGGCATCTTCGGCTCAGTGGCTCGTGGCGAGCAGACTGCAGACAGCGACGTTGATGTTTGTTACGAAGGTCAGGCTCCCTCGCTGCTTACCTTGGATATGATTCAGACAGAACTTGAACAGCTGCTTGATTGCAAGGTCGATCTGGTCCGCGTCCGTGAAAATATGAATAGCCTGCTTAGGCAGAGAATCCTCAGAGATGGAATATACGTTTGATAAGGAAATCGCACTCGACAGCTCACGAAGTGACACCTTGTGAGTATAAGAACCATCCCTTCTGTTATGTAAAACATAAACCTCACCCCGATACTTTCTTTCCCCAAAATTTGGAAATTTGGGAAAAGTTCCTATATTTGCAACCGAAACAAGTGATTAATAAGATGACAAGGACATTAAACATTTCGCTCAATGTTCCTGATTCCTATGGAATAGAGGAATTGACTCGCCAGCTGACTGAGTATGGCGAGCGGTTGATTTCTCGTCGTAACCGAGTACAGAAATCGAAGAAGCGTCGCAGTCAGACGTTCCTGAAGGGGCTCTCCCTTCCCGATGGAAGTACAGACAAGGAACTGATTGAGGAATACATATCGGAAAAATACGGTGTATGAAGATATTTCTTGATACAAACATTTTTCCTGAGTTTATCGACAGACGTGTCACGACAGGGTCAGGACATTTTGTGACAGTCACAAAGTATCCTGACCCCGATGTGACATGACAATAAGTTTAAATAAAAAAGATCTTTCAAGAATTGTTGAGGCCGCAATTGGACTTGTTGCTTTGGTTATTGGTGGCCTTATTTATATTCGATATAGAAATGAAAGCCTGTTGATGTTTGATTGGTTTCAAGAATTACGTATATCAAATATAATTGGAGAATATAGAGTTGATGTCGACAAGAGTAGTGTATATGAGTGGGTTAAGTATAATATGCCTGCAGGTTTATGGTTATTCTCCTATATGTTCATTATAGATTCATTGTGGGGGAATGATAATAATGCAGTTTATAGATGTTTCCTTTATGTCCTTCCAATTATGGCTTTAGTATCTGAATTAATGCAACTTTTTAAAATACTTCCAGGAACATATGACTTCATGGATTTATTTAGCTATGTTTTAGCTATTCTTTTGTTTATAATAATTAAAAAACTATAAGTATGAAAACAAAAAGCATTTTATCGTCACTAATTTTATTAGTATTTGTAATTCTTGGTGGAGGTTCATTTGATGAGAACGGACATCTCTCAGGTTGGGTTTGGGTAGTTGGTATCATTTTTGTAGTTATCTTCATAATCGCAGCCATTTCCGGAAGTCAAGAGGAAGCAAAAAAGAAAGCAAGGGAAGAACAACTCCGTTTAGAAAGAGAGGAAAAGCTGAAAATACAAACAGAAGAGTATAATGCTCTTAAGCAACAATTCCTAGCCACAAACGGAGTTCCAGACAAATCTTTGGTAATTAGCGATCTTGACCTCAATTCTGAGATTCATGTATACGAAAGTTCTAAGAAAGTATTTATATTGGGAAAAGAGTATTCTTTCAAAGATGTAATATCTTGTACTTTTAGTGACAATCCAAGAATTGTCAAAGGTAAGATAACAGCTGTTACAAAATCAAAGAATGGTAATGTTATTGGTCGTGCTATTGTTGGAGATGTTGTTGCGGGTCCTGCTGGAGCTATAATTGGTGGAACAACGGCAAAGAAGAATACAGAGTATATTCAAGAAGATGATAAGACAATTCATGATTATACAGTCATCATCAATATGAATAGCATTGCTGAACCTATCATCCGTATTCATACAGGGGAAGATGGAAAACTAACAAATGAGATTGTTGGTTTGATGAGAGTCATTATTTCGAGGAAATAATAATCATATGCGTAAGACACTTCGACTTGTGAGGTTAGGTCCCGTGAGTCGTTGTCGTCAAATCATCCGTCTATTTGTATAGGCGGATTTTTTGTGTTTGAGATAAAACATTTTCCGATTTTGCATCCTATATTTATAAAAAAGGTGTATCTTTGCAGATTGAAAATAAATCGTAGATATAGAGACTCATGACGCAGGAAAAGACGGCCAGGGAGATGCTGGCATGGATTGAGAAAAAGTTCTTCAAGGGAGCGGGCTTGGCAAAGGCTAGCCTGTTGAAAGGGGACGAGCGCGGGGCATACAAGCTTGCGCAGGTAGAAAGGTTGCTGACAGATAGATATGGAAATCCGCTGATGGCGCTGTACCTGTCCGACCAGTTCTGGACGGCCGACGAGGGCAGAGTGCCGATGCCCTGGGAGCATACCGTCGCGATTCCTGAGCCGGGTTATCGCACCAACCCGCTGTTGTCGCTGGAGGGACAGCAGACGCTGACGGAAAAGGAAATGGGCCGTCTGCGGCTAATACTGGAAATAGCAGGCCTCTGCCACGATCTGGGTCTTCACTTTACGTTCGACCTAAAGGAAGCCTTTGGCGTGAAGAATGACTGGTGGGTATCGAACAAGCAGCTGGTAGAGTGGCTCACTACTACACCGTATGAACAGATAGCGATGCACACAGCGTACATCATGAGGAAATTCGCCATCGGTGTGTATGAATACGGTCATTACCAACCCGCTCAAGATGCAATGGCCGAACTATTCTCGTCGGAGTACCACGAACTGGTACGCGAACCGAACCATACGGAGATGCCCCCTCGTGCCTATGTGAAGACCATCATCGACGAGCTGCTTCGGATAGAGCGGCATTGGCAGCGGGGCCGCAGGCTGAAACTGAGGCCTGACTTGATTATTCTGCACGATGAGATCTATGGTATGGTGCCTCGCCAGTTTGACAAGGGAGTGTTGGAAGCCGCTCAGGCGCTCTACGATTATATGGACAAGGAACTCTACGGACGGCTGGTGCTGGAAGACTATGATTATAACGCCTCTTCGTGGAGTGAGCAGCCTGAGTCTGTAAGGCGTATCACGGCTGAGGTGCTGAATCGGTTTGCCGCAAAAGTCCGCGAGGTGCGCGCTCAGTATCTGGCAGAAGGCTGGATAGCTGACGGTTCGCTGGAGTTCGCCTATCTGATGGCTCATGCACAGAATTGCGGCTATGGCATTTGGCGCGAGGAGGACGATGCCCTATGATGAGTTATAATCGCGGCACCTATGATTCGGCCTCGCAGTGGCTTGAAGCCCTCAGACATGATGAAGCCTGGGGGAGTCAGCTTCAGCAACTTCAGGACTCAACGCCCAGCGAACTCTATATGCATCATGAGATAGCCAGCAAGAGAATTGAAGAGGGTGCATCCCGTGATTTATGGTTCTTCTATCAGCATCGGGTGGAGAAAGTGGTTGAAGAACTATGGGAGGCGGGCGAGTTGTCGCTGCCGAATCTGAAAATTCAGACCATCTGGATGCTTACGATGGAATGGCTGGAGAGTGAACAGAAACAAATGATTGAGAAGAAAAGGGAGATAGTGGCCAAGTTGAAACCTATCTTCTTTAACAACGAGTCGGAGGCGAGCAGTTTCCTATCGGAGATTCAGGACATGAAACCCAAGCAGATAACCGATAGAGTGAACCAGTTGGTGCGAGAACGGATCATATCGGATATGTCGTGTAAACGAGAACTATGGTCTGTGCTTCACTACTATGGGCTCTACGATAAAACGGAATCCAACTGGAACTCGCAGGTGAATTAGCCTGTTTTTGAACCACCCAGATGAAGGGAATCGGCACTTGTCGGTTCCCTTTTTTATGTTTTTCTTGCCCAAACTTGTACAAAAACTTGTGTAGGACTTGTAATTGTTTGCATTTGCTTGTGTGTCAGATAGTTACGTAAACATTTTCTTTAATACATAAGATAAATGTCGTACCTTTGCACTGTCAAAATTGATTGACGGTGTTCTTTGACATGTTGATACAACCACAGCGGCAGGTAGGCCTGCGCGAACATTATAAACAATTAATTAAAAGAATTTATGGAAATTAGAATTTTGAAAGTGGTACGCCAGGGCGAGGCCTTCAGCGTACAGTCGGCAAAAGCCGAGGGCGGTCAGATTCAGAAGTGCAACATTGTGCTGAAGGAACTGGGCGGCAAGTTTGAAAATGAGTATGTGTGCGCCATGCTGGGTAATCTGGCGGCGTGCAGGTTCTACGAAGGTGATGTGGTCTTGGCCACGCTTCGTTTCTCTACCCACGAGTATCAGGGACAGACTTTTCAGGAAATCTTAGCAACTGAACTCGTTAAAGTAAATAATTAAAGTTTAACACTGAGTTGAAGCCGAGGAGGATATTCTCGAGTAAATGGCCAAAGAATCCGAAACTTCTTCTCGCTTTTAATTCAGTCAAAAAATGAAAAAAGAAATAAGGATTTTTACAAACGAAGTTTTCGGCGAGATTCGTACTTGCCAAGTTAATAACCAGATTATGTTTGTGGGCAAAGATGTTGCTACGGCACTAGGCTACAGCAATACCCGCGATGCCCTGAGCAAACATGTAGACGCTGAGGACAAGGGCACCGTCGCGATTCGCGACACTGCCTATGAAACCCGTGTGACACTCATCAACGAGTCAGGTCTCTACTCGCTGATTCTCTCTTCCAAGTTGCCACAGGCCAAAGCCTTTAAGCGTTGGGTAACGGCTGAGGTCCTGCCACAGATTCGCAAAACAGGCGGTTATATTCCTATCCGCGATATAGATGGTCGTGAACTCTCGAACGAGGAAATCCTAGATCGAGCCGACGCTATCGTAGGTCGCACCCTTCGCATGGTGAATGAACCTGCCGAGGACACGCTGACTGCTACTCAGGTGGCGAAGACGTTTAATATGACGGTCAGCGATTTCAATGCGGTGTTGCGCGACATGGGCATCCAGTATCGCCGCTACGGCCGTTGGAACATCTCTGACGACTTGGCCGACCGCAATCTCGTGCGCCTGCGTACCCACATCTCTTATTCGCTGAAGGGCAAAAAGAAGGTAAGCGTCTATATGACGTGGACGCTCGACGGCCTGCGCTATTTGAATTCTAAACTTGGTTATCCTAATTTCTAAGCAGTATGAGTGTATTTGAGATTTACAAAGGTGATGGCGGCGCGAAGTTCATGCGCCCCGTCCGTTCGAGAGAGGAGTATCTGCAGAGCCGCAATACGGAGCAGCAGCAACAGACATTGAAGGCAGTCCGTTCGGGCGAAGAAAACAGGAAGTCGCAGCTCATACAGATGAATTACTCATGTCTGCCTAACGATGACGGCTCGCTGAAGGGCTCGAAGCGTATGAGCACGACGGTGGGTATGGACATCGACCATATCGTCCCCGAGGACATGCTGAAGGTGAAGGAGTGCATCCTGCAGAAGAAAGCCGAACTTGGGCTGCTGATGATGGAGGAGAGTGCCCGCGGTGCCGGCTATCATCTGGTGTTCCGCCGCCGACCGGAGTTAGATCAGGTGGGCAATCTGAAGTGGGCTTCTGAACTCTTGGAGGTCGCTTACGATGCGCAGGCGAAGGATATCACCCGCGTGTTCTTTACGACTACCGGCAACGAACTGGTGTATCTCGATGATGAGATCTTCGAGATAAAAGAGGCTGCAGGCACCGAGCCTGACTCTGCTCCCGCTGACGCAGTGTTGCAGTGCTGCAGTTCGGAATATGATCCCGAGGCGAGGTACAACGGGGTGCTGATGAAGGACATCATCGCGAAGTACTGGGAACTGTTCAACGGCGGGAAGGAACCTGTAGAGGGCGACCGCAATGCGCTGACGTTTGAACTGGCAGTCACTATCAGGAGCATTTGCGGCTATTCGTTGGAGAAGCTGATGCAGGTGATTCCCAACTATTGGGCTACCCCCGACGGCGCGTGCTCTGCAGACGATGTGGCCGAGTGGCGCAAGACCATCGAAAACGCCCTGAAGGAGCCTCGCAAGGGTATGCCCTACAGACTCAAGCAGGTGCTGCAGGCGTTGAAGTCGCAGCAGGGTGTGAAGGCTTGCGGCGGCACATTGACCACGCCGCCACCAATGCCGAAAAAGCTGCCGCCGCTGATCAAGTTGCTGACGAAGAACGTCCCATGGTTCTACAAGCCTGCTGTGGCCAATGCGGTGTTTCCTGCACTGGGCGCTCACCTGCACGGCGTGAAGTTCCGCTATTGGGATAATGTGGAGCACGAGGCCACATTTATGAACATACTGATTGGTCGCCAGTCGATTGGTAAGGGTACTATCAAGAAACCCATCGAGTACATCATGGAGGACATCCGCCAGCGCGACATCCCCAACCGCCAGCGCGAGGCCGAATGGAAGCAGAAGAACCCTGGCGCGAAACAGAAGAAGGATCCCAGACCAACGGATATCTGCATCCAGATGCTGATTGATAACCTGACGGATGCCGTCTTCAACCAGCGTATCGTGGATGCCAACAACAACGGCCAGCGTTTCGTCTACACCATCGTCGACGAAATAGAGGGCTTGAAGAAGGTGACGTCGAAAGGTACGGTCGATGAGGTAGGGCTGCTGATTCGTAAGGCCTTCGACAACTCTGATGCCGGTCAGGAGCGCGTAGGTGCTGATTCAGTCAGCGGTATAGCGCCTTTAAGGTGGAACTTTAACGCTTCGACGACACCACCCAATGCGAAGAAATTCTTCATGCGGATGGTGAACGATGGTACCGTGAGCCGACTGGATATCTCGACCATCATCAGAAGTGATGACGACGAGGACACGGAGCCGATTCTGGGCATCTACGACCACACGTTTGCTGCAGAGCTGAAACCCTATGTCGACCGTCTGGAGGCTGCCAACGGACTGATTGAGTGTTCGCAGGCAAAGCGTCTGTCGCTCAACATGAAGCAGGAGAATAAGGATGCAGCAAAACTCTTCGAGAGTGATGCCTACAGGGTTTTCTCCTATCGTGCCAATGTCATCGCCTGGCTGAAGGGAATGGTGCTCTATGTGGCTCACGGCTATCAATGGAGCAAGGAAATTGCGGATTTCGTCAGATGGTCGCAGCAGTATAACCTCTGGTGCAAGATGCTGTACTTCGGTCAGCAGTTGGAACGCGAGCTTCGCGAGGAGGTGGAGATTCAGCGTCAGTCAGGGCCGCAGAACCTGCTGGAATTGTTGCCCGACGAGTTTACCAAAGAGCAGTATCACCAGATGCGGCAGCAGCAGGGTAAAAGCGGTGACGGCGAGAGCACGCTGCGCAGTTGGCAGAATCGCGGACACATTGTCTTCGACGAGGTGAGCGGCAGATACGTGAAGACTGAGGCGTACAAACGTAAGTTCGGAGGTAAGATATGATTGAGATTCAGAACACCCAAGAATGCTTCGTGCAGCTCTGGCGGATGCTGGAGCGCACGAGGCGCCTCCTCGGCGGTCAGTATAAGCGATTCTGTATTCGCCGTGTGTTGAAATCGTGGTTCGGCGGAGAGGCTACCGATGATTTCATCTGGGAAGTCTGTCACCTGAGTGAGCAGGAGGGTTGGAACGAACTGCCGCTGCCCTCGCTCTATCCGCGCAAGCATCGTGAATTGCTGCGGGCTATCGTGGCGGTGAAGACGGGCATCAGCTTCTACCGGATCAATCTCAAAGCCCTCGATGCGGCCTATAGCATCGCCTTTCCTAAAAGTACACCTATTAATATCAATAAAAAGAAAAGAACATGAACGAAGTAAGTATTAATAAGCAAGCAAAGCTCTCCCCTCATTTTACCATAGGGGAGTTAACCAAAACGAGTTACCATACGAGTGATGGGAATATTCCTTCGCACGTGGCGATAGAGAATTTGAAAAGGATCTGCGGGTGGCTGGAAATTCTAAGGGAGCGGTATAATCGGAAGTACGGTCAAGGAGGGGTGACACGCGAGGGACAGGCACCACTGTGCCCTTCGAGCAGAGCACAGATGGATGCCAGTCCCTGTGTATCACCTGACATTCCCGTGATTATCAATAGCGGGTATCGGAGTGAGGAGGTGAATATGAAGTGCGGAGGCGCAAAGGGGAGTAATCACCTGACGGGCTGCGCGGTGGATATCCATTGTTATGGACCGGAGCAGATGATCAGGATGGCGAGAATCCTGCTGGACATCGCCGATGAAACGAAGCGTGAATTTGATGAGTTAATCCTCGAGAAACGCGGCTCGACGTATTGGATTCACTTCGCAGTAAGGCCGAAGGATAATCGCAGGAAGATTCTCTTCGACTGCCGGTAATCAAACACCCGGGGACGGTTCTTTTTTGTTTGACTGATTCCGCTGACGGCGCAGCGGATCAAACAGGAAAGAACCGTCCCCTCTATGTTCACTTTGCTGTGTTTTTTTATTATTTTCTTTCATTATTCGGATGAATTTTTGTACTTTTGCAAAGTCGTTAGAAATAAAATAAATAGGCAAGTGAAAATGACTCACAAAAAAAAGATGAAAAAGAATTTATTGGCGATTATTGCAGCCATGCTGCTTTGCCTGATGCCGTATGTGGTTGGGGCTCAGGAAACAGAGATTAATAGTCGTGACCTGCGCGGCAAAGTGGTTTATCAGGATGATAATGTGGTGTTCCGCCAGATTGACGAGCATACATGGATTGGCAATGGACATCTGGTATATAATGAGTCGCTCTACCTCGTTGAAGGTAATGACCGTGCACTTCTGATTGATGCTGGGACACGCATACCTGGGCTGGACAAGATTGTGGCAAAGATTACTTCCAAGCCTGTAACGATGATGTTGACCCATGCCCATGGTGACCATGCGGGTGGCGTCGGACCTTTCCCCGAGGTTTATCTGAATGCAGGTGATATGACTATCGTTCCGAATAATATGCGCAACTATCAGGGACAGATCAAGTATCTCAACGACGGGGAAATGATCGACCTGGGTGGTCGTGAGATAGAGGTCATCTTTACGCCTGGTCATACTGCTGGAAGCACAACGTTCTTTGACAGGGCAAGGCATTACGGATTTAGTGGTGATGCTTTCGGCTCAACCAACCTGTTGGTGTTCACCAACCTCTCAACCGAGATGTACACCGCCGAGCGGATTGAGCGGTATATGAAGAAAAACGATATCCATTTCCTCTTTCCTGGTCATTACAGCGGTGACAATCTGGAGACGCTTCAGCGTGTTACCGATATCAAGGACATGTGCCGCGAGATACTGGATGGTGAGCGCCAACCGACTGCCAGCAATGGCAACAACGGAGGCATGGATATGATGGTCGACGACAAGGGTGTCCGTATCAACTTCAGTAGCCGGTCAGGAAAGAAGTAATCCTCACCGGCTACATTCTTCAACGTGTAAAGTTTTGCACTTGCATTCATAATTATAGATGTTTAGAAATTAGAAATTGACATTCACTCCTCCCATCACCGTTGCTCGGGGCATGGGATAGCCTAGATTGATCTCGTAACTCTGTGCCAGCAGGTTCTCACCCCGTGCCCAGAGCGCCAGATTGCGAGTCAGTGCGTAGCTGACAGAAAGGTTCAGAAGACAGAAGTTCTCCTTTTGCTCATCATTCCCTACGGCTGTATAGAGACCGCCGATGTATTGCAGACCTGCATTCACGGTCAGCTTGTTGCAGTGATAATCTGCACCAAGGAATCCTTTATAGTCGGGGGCTGCCACTACAGGGTTCTTCATGTGAAGCAGCGAGTGATTGGTAGAGAGGGCCCAGTGGCTGTTGATGCGATACTGGGCTTCCAGCTCTGCACCGTAGTTCTCAATCTCTCCCGTGTTCACATTACGGGGCTTACCATCTACGGGGATGGTCTGAATCATGTTGTCCCCTTTAACATAATAGAGGTTCATACCGTAGTTGAAGGCATTGATGTGATGGCGCCACGAGAGTTCGTAGCTCCAAAGACGTTCGGGGGCCAGATCTGTATTTGAAGGGGGGTAGAGGTACATTTCACGCATGGTGGGATTGCGGAAACCTTTACTTGCCATCGCCTTGATCTGCCCTGTTTCCATCGGACGGATTACGATACCAGCCTGCGGTACCCACTCCGTTCCGGTAATTGAATGATGATCTATGCGGATACCGGCATCGATGGTGAGCCACTGCAGCAGGTCTTGACGGAAATCCACATAGCCCGCTATCTCATTACGATACGATTTGCCGCTCTGCTTATTGGGTGTGTCGAGCACTTCGTCAGTTTCTTTTGATGTATAGTAAGCGTAACCGTAGATGTGCTGGTAGTCGATACCTGCAGTCAGTCGGTTGCCTTCAAACAGTTGGAAGCTCTGATATAACGATACGCCCGTCAGTGCATCCTTAGAACGGAAATAGCGCTGTGTGGGCTTGCTGGGGTCGGCTGTACCATCATCAATCTTGTGGCGCCCAAAGTTTGTATAGACTGAGAGTGCACCACTGGTCTTGCCGTAATGGTTCTCCAAGGCTGCTGACACGACTCCACGTGTAATCCACTGGTCGGCATTGTAGAGAGGACTGCTTTCCAATCCCGGATTGGATGCGTTGAAGTGAGTAATGTCGGCATCGATATAGGCATTC
>JAEEGG010027187.1_pt1 | contig 10865 bp, 11 predicted proteins | sample 9134161 | NCBI WGS metagenome assembly JAEEGG01 (sample SAMN16246543, study PRJNA631951) | gut metagenome | biome: gut microbiome; feature: rumen; material: CR-attached | host: Bos | place: Iran: Karaj | collected 2018-10
CGAATGTAGCTCAGTTGGTAGAGCATCAGCTTCCCAAGCTGAGGGTCGCGGGTTCGAACCCCGTTATTCGCTCATGGGACTTGATTTATTTCAAGGGGGAGCGCGGCTGTGAGGCCGCGCTTTTTTTTATCCCTTATTCCGCTGATTTAGAGTTGTGTGCCGCACTCAGGGCAGAACTTGCCTGTCACTTCGGCGCCGCATTTCGGGCATTTTTTCGGCTCTACGGCAGCCAAGGGCGTGCCGCATTCGGGGCAGAATTTTCCACTGCTTTCTGTTCCGCATTTCGGGCATTTCACCATTGGCTTGGGAGCCGGAGCGGGAGTGCCGCATTCGGGACAGAACTTGCCGGTGATTATCGTGCCGCATTTCGGGCAGGGAACGCCTTTAGCCTGCTGTTGGTTATAGGGGTCGTAGTTGGTTTGTCCACCTTGGCCGTTCCATGCGTTTTGCATGGCACTACCCGTCATGCCACCAGAGCCCACGTTGGCCATGCCCACGCCCATGAAGCCGCCTACTGCGCCAGCCTCGTTGCCGGCTGCGGTCTCCATCACGTCGATGACCTTGCCTTGCTGCATCATGGTGTTGCTGCTGTATTCGTAACGGTCGATCTTCTCCTGGCTGGCCTCATCCAACGAGACGGACTCGATGGTGAAGCTGACCAAGCGGACACCACGGGCACGGATGGGCTCGTCGAACACTTTCTCGTCCATGGCCTTCTTGATCTCTTCAGTGTAGCTCGGCAGTTCGAGCACGGGTACGCGGTGTTGGCTGTTGCCCATCTCGTTGAGCACATTTTGGAACGAGGCCATCACCTCGCTGCGCATCTGTTCGGTAATGTCGCCCTTGCGGATGATGTTGGCCGTGCCGGCATGGTTACGCATGAAGATGCCCATGTCGTCCAAGCGGAAGGTGTATTTGCCGTAGCAACGCACGTTGACACCCATGGGCATCAGCGAGTTGGTCATCTGGTTCGGGATGGCGTGCGACCAGTCCTGGAAGGGGACAGGTGTAGCGGTGCCGAACTTGTTGTCAAGGATTTCCTTGGCGTTGAAATAGAACACGGCTTGTTCCTTGGCAGGGGTGCCACCATAGGTGAAACGTTGCCACATCTCCTTGAAGACAGGGCCGAATTCGCCCGCAAAGAACGAAGGCGATGAGGATTTGTCGAAGGTGTAGACGCCTTCTTCAGCGGTGGCATCGAGCACTGCGCCGCTGTCGTAGATGACGGCCACCTGACCAGGAGCCACGATGACGCGGCTGTTCTTGGAGATCTGCCCCGTTTTGGTGGTCTGTTTCACCATCAGGGTGTCCATGTCCATGTTGTCGCATTTGATGAGGTCTAACCATTGGTCACTCAAGGTACCGCCGATGGAGCCTGTTATTGCTTTGATAAGTCCCATAGTATTGTTGTTTAATTGTTTATTGTTTAATTGTTTAATTGTTTAATTGTTTTCGTTTGTAGAGACTCGATTCATCGTGTCTCAAGTAGGATTATTTCCTAGAATGAATATCCGTCAACACCCAATCGTGTTCGCCGTTGGTGATGACGCTGCCGCAATAGGCGCATTGTCCTGAAGAGGTGATTTCTGTCGGGGCGCCGCAGTTGGGGCAGTTGGTGATGGTGTTGCCTTTCTTTCCTAGGTCGGTCTTCACGCCCGCCTTGCGGTTGAAGACCATCTCGTATTTCATGTACCAGTCGCGGTTGGGGTCGCTTTCGAGCACTTTCTTGGTTGCATCCTCGATGACATAGTCGCGCATGATGGCATTGAGCCACACGGTGAGCACTTCCTTGTCACCGTCTTCTTGGAACGAATGCAAAGAGCAATGCTTGATGGTGATTTTCTCCACCACATTGGTCTTGCCCAAACGGATGTATTCGTCAAGTTGCTGTTTGTGCTGGTTGAACAATGCCTCGCTCTCAAAAGGACGGATGGGTTTCCAGTCCTTATTGGTCCAGGCTTTTTGTATGGTCATAAAAACCTCGCGGGCAAAGCCGATGAATTTGTCGGAGGAGAAGTCGGGGTCGACGGCACGGATTTTCTCGGCGACGACGCCCGTGTAGTCCATCACGATGTCGTTTTCGGCCTGATAGTTTACCTGCTGATTGATATAGGTGGTGTCGGTAGCCTGCTGTTGTCTCCTTTTTTTCGCCATTAGCCAAATAACGACGAACACGGCAAGCAAGATGAGTCCCACGGTAGGCTCGTTGATGAACAGGCCAATCAAGTAGGAGATGATCTCGCTCAATCCTTCGATGTTGCCGATTCCCATGCCGCCGTCACCTCCACTGGGGGAATAGCGGTTGGCATTGCCGACATCGGTGGTGGCATGGTTGATGGACTGGAAACAGAACAGCCCTACCAGAATTGCCAAAATGATGAAAGGGAGTACCTTAAGTAGCTTTTTTTTCTTATTGCCGTCCATGATTTTGGGTCTTTATGATGGTCTTAAAAACTGCAAATGTATTATTTTTCTATCAAAAATCATACTTATTCGTATCAAAACGAAAAAAAATCCTATTTTTGCAGCCCGAAAGCAAGGGAGCTTAGCTCAGTTGGTTCAGAGCATCGCCCTTACAAGGCGGGGGTCGTTGGTTCGAGTCCAACAGTTCCCACAAATTTTCAAAATTAACCCACTGATTTTCAGTGGGTTTTTCTTTTCTAGTAATGAGGTAAAGCCGTCGTTCCTAACATTATCATTGCAAATAAACACGGATATTTGTATTTTTGCCACTTGAGAAAAAGACAAATACTAAATCATATTACTATGAAAACGAAAAAATACACCACCCATCCCTTATTTTGGATATACACAGCTACATTCATTGTTTTCTCGATAATGGTATATAGTGTGTATAGGAAATATCCAAGCACCATTTATTTAGTAATTAGTTTCATTGTCTTGCTTAGTTATTTGGTCTTTATAATAAAAGATGGATTAGCTTGGCATTCGTATGTGGAAATTAGCGACGAAGGAGTGAAAATGAAGGGATGTGCCAAACGTATTTCCGAAGACAAGACAGAAACCGTTGACGACATATTCATCCCTTGGGGGGACATTGAGGAAATCAATGGAGGTCCAGCCCTGGAACTTAAAACGGGTGAGACGATAAAACTAACACAACGGATTAATGTCAGTGACCAAGCCCTTCAGAAAGCCTTCGAGCAGTACAAGTCCGAACATAGACAAGATGAGCCCGAACAATCACCAGATGCGATTGTATCCGTGATTTCTGAGATAGATAATGGTGATAAATTGTAGGATAAAATTGTCCGAATTAGTTGAAATACTATGCCCAGAACAAAAACAAATACCCAACCCAAGCAAAAGCCCGGCAAGAGCATGGAAGCTGCCCTGTGGGAGTCGTGCAACAAGTTGCGTGGTGCTGTGGAGCCGGCTGAATACAAGCATGTGGTGCTTAGCCTCATCTTCCTCAAGTATGCGGGCGACCGTTTCGAACAGCGCAAGCAGGAACTGATTGACCAAGGCCTGCAGGAATATGTGGACACGGTGGAGTTCTATACTGCAGAGAATGTGTTCTATCTGCCCGAGGAATGCCGTTGGTCTTTCATCAAGACGAATGCCAAGCAGTCCAACATCTTCCAAATCATTGACGATGCCCTGTCGAAGATTGAGAAAAAGAACAAGCAGTTGGAGGGCGCTTTGCCCAACAACTACTACTCTAACCTGGGTCTCGACCGCACCAAGTTCGCCTCATTGCTCGACGAGATTGACCGACTCGACACCGTGGGCGATGCCGAGAACGACCTCATCGGACGTGTGTACGAGTATTTCCTGGGCAAGTTTGCTATTGCTGAAGGTAAAGGCAAGGGTGAATATTACACGCCAAAGTCAGTGGTTAACCTCATTGCCGAGATGATTGAGCCTTACGATGGCAAGATCTATGACCCCTGCTGCGGTTCAGGCGGCATGTTTGTGCAGTCGATGAAATTTGTGAAGGCGCACCACGGCAACCAGAAGAACGTGAGCGTGTATGGGCAGGAAAACACCAACACCACCTTTAAGCTGGCCCGCATGAACCTCGCCATTCGAGGCATCTCGGCCGACATCAAGCAAGGCGACACCTTCCACAATGACCAACATAAGGACCTGAAAGCAGATTATATCATGGCCAATCCGCCTTTCAACCAGAAAGACTGGCGCGAAGAGAACCAACTCACCAACGATGCTCGCTGGAGTGGCTACGAACTGCCACCTACCTCGAACGCCAACTACGGTTGGATTCTGAACATCCTTTCCAAGCTCTCCACCAACGGCGCGGCGGGTTTCCTGCTGGCCAATGGCGCTTTGAGTGCTGACGGTACCGAGCTGGCCATCCGTCGCAAACTCATCGAGAACGACAAGGTGGAAGCCATTCTCATCCTGCCGAGAAACCTGTTTTATTCGACTGATATCAGCGTGACGCTGTGGATATTGAACAACAACAAGAAGGCGCGTGTGGTGAAGAAGAACGGTGTGGAGTTGCATTACCGCGATCGCGAGGGCGAGGTGTTGTTTATGGACTTGCGGCAGATGGGTATTCCGTTTGAGAAGAAATATATCGAGTTGGACCCTGAGACACGCGACACCGTGACCCGCACCTACCACAACTGGCAGCAGGAAGGCTACGAACAAACCTATAAGGACACACCGGAATTCTGTCAGTCGGTAAAGATGCAGACCATAGCGGAAAAAGGCTTTTCGTTGGTGCCCAGCAAGTACATCGAGTTTGTCAACCGCGACGAGCAAATCGACTTCGACACGAAGATGAAAGAACTGCAAGCCGAGATGCGCGAACTGATGCAGCAGGAAGAAGAAAGCAGACAAGAACTGAAAAACCTTTTCGAAAAGTTGGGCTATGGATTATAAGCGTTTAGGCGATTATATCAGAGAGGTGAACGTCCGCAACAGCGAGTTGAAGGTGACGAAGCTTGTAGGCCTCACAATCGACAAGGCTTTCATCCCATCGGTGGCGAATGTCATTGGTACAGACCTTTCTAATTATAAGGTGATACGAAAAGAGCAGTTTGCTTGCAGTTTGATGCAGGTGAGCCGTGACGGAAAGATGCCTGTTGCCATGTTTGAGGAAGATGAAGCCATCATGTCGCCAGCATATCCAATGTTTGAGGTGGTTGACAAGATGGAATTGTTGCCCAAATATCTGATGATGTGGTTCTCTCGCAAAGAGTTTGACCGCGAAGCCAGTTTTTATGCTGTTGGCGGTGTGCGTGGCAGTTTGACTTGGGAGGATTTCTGCAATTTACGCCTTCCCATCCCATCCATCGCCCGCCAGCGCGAGATCGTGGAAGAATACGAAACGCTAAGCCACCGCATTCGCCTCAACGAGCAGATGATTGCCCGTTTGGAAGAGACCGCCCAGGCCTTGTACCGCAAGATGTTTGTGGACGGGATTGACAAGGAGAATCTGCCTGAGGGATGGAGAAGGGGGAGGTTGGGAGAAATAGCGACTTTCAAGTATGGGAAAATGGCTGACAAACACTCTAAAGGTGACAAGTTTCCATATCCTATATTTAGTGGTTATGCAGTGACCGGATATACTAGTGAATACACGTTGAAAGAGCCTACAATTGTTATTATTGCAAGAGGCGATGCTGGAACGGGAAGAATTTGCATGTCTCCCAAGGAATGTTTCTTGTCGAATCTCGCCATTTCGATAGCAACAAAAGAATCTTTGATGAAAAACTATTTGTATTATCATCTGCTGGAATCCGATACGATGTCTTTGCGGTCAGGTTCTGCCCAAGCACAAATAACAATTAATAATGTGGAACCATTTGAGGTGATGATACCAGAAAGAAAAGTCTATGTGGACTTCTCAGATAAGGTAAATACACTATACAACAACACGATACTATATAAACAAGAGAACGAGAGATTAACTGAATTACAGTCTTTGCTATTGGCGAGGATGGGGAAATAATAAATGGAATAAAATGTCAAAGAATTATATTGAACCTGAAAAAGAGTTATACGCATACACGTGTCCCCATTGCAACACTATTTCGCAAATGGAAATTAAAATACGCCATTTTGATAAAGATATCTGTAGTGTTGTAAAAGGTGTAAAGGACTGCCAAAATCAGTAAAAGAATTAATATATAAGAGAGAATATGGAGAATCAATGATAATAAAGTAATTATAAATAAATCAAACTTTAACATTATAAAATAATCAAATAGTAAACTGAATTACAGCTTTTGTTAATGGCAAAGGCGGGGCTAAAAACAAATTATTATGTATCATAATTCTTCGATAACGATCATGATGTCTTTTTTCATGATAATTTATGCAATGGTATTAATCTATATGCTGACTTTAAGACGTAAGAAATCCAAGAAAATTGAATCAATAAAAAACGAGGCTTTTGAATTGTTATTAAGCAGATATGAGAAAAAAACATTGAACAATAAATCTGTACGACTAATATATAAAAGAAAAATTATCGAGAATAATTTGGATTTATCGTATGAAGACTTTTTGGAAGAGTTCATAATGTATATAACACAAAAAGATGAAGATGGTCAGTTGACAATAGGGATAGAGGCGATAATCAATCCAATTCTAGAAAAAGAACGGGAAGTAAAACCTTATCCTAAATTGGAAGACAATGAAAGGCAATTGCTGTTAGCAATAGAGGCAACGGCAAACAAAGGAGAAATGACTTCATTAAAGAATAACCTTGACCAATTATCAAATAACATTGAGGATGCACAAAAAGCATTGAAAAAAGCTCAAAAAACAAATAGATGGACAATTCCAGCAACTATAATAGGAGCAGTATTGACCGTGTTTAGTTTTGTGTTTAGTTTGGTGCATACGCCTTCATTATCTGAAGAAAATGTCAAAAACATCTCTTCAGAAATTTCTAGACAGGTCGATAGCGTCGTAAAACATAATATAGACGGAAACACTATATTTGGATTGGAAGTCAATTCTCAAAAAAGGGAATAGCCTATGCCATACTTCAACGAAAGCCAGTTAGAACAGTCCATCATCGTCCTGCTGCAATTGAAAGAAAACGAAAACGTTATAGTAATATGAATAAGGTTGAGAAGACAACAGATAAGGATTTGACAACGACATCAACAAGTATTCTGCAAACAAGTGATTCAGAATATGTGAGACTTGTCTCACTTATTTCGGGAGTGTGGGAAAAGGCAAGAGAGAAAGCCGCTTTTGCCGTAAACACAGAATTGCTTGAGGCTAATTGGCAGACGGGTAGATATATCGTTGAGTTTGAGCAAGGTGGTAACACAAAAGCCCGCTATGGAGAACAGTTGCTCATCAACCTCGCTAAAGACTTGACACGATTGAGAGGTAGGGGCTTTAGCCGCTCCAACCTTATCTATATGCGTAAGTTGTATCTGACTTTCCCAAAAAGTGAGACACTGTCTCACCAATTGACATGGAGCCACTATTTTGAACTGCTAAAATGTGACGATCCTTTGGAGATTCAGTTCTATATGAAGGAATGTGTCAAAGAAGGATGGAAGGTGAGAGAGTTGAAACGTCAAATCAATTCGTCTCTGTTTCAACGTCTTGCACTAAGCACAGACAAGGAGGGCGTGCTGGCTCTTGCGATAGAAGGACATCAAGTCATGAATGCTTCTGATATCATACGCGACCCATACGTGCTTGAATTTACAGGGCTTCCGCAACAGAAACGATATAGAGAGACTGACTTGGAAAAGGCGTTGAAAACCAATATGGAGAAGTTTTTGCTTGAGCTTGGTAGGGGTGTTGCTTTCATTGGTCGTCAGTACATTATACCTATCGGATCCCGAAGATTCAAGGTCGATTTGGTGTTTTATCATGCTATTCTTAAGTGCTATGTCTTAATTGATTTGAAACGTGCTGAGATAAAGCATAGCGACATTGGACAGATGAATCTCTACTTGAATTACTTCAAGAATGAGATATGCCAACCAGACGACAATCCGCCTGTCGGCATTGTGTTGGGTGCAAGGAAGGACGAACTCTTGATGGAATATGCCCTTCAAGGTATAGACAACCAACTCTTTGCTGCACGCTATCAGCTTTATCTGCCCAATCGCGAAGAACTGCAATCGCAATTAGACTGAATTATTATTGGAGAGGATGGGAAAATAAAAAAGCGACAATTATGAAATTAGAAGAATATTCAAATTTAGTACAAAAAGAATCGTTCTTTGAAACGAACAATGTTCATACATACAAGGAATTCGATAGTATTTATGAAGATTTAAAAATGCAAACCTTGTTGTATAGAGGAATTCATGAAGCAAGGTATAAAATTTATACTTCTGCACAAAGAGAATGGATAACGAATGAGTATTCAAATCAAGGAATAACTTTTACTCAATTCATTCAGTCTATTATTACAAATATTCGCCAAAACACTATCTTGTCAAAGTATTATAAATCATTAAATATTAATGAGAACGATTTGTTGTATATCAGTTTGCTACAACATTATGGGGCCCCCTCTCCTTTATTAGATTTTACTCATAGTCTAAACATTGCTTTGTATTTCGCATTAGAAGGGATGAGCATTGTTTCAAGTAATAATGACATTGATAATTATTTCTCATTGTATATTATTGATCGAAATAAATGTGGCAATGAATTGGTCGATATTGTATCCTTTCTTGATCATGGACTTGAAAATGGAACAGCCTTGCTTGAGGATTTTAAGACCCAACATCCTAATATAGACCTTGACTATTCATTATTGAAAGACGTGGACAAATACACAAAATGGATAAAACAAGATGGGACAAATGATGGATTGTGTAAGATGAATTGCGGTTTTCTTGATAATCCACTAAATACTGATTCCATTGCTATGTATGAGACCAAAGATTTTTTATATTGGTCTAATATAAATCTAATTGCACAACAAGGTTGTTTTATTTTATATACAAAAGAAAGTACTCCATTAGAACAGTATTTTAGCGACGAAAATTATTTACCAAAACTAAGATGCATCAATGTCCATAAATCATTGTCGGAGTATATTAAGAGTAAGTATTTGAAATCAATGTCAAGGTTGGACATTTACCCCGATATCAACCTAATGTGCAAAGATGCTTATGGCAATTTTAAAAAGGTATTTAGATAATTGGTCAATAATAAATTACAGTCTTCGCCTATGACGAGGATGGGGAAATAAAAAACAGTGAAATATGAGCTTAAAGTTTACAGCATTGGAAGTTGGCTCCGGAGATGCTTTCCTTTTGGAAGACGGAAATAGAAAAATCCTCTTTGATTCAGGAGGAAGTAAAAGTAAGATAGTTGCCCTGCTTAAAAAGAAAGAGATAACGAAAATAGATTTGGCTATTTGTTCTCATAATGACAAAGACCACTCGAATGGTTTTCTTGGGCTGTTGAACTCAAAGATAGGAATTGGCGAGATTTGGCTACCTGGTACATGGGCGAGCATTATTCACTCAGTGGCGGGTTTTATGAGGCATGGATGCTATCACGATGGAGATAGGTGTTGTTGGTTTGATGATTTTTTGGATTGTAGGCCTTCTTTTGAATTTGATGAGGAACGATGCCGGCGATATTATGATGAATTATTGTCCTCTGGAGAAGAGATTCCGAATGACCAACTTATGGAAGATTTGGATTGTATAAAAAAAGCATTAGAAGATGGTTGCTTGGAGTATTGTCGGCGTTGTAAAGATAATAACCCCGCTTTGTTTTTTCCTTGTTATTGTAGGGCTGAACATCACCTTCAAAACTATAGCAAATGCTTTCGTGAAACTATCAGCAAAGAAAAGTATCACATAGGAGAACATGCAGCCAAATTGATGATTCAATTGGATACAATTATTAATATTGCAGAGGCGGCTTTTAAAAAAGGTGTGAATATTAGATGGTTTAAGCCAACAGATGCTTGTATTTTAAAAAGGGTTGACACTAACATTATAGCCTTGAATTCATATGGGTTGGCCAAAGTGGTGAGAGTAAGTAGAATAGACAACCCGCACATGTTGATGTTCGCTTTGACTTTGACCATAGAAAACAAGTATTCACTAGCGATGGAATATCTGTACGATGATATTCCTGTAGTCCGATTTTCCGCTGATTCCGACTGTATATGCCAAAGCAGGCAGCCATACCAACAGAATATCATTGTTACAGCTCCACATCACGGGTCGGAGGCTAATAAAGATGTTTATGGTGCCATTGATAATAGTAATGTTATTTGGGTAAGAAGTGACGGAATGGCTTCTAAAAGACCTTGTGATGATTATAAGAGTTTGCCTAACAAATTCTGTCTAGCTTGTCATACTCTAAAATTCAAATCGGAGATTTGTTTTGAATATGACGCTATTACCAAACTTTGGTTATACAAAACAGGTACTCGTTGCATATGTAAACCATAGAAAAAGAATAACAATATAAAACTGAATTACAGTCTTTGCTTAGGGTGAGGACTAAAAAAATAAAAGAGATGATAGCAACAACAGCAACAGCGATAGCATCAGTAGCCAAACCATTTGTTGAACCGTTTGTAAAAAAGTTTGTGACATCGAAACTCCAAGATTTTGCTAAATGGTGCAAGGAAAAAGGAAAAGAGATAGCTACGCCAAAATCAGAGCATTTTAAGGCATATTTGGAACGTATGTATGACAAGTGCAATATTGTCAAAACCATGGCTTTTGCTAATTCCCAGTTAAAATTAAAGGATATTTATATCCCTTTAACTTTGAAGAAAAATAACTGGATGTTACGTAGTCAGCCCTTAAAAACCCGAGCATGAACCGTCGGCGAGGTCTGAAGGCTGGTTGCTGAGAGCGGAACCATGCCGGGAACACTCCAACGCCAGCAGAGAAAAATGTCGAGGAGCCAGTCGA
>JAEEGG010027189.1_pt1 | contig 10865 bp, 1 predicted proteins | sample 9134161 | NCBI WGS metagenome assembly JAEEGG01 (sample SAMN16246543, study PRJNA631951) | gut metagenome | biome: gut microbiome; feature: rumen; material: CR-attached | host: Bos | place: Iran: Karaj | collected 2018-10
GCTTACCAATCTCAAACCGCCGCATAAAATCTCTCACGGTATCATTTGCCTCTTGCGCTTCAACCAGTTTCTGTGATAACATAGTTGCCATAGCATATACCTCCGTGGTTTTGTTTGGTTGTGGTGACTACATTATACCACTTTTCGAGGCTATATGCTATTTTTATGTTCTATTTTGCACTGGTATCGTACTCAATGCCGAAATTTATATAACATTTTTGACAGAGTCACATGTGGGAAGTTTTAGTTATAATGATATACTTAAGCTAAGAAGACCAACGAATTACTATTCAAAGGAAGAGATTGAGACAGCAGTCAGGAATCCAGCCCTTATTCATTATACAACGAATATGAAAACTGTTCGACCATGGTATTCTAACACCAATCATCCGTTTGCAGAAGAATTCCGTAAGTATTTGGATGATAGTCCGTGGAAGACAAGCAAATGGGCGAGATGGTATTTCATGCCAAGGAAGCAAAAATAATAAGTTTGGTTGAGAAATTACCAAGGAACTTATCACTGCAAGTGTTAGGTTGGCTAGGCGAAAAAACATTCGGGGTCAGGAGGATCTTATGAAGCTGCTTCAAATAATCAATACATTTGCCCTTGCACAGCCTGAGAAAACCGCTTTGAACGACTGCAGCGGAACGGCCGTGACCTACGCGCAGCTGATGGATCTGTCCGGGCGCGTATATCATTATCTGAAGGAGCGGGGCATCGGCCGGGAGGACATGGTGAACATCCTGCTGCCCCGCGGCACGGAGCCGTTCATTGCCATGATCGGCGTCTGGCGGGCAGGCGCGGCATGCGTTATCCTGGAGGAAGGCTATCCCGCGGAGCGGGTGAAGTTCATTCAGAGCGACTGCGGGTGCCGGCTGGTTATGGATCGGACGGTCTGGCAGGAAGCGATGGCTTGCGAACCGCTGGAGGGCCGGGAAACTGTCGACGACCATGACGCCGCCTTCGCGGTATACACCTCCGGATCCACCGGCAATCCCAAAGGCGTTCTGCATGAATACGGCAATGTGGACCGCGCGGCAGAGACTGACCTGACTATGACAGGATGTGCGTTGATTTCACCGCTGAATGTCGTTGCCGCCATCATCATCGGCACATCTGTGCTGCATGACGGCGGCACGCTGTTTGTTATTCCTTATTCCGTCGTCAAGGATCCGTCAGCGGTAAGGGAATGCTTTGTCCGGTATGGGATTACCCAAACACTCTGTGCTCCGTCGGTCTTTCATCTGTTCAGGGATATCCCTTCCCTTGAGTTGATTATCGTTGCTTCTGAACCGGCTTATGGGATCCGGTCGGATGATCCGAAACTGCAGGTGTATAACTTTTACGGCATGAGCGAATCGGCATTTGTCATCGCGTACAAGAAACTGGATGAACCCAATGAGATATCGCCGATCGGCCGGGCATGCCCCGGTGTTGTCATGACGCTCAGGGATGAAGAGGGAAAGCCTGTTCCGGACGGCGAGGAAGGAGAACTGTGCTTCGGGAACCCCTATGTGCGCGGATATATCGGTCTGCCGGAGCAGACCGCGAGGACGTTTGCAAACGGGGAAACCCGCACCGGGGATCTCGCGAAACGACTGGAAAACGGCGACTATGTGGTGCTGGGCCGCATTGACGATATGATCAAAATCAACGGCAACCGGGTGGAGCCGGCGGAGGTAGAAGCCGCCGTGCGAAAGGTGACCGGACTGAAACAGGTCATGGCCAAAGGCTTTTCTGAAGGCAGCGCGGCCTACGTCTGCCTGTACTATACGGACAATGTGAAGATCGATGCGGCGGCGATCCGGGAGACGCTTCAGCAGCATCTGCCGTATTACATGATTCCCTCGCATTTTATCCATCTGGATACGTTCCCCCGCACCGGGAGCGGAAAGCTGAGCCGCCGCATGCTGCCCCGGCCTGAATTTGACTCCTCCGATGCCGAGTATTCAGCGCCCGACAGCGCCGCGGAGAAGGCGCTGTGCGACACCATGGCCGCCGTACTGAAACTGGACCGCGTCAGCGCGGAAGCAGATTTCTATGCTCTGGGAGGCAGTTCTGTAACCTCTATGGAGCTGGTGAGCAAATGCCCGCTGCGGAGGCTGGACATCGGCATGATCTATCAGGGAAGGACGCCCCGGAAGATTGCGAAGATCTGGCAGGAGGCGATGCAGGCTGCAGACGCCGCGGCCGACCGGGACGCGGATCCCGAGAAGCCCTGTCCGCTGACGCAGACCCAGATGGGCATCTATGCCGAATGCGCGCGCCATCCTGGCGAGGCGATCTACAACAACCCGGTGCTGCTGCGCTTTCCGGCGGATACGGACGCCTGCCGGCTTCAGCATGCTGTCGAGACGGCGGTGAAAGCCCATCCGGGGCTCTTTGCGCAGATCATACCGGACGAAAGCGGGCTTCCGGCGATGGTGTACCGCCCCGATTGGGCGGAGGAAGCCCTGTGTGAAATCACGGATTCAATGGAGGCGGCTTTCACTGCCCGGAAGAGCGCGCTGGCGGCGCCCTTCAACATCCTTGAAGACCGGCTCTTCCGCATGGAGATCATCAGGACAGAGATGGCCGTCCGGCTGTTCGTGGACTGCCACCATATCGTTTTTGACGGTACCTCTGCGCACATCCTGTTTGACGATCTCGCCCGCGCATGGCAGGGCGAAGAAGCGGAGCCGGAGGGATACACTGCCTGGCATGCCGCGACGGACGAAGCCTCGCTGCGCGAAAGCAGCGCATATGTGAGCGCGAAATCATGGTATATGGAACAATTCGGCGACATCGATGCGCCGTCGCTGCCCGAAGGGGATCGCCATGGCGAGCAGCCTGTCTACGCCAGTAAAAACATCCCGCTGACGACACCCGTCTCCGCACTCAGGAAATTCTGCGCGGAGCACGGGCTGACTGAAAACGTCGTGACAACAGCGGCCTTCGGGGTGCTGCTGTCCGGATATACCCGGGAAAAAGCGCCTGTGTTCACCACCGTATACAACGGACGCAAGGACAGCCGGACCGGGCGTACCGTTTCCATGTTTGTGAAGACACTGCCCTTGCGTTTCAATACCGCAGGCGGCATTCCGGTGACGGATCTGTGCACCGCGGTGAAAGAACAGTTGCTGGGCGATATGGCGAACGATATTTTTTCCTTTGCTGAATTGGCCGCTGCCACAGGGATTACCAGCGATGTAATGTTCGTCTGGCAGGATCAGATGCGCGCCGTGCCTCATCTGGACGGTGTGACGGCCGTGAAGGAGGACGTTCCCTTCAACGCAGCCGGCGCCATGCTTTCCGGGGAGCTGACGGCTGAAGGGGATCAGCTGGACCTGCATATGGAATACCACGCGAACCGGTACAGCGGGCGCTTCATCGACGATTTTGCCGCCCGCTACAATCTGGTGCTGGAACAGATGATGCGCAGGGAAAATCTTTCCGGGATCAGCCTGGTGTCCGATGAAGAAGTGCCGGCGCTGCTGCAGCTGTCCCGGGGCGAAACGGTGCCCTATGACACAGGTGAAACCTGGCTGGACCTGTTCCGGAAGCAGGTTCAGGCATCGCCGGAGCATAAGGCCGTGACAGACAGCGAAGGCAGTTACACCTACGCGGAACTGGACCGGGCCTCCGACGCCGTCGCCGCGTGGCTGATCGGTCAGGGGGTCCGGGAAAACAGCTTTGTCGCCATGCGCATGGGCCGGGTGAAGGAATTCACGGCGGCGGCCATCGGCATCCACAAGGCGGGGGCGGCCTATGTGCCCATCGACGCGGATTATCCGGAGGACCGCGTCAGCTATATGCTGGAAGATTCGCAGGCTGCCCTGCTGCTGACCGAGGAGACGGTCAGGCAGGCGGTGCGGGAGTGCGCGGACGCGCAGCCGGTGCTTCGCACCGGGCCGGACACGCTGGCCTACATGATATACACGTCCGGATCCACCGGCAGGCCCAAGGGCGTCATGATTCCCCACAGGGCGCTGACAAACTTCGTTCACTTCATCGCGAGCCGCTGGGGGCTGACGGAAAAGAGCCGGATCGCCTGCCATTCCAACTTCGCTTTTGACGCTTCGGTGGAGGATCTGTATCCTGTGCTGACGGCGGGCGGGGAGCTGTTCATCGTGCCGGAAGAGGTGCGGCGGGACGTGGAGGAGATGCGGCGCTATCTGAAGGCGAACGCCATCAGCGGCGGCTGCTATTCCACCCAGTTCGGTCAGCTGCTGGCAGGGGAAGAGCCGCTGGATGTGGATTATCTGTGCCTGGGCGGCGAGGCGATGACCACCGTACCGCAGGCCCGGGGACCGGTGTACAACACCTACGGGCCCACGGAATTCACGGTGGATGCCACGTACTTCGAACTGCGAAAGGGCGAAAGCTACGACCCGATCCCCATCGGGCGGCCGCTTTATAACTGTTATGCCTTCGTGTGTGACACGAACTGCCGCCTGCTGCCCCGGGGGATGGCGGGCGAACTGTGCCTGGCGGGACCCCAGATCGCGGAAGGGTACCGGAACCGCCCGGATCTGACGGCAAAAGCGTTCGTGGACTGCCCCTGGCTGCCCGGCAAAAAAATGTACCGGACGGGGGACCTGGCCCGCTGGAACCCGGAGGGACAGCTGGAATACCTGGGGCGCATCGACAACCAGGTGAAGCTGCGCGGCTTCCGCATTGAGATGGGAGAAATCGAAAACCGGGCCGCCCAGTATGAGGGCATTCGGACCGTGGCGGCGCAGGTGCGCAGGGATACCCTTGTGCTTTATTACACGGCTGACAGGGAGATCGATCCGGGCGCGCTGAAGGCGTTCCTTGCCGAAACGCTGACGGACTATATGGTTCCGGCCATTTACATGCGGCTGGAAAACATGCCCGTGACGCCCAACGGCAAGATCGACCGGAAGGCGCTGCCGGAACCGGAGATCGCCGCAAGGGAATACGTGGAACCGGCCGGCGCCGCGGAGAAGGCGGTTGCGGCGGCGATGCAGAAGATCCTGAACATGAAAACGGCCCCCGGGGCGCTGGACAGCTTCTTTGAGCTGGGCGGCGACTCCATCAAGGCTATCCGTCTGTCCAGTCTGCTGCGCGACGATGACCTGGCGGTGTCCGTGGCCGACATCATGCAGCAGAAGACGGTCCGCGGCATCGCGGGCGCGGCCCAGGCGAAAAAGGGTCCGGAGATCAGCCAGGAGCCCTTTGAGGGGGACGTGGAGGAAACGCCCATCGTCGCATTCTTCAGGGATCTTCACCTGCCGCAGCCCTGGCACTACAATCAGACTGAGCTGTTCCTTCTCCGGGACCGCATGGCGGCTGAGGAACTGCAGCGCATTTTCAGCGCGCTGACGGTTCAGCACGATATGCTGCGGGCGATCTGGGCGGACAACCGCCTGACGGTCAGGCCGGCCGACACCGCGATCCTCATCGAGGAATACAGCGCTGCCTCAGAAGAGGAAATCACGGCCATCTGCCGGGAGATTCAAAGCCATATCCGGATGGAAGAGTCACTGGTCAGGGCCGCGCTGATCCACGCGCCGGACGCGGACTGCTTCTGTCTCGCCTGCCACCATCTGGTGATCGACGGCGTGAGCTGGCGGATCATTACGGCAGACCTTGAAACGGCCTTTGCCCAGGACAAGGGCGGGAGGGCAATTCAGCTGCCGCGGAAGACCCAGCCCTATGCGGACTACGCGCGGGCGATCCGGAAATACCGGAGCAGCTATCGGCTGGCGCAGGAGATCCCCTACTGGAATGCGGTACAGAAAAAGCTGGAATCGCTTCCGCTGTCAGACGGGAAGGATTACAGCCGCGAATTCGCCCGGCTGACCGTGACCATGAGCGCTGAAGATACTGAACGGTTCCTGCGCACAAACTATGACGCCTTCGGGCTTACGCTCAACGACGCCCTGCTGACTGCCGTGTGCAGAAGCTGGCGCCGGGTCAGGGGCGACATGCCGGTACCGGTGCAGCTGGAAGGGCACGGACGCGAAGAACTGGATGAACCGCTGTACACCGATCGCACGGTCGGGTGGTTTACCTCCATCTATCCTGTGGTGTTTGAGGGACTGACCGGCGACATGCGCCGGGATCTGATGGCGGTAAAAGAGACGCTCCACCGGATTCCCCATAAAGGCGTGGGTTACAACGTACTCCGGTATGCGGGCGGAGAAGACGCGCCGGATTTCCATACGGACAGGATCCCGCCTCTGAGCTTTAATTACCTGGGCGAAATGGACGAAGGGTCGCCTGAGGAAGAGACGCAGTTCCGGGCGGCCCATATCGACACGGGAGAGGCTGTCAGTCCGCGGAATACAGAGGGTTCCGGCTTCAGCATCAACTGCCTGGCGAGAGGCGGCGTCTTTACCCTGACAGTCGATCACGATCCGGCTGAATTTGATCCCGGGCAAGCAGGAAAAATCGCCGAGGGTATTCTTGAAGAAATGCGGCGGATCGTTACATTCCTGTCTGAAACAAACGCATCCATGACGACAGCCTCCGACCTGGGCGAAACGGAATGGAGCGCAGCAGAATTTGAGGCCGTGACGGCGGACTTTGAAAGCCGCGGCGAACGGGTGGAACGGATTTATCCGCTGCTGCCGATGCAGGAAGGCATGCTGCTCAGGCACCTGCAGGATCCGGAGGCCTGGGCATACCGGCTGGTGGATATCTTTGAAATGGATTGGGTGCCCACGGAGGCGCAGCTTCGCCATGTGCTGGACCGGATGGGAGCGAAGCACGAAGTGCTGCGCACATCCATCGTGTATAAAAATGTCAGCGTTCCCCGGCAGGCCATCATTGACAGGCCCCTGGGCCTTGCCATGGCCGATCTGACCGCGGAGGCTGATCCGGAAGCGGCGGTGAAGCGGCTGCGGGAGGAAATCCTGACCCATGGATATGACCTGCAGGATAAGCCGCTGTTCGGCCTGACCTGCGCAAAAGTGAGCGATTCCCGCTGCTATCTGGTCCAGGCGCAGCATCATATCATCACGGACGGCTGGTGCACTGCTCTGTGCATGGAGGATCTGACCCGCTATCTTCAGGAGGAGATGACCGGACAGTTTACAGAGGAACGGCCCTCTGCCGGAGGGCGCTATGAGGCCGCGGTCCGGGAGATCCTGCGCAAGGACATGAAGGCGGGCCTGGACTACTGGCGTGAACTGCTGTCAGGCTATGAGACGAGAGCGGAGGTTCCTTCCTATGGCACAGTGCCGGAGAACGAGCGCACGGAAAAAGACCTGCTGACGGTGGTGCTGGACGCGGAGAAAACGCGGCAGCTGGAACAGCTGTGCGGGCAGGAGGGCGCGACCCTCAGCAACGCCGTGGAGCTGGCGTGGGGCATGGTCCTCGGCGTGTGCAGCCGCACAAAGGACGCGGTGTTCGCCAAGGTCGTGTCCGGCCGCGACAATACGGAAACCAGGGTCGACGACCTGATGGGCCTGTTCATCAACTCGGTACCGGTGCGCGTGAAGTGGGACGACAGAACCAGCGCGCGGGACGCGCTGCGGGCCCTGAATCAGCAGGCAGCCCGGAGCAATGGTTATGACTATTGCCCGCTGGCTGACATTGAGCAGCAGACGGATCTGGGCAGCGAACTGCTGCAGTCGGTGCTGGCCTTTGAGAATTTTGCCGGCGGAAGGGAAAACGGCGCGGAAGCGCCGCTCCTCAGGCCCCTGGAGCTGCGGGAGGAGATCTTCAGCGCCATCAATGCTGTCTCTTACGTGGAAAACGGGCGGCTGACTTTCTGCCTTACCTTCGATACCCGTCTGTACCGCGGGGAGGAAATCCGCCGGCTGCTTTCGATGATCCGGATGCTGCTGGAGGGAATGATCCGGAATCCGGACCGCGCGCTGGGGGCGCTTGATCTGCTTGACGAAGACGATATCCGGGAGATCATCACCCGTTCAAAGGGTGAAACCCTGGCATACGATATCCGTGAGACCTGGCTTGACCTGTTCCGGAAATGGGTGAAAGAACGCCCTGATCACGTCGCCGTGGTCGACAGTGAAAGCAGTTATACCTACGCGGAACTGGACCGGGCCTCCAACGCTGTCGCCGCGTGGCTCATCGGCCGGGATGTCCGGGAAAACAGCTTTGTCGCCCTGCGCATGGGCCGGGTGAAGGAATTCGCGGCGGCGGTTGTCGGCGTCCATAAGGCCGGGGCGGCCTATGTGCCTGTGGATCCCGAATACCCCGAGGACCGGATCGCCTTCATGCTGGAGGACAGTGAGGCAAAGGCGGCCCTTGACGGGGAGACGGTCCGCAGGATCGTTTCCGAAGGGAAAAACGCTCCCGAAATCTGCCTGGCGAAGCCGGGGAACCGCGCCTATATGATCTACACCTCCGGATCCACCGGAAAGCCAAAGGGCGTGGTGCAGCCTCACAGTTCCCTGAAGGCCATGCTGGCCTGGCTGATAAATATCGTCGGCGAAAACGCTGTCGACGCGCTTCATCCCAGTTTCTCCTTCGACGCTTCGGTCAATGATCTGTTCCCGCCTTTGGCGGCAGGCGGGCAGGTGCATATCCTGGCGGATGAGCTGCGCAAAGACCCTGCCGCCATGGACCGCTATATCCGGGAGCACGGAATCACCGGAATGACCGTATCCACGCAGATCGGCATGGCATTGATCAACCAGTTTCCGGATATGCCGATCCGGTTTATGATGATGGGCGGCGAGAAAATGCTGCCATGCGAAAAAACAGACATTCAGCTGATCAACGGTTACGGACCGACGGAATTTACGGTATGCTCCAGCTATCACACCGTCAACCAGGAGAAGGATCTGAATATCCCCATCGGGCGCCCCGTACCCAATACCTGGTCCCTGATCTGTGACGATTGCGGCCGTTTGCTGCCCCGGGGCATGGCGGGTGAACTGTGCCTGGCGGGGCCCCAGATCGCGGAGGGATACTGGAAGCGTCCGGATCTGACGGAAAAGGTGTTCGTGGACTGCCCCTGGCTGCCCGGGGAAAAGATGTACCGCACCGGAGACCTGGCGAGGTACAATGAAAACGATGAACTGGAATACCTGGGCCGCATTGACAACCAGGTGAAGCTGCGCGGCTTCCGCATTGAGCTGGGAGAAATCGAAAACCGGGCCAGTCAGCATGAGGGAATCAAGGCCGTGACGGCGCAGGTGCGCAGGGATACCCTTGTGCTTTACTACACGGCTGAGAGGGAAATTAATACGGACGGGCTGAAGGCGTTCCTTGCCGAAACGCTGACGGAGTATATGGTTCCGGAGATTTACATGCGGCTGGAAACCATGCCCATGACTCCCAACGGCAAGATCAACCTGAAAGCGCTGCCGGACCCGGATATTTCCGACCGGCAGGCGCCCTACGCCCCGCCGCGGAACCCGGTCGAACGCACGCTGTGCGCGGCATTTGCGGAGGTGCTCGGACTGGACGCGGAGACTTTCGGCATTGATGACGATTTCTTCGCGCTGGGCGGCAATTCCATCCGCTGCATGAGGGCGGTCTCCATCGCGAATATCAGTCAGCTGGCCGTTTCCGATATCTACCGTCTGAAGGCGCCCGCGCGGATCTCGGAGGCGCTTCTCAGGATGGAGGCGGATGACTTCAGCGAGGAGCAGGCTCGCGGGATGTCCGTCAGGGCGACGCCGGGCCAGCTGAACATGATGGACTATCAGTTTACCCACGCGAAATCCGTCATGTACAACATTCCCTCTTTGTACCGCATTGATGACAGGATCGGGGACGATCGCCTCGCGTCGGCGGTCAACGCTGTGATCCGCAATCACCCGGCGCTTTACACGGTGTTTGAGACGGACGAGGAATACAATTTTGTCCAGCGCTGCCGCCCGGATCTGCTCCGTGACGTCCAATGGGAAGACATTGCGCCGGATGACCTGCACAGCACGATCAACAGCCTGGTCAGACCGTTCACGGATTATCGCAGGCCGCTGTTCAGGATCCGCCTGCTCAGATGCGGCCGGTTACGCTACCTGTTCATGGACATGCACCACATGATTTCCGACGGTTTCTCCGTGGGCGTGCTGCGGGAGAATATTCTGCGCGCGCTCAGGGGAGAACCGCTGCCGGAGGATTACTATTATACCTTCCTGCTCCGGGAGCAGAAAGCAGTGCAGACGGACGCCTACAGGGAGGCAAAGCAGTATTTCAGCAATCTGCTGGGCGATACCCGCTGGTGCAACATCCCGAAGCCCGACTTCGCTTCCTGGGATTCCGAGGGTGCGGAGGAGATGATCGGCCTGTCGCTGACCCTGAAACAGATGAAGGAGGCGCAGGCACGCCTGAAAGCCTCCGGCAATGTGATCTGCCTGGCGGCCGGCGCGCTGGCCCTGCAGGAATACTGCAAGAAGGAAGATGTGCTGCTCAACTGGATCAACGACAACCGGTCAAGGGCCGGAAACGAAACGACTGTGGGACTTTTGTTCAAGATTCTCCCTGTAGCGCTGCATATGGATGAGTATTCCGGCGAAAAATCGCTCGTTGAAGAGATCCGGAGACAGACGGAAGCCGGATTTGTTCACAGCATCTGCGATTATCAGGAGATCACGGAACTTGCGCTGGAAGACTCCATCGAAATCAATTACCTGCCGGGGCTTGCCGACGCGGAAGAGCAGACGGATGAAACCGGAATCCTGGAGGAAGTGGAGCTTACCGAGGCACACAACGCTGCCGGCGGGCGCGTCGGCATGTACATCGGCGATATGGACGGGGTTCTCGTCGTTTCCTGCAGTTACCAGAAACGCATCTACGCACCGGGCAGCATGCGGAGGTTCCTGGAGCTGTTCCGGAAACACCTTCACGCGATCGTTCTTGAACCTTAACGGTAAAAGCATCCTGTGCTGTTCCGGCACAGAGGAGAGAAATCATCAATGAAAAAAATCGAACTGTCCGA
>JAEEGG010027198.1_pt1 | contig 10862 bp, 8 predicted proteins | sample 9134161 | NCBI WGS metagenome assembly JAEEGG01 (sample SAMN16246543, study PRJNA631951) | gut metagenome | biome: gut microbiome; feature: rumen; material: CR-attached | host: Bos | place: Iran: Karaj | collected 2018-10
GTGCCGTTTCTGATATCGTCATCCATGAAACAGACCTCTCTGTCGGCGCGCGGCAGAGGGCCGGCGCGCCGTGCTGGTAATTATTCAAAAGAATTATATATTATAATTGTTAACAAAATATTAATCGGCGGCCGCGTCCGGCCGGCTACGGAAGAAAAATACGATTTTTTCGCTTTTTTTCGAAAAACTCCTTGACACGGGGCCGCTCCCCGGGTATAATATTGTCCGTTATCCGAAGACAGCAGGTTCCCGTAAAAGCGAAAGCCACCCTGCCGAGGAGTTCATACGGGCCCTCCTTTCTGTTCCGGAGGTCCGCCCTTGTGTCCTTCCCCGGCCGCGGCGCGCACGGGAGAAGGATATTTTTTTACCCAGGAGGTTACAAAATGCCCAGCAAATCCATTCTCGAGCAGAAGCAGAAGGTAGTGGCCGATCTCACCGAACAGATCCGCAACTCTGTTTCCGGCGTGGTAGTGAACTACCAGGGCATAACCGTTGAGGACGATACGAAGCTGCGCAAGGCTCTCCGCGAGGCCGGCGTCAGCTACCACGTATACAAGAACTCCCTCACCGGCAGAGCCTGCGACAACTGCGGCTACGGGGATATGAAGCAGTACCTCACCGGCATGACGGCCATCGCCGTCTCCGAAAAGGACCCTGTCGCCCCCGCAAAGATCCTCAAGAGCTACGCCGATAAGATCGAGTCGTTCAAGCTGCTTGCCGGCTATGTCGACGGCGAGGTCATCGACGACAAGGCTGTCGAGAAGCTTGCCGCCATCCCGAACAAGGAGACACTTGTCACACAGCTGCTCGTCTGCATCCGCTCTCCGCTCGTCAACTTCGTCTACGTGCTCGACCAGGCCGCGAAGGCCGGCGGCACAGCCGAAGCCGCTCCCGCCGAAGAGGCGCCCGCCCCCGCCGGGGAATGAATCCCGGCCACACAACCGTATTGAATTAATCAGGAGGATATTCTGAAATGGCTAACGAAAAGATCACCGCCATCCTTGAGGAGATCAAGGGTCTGACTATTCTTGAGCTCGCCGAGCTCGTTTCCGCCGCCGAAGAGGCCTTCGGTGTCTCCGCCGCCAACATCACCGCCGGTGCTGCCGCCGGTGCCGGCGCCGCCGCCGCTCCCGCCGAAGAGGAGAAGACCGAATTCGACGTCGTGCTTGCAGGCTTCGGAGCCAACAAGCTTCCCGTCATCAAAGTCGTCCGCGAGATCACCGGTCTCGGACTCAAGGAGGCCAAGGAGCTCGTCGAGAGCGCTCCCAAGGCCATCAAGGAAGGCGTTTCCAAGGACGAGGCCGAGTCCCTCAAGGCTCAGCTCACCGAGGCCGGCGCCACCGTCGAGATCAAGTAATAGATCCGGACTTCAAAGACCTGTTGTTCGGAAAAGGCCGCCCGTACGGGCGGCCTTTTTCGTGTCGGATCGCGCGGGCGGCCGGGACGCTGTGCGGCGTTCCGCCGCCTTATTTCCTGCCTTTTTTCCTGCCGAACAGCGACGCTACCGCGGCTGTAAGCGACGCGGCGGCAGCCGCGGCTCCAACGGCGACCGCGGTCCCTTCCCTGCCGGTCAGGCTGAGCCTGGACCTTCGGTCCTCGGCCCTGGCGTCGCTCTTCCGGGACTTGCGCTCCGCGGCAAGCTCGCGCCGCCGCGCGGCGACCTTCACCTGCCTGCGGGCCCCTTCCTCGGCGGCGGCTCCGGGCTTCGCATCGCCGTATCCGCCGGGTGTCTCGGTGCCCGTCGAGGAGCTTCCCCGCACGTAACGGTACTCCCTTCCGGGATGGCGGACGTGATCCTGGCCGGCGCCGAAGTTCCAGAGCACGCGGCTGACGGTCTCGCCGCCCAGGCTAAGCTCGAGCCTCCGCGAGGCCGTGTCGGACGACAGGAAGTGGACGTCGGTGACGAACAGCTCCGTGCCCTCGGCAAGCTCCGTGCCGTAGAAGGCGTTGAAATCGCCGGCCCCGAGAGGCAGGCCGTGCCTGTCCCATATGACCGCCGCGGAGCGCGGGGGGATCACTATGCCGTCGAGCTGGAAAATGCGGCTCTCGGACGGCTGCTTGCCGGTGTTGGTCCAGGGCAGGAGCCTTCCTCCGGTCAGATCGGCCGGCGCCGGCGATGAGTTGTACAGCGTCACGTAAGGGAACGGATCCGCCGTGGACTGGCCGTCCTCCGCCTCGAGCGGGGCGGACTCCGGGCACACGGCCGCGATCGTGACGGGCGACGTCATTATGCAGGCCGTCGAGCGTATCCTCCGCCTCCCGTAGACGGCGCTTGCCGCGGCCGTGAGCCTCCTGACTCCGTCGGCCGACGGGATCTGTCTTGTTACTTTGGCGGTGTCGCCGGGCGAGAGCCTTCCGACGCAAACGGTGAAGTACGGCTCGGCGTCCTGCTCGCGGAAGCCGGATGACGGGGTGAGATAGCAGCTGACCCGCAGGTCGCGGAGCGGCTCCTCGAGGGTGTTCCTGACCCTCACCGTTACGGCCAGCGGCTCGTCCGGGTCTGCCGACGCGCAGAACTCGAGGCCCGAGATCTGCGGAGCTGTGCGGCCCTCGATCCATACGGGCGCGGTAACGCAGTACCTGCCGGGCGAGGTCACTCTCAGATAGTAATAATCGTAATCCGGGGCGAGCTTCAGCTTCCAGTCGACCGACTTCGACAGTCCGGCCTCCCTCACGGCGACGGTTATGCGGTCCTCCGCGATGAGCTCGATGCGCCCGATCCCCTCCGGCCGTTCGGTCGACACCGACACGGACACGTCGAGCTTCTCCGGGTCTTTGAGCCTCGAACCCATCCACTCGCCGTTGATCCTGAAGAAGACCTTCATGGTCGGGTCGGAGGTGGTGTACGTCCTGCGCGCCCTGAAGGCGTCGATGACGTTCTGCCTTGTCAGGGCGGGCGCAAGCACGCAGCCGTCGAGGTCCGTCGACGTGGTCCAGAACGGATTGTGGTTGTCCTCGTTGCTTACCGGCGACGCGTGCCAGCCGGCCGCAAGCATGTCGGAATACTCCCTGTCGTAGTTCATGCCCCGGATCTCGGACAGGCAGACCGCCCTGTCGGCCTCCGGGGTCTTCCACGCGTATTCGTCGAAATTGCCCCAGGGGAGGCCGGGATGGTTGAACATGGCCACGGCCGAGGGCTCTGATCCGAGCCACGAGTAGAGGTCCGGGAGGCCGATATTATGGATGTCGTTGACGAGCTCCCTGGTGTTGAGCACGTTCATGTGCCCCCAGTATCCGCAGCCGTTGTTCCAGGTCATCTCCCAGCCGTAGAGCGCGGCGAAGCGCCCCGGCTCGTCGAAGCCGTCGGCGACGCGTATCTGGGCGGCGTAGAGCTCGGGCGTCAGGTAGTGCGAATGGTCGGTGACGGCAAAATAATCGACCTTGCCGACGTCGCGGGCGTAGGCATAGGCGTCGGCGGGGGCTCCGCTGCCGTCTGAGTCCGCGGTGTGGCTGTGGACCTCGCCGCGAAAGACGGAAAGCTCCTTCATGTCGGACACTCCGAAGCTGACCCTCTTGCGGCTCTCGTTGCCGTTGCCGTCGCGCAGGACGAGCTCAAGGCTGTGGCTGCCGGGCTTGGCGGTCTCGCCGGCAAGTCTGTAAGTCATCCCTGAGCTGCCGAACGACGCCGCCCCGGTGACGTCGCGGCCGTCGACGGTCAGCCGGCAGCCCTTCGCGTCCGTCCCGGACACGTCGTAATACGAGGCCCTGACGGCGAGCTCTCCGCGGGCGTCGTAGACGTAGCCCGGCGTCGGGAGCATGTCCGTCACGGCGGGGCCGGCGTCGTCGTATACCGGCAGTACGAAGTGCCGCTCTTTCCCGCAGGAGAGGCTGTTGTAGGTGTCGGTCCCTCTTATGTAGAACTCCAGCCTGCCGAGCTCGCGGACGAGGTCCGCGGGCAGGACGGCGGTATAAGTCCCGTCGACGCCCTGTACGGCTGCAAAGGCGCGCTCTTCCCCGTCCCTGATGCACACGACCTCGGCCGAGCAGACCGAGGAGTCGCCGCCGGTCTCGACGACGGCAAAGCTTACGGGGCAGTCGCCGCCGCTTATGTACACCGCCCTGTCGGGCGACACCGGCAGGATCAGCGGGGGGTTCGGCGAGAACACGGCCCTCTCGCCCGGCTCCGGGAAGCCGGGGGTGGCCGGCGCCCTGTGGGCGAGGCAGATGCCTTTGTCAGGCTCGCGCGGATCGGCCGTCCAGCGCGACGAACGCTTGACCGGGGTGTCCCACTGAGCGAAGACGTCGGAATAGACGAGCGAGAACAGGACGTCGCCGGCCCCGCCGCCCCTGGGGACGACGCACAGGGTCGTGACCTTGGCCTTATAAGGCAGGTCGGCCCGCTCGGGCGGATCGGTCCTGTCTCCGGTCTCCGGATCGGCCTCGTAATAGGTCACCGGGATGACCCGTCCGGTCGAGGCGTCCCAGCCGCGGTCCCTGTAGAGCAGGTCGTCGCAGAACGCCTCGAAAAAGCGCTCGGGCGTGACATAGTCGCCATCGGGCGTAAAGTTCCTCGCGTGGATGCCCCAGCTGGCGGCGTATTCGCCCGGGGCCAGGATCTCGGCGCCCGGCGCGTCGGCGAGCGGCAGCCTCCGGATCGGGGTCCCGGAAGGGCTTCTGCCGTCGAAGGCAAGTATCTCGTAGCCGTACAGATCGGTGTCGGCATCCGATGGGTTGACAAGCCCGATGTAATTCGTCACGTGGAGCCCCTTGGGGCGGCCGTAGATCTCCGTGATGCGCAGAGGCGGCTGCGGAGGCAGCACCGCCGGGTCGAGGAGCTCCAGCCGGAAGGTCTCGCTGACCGAGGTCAGCGCCTCATCGGAGGCGATAAGATACGTGACGGCGTCTCCGGACATCTTCTCCCCGGGGACCGTGACGGAATATATCTCGTACCGGCAGTCTCCGAGCGTGAAGGTGTCCGTGGCCGGCATGGCGATCTTCTCCGTCCGGTCGAAGTGCAGGAAGAGCCTGTCCGGCACCTCTCCTGACGGCGAGGGCCTGCACGCGGCGCTGAATGTGAACGGCCGGCCTTTCATGGCGAATGCAGCCGGCGAGTGCACGAGTTCGGGGAGTACCCCGTCGTATTTACTGAAGAATCTCATTTTTCGATATCGGCTGACGCAGGGGCGCGGTCCCCGGCGTCAGACTCCCGCTCTCACGATGGAATTCCAGGGGTGGTGGAGGATGTAGGGGCAGGCGTCGTCGGTCCTGCCGTCGACCCTGAGCCTGGGCTCGTCGAGCTCGTCGATGGAACCCTCGCCGCCGTCCAGGTATTCGAGTATCCGCTCCGCCGCGGAGGCCAGCCTCATCCCGAGGCCGCCTATGCGCAGCTCCTGCTCGGAGAAGCCGAAGGGCTTGTTCTCCTCCCTCCACTGGTCACGCAGGGAGATATAGAAGTCGTCGAGCATGGCCGACGCGGCCGGTATATCCCTGACGGCGATGTTCCTCATCGCGTCGCGGTCGCCGGCACGGTAGGCCTCGGTCAGCCTTACTCCGAGATCGCTCTTGATCTCGAGGAAGCCGCAGAGCGCGCCGAGCGTCCTGTAGATGTACGAGAACGAGAGGTCCGGCCCCTTGTCCGGCAGGCCGGCCATGGCAAGCAGGCGCTTCGAGGCGCCGGCGTAGAAGCCGGGGGCCTCGGGGCCGACATGTCTGTCGAACAGGCCCTCCAGGACGTCGTTGTAAAAGAGGTATTTGGCGGGGTTGACAGGGTGACCGATCTCGCCGGGAGCGGTGCCCGGCAGGGCGTTCGGCAGGTCGAACATAAGCAGCTCGTCGAACGAGCGTCCGAACAGCTCCGCCGCCCGGCGGTTTAGCTCGCCGCGCGGCACGTCGGGGATGTCCTGCCCTGCGTACAGCCGCTCGGCGAAATACAGCAGCACCGGGAGCGTCGAGAACTGCGAGGCCTCGCCGCCGTCGTCGCCCCAGCCGGTGACGATTATGTTGCGCAGGCCGTGCTCGGCGCAGGAATCGAGCTGGATCTTGCTCGACTCCAGCGAGAAGCGGTTGTGCGGCGCGAAGCCGGACCACTTCCAGGCCCCGCCGGCAAACAGGATCTCGTTGTCGAACTTCTGGTGGCACTCGACCATGTGGTCGAACATGCCGCGATCGAGCTGATAATAGTCCCAGTAGACCAGGGCGACGTCCTTCGGCACCTTCTCGATGATCTCCCTCGGCACCTCCTGGCCCCTGCCGACGCGGTATGCGCCGCCGAAGGCCATCCTGAAGAACATGTCGCTCCACATCATGGGCGAGAATCCGCATTCGCGGCAGACCTCCGCCACGCGGCTGAGGTGCTCTGTCATTATGTCCGGAGCCCTGCGGTAGCCGTTCTTTATGAGATAGCGGCCGAGCCCGAGCTCGTGAGCCTCGTCCATGCCGATGTTTACGCGGCGCGAGCGCAGGCAGCGGGCAAAGGTGTTGAGGGCGTCGCGGACGAAGGCGTAGGTGCGCTCGTCGCCGGCCATGAGGATGGAACCTGTATCGGAGAAATCCCGCAGCCCCGGCCAGCGAATGGCGGTGCCGAGGTGGGCCAGCGTCTGGATGCAAGGGATGAGCTCGATGCCGAAACTCTCCGCATAGCGGTCGAGCTCTTTCAGCTCGTCCTCAGAATAGCGGCCGCGCATGCGTCCGAAATACGGGTAGCCGGGGATGGTGTAGGTGTCCTCGGTGTAGAGCATCATGGAGTCGTACCCCATGGAGGCCAGCAGCCGGATCATCCTCTTTGCGCCGGCGACGCTGAAAACGGCGTTTCTGGAGGCGTCGGCCATGTAGCACAGCATGTCGAAGCCGCCGGGGACCGTTATCTCCTTCTCCGCGCGCGCGCGCTCGAGCATGGTCAGCGCGCGGAAGAACTCGTTCTTGCGGCGGTAGGTCACGCGGAAGCATTCGCCGTCGAACCTTATCCGGAAGTCCCGGCCCCTGCGGGCCAGAACGGGGGTGCCGGCATCGGATACGGACTCGCCTCTCATGGAAAGCAGTTCAGCCGCTGGGCCGCGGAGGGCGGCCGGCAGGCGGGACAGGCACAGACTGTTTTTCATTTTTTATCTCCTCTCGGGGTGTTTTTCGTTCGTTCCTGTTTGTATCTCCGGAAAAAACTGCGCTTCCGGGTTCGTGCGGCCCCGGATCGACGGAGCGGGTCGGATATCCGCTGCGTTCCCCGTCATTTCCCTGCGCCGGCCGCGCCGGACAGCTTCCGGAACAGATCGGCGTAGATCGGGTCGCGCCGGATGTAGCTGACGTACAGATAGGGCGCCCTCGCCGTGTCGAAGGCCCAGAGGCCCTCCGAGGTGATGACGGGCCTGGGGATGACCGAGGTCCTCAGCGCGTCGGGCTTCGTAACTGCGGCGACGGCCGTCACGTCCCAGATCACCTTTGACCAGCCGTACGGGTTGCCGGCGTGCGCCTCGACTATGCCGGTGAGGTAGTCGCAGAGGGCGTTCCTGCCGCCGAGATAGTGGCGCAGTTCGGGCACGGTGGTCGTGAAGGCCGAGCAGACGCCCTGGCAGGGGATGTGCATGAGCGGCACTCCGCTGTCGAAGACGGCGCGGGCGGCGACTGGGTCGCCCCACAGGTTGAACTCCCTGGTGTGGGGCCAGTCGAGCGAGTGGCCTCCGAGCCATATCACCGCCGTCCTGCCGGCAAGGCCAGGGTCCCTGATGAGCGCCGACGCGACGTTGGTGAGCGCCCCGACGGCGATGATGACCACCGGTCCGTCGGTGCCGTTCACGGTGCGGACGATGTTGTCGCAGGCCTCGGACTCCTCGGCCCGGTCCGGGGCCGACAGAAAGTGCGCGGAGCCCCGGAAGGCCGGGATCCCGGCGTCCGGCCGGGTGAGTTCCATTATGTGAAGGATCTCGCCGTAGCTTTTTTCGGAGCCTTCGGCCGGGGTCGACGCGGTCTTCGCGACGTAAGGCGCGGCGTTGACGGAGAGCAGATCGACGCTCTCGGGCGAGAGCATGGCATAGGCCAGCGCGAACTGGTCGTCGACCTCGTTGAAGGTGTCCGTGTCGAGGATGACCCGCTTCCTCTGCGGGCTCTTCAGCAGTTCGGCGAATTCAAAGACGTTCATAAAAAAGTCCTCCCGGATTCTTTCTTCCGCCCGCGCGGACCGGTCTGCTCCGGCCGCGCGTCCGGCGTCGGCCGGGGCGCGCCGACCGCCACGTTTTCTTTATTTTATCATACCTCAACCGTCAAATCAACTCTTTTTGCGCCCGCGCGCGGGCGCCCGGGAGGAAAAAAGCAAAAAAGGGGGCCGTAAAGGCCGCCCCTCATAAGAAAGTTTGCACCGCCAAGTAATCGCGCATGCCGAGCGCATATCAAAACGGCAGCACCGGCAAAACGCCGGATGCTGCCGTTTTTCCGCGTCTCCGCCTTCCGTCAGCGGCCGCCGCTCAGTTCGACACCGCCCCATTCCAGGACGGTGAAGCCCTCTCTGGACAGAACGGGCAGGACCTGAGGCTCAAGTTCCAAAGTCCCGTCGCAGGGGGCGAAGATCATGAACACCCTCAGAATACTGTCGGGCTCGGGCGTGATCTTAAGCGGGACGAGCGCGTCGGCCTCCTCCCCCGTTACGAACTCAATGCGGTTGCGTTCGTTCGCTTCCAGCCTCGGGAGCCAGTAAGTTATGAAATCGGTCGCCTCGCGACGGTTGAACCCCATCGCGGCAAGCTTTTCTTCAAGGAAACGGACCGTTTCCCCGCGAGGGACTGTAAACCCGCGCTCTCCGAATCCGACCGCCGCGCTCGTCTCGTAGTAAAGATAAGGGTATTCCTTTCCTTCGCATTCGAGCGTCCCGTCGGGCGCTGCCGTGAAAGACCAGCCGTCCCGGTATTCGGGATAGGAAACGGTAAGGCTCCCGGGCGCGGCAAACACGACCGTCACATCGGTCCGCTCCTTCGGATAGAAATAGACGACCGGTTTTTCAACAGCGGGCGGGTGCATCTTTTTCCACCACTCCTGACCGGCTTCGGTACTGAACCAGAAAAACGCGGCAAGGAGCACTGTGACCAGCAGGGCGCCGGCAATGCCCGCGATAAGAACTAGTATCTTTTTCAGAGGTTTCTTCATCAGCCGGCCCGCGGACTCAGCGCTTATGCTGGAAATCGTCCCGCGGCTTGCGGCTGCGGAGCATCTCCATGATGGAATCGAAGTTTTCGGTGTCGTCGGCCTGGTTCTGCGCCTGGGCGGCGGGCTGCTGGGCCGCCGGCCTTACGGGAGCCTGGGCCGGCTGTGCCGGCCTGACCGGAGCCTGTGCGGTCTGGGCGGGTCTTGCGGCCGGCTGTGCGGGCTGCTGGCCTGAGGGCTGGGCCGCGGGCTGCTGGGCGGGCTGAGCCGCCGGCTGCTGGGCGGGCTGGGCGGCTATGGGCGTTGAGGTGCGGAGCTGGGCGGCCGCCTGGGCCGCCGCGGAACCGGTCTTCACCGCGGGCTTCTGCTGGGCGTTCTTCGCGTTCTCCCCGCTGTCGAAGCCGGTGGCGATGATGGTGATCTTCATCTCGTCGTCGAGATCCGGATCGAACACGACGCCCCATATCACGTTGGCGTCGGGGGCCGCCTCGTTGGTGATCATGGTGGAGGCCATGTCGGCGTCCTCGAGACCGACGTCCGGGGAAATGGTGATGTTGACGAGTATGCCCGTGGCTCCCTTGATGGAGGTCTCGAGCAGCGGGCTGGAGATGGCCTGCTTCGCGGCGATCTCGGCCTTGTCCTTTCCGGTGGCGGCGCCGACGCCCATATGGGCGTAGCCGGCGTTCTGCATGACCGCCGTAACGTCGGCGAAGTCGAGGTTTATGAAGCCGTTGCCGTTGATGAGCTCGGAGATGCTCTGGACGCCGCGGCGGAGCACGTCGTCGGCGATCTCGAACGCGTTGTAGAGGGTGATCCTCGTATCGGAGACCTGCTTCAGTCTTTCGTTGGGGATGACCACCAGGGAGTCGACGTACTGTCCGAGCTCCTTGATGCCCTGCTCGGCCTGCTGCATGCGGCGGCGGCCTTCGAAGATGAAGGGCTTGGTAACTATGGCGACGGTAAGGATGTCCATCTCGCGGGCGATCCTGGCAACGACCGGAGCCGCTCCGGTCCCGGTGCCGCCGCCCATGCCGGTGGCGATGAACACCATGTCGGCCCCCGCGAGAGCGGCCTTGATGTCGTCGGTGTTCTCTTCGGCGGCCCTCTGCCCTATCTCGGGGTTGGAGCCCGCTCCGTGGCCCTTGGTGATCTTTTCGCCGATGACTATCTGATGGGGAGCCTCGGAGGACCTGAGGGCCTGCTTGTCGGTGTTTATGGCTATGAATTCCACTCCGCCGATGCTGGTGGAGATCATTCTGTTGACGGCGTTGTTTCCGCCGCCGCCCACGCCCACGACCTTAATGTTGACGCCGCTTTCGTAAACATCGTTTTCGTATGCCATGAATTTATGTTCCTTTCGAATTATTTATACCTTCCCGCGCGGCGCGGCCGCAGGGCCTGCCGCCTGTATATATAATAATGGATTTTTGCTTTTTTTTCAACCTTTTTTTGCAAAAACAGCTCCGAATGTTCCGGGGCGGCCTCCGTGGCGCCCCGGACGGCTCCGAAACGGGCGCCGGCTGCCGTGATGCCGGCCGGAATCACTCCCTGCCGGTGTTTGGATCGAAGCAGTTCACGTAAAGCAGACCGGAGGTTCTCGGAGTGGACACGTCTATGACCGCCCCCTGCCCCTCGCCGGGCTCGGCGCCGTCGGCGATGCGGACCGCGGTCGCCAGCTTCAGCCCGATCTCGGAGGACGAGCCGAACCTTATGCGGTACCTGCCGCGGTAGACGGCGATGATGTCGAACCTGTCGTCGAGGTAGAGCCTGGATACGGAATCCAGCAGCCCCTCGGCGGC
>JAEEGG010027200.1_pt1 | contig 10862 bp, 2 predicted proteins | sample 9134161 | NCBI WGS metagenome assembly JAEEGG01 (sample SAMN16246543, study PRJNA631951) | gut metagenome | biome: gut microbiome; feature: rumen; material: CR-attached | host: Bos | place: Iran: Karaj | collected 2018-10
ACTGTTACCGACGTCGTCAGCCAAATGCGAGGTCGCCCCTCAATTGTCAATCGAGACAAAGCCGCGGAAGCTCTTGCCGGAAACTGGATTTGTTCTGATAAAAAGGCGAAAAAAGAATTAGGATTTGTTGCTGACGGCGATTTATCCGGTCATTTAGACGCAATTATCGCCGATTTCCGCGCTCGCGGATTGCTGAAGTAATTATCAATTAGCGCAAGCGGCTCTTTGTCGCTTACGCTCACTTCTTTCAGCTGATTTCAAACGACTGTTCTGTCAAGTCGTCGAGAACGTCCATGTCTGGTTCCACGCCCCAGCCGGGAGCGTCGGAAAGGCGAAACTGCAATCCGTCGTCCGTCTTTTCGAGTTCGTCTGCCGGGAAGAGCAGGGCGTCAAACCATTCGTTGGCGTCGAACCACGGAACGGGGAACCGAGTCGGCTGACCGCATCTGACAAGGTCGGCGCCTGATTGGTTGTGGGAATCTTCGAGTCCGGCTTGTTCGGAGTTATAACCTGAACCTTCTGCCTGTGCGGGGTCGCACCCGAATCCGAACATGCGATTGTTCGCCTGACTTGCCAGAGCGTACATCTGACGCTGTCCCAGCGGCGTTGTCAGCTCGCTCCAAACCCGGGCGCCAACGTTAAACTGCTTGCATTGCGCCAACTGCGATTTCGTTTTAATCCAGCCGCCGACTCGCTGCGGGTTGAATCCGTACAGGTCAGCTGCGCGCGCTTCAACTGCTATGCCAAGCATGTCCGGATTGGAAAGCCCGTCCGTCATGCCAAAGGGAATTTTCAGGCTTTCGCACATTTGGGCGGAAAGCGACAAATTGTACTGCGAAAACGGCTGATTGTACAGAATCGGGCAGAAGTCCCGGAATCGATAGAGCATGTCTGAATGTTGTTCTGACAGCGCCCCGTCGAACGACAGGAAGAACATGCTCTCGCCCAGCGCTGACCAGAGCGCGTTGACCATCGAAAAATCCCAGCCGGGGCGAATTTTCAATTCAAAGAAATTGAACCCGTCTGTAACAGCTTTGGCGACTCTGTTATAGAACGCGTCGAAATCGTCTTCCTGATCATACGAGATGTAAACGTCCAGCGGCGGCAGTTGAGACGCTTTTGGAGCGGTAACGTCGAACCCGCCTGGCGTTTCCGGAAACAGATACTGCACAGCCGACTTGCCGGCAATCTTGGAGCAGGCGTCCAGCAGCGCGCATTCGAGCAGATACTTCGCCGAATTTGCGCCCTGGAATTTTGACCATTTCTCCGTCATTTCAGACGGCAGCGAGAACTCCTCGCCCAGCCACAGCGGCGCCAGCAGGGTTTGCGCCGTGAAAAAGACGTCTTCCGTCCATTCGTCGCTCAGACGCGGTTCAAGCGGGACGCTGACTTCCCCCCAGCCGCACTGGTCGTCAACCCAGACGCGCGCCAGAATGCTCGACAAAGCCGTCTGTCGATACTGCGGCGGTCCGTACGGACGTTTAAGAGGAACGGTTATCTGATACAGCTCGATGGAATCCAGTTGCATGGTTATTTAGGCAATAGGCAGTAGACAGTAGATAATAGCGCGTAACGCTTCCGCTAGAACCGCGTAGCGGTTCAATATTATTAGCCGTGGGTTTTAACCAACGGATGGAGTAGACAGTAGGGAATGAGGAATAGACAATAGGGAGCAATTTTCAAAAAAACTACTGCCTATTGCCTATTGCCTATTGCCTATTGCCTCAGTTCTCGTGAAGTTCAACCAAGGTTTCGACCGGAATGGGCGCGAGTTTGGCGCGTCCGCCGAGGTCAACCAGTTCAATAACAAAAGCGCATCCGACCGGCGTTCCACCAGCTTTTTCGATGAGCTTGCAAGCCGCTTCCGCCGTGCCGCCGATGGCGATAAGGTCGTCAACAATTGCAACGCGGGAACCGGCGGGAACGTCCGATTCGTGAACGTGGAGTTCGTTGGTTCCGTATTCCAGCTCGTACTGATAGGAAACGGTTTTTCCCGGCAGTTTGCCCGGCTTGCGGAGCAGAACGAACGGCAATCTCATCTTCAGAGCGATTACCGCGCCGAAAACAAATCCGCGCGCTTCTGCCGCTGCAATTACCGTCGGGTTCCAGGGTTTGATCTTTTCAATCAATTGATCGCACGTTTCCTCAAAAATGGCGGGGTCAAGCAGCAGAGAGGTAATGTCTCTGAACAGAATGCCAGGCTTGGGAAAATCCGGAATAATGCGAATGTGTTCTGCAATGTTCATGACGAATTGTTTTGTTAGGGGTATATTCAGACTCGACAGAAACTCTGTCGCCATTTATTATATATAATTATACCGAAGATTTTGTGGAAAGGAAGGGGGATAGAAAAGTTAGAAGTTAGGAGTGAGGAGTTGCGCAAAGCGGTATATCAATTCCTCACTCCTAACTCATAGATTAAAGATTTTCAAAAAAATCTTCCAGCGCCGCGGCGACCGGGTCTTTGGAAACCGGGGTGGGATCCGCCAGCGAGTCGTCCCAGTCAAAGAGGGAATCTTCGTCGTTCAAAACGGCCGCCTGAACGGACGTGAATTCTGAACTGACGGACGGCTGCGGCTGGTCTTCTGTAACAACGCGTTCGATGGTAATTGTCGCGTTGAGCGCTGCGCTGTTCGAGGCGACAACCGGAGCAATCTGCTCAACAACGGGCGCCTTTATAAGTTCAACTGCAATCGGCTTGTCGGAAGTTTGCGAGTTAGGAGTGAGGAGTGAGGAGTGAGGAGTTGAGACGATTTCGCTCGTTTCCAATTCCTCGTTACTCGTAACCTGTTCCTGAACAGCGGGGGCTGCAGCGCTTGCCGGCAGCGCCGCCGGAGCGGTTCCCATGCGTTCCTTCATTTTGGTTAAGAAGTTTGCCGGGAAGGAAATATTCTTGCCGTTGGCGCGGCCATAACCGAAGTTGGTCGCGAAGGTAATAAAGTCCTGAACGTCGATCAGGTTGGTTGAGTCGTAATCTTCGTACCAGGAATCGTTGGCTCTGTTCGGCTGACTTCCAAAGTAAGTGGCGAACGAGATAAAGTCGTTGACGTCAACGGCGTTGCTGTCGTCCACGTCGTAAATAACCGGCCAGACTTCCGTCGTGGTTTGTGTAACGTTCTGGTTGACAACGGAACCGCCTTTGGCGCGTCCGAGATTGTACGGCGAAACCGTAATTCCCGTTGTTGCGCATTCGCCGGTTTTGAACGCGTCGATGGCAACGCCCGTCCCGTTTTCCGTGGGCGCGAACTGGATTCGTCCCAGCAGAACTTTGTTTCCGTTGGCGCCCATGTCGTCGAGATTGGTTTGACCGGAGACGATAATCTGTCCGTTGACCAGAATCATGGAGAACGTCCCGTTGGCGCCGGAGAACGCGGGCGATGTCTGGTATACAAACGCGCCGTCCTGCGTAACCGGGGCGAACAGGTTGGAATCGTACGAAACAATCAGGTTGACTTCTCCAACGGAAGACGTATCCATTTCCGCCCAAAGTTCCAGATAGAAGTTTTGCCATTCGTTGATCCATTCTTCCGCGACGACTGTCTCGCTTTGTCCGTCGTCGCCGATGGAAGCGGAGGACGCGGTTGAAACGACTGCTGAAATCGACATCGACGCGTCGGTTTTGATAAACGGAATGACGTACTGGTTGTCAACGAGGTTTGCCAACGGCTTGCCGCTGACGCTGAGAATGACGTTGCCGTCCAGGTTAAGATGGTACTCGGTTTCCATTGCCAGCTGGTCTGAACTGGTTACGGTTAACGTGTGCGTTGCGTCGTTGTAGGCAAAGTGAAGGTCAGCCGGTTCCCAGGGAATGAACTCGTCCAACGGAGCGTAATACATCTCGAACGAGACGGCGTCTCTCCAGTGGGCGTTTCCTGACAAGACGACGTTTTCCTCAAATGTAACGTTGATCTGGAACTGGTCGTCGTTAATTGCAACCTGCGACGTAACGGCGATTGTTTCCAGAGGAATTGTGTAGTCAAGGACGTAGTCCGTCGCCATTGACAGCCCGTTGGTTGTAACAAAGTTCTCCTTTTTGAATACGATCTGAATATTTTCGTTCTTGTACGGGTAGGAATCCAAAAGTTCAATAGTAACGGTCTTTTTGTCCTGGCTGAGCGCAATGGATTTGATATTGATCTCTGCGCCGCTGCACAAAACCGTAACCGGGCGCTGCGAGAGATTAATCAAGTCCTGCCGAAGCGCGTCTGAGAACGTTACAGAAACGGTTTCGGTCTTGTAATCCAGCAGCGTTCCGTATTCCGGCGCCGCGCTGACAACCTTCAAGGCGGTGGTGTTGTCGATGCCTTGATTGGAAAGCCGCATAGAGTACTCGCCAGAGGTTTCGCCCGTATTGACCAGTCTGAAGACGTAGTCTCCCGACCCGAGCGAAGAACTGATTGACGCTCTCCAGCCGGTTGCCGTTGCCGTTAATGGAGCTTCCACTTCTCTTGTACTGTTAGCGCGGCGATAATACAGCTTGACGCTTGACAGAGTTGAAATGGGCGAAGCGTCTTTGTTAATAATGACGTTAATCGCCTTTGTCGCGTCGATATAACAGGCGTATTCGTCGTCCGTATTGGCGGTGGCGTAGGTGAACACGACGCCGCTTCTGGGCGAGTCGAGTTCGTTTTCCGGGCGCTGTCCAACAGCTCCGACGGCTAACGTATCGTTATCCAGAGCGAGGGACGTCCCGACAAACGCGCCCATCATGGTTTCCCCGGCTAAAACGTCCTGCTGAGGCGTCCACTGGTCAAACGCGTTGAGTTCAAATACAGTCGCTTTTCCGGTGCACGGAAGCAGCGCTGTATTATTTACTTCAAACGAATAGTACATCGACCCGACGACGAGGCAGGAATCGTTCATCGCCAGCGCGGAACCGAACATTTCGCCGTCCTGGCTGCCAAAGAGCATGTCGCTATAGGTAATGGAGCCGTTTGAATACTTGTAAATATAGACGACGCCGTTGGAGTCATAGCCGCCGTACGACGCCTGCGGCGCGCTGACGAGAATGTAGTCTCCGTAAACGAGGACTTCAGAACCAAACGTCGCGTTGGCGCTGACTTCCAGCAAATTGTCTTCTGTTACGCTGTTACTGTCCATCAAAGACAGAGTTTCCAGCTGTTCCCAGGCTGAGGTTTGAGCGTTGTACTGATAAACAAACGCCAAGCCGACGTTGTCTTTCCAGCCGGAACCGGAAATGTATCCCGCGCTTTGCGGCGCGCCGACAATCATCAAATTGCTTCCCTGCTTTGTATTGACGCTTACGCTGGAACCGAATCCCTGAATGGTGTAATCGTCAATCGTGTTGACGTCGTTTTGCGTAATGGGCGAGTTCTGTTCCAGAACCCAGTTTCCGCGGGAGTCTTTGACGTAGAATCCAACCTGATTTGACGAGCCGATGAGGACTTTGGAATCGTTGATAACCTTGCAGTCCAAACCGTAAACCAGATTGGCGCCGAACTGTGACAGACTCGCCGTCTGCTGCCAGGTTCCGTTTTTGTATTCGTAAATGTACGCCTGACCGATAAGCCCGTCCAGGTCTTTAATGGGCGAGCAGACGACGGCAACGTTTCCTTTGATGGAAACGGCGTACCCGAGCTGGTCGCCCCCGGCTAAATCGTCCGGTGTGAGTTCCTGGAATTCCGTCCAGCCGGTTGCGCCTTTGGCGTAGATGGCGGCGTAACCGCTGCTGATTCCCTCCTGGTTGGCGTAACGTCCGCCGACTATCATCCAGGAACCGTCAACGTCAACCGACGACCCAAAGAACGCGCCGCGTCCGAGAACGTCTGAGTAAACAATGTCGGACAGAATGAACGTGTTTTCGTAACCGCTGAATTTGTCGAGCGACCCGGCAATCCAGGAATTGTTGTGAGCGATTACCGCCGCGCCGTCTTTGTCCTGATTGAACACCGTTCCGACGGCTGCCAGAAGTTCGTATTCTCCCGTTTGACCGGAAACGCGAATGGCATACGTACTGCCGCCATCCGCCGTTTCAACGAAGTTGAGAATGGCGCTGCTGAAATCCTCCGTTTGCGTTCCGGACATGATCAGAGTGTTGTTGGAGTACAAACCCATTGTAACGCTGTTGTTGTCGTCCTTGGTCAAGTACAGGTTAATCCATTCGCCTTTTTGCAACGTGAACGAGTACCAGTCGACGTCTGAATTGGACGCCAGATTCCCGCGAACGACGGCAACGTCGTTTTGAAGGTTCAGCCCGACAATCGGTTCCGCCTTGGCGCTGGTATTGTTGTTGGTTCCAATCGGCTCCGTTTCTTTCTGACCGTTAAGGGACGCTGTGATTGTATATGAGCCGCTTTGAGAGGTTGTATTTTTAACGACAACGCAGAAGTCGGATGTAACGCTTTGAGTAAATCCGTACTGCCATGCGCCGGAGGTCGTTTGACCGGAATACTCGGCTTCGAGAAGTTCTCCGGATTCGCTGTCGCCCTGATAAACGTACAGAGTTGGCTTTAATCCGTTTGTAGTTTCAACAAAAACGTTGACCGTTGACCCGGCTGGAATGTTTTGTAACACGTAGGCGTCTGAATCGCCCGCGTACAAATACCCGCTTTGCGAGGTCTGAACGGACTGCTTTGTAAACGTTGAAGCGTAGTTGTCTGCCGTGTATCCAACGGTTTGAGCCGATGACCAGTCAGCATAGAAATTGAGCGTATAGTCCTGAACGCCCGCTGCGGTTGAGCCGTCGAGCGGGTTGCCTGCCAGGTCGGCAAAGGCGCCGCTGGACGACTTCAAAACAAGCGTGTAGTAATCGTCCGGCAGGCTGGAAACGACAATGTTCAGTTTCTTTGTGGCTTCGCTGTAGGTTGCTCTTTCGATATTGACGGTTCCGCATTTCGCGCCGGAAAGCGCCAAATCGTCTATGGTCGGGGCGGAAAGCAGGGCTTCGTTAAATGTAACAGTGATTGTTCTGGACCCCGCGCCTGTTGAAACGTTGTCAACGTGCGCGCCCTCGTGAACGGAGTCAATTAGAAGCGTTTGGACGATGTCGGCTGATGTGTCAAGCGCGCGCCCGGCGGTGTCGGTCAGAGACGTTCCCTGAGCAATCTTGACGTCGTATTTCCCATTGACAGCGCCTCCGCCCGAGGGAACCGTCAGACGAATGGTTGACCCGTCGAGAATTTCGTATCCCGTCGCCGCAACCGCCGCGCCGTTGATGGTAATTTTGCCAGCCGACAGCGCTGCGCGCAGAGTGTCCAATTTGATTTGAGCGTTAAACGTCAAGTCAATTTTGGTCGTTTGAGATTTAATCCGGTTGTTGAACGTATTGGCAAATCCCGTCAGTTCAAACGCGCCGTCCAGATAAGGAGCCGCTGTTCTGGGGTATCCCAAATAATAGATGTATTCCCCAGAGCGGTTGGCGGAGGCTTTGACTTCAGCCGTGTATGAGTCGGCTGGGAAAGTGGAGTCGCTGTAATATGACGTTCCGTTGGAGCTGGTAAACGCCATTGTCGCGCTGAGGTTGTTGGTGAATTCGCCGATTGCCGGGCTGGACGGAACGATAATTACCGTATTGAGGGTTCCCGCTTTGTCGAGCGTGAATCCGTACGTCTGAATTTCGCTCAGCGAGTTGAGAACGCAGGTTTCGTTCTCTCCCGTTTTCGCGAAGATCGCTCCTGAAGCGGGGGACGCGCTGACAATCGTCTGACCTCCGAACTGGGATGTCGAAGCGTACTGCGTTGTGGTTCCGTCTGAATTGAGCAGGTAAATCCAGACTTTTGACTCGGTTCTTTGCGAGTCCTTCCAGCCGGAAACGAGCAGCTGATTGTCGGCGAAATCCAGCGACGTTCCGAAGTTTACCGCGCCGTTAGTTTGTGACGTAATCGAGCTGAGCGTTTTGAGCGCTTTTCCGTAACCGTTGATCTGATACAGGTAAACCGTTCCTGACCCTTGAGCGTTTGCTCTGTTGGGAGCGCTGATGGCGATAGTATTTCCGTCAATGGCGACTTGCGAACCGAAGCCGTCGGAGTTTTCCAAAGCGGCGGGAGAAATGACGTTGGACTGCGCCCAGTGAACGCCGTCGTAATAATAGAGGAACGCCGCGCCGGTGTTGTAGATGAAGTCTTGCGGAGCGCCGACAATCATCCAGGCGCCGTCTATGTCAATGGACGCTCCAAACGCCTCGCTGACTGATGCATCATGAGAGCTGACGCTGTTGTCTTTTCCAGCAACGAGACGCTGCGTAAACGTTGCGGAGCTGCCGGAAATCTGATACATATAGACGCTTCCGCAGACGCTGCCGTTATATATATCGTCTGTCGCGCCGACCGCCAGCCAGCCGTCCGACAGGCAGACTTCCGATCCAAACAGCGCTCCTTCTTTGGATATGTAGTTCTCCGGGTTAATAGTTTGAATCTTCGTCCAGGTTCCGCTTTCAGCGTCGAAAGCAAACAGCGAAACAGACCCGCACGCGATTTGCTTGTAGGAAGCGTTCGGCGCGCCAACGGCAAGGAGATTCCCCTTCAGGGACAAGGACTGACCGAATCCCGCTGTTGTGTTTTCAGACCCGGAAAGCGTTGTGTACAACGTCCAGACGTTATTCGTCCGCTTGTAAATCTGGACGTTTCCGTATTGAGCGCCGGGCGCCTGCGAGCCAACCGCCGCCCAGTCGCCGTCTATGCTGACGCTGATGGGCGAACCCGTTGTCTGAGCGAGCGTTTGCATGTCGTCGTCTGTTACAGTTCCCGGCAGGTAAGTCGAATGTCCGTAAACGTAAGTCTGTCCCAGATTGCTCTTAAATACGCTGGACTGCGACAAGGTGTCGGACGTTACTGCGTCAGCCAGAACGCCGTTTTGAATGGCTGTCAGTTGGAATTCGCTGGTAACGTTTGAAACCTTAATAAAGTACGTTGCCGCAGAGCCGCCGACGTTGTAAATCGGGTCGATGACAATCAGCCCGCTTTCGGTTACGGTTCCAGCTGCAATTTGCGTATTGGCGGCGCAGCTTTGATTCGAATAAACGCCAATCTGAGCGCCCGCATTGGCGCCGGGATTGAGAGCCGCGGAAAGGTATGATCCGCCTGCAACTTGAACTTTATAATAGTTGTACGAATTGGTATTGGTAAAAATGGAATTCCCAACAACGTTGGCAATATAGCTTATTGCGCGGGAGGAATTGTCAGACGCAAACGTCGGAGAATACCAGACCGTTCCGTTTGACAGATCCTTTGGTGTAATGCTGGGGGAAATGTCCAGCATGCCGTTGAGAACGACGTAAATCGTATACCCGCCAGTGGTCGAGTCCGCGCCGGTAACGCTGATGGTGTATTCTGTATTGGTAGCGTTCTTTGCTGAAATCCCTTCCACGGAAATGGGGGCGCCGGCGCGCGCCGCAGTTCCGCTGCCGGAAGTGGACGATCCGTTTTTCACTGTAACAGACGCCTTGAGCGTCGAGCCGCTGTGCGGGACGACATACACGCTGAACATGTTCCCTTTGTCGATTCGGATGCTGAACGCGTCTGTTTCGCTTTTTTGAGAAATCGCTCCGCTGACGCTTGTCTGGTACATCAACGAACCGCTTGTCATGCAAGCCGTTGTAGATGGAATGGAAATGGAGCTGCTGGAATTGACGAAGAAGTTCCAGTTTGCGCTGTTGGCGGAAAGCTTGTTGCCCGCCATGTCGACGAAATCGTCTGACAGCTGAATTGTATACGTGTCGTCTCCGAGCTGCTGGTTGATTGTCAAAACAACGGTGTGAGCGTCCAAATTCAAAGCCAGGTCAAAGTCAATCGACGTCCCAACGGAATTGACGATGGACACGCCTCGTTTAACCGCAGCGGCGTTTTCTGGCAGGTTGATGTCGGAAGAAAAGACGAGCGTAGCTTCTGTAACGTTTCCTTGAGGAATGGCAACGGCAGATCCCATAAATTGAGAACCGGAAACAACGGTTCCGTCAACGGTAAAGTGCGACGCGTTTGTCAGCGTCGGCGGCGTCGTATCGACGGTAAAGCTGAGCGCGTCTGAGGAAACGCTCGATCCGGTCAGGGACGTCAAACCGGAGAAAACGCATTGCAGCGTTCCTGTCATCGTGGAGAACGAGCTTGTCGAGATGGAAATGGTTTGACCGTCAACCATCGTGCATGCGCTTGACGACAGCGAGACGCTCTTGTTGTTGACGTTAAGCGTTGCCGCCGACAGCGACGAGTAGTCAATAACCTCGTTGAATCGGAAAATCAGCTCGGCTGGCATGGCGGAAATCGGCGTCGTGCCTGACGGAGAAACCAGCTGCGCTTTGAAGGCGTCTTTGGTGATGTTGTTTACCGACAGAGAATACGCGCCCGACGTTCCCGCGTTAGCTCCGATTCGTAAATAGTACGTTCCGGTTTCGTAACCGTCTGGCAGGTCGACAGAACCGGTTAAATACGCTCCGCCGATTGACTGCGTAAAGCTGATGGCGTCGGCGACGATATTGCCGGCGCTGTCCATCAAGCAGACGTCCATGTTATTTAACGCCAAACCGTACAACGGAGAAATCGTAATGGCAGCGTCTTCTCCCAGACGTTTGGTGATTTTGACCTTGTAATAATCGACGTCGCCCAAGCCGGTATAGGACTGAATGAGCTGGCTGGCGGAGTTGCCCGTCGCCGGAGAGCAGACGACGATTCTGTCGCCCGCTGTCAGAACGCGTCTGCCAAAATCTGTAACGCCTTCGGAATCGATTGTTCCTGTAACATTCCAGGAAGTGTTTCTGCTGGAGAATTCCATGACGTAAACGGCGCACGCCATTCCCGGCGCGCCGACGACCAGTCGCGTATCGGATAAATCGACGGACGAGCCAAACTGACCAACAAACCAGCTGGACTCATAGAGCGTATCCGTCCAGTTCCATTGTCCGGTTTCGTCCT
>JAEEGG010027201.1_pt1 | contig 10861 bp, 6 predicted proteins | sample 9134161 | NCBI WGS metagenome assembly JAEEGG01 (sample SAMN16246543, study PRJNA631951) | gut metagenome | biome: gut microbiome; feature: rumen; material: CR-attached | host: Bos | place: Iran: Karaj | collected 2018-10
ATGGACTTCAAGACCACTGGTACAAAGGACGGTCTGACCGCTACCCAGATGGATATCAAGTGCGACGGCCTGTCGTTCGACATTCTGGAGAAGGCGCTCATGCAGGCTAAGGCTGGTCGTGAGCACATCTTGAAGTGCATCACCGATACCATTGCTGAGCCACGTGCTGAGCTGAAGCCTCAAGTACCTCGTATCGAGGCCTTCGAGATTCCGAAGGAGTTCATTGGTGCTGTCATTGGCCCTGGTGGTAAGATCATCCAGCAGATGCAGGAAGATACCGGCGCTACCATTACCATCGACGAGGAAGATGGCGTTGGCAAGATTCAGGTCAGCGGTCCTAACAAGGAGAGCATCGATGCTGCTATCGCCAAGATTAAGGCTATCGTGGCTATTCCCGAGGTCGGCGAGGTTTACGAGGGTACCGTTCGCAGCATCATGCCTTACGGTTGCTTCGTAGAGTTCATGCCTGGCAAGGATGGTCTGCTGCACATCTCTGAGATTGACTGGAAGCGCCTCGAGACTGTTGAGGAGGCTGGCATCAAGGAGGGTGACAAGATTCAAGTGAAGCTCCTGGAGATTGATCCTAAGACCGGTAAGTTCAAACTCTCTCATCGTGTTCTGATTGAGAAGCCCGAGGGCTATCAGGAGCGTCCTGCACGTCCTGAGCGTGGTGAGCGCCGTGAGCGCCCCGAACGTGGTGAACGTCGTGACCGTGGTGAGCGCCGTGACCGTGGCGAGCGTCGTCCCCGTCCAGAGCGTGGCGAGCGTCGTGAGCGCAACGAGGAGTATCAGGCTCCCGCTGAAAACAACGAGCCCAAGGATTTCACTGACGAACTCGACAAGATGGACTTCTAATCTTTAGAAACAGATACTATTTTATAATAAGGATGTGCAATGGCACATCCTTATTATTTTATTCTACTTCGGCTGCAGATCCTGATATTCATGAGCTACATTCACGATGCACGGACACGCCTTGTGGGGCTTCAGAATGTCTTTCCCTGTTTTTTTGTTGACTAACTGAACGAGGTTCCCTCATCTTTCCCTCGCTTCACCCATACACCTGCCATACTCTAGCCATACTCGTGAGTAAGCTTAGGAGCAGGCTAGGAGCAGGCTAGGAGCAGGCTAGAGTATAGAAAATAGTGAATAATAATGGTTTCTCCAAATAAATACAAGAAATAATAGTCATTATTATATAAGATAAATAGACGGCATAGCTTATTTTGGAGGGTGGGAAGATATAAATGATTAAAGTGTCATATTGTTAGGTGTTGTAGTGTTTTTATGCCAAAACGAAAGGAAAGAGTGTGGTGGAGGGCTTGAAAACTTGACAAATTGTAAGTTAAGGGTAATTTTAACAATCAAAAATTATGGCAATGATTGGCTAAGAGCGGGATTCGTCGTAACTTTGCAGTCCATAAAATACATTGTTTTATGGATACGAAGTATATTTTTGTCACGGGCGGCGTCGTTTCCTCGTTGGGAAAGGGCATCATTTCCGCCTCGATTGGAAAACTGCTGCAGGCACGTGGCTACAAGGTAACCATCCAGAAATTCGACCCCTACATCAACATCGACCCAGGTACGCTGAATCCTTACGAGCACGGCGAGTGCTACGTGACGGAGGATGGTTTCGAGACCGACCTGGACTTGGGACACTACGAACGATTTACGGGCATACATACAACACGAAACAACTCTATAACGACAGGGCGCATTTACAAGACCGTCATCGACCGTGAGCGCCACGGCGACTACCTGGGTAAGACGATCCAGGTAGTGCCGCACATTACGGATGAGATTAAAAGACGAATGCTGCGTCAAAGTGAAGAGTTAAGAGTGAAGAGTGAAGAATTTGCTACCGCCGAAGAAGATCTGGACTTCGTCATTACTGAAGTGGGAGGAACCATTGGTGACATTGAGAGTGCACCGTTCATGGAGGCTATCCGACAACTGCGGTGGCAACTGGGGCGCGACGCCGTATGTGTGCATCTGACGTACGTACCTTATCTGAAAGCGGCAGAAGAGCTGAAGACGAAACCGACGCAGCACAGCGTGAAGGAACTGCAAGGCATGGGTATTCAGCCCGACATTCTCGTCCTCAGAACCGAACGCCACCTCAGCGACGCTATACGCCTGAAGGTGGCATCTTTCTGTAATGTCGACTTGGAATGCGTAGTGCAGAGCGAGGATATGCCCAGCATCTACGAGGTACCTGTCAGCATGCAGAAACAGGGACTCGACGCTGCCATCATGCGCAAGATAGGAATCCCAGTGGGTGAGACGCCAGCCATGAAACCATGGCACGACTTCCTCGAGAAGCAGCGCAACGCCAAGCGCGAGGTACATATCGGTCTGGTGGGTAAGTACGACCTGCAGGATGCCTACAAGAGCATCCGCGAGAGTTTGAATCTGGCAGGCATCTACAACGATGTGAAGACGAAGATTCATTTCGTGAACAGCGAGGGGTTGACGACGGAAAACGTTGCTGAGAAATTGGATGGTATGGCAGGTATCGTTATCTGTCCAGGCTTCGGACAGCGCGGCATCGAGGGAAAGATTATCGCAGCTGAATACACCCGTACGCACGACATTCCCACCTTCGGCATCTGTCTGGGTATGCAGATGATGGTGATTGAGTTTGCAAGGAACGTGTTGGGCTATAAGGATGCCATAAGTGCTGAAAGCCTCACCCCCAGCCCCTCTCCAAAGGGCGAGGGGAGTGATTACCATTGCGTGATTGACCTTATGGAAGAACAAAAGAACATCACAGAGATGGGCGGCACCATGCGACTGGGCGCATACGATTGTGAGCTGCGAGAAGGCAGTCGTGCTGCGGAGGCCTACGGAAAAGCTACGACCATTCGTGAGAGACATCGCCATCGTTATGAGTTCAACAATAAATACAGGGACGAGTACGAAGCAGCTGGCATGAAGTGCGTAGGTATCAACCCTGCTGCCGACCTCGTCGAGATTGTCGAGATACCTGAGAAGAAATGGTATATCGGTTCGCAGTTCCACCCAGAATACTCTTCGACGGTGCTGCATCCACATCCGTTGTTTATGGACTTTGTTAAGGCTTGCGTTAAATGCTAAAATCGTAAATGGTCAAATTGTAAAATAGCATGGTGGAGCAATTAAAACATGAGTGTGGTGTGGCGATGATTCGTCTGTTGAAGCCGCTGGACTACTACGAGAAGAAATACGGTACGTGGGCCTACGGTTTCAACAAGCTGTACCTGATGATGGAGAAGCAGCACAACCGCGGACAAGAAGGTGCGGGTATTGCCTCCGTCAGTCTCAATACAGAACCTGGTCGTGAATACATGTTCCGTGAGAAGGCTGAGGGTAAGGATGCCATTACCGAGATATTCAGTCGTGTGACGGAGGAAATGAAGGGCGAGCTGCTGATGGGTCACCTGCGCTACTCGACCACGGGCAAGAGCGGACTGACATTTGTGCATCCATTCCTGCGCCGTAACAACTGGCGCGCCAAGAACCTCTGTCTGTGCGGCAACTTCAATATGACCAACATCGACGAGGTCTTCCAGTTTCTGACGGCCCAAGGGCAGTCGCCGCGTATCTTTGGCGACTCGTACATCACGCTGGAACTAATGGGACACCGATTGGACCGTGAGGTGGAGCGCCTGTTCGTCGAGGCAAAGGAACAAGGATTAGAGGGTACCGACATTACCGACTATATAGACAACCATGTGGAGATGGCCAACGTGCTGCGTACCACGATGGAGCACTATGACGGCGGCTACGTGATGTGCGGACTGACGGGAAGCGGCGAGATGTTCTCCGTACGTGACCCGTGGGGCATCCGTCCTGCATTCTACTATTGCGACGACGAGATAGTGGCTTTGGCCAGCGAGCGCCCCGTGTTGCAGACCACCTTCGACTTAGACAGCAAGGATATTCAGGAGTTGCAGCCAGGACAGGCACTCATCGTCCGCAAGAACGGCGAGAGTCGATTGGAGCAGATTATGCCAGCTCAGAAACTGGCAGCTTGTTCGTTCGAGCGCATCTATTTCAGTCGTGGCTCCGATTGCGACATCTATCAGGAACGCAAACGTCTGGGCGAACAGCTGACGCAACCCATTCTGAAAGCTATTGACAATGATGTAACCAACACAGTATTCTCATATATTCCCAACACCGCTGAGGTAGCCTATTACGGCATGACGGACGGTTTCCGTAAGCTGCATGGCGAGGTACGTACGGAAAAGGTTGTCTGGAAGGATATCAAGATGCGTACCTTCATTGCAGACAACAGTGAGCGCAACGATTTGGCTGCCCACGTCTATGACATCAGCTACGGCTCGTTGCGACCCTACGAGGACAACCTCGTGATAATTGACGACTCGATTGTTCGTGGCACGACACTGCGTGAGAGCATCTTTAAGATTCTGGACCGCCTGCACCCCAAGAAGATTGTGATGGTGTCGAGTTCGCCCCAGATTCGCTATCCTGACTACTATGGTATCGACATGGCCCGTCTGGAGGAGTTTTGCGCCTTCCGTGCCACGATGGCATTAATAGAAGAGCGAGGCATGTGGCAGTTGGTGAATGATGTGTACCTGGCATGCAAGAGAAGCCTCACCTCAAATCACGTTCGTGCGCTGTACGAGCCGTTCACTGTAGAGGAAATCAACCAAAAGATAGTTGAGATGCTACGTCCGAAGGGTATGCAGGCACCTATAGAACTGGTGTTCCAAAGCATCGAGGGACTGCACGAGGCTTGTCCCAACCATCCTGGCGACTGGTATTTTACAGGTCACTATCCCACGCCGGGCGGTACGCGCCTATGTAACCAGGCATTCGTCAACTACGTGGATAAGGTAAAAAATAAAGAGTAAAGAGATTAAATAGATGATGAAGAGAGAAGCAAGACTGATACTCAGCGATGGCACGGTGTTCCACGGCTACTCGTTCGGCTATGAGGCTGAGACGGTAGGTGAGGTGGTATTCAACACCGCTATGATGGGCTATCCTGAGAGTTTGACAGACCCCAGTTATGCTGGACAGATATTGGTAACGACATTCCCACTGATAGGCAACTATGGTGTACCTGATACGGGCATGGGCAGCGATGGTCTGCCCCTGTTTATGGAGAGTGACCGCATCCACCCCAAGGCGCTCGTCGTAGCCGACTATAGCGAGACCTATTCACACTGGAATGCCAAAGAGTCGTTGGCTACTTGGCTGAAACGTGAAAAAATTCCTGCCATCACGGGTGTCGATACCCGTCGTTTGACCAAGGTGCTGAGAGAGCATGGTGTGATGATGGGAAGGATAAGCCTCACCCCCGACCCCTCTCCGAAGGGCGAGGGGAGTGAATACCAAGAAGACTACGGAAGCGTGAACTGGGTGGAGCAGGTGAGCTGCAAGGAGGTTATTACCTATCGGCCTGATACAACGGCGGTAGCAAATTCTTCACTCTTCACTCTTCACTCTTCACTAAAAAAAGTGGTGCTCGTGGACTGTGGCGTGAAGGCCAACATCATCCGTTGCCTGATACGTCGTGGCATCGAGGTGATTCGTGTGCCTTGGGACTACGACTTCAACGAGTTGGAGTTCGATGGATTGTTCCTGGCTAATGGTCCTGGCGACCCAGAGCAGTGCGACAAGACGGTGGCACATATCCGTACATTTCTTAATAATAAGACGGTGCGCCCGCTGATGGGTATCTGCTTGGGTAACCAGCTGTTGGCACGTGCCGCTGGTGCCAAGACCTATAAGCTGAAATATGGTCACCGCTCGCATAACCAACCTGTGCAGCGCGTGGGTAGCACGCAATGTTTCATCACTTCGCAGAATCACGGCTATGCCGTTGACGACAAGACGCTGCCTGAAGATTGGGAACCGCTGTTCGTGAATATGAACGACGGTTCGAACGAGGGTATTTGCCACAAGACGAATCCTTGGATGTCGGCACAGTTCCACCCGGAGGCTTGCTCTGGTCCTACGGATACGGAGTGGATGTTTGATGAGTTTGTAAGAAGCCTCACCCCCGACCCCTCTCCGAAGGGCGAGGGGAGTGAATACACCCGATTAGGAAAACAAACGGAAGAGGTTACTACTCCCCTCTCCAAGGAGAGAGGGACTGGAGGTGTGTCTAAGGTCCTCCTTCTGGGTTCTGGTGCCTTGAAGATTGGTCAGGCTGGTGAGTTCGACTATAGCGGTGCCCAGGCGTTGAAGGCGCTGAAAGAGGAGGGTATTCACTCGATACTGATTAACCCCAATATCGCTACCGTACAGACCTCGAAGGATGTAGCCGACACGGTGTATTTCCAACCGGTAACACCAGAGTTCGTGGAACGTGTCATCGAAAAGGAGCGTCCTGATGGTATCCTGCTGTCGTTTGGTGGACAGACGGCTCTGAACTGTGGCGTGGAACTATATGAGAAGGGTGTCTTAGAGAAATATGGTGTCAAGGTGTTGGGGACGCCCGTACAAGCCATCATCGATACGGAGGACCGTGACCTGTTTGTGAAGCGACTGGACGAAATTGGCGTGAAAACCATCAAGAGCGAAGCTTGTAATACCGTTGAAGAGGTTCAGAAGGCCGCCCACGCGTTGGGATTCCCCGTCATTCTGCGTGCTGCCTACGCCCTTGGTGGACTTGGATCCGGCTTCTGCGACAACGAAGCGGAACTGCTGTCACAAGCTGAGGAAGCCTTCTCGTTCTCGCCACAGGTGTTGGTCGAGAAGAGCCTTAAAGGTTGGAAGGAAATCGAGTACGAGGTGGTGCGTGATCGTTACGACAACTGTATCACTGTGTGTAACATGGAGAACTTTGACCCGTTGGGCATCCATACTGGTGAGTCGATAGTGGTGGCACCCAGTCAGACGCTGACCAATAGCGAGTACCACATGTTGCGTGCCCTGGCCATCAAGATTATCCGCCACATCGGTATTGTGGGCGAGTGTAACGTACAATATGCCTTCGATCCACAATCTGAGGACTATCGTGTCATCGAGGTGAACGCCCGTCTGAGTCGTTCGTCGGCATTGGCATCGAAAGCCACAGGCTATCCCTTGGCCTTTGTCGCTGCCAAACTGGGTCTCGGTTACGGCCTCTTCGACTTGAAGAACTCTGTTACCAAGACCACGAGTGCTTTCTTTGAGCCTGCCCTCGACTATGCCGTTGTAAAAATACCGCGTTGGGACCTGACCAAGTTCCATGGCGTAAAGCGCCAGCTGGGCTCGTCGATGAAGAGTGTAGGCGAGGTAATGGCTATTGGACGTACCTTCGAGGAAGCACTGCAAAAGGGTCTCCGCATGATTGGTCAGGGCATGCACGGTTTTGTAGAGAATCACGAAATCAAGATTGCAGACATTGCGACAGCCCTCCGCGAACCAACGGATATGCGTATCTTCGTGGTATCGAAGGCCATGAAGATTGGCTATACCATTGAGCAGATTCACCAGCTGACAAAGATTGACCGCTGGTTCCTGCAAAAACTGAAACATATCGTAGATATCGACCAGCAACTAAAGGATAACGCCCTGCTTTCCGAGGTGTCAGAGTTTATGGAACCCAGTGAGTTCATGGAATACCTGCGCTCACCGGAAATATACCAGCTATTGTGTGCTGCCAAAATCTATGGCTTCTCTGATTTCCAGGTAGGCCGTGCCATAGGTTTGGAGAATCGCATGAAGATGGAACAGGCCGGTCTTACTATCCGCAAATGGCGTAAGGAACTCGGCATCGTACCTACTGTCAACCAGATTGACACCCTTGCAGCGGAATATCCCGCCCAGACCAATTACCTATATTTGTCGTACCTTTAAAATAGAAATATTATGTGTGGAATCGTAGCAATATTGAATGTCAAGGAGCAGACGCATGTTCTGCGTGATAAGGCATTGAAGATGAGTCAGAAAATCCGTCATCGCGGTCCTGACTGGAGTGGCATATACTGTGGTGGTTCAGCCATCCTCGCCCACGAGCGACTGAGCATCGTAGATCCGGAGAGTGGCGGACAGCCCCTGTTCTCACCAGACAAAAAGCACGTGCTTGCTGTCAATGGCGAAATCTATAACCATCAGGAAATCCGTCGCCGCTATGCCGGACAATATGAGTTCCAAACGGGTTCGGACTGTGAAGTGATCCTGGCTCTGTATCGTGAAAAGGGCATCAACTTCCTTGAAGACCTCAGCGGTATCTTTGCCTTCGTGCTTTACGACGAGGAACGTAACGAGTTCTTGATAGCTCGTGACCCCATTGGCGTGATACCTCTTTATATTGGCTACGACAGCGACGGCACCGTCTATGTGGCCTCAGAGCTGAAAGCCCTTGAAGGACAGTGTGAACGCTACGAGCCATTCCTGCCAGGACACTATTATTGGAGTGTGGACCCAGGGCAGAAGTGGTACTACCGTCGTGACTGGATGCACTATGATGCCGTGAAGGATAACCCTGCCAGTGTTGAAGCTATCCGTGACGGTTTGACTGCTGCTGTGAAGCGTCAGCTGATGAGTGATGTGCCCTATGGCGTGCTGCTCAGCGGTGGTCTCGACTCCAGCGTCATCTCTGCACTTGCCGAGAAGTTCAGTGAACACCGTATTGAGGATGATTCGAAGACACGCGCCTACTGGCCCCGCCTGCACTCGTTTGCCGTGGGTCTGAAGGGAGCACCAGACCTTGCCAAGGCCAAGCTCGTAGCCGACCATATTGGTACGGTACACCACGAAATCAACTATACCATCCAGGAGGGTCTTGATGCCATCCGCGATGTCATTTACTTCATTGAGACCTACGACGTCACGACCGTCCGTGCCTCTACTCCTATGTACCTCTTGGCCCGTGTCATCAAGTCGATGGGTATTAAGATGGTGCTTTCAGGCGAGGGTGCTGACGAGATATTCGGTGGCTACCTCTACTTCCACAAGGCGCCTACGGCCAAGGATTTCCACGAGGAGACCGTGCGCAAACTCGGCAAGCTGTATCTGTACGACTGTCTGCGTGCCAACAAGAGCCTTTCGGCTTGGGGCGTCGAGGGTCGTGTGCCGTTCCTGGACAAGGAGTTCTTGGATGTGGCCATGCGTACCAATCCTGAGGCTAAAATGTGCCCAGGTTCAATGATAGAGAAAAAGATTGTGCGTGAAGCCTTTGCCGACCTGCTGCCTGAAGAAGTGGCATGGCGCCAGAAGGAGCAGTTTAGCGATGGTGTGGGTTACTCATGGATTGACACCCTCAAACAGATTACTGCTGAGGCCGTCAGCGACGAGCAGATGGCGCATGCCGCTGAACGTTTCCCCATCAATCCACCGAAGAACAAGGAGGAGTACTACTACCGTTCCATCTTCGCCGAGCACTTCCCCAGCGACTCAGCTGCCAAGAGTGTGCCCAGTGAGGCCAGTGTGGCTTGTAGTACTGCTATCGCCCTTGAATGGGATGCTGCCTTTAAGAATATGAATGATCCCAGTGGTCGTGCTGTCAAAGGTGTCCACGAACAGGCCTATTGATAGCTATGTCAGCAGATGATAGGTGCCACCAGCCAAGGGTCTGATGATGCCTTTCATCTCAAGCGAGAAGAGAAGGGCTGTCAGTTGACCAATTGGGATATTGGTTTTGACACTGATGATATTGAGTTGCAAGTCGTTGGTTTGCTGGAGCAGGCTGACGACTTGTTGTTCTTGAGGCGTCAGGTCTGGAAACAGCTGTCGTTCAACAATTTCAGACTTCTTCTGAATGGTTTTCCACCTCATGCTTTCTATAAAGTCTGCTGCTGAGGTAATGAGTGCTGCCGTGTTGTTGCGAATCATCTTGTTGCAGCCCTCGCTAAAGGGCATGCCTACAGCGCCGGGGAAGGCGAATACGTCGCGTCCATACTCCTGGGCAATACGACAGGTGATGAGCCCTCCACCTTTAATGGCACTTTCGACAAGGATGGTTGCATCAGAAATACCTGCCACAATACGGTTACGCTGGCGGAAGTTGTTGGGTAACGCTTCCGTTTGACTCATATATTCTGTGAGCAGTCCGCCCTGCTTCAGCATCTGTGCGGCTATGTCGCGATGGGCATAGGGATAGATTTGATCCAGTCCGTGAGCCAGCACGCCAACAGTATCGAAACCTTGTTGTAGGGCGTTGCTATGCGCACAGACATCGATGCCGTAAGCCAGACCGCTGACTACCAGCACCTGCGGACACTGCGCGTGCAGGTCAGTGATGAAACGAAGGACGATATCTTGTCCGTAGGTTGTGCAATGACGTGTACCCACGATGTTGAGAACGTAACGCTGGTTGAGGTCAGCACTTCCTTTATAATAAAGAAGTAGGGGAGCATCAGGACATTCGCTGAGCCGTTGGGGATAGTCAGCATCGCCCAAGGTTAGCACACGGATGTTGTTTTTGGTAACGAATGCCATTTCGGCAGCAGCCCGTTTCAGCGCATCGTCCCAGTTCTTCATGGCGTCGCGTAGACGGGGTGTCGTATCAGGTATGACGTCGCCAATATCGTTGCGATGCTCATAAACAGCCATGGCGCTACCCAATGACTGATAGAGCTGCAAGGCCATCTGCTGGTTGAAGCCCGTCATGCGGGTTAGTGCTATTGAGTAGTATATTTCGTCGGAGTGGGTCATTTTTTCGACATTTCGACATTCAGGCATGTCGTTATTCCGATTGGATAAAATCTTTGAATGCTTGGTTATAGTCTTCGCTGTCGCTCAGTCGTCCATTGATGAGACATACCAGCGTGATGTCGCCACGGAAGCATAGCGCTTCGTCAGAGGCACGGAAAATGTCTTGGTGGAAAACATACTTGATGCCCTGCTTTTCGAGCCACAGACGCGAGATGAACTCGTCGTCGCAGCGCAAGGGTGTCTTAAACTGCAGATTCAT
>JAEEGG010027202.1_pt1 | contig 10861 bp, 8 predicted proteins | sample 9134161 | NCBI WGS metagenome assembly JAEEGG01 (sample SAMN16246543, study PRJNA631951) | gut metagenome | biome: gut microbiome; feature: rumen; material: CR-attached | host: Bos | place: Iran: Karaj | collected 2018-10
GGGTCACTTTCGTGAACCTTTCGGGAGGCATCGGCATACCCTACAAGCCGGAAGAAAAAGGGCCCGACCTGGAATACATCGGGGCAAAAGTGAAAGAGGCGTACGACAGGATAATCGTGCCTTCTCCCTTGAAGTCCCTGGCTATCAAGGCGGAACTGGGCAGATATATCACCGGTGCCCACGGCATACTGGTGACGAGGGCGATCCACCAGAAGCACATATACAAGGAGTACGTGGGAGTTGACGCCTGCGCCGCGAATCTGATGCGGCCGGCCATGTACGGAGCGTACCACCACATAACGGTGCTGGGAAAAGAAAATTGCCCATGCGATCATATATACGACGTCACGGGAGGATTGTGCGAGAACAACGACAAGTTCGCCATCGACCGCCGCCTTCCGAAGATCGACAACGGAGACCTGCTGGCGATCCACGACGCCGGGGCCCACGGGTACGCCATGGGGTACAACTACAACGGAAAACTTAAGTGCGCCGAACTGCTGCTGACGCCTTCTAAAAAGGCTGAGGACGCTGTCCTGATAAGGCGGGCGGAAACTCCGGCGGACTATTTTTCCACATTCGATTTCTGCGATATCATAAAATATCCGGAGGAGGGGACAACGTGACAGACAAGGCTTTTTCGGAAAACGCGGCCGGATCCGGCGTCGCGTCTGAAGGCGCTAACGGCGGCGTCAACAAAGACATTGCTTCCCGCATCAGGGAACTTCGCGAGATAAGCGATATGGAACGCTCCGAACTTGCCGGAGCTCTGGGCCTCAGCGAAGAGGATTACGCCAGATATGAGGACGGGGAAAAGGATTTCCCCGTAAGCTTCCTGTACGAGATCGCCGCCATATTCAAGGTGGACCTGACGGAACTGCTCACGGGCACCGCGCCCAGGCTGGCCAACTGCTCCATCGTGCGAAAAGGCGAGGGGATAGCCGTCGACAGGTACGAAGGGTACGATTTCGAGAGCATCGCATATAAATTCATCGGCCGCAGGATCGAGCCCATGATAGTTACGGTAGGCCCCGAGACCGAGACAGCGCCGCCCGAAATGGTGTCCCACTCCGGCCAGGAGTTCAACTTCGTGCTGGAAGGGCAGATAACGGTGCTGTTCGGTAACAGGAAATTCCTGCTGAACGAGGGTGACTGCTTCTATTTCGACCCCACGGTGCCTCACGCCCAGTGCGCGGCCGGAGGCAAGGCAGCCAGATTTTTAACGGTCATAATGCCCTGACAGATTTTGAGTCGGGCCATCGGTTGGAGATGTTCAGATGAAAGACGCTTTACTGAAGCGGTTTTGTCCGCGGCTTGAATTCGATTCTTACGAGGACTTCAAGCAGAATTTTACGATAAACGTTCCTGAGGATTTCAATTTCGGGTACGACGTGGTGGACGCCTGGGCCGAACTGGAGCCGGGTAAAAAGGCGCTGGTATGGTGCAACGATCACGGCGAGGAGAGGCTGTTCACTTTCGACGACGTTAAGGCGTATTCCAACAGGATATGCAATTATCTCGTTTCCCTGGGCATCCGCAAGGGCGACAGGGTGATGCTCATAATGAAGCGCCGCTGGGAGTACTGGATGACCGCCACCGCGCTACACAAGCTGGGGGCCGTCATGATACCCGCGTCTTTCCAGTTGACGGAGAAGGACCTGATCTACCGCATCAATTCCGCCGGGGTGAAGATGATCGTCATAGCGGAGGACGAGAATATAATCGCCCATGTGGAAAATTCACTTGACCGCTGTCCCACCCTGAAATACAGGGCAATGGCCGCTTCCGACCCGCTGAGGATCCGCGACGGCTGGCTGGACTACGACAAGGGCTTTATGGGCTGCTCCAGCGTTTTCGACCGCCCATCCGGCGACAACGCCGTCTCCGCCGGCGACGAGATGATAATATATTTCACCTCCGGCACCACCGGCATGCCTAAAATGGTGCTCCACAAGCAGTCCTACCCCCTGGGCCACATACTGACTTCACGCTACTGGCAGCAGGTAGAGGACAACGGCCTTCATCTTACCGTTTCCGATTCCGGCTGGGCCAAATTCTCCTGGGGCAAGATATACGGCGGCTGGCTTTCCGGCACCGCCCAGCTGGGCTACGACATGGACAAGTTCGTGCCCGAAAAGCTCCTGGGCGTCATCGAAAAATATCGCATAACCACCTTCTGCGCTCCCGCCACCATGTACCGCTTCATGATAAAAGAAGACGTGTCCAGGTTCGACCTTTCCTCCATCCATCACTGCTGCATGGCAGGAGAGCCGCTCAATCCCGCGGTGTTCGACCAGTGGGAGGCGCTCACGGGCCACAAGCTGTACGAGGGCTTCGGACAGACCGAGACGCCGGTGCTGATGGCCAATTTCGAATGGATCACTCCAAAGCCCGGCTCTACCGGTAAACCCTCGGCGATCTATAACATCGCGCTGGTCAGGGAAGACGGAAAAGAGTGCGAGATAGGCGAAGAAGGGGAGATAGTCATCAGAGGCGCCAAAGAGCATCCTCCGGTGGGGCTTACCGCCGGATATCTGGGCGACGAAGCGGCCAACGAAAATCTGTGGCGCAACGGAGATTTCCACACCGGCGACAACGCCTGGATGGACGAGGACGGATATATCTGGTTCATCGGAAGAGTTGACGACGTTATAAAATGCTCCGGCTACAGGATCGGACCCTTCGAAGTGGAATCCGCCCTTATGACCCATCCCGCGGTGCTGGAATGCGCCATCACGGCGGCTCCCGATCCGGTGCGCGGCCAGGTGGTAAAGGCCACCGTTGTGCTGGTCAAGAACCGGGGCTACGAACCTACGGACGAGCTGCGCAAGGAGCTTCAAAACCACGTTAAAAAAGTGACTGCGCCGTATAAATATCCCAGGATACTGGAATTCGTTGACGAGCTGCCCAAGACCATCAGCGGCAAGATCCGCCGGGCGGAGATCAGGCATCACGACAACGAAAACGGCTGAACCGGCATTGACGGCGGCGCATGCCGGTGCGCCTAAGACCATAAACTGAAACTGAAGGCAACTGTATGGACCCCCTGACTCTGACCGGACAAATACTGGGCTTCGTGGCGATGGCGCTGATCGTGCTGTCGTTCCAGTTCAAGGACAACAAAAAGCTGTTCATAATACAGGTGGGTTCCTGCGTCTTCTTCGTGCTCCACTTCCTGTTCCTGGGGCTGGGCGGAGACGCTTCGGCCTATTCCGGAATGGCCCAGAACGTGCTGGGGCTTATTTTCCGCGTCATCGTTCTGGCAAGTTCCAGATATCCTAAATTGAAAAATCCCGTGACTATGTCGCTGATCGCCGCGGCAATGGCCATAGTGGCCGCCGTCACCTACACGGGCAACATCGCCGAACTGCTTCCGGTGGTGGGCAATTTCGTCTGCCTGGGCGGCATCTGGACCGGCAACGCCAATATCATCCGCATAACCCAGCTGGCGGGAGTTTCTCCCTGCTGGCTGACCTACGACATAATACTTTTCTCCATTTCCGGCATACTGGTTGAGACGTTCAACATCGCGTCCATCGTGATCTATTATATCCGCAGAGCCGTGAGTAAACGCCGCGCCCGGTCCGAGGCTGAGGCAGCTAACGAACAGCCTTTGGCGGAAACGGAGGCCGGTCAGTCCGAAACGGCTTAAAAGCTCCCGGATACGTAAAAAAGCAAAAAGCCGGGATCCGTAAAAGAGTCTGTAAAAAAGTCCGTAAAAAAGTGCTTTACAAACCGGACCCGACAGTATATAATACGCCTTGCGCTTCGGGGTGTAGCTCAGTTTGGCTTAGAGTGCTTGCTTGGGGTGCAAGAGGTCGCCTGTTCAAGTCAGGTCACTCCGACTCGAAAAAAAGATCGCCGGTCATTCGGTCTTCCGGATGGCCGGCGATCTTTATGCAAAAACGTTTTTGCTGCTTTTTTCTATATTTCGAAAGGGATCCCTTCCCGCATCACGATCCGGACGTTGACCGCGTCACGCACCGCGCGCATTTCGTGGTCGGAGGCTTCGGTGGGAGAGAAAGAATATGATTCGTTGTCCGGGTCCGGGAGACGGTCTATCGACAGGCAGTATGGCGCGGCGGAGAGGCGCTCCCGCCAGTCGTCGAAAGCCATGATCAGCTGGCGAAGCGTTGCCGTTCCGAGCTCGGCGGGGATGATGGCTCCGTACATATCGCATTCGTGGAACAGTTCCAGTTCGTGCCTGAGTTCCGGGGGAAGAGATGCGAACCGGGCGGGATCTTTATAGATCACGTCGTGGAACTGTATGAGGCGCAGCACGTGGAGCTCTTCTTCCGTATAGTCCCCGGAGTCCAGCGTCAGGGCGTAGATATATGCGCTGACGTTCTCGTGGCCGGGAAAGTGCATGGCGCCGTTGCTGCCTTCGGTCTTTGCGTAGACCTTGCCCACGTCGTGATACCTGGCGGCTCTCACGAAATCTTCCGAGATGTTAAGCTCCCGGGCGGCTTCCTCCACCATGCGGGAGTGGTTGTCCGCGTTTTCCAGATGGTATTTTCCGGTCTGAGGCACGCCTTTCAGCCTGGCGTATTCTTCCTCGAGATCCGTCGTGCCGGGGGAGTAGTTGACGAAATGGACTCCCAGGCCGAAGCCTTCGTCGGGAACGGGGCACTCGAAGCAGCGCAACTGGTTTATTATCACTTCTTCCGGCGTGAGCGAGGAACCCGGCTTGGGCTTCAGCCTTGCGGCGCACTCGTCGGGGCGGCGCAAAATAACGTACGACTCCGCTTCGAAACCCTCTATGTTTTTAACCATATTGATAAAGTTCCGGCGCCTCCTGGAAGAGAGGTTGCGGGAATTGAATATCACGTTCCTGCCGCTTTTAAGGAGCCGCCTGGCCCGTTCGTGGGCAACGCCGTACAGCGCCGTCTTGTCCTTGGCCGGTATGCCGGACGCGGCAAGCTCTTCGCGGATCCTGTCCACCGACAATACCTCCGCGTTCCTTTCCGTTGCCAGTTCTTCTGCGAATTCGGTCCTTCCGCTGCCGGAGAGGCCGGTTAAAATGATAAGTTCAGGCATATTGACCCCGCTTGCTCGGGCCGCTTTGGCGAAACGGTCCATCCGGTGTGATTGTATAATATTTTCCGCTCCGGGGCAAGAGGCGGACCGTCGCGCGAAAAGCAGCGCGGACAGGCGGGAAAAGGCGCAATGGCCGGCGGGAAAAGGGCGGTATTATTGACATATAACGGTCCCTCGTTTATAATTCCTTAACAGAAAGTTCCACAAAAAAACGGCTTCATCTATAAAACCGGAGGAATATTTTATGAGAGAATTTTTTGGCATAGGCGGATACCAGCGGCCCGCGGACGGATTCATGTCCTGGCAGCATATCCTGTTCGTGTCCTGCTTTATGGCTGTGATGATCTTCCTGGGCATATTCCTGGGCCTCAGATACAAGCACAGGAGCGAAAAAGAAAAGAACAAGGTCCTTATAATAACAGCCATCCTGATGGATTCCATCGAACTGTTCAAGATCATATTCATCTGCTTCCGCAATCACGACCCCATGGCCTGGAAGCTGATGCTGCCGCTGTTCTTCTGCAGCATCCCGCTGATAGCGCTGCCTCTGGGAGCGTTTTCCAAGGGACGGGTCAAGGAAGCCGCCATCGACTTCGTGTTCATATTCGGCCTGCTGATCGCCTTTATGGGCACCTACGGAGCGGGCAACAACTTCGGCACCTACCCCGTGCTGTGCTTCGACAATTTCGTCTCCTGCCTGACCCATTCCATCTCCGGCTTCGCGGCGCTGTACCTGATCATCTCCGGCATGGTGACGATGAAGAAACAGAACATCGGCATCTCATTCGCCATCCTGGGCGTATACTGCGTGGCTGCATATATCGCGGATATAATCATCCCGTACAACTACATGTTCCTGATGCGGGGCGACGGCACTCCCTACGACATATTCTACAACCTGGTCAACGGTAATAAAGTGCTTTATCCGCTGATCGTGGTGGCGCTGTTCATGCTGTACATAGTGATCTTCTACGCGGTCTTCTACCTGATCAAGAAAGCGAGAGCGAAAAAATGAAAGCAAAAAGGCTCCTTTCGATGCTGATACTGGCGGCGATGCTGTTGTCGCTGCCTGCCGCTTCTTCCGCCGGCGCCGCCGACGGAGGGATATCTTCCAAACTTACGGGCTCTGTGCCTGCCTGGGCAGTCAGCTCCTCGAACCGTTTCACCTTCGATTTCTCCGAGGAAGATATCACTTATTATTCTCAGCACGAGGCGCTGCAGCTCACCGCCAGGGCGGGCATAGAGATAAGTGGAGGAAGGCTTACGTGCCAGTCCGGAAGAGCCATGGTCTTCGCCACCAGGGGCGCCCTGGGAGACGATTACGGCATTGCGGGCGGCTCCACGGGATTCAAGCTCAGCATCACCGGAGGCACCGTTATCGTGCTGCTTCGGGATCAGGACACGGAACTTAAAAAGACCGACTCGGGCATGCGATTCTCGTTCACGGACACCGCACTCTCCGTAAAGGACGATTTCACCAAGGTGCACGCCTCGGTCGACGTGTCACGGTTCTTCGCAGGGGGCAGGGAAGCCTCTGTGGAGATCACCGACAAGCCCTACGGGTTTACGGCTGCGATCGACGGAGAAACGGTGGTCACGGTCTCCTATACGGAAAGAGCCGCGGCGGAGAGCGGATACAGCGTCAGCAACTATGCCTCAGACCTCGTGATATACGACGGATCCGGCAATGAACTTGCCCGTTCGGAAGGCAGCACCATGCAGCGGGCAGGGCATATGCTGTTGTGCGTGGACAAACTGGAAGGATATATCGACGACTTCTGGTTCGACCGCACGGAGATCGACCAGAGTTTGCCCGAGACCGATACCGCCCGCAGCATAGATTATGGCAACTGGGTGGCAACGGACGATCTGGGCAGGACCACGGCGTTGTCCGACTCGGTCGGGGAGACGAAGCAGGACAAGGTAGTGGGAGTGTTCTATTTCCTTTGCTGGGTAGGCGCAGGCATACACGTTCAGGACAACACCAAGATATATCTGGAGCAGGGCGTCGACGGCCTGAAGTCGTATCTGGAACAGCGGGGCGGGGAAGCCTACTGGGCGGAGCCCTACTTCGGCTACTACAGGAACACGGACGCCTGGATCTACAGGAAGCATGCGTATATGCTGGAAGCTGCGGGAGTGGATTTCATATTCCTCGACGTTTCCAATAAAGAAGTGTTTACCGCGGGCCACACGCTGCTCTTCGACACATGGCTGCAGATCAGGAAAGAAGGAGGCCATACGCCTCAGATCTGCTTCCTCACCGGCGACACCCCGTCCACTTTACAGGCGGACGTGAAGAACCTGCGCAAGTCGGTATATTCCGAAAAGAACTGGGAAAAATATGAGGAGCTGTTCTTCAAATGGGAAGGCAAGCCCCTGATCTTCGGCAACATTTCCGGAGTCAACGAAAGCACCCGCCAGTACCTGGAAGAGAACTTCACCGTCCGGGGCTGCTGGGCCTGGTGCGACCAGGACGGCTACTGGACCTGGATGGATGAGACCTGGAAAGACGGCAGCGGCAATTACGTCCAGCACAAGGGCAGGGACCTGAACGGCAATTTCGAGCAGATGTCCGTAACGGCAGGCCACCACGCTTCTTCCAGCAAGGGCAGGAGCTACGTCAACGGCGTCCAGCCAAACAACGGCAAAAACGACTTTATGTTCACCTACGACGAGAGCCGCAAGGGGCTGGGCTTCGCCTCTCAGTGGGAAGCCGCCATCAAGGCAGACCCTTCCGTGATAATGATCACCGGCTGGAACGAGTGGATCGCCGGCAACGGCAGAGGCTCCGACTATATGGCGCTCACGCACATAAACAACGTGTGCTACGTCGACGAATTCAACCCCGAATTCTCCCGCGACGTGGAGCCTATGAAGATCCGGGACGGCGTGGGATTCGGCGACAACTTCTATTACCAGATGGTGGATTATATCCGGAAATACAAGGGCACCGACGTGCTGCAGCCGGCAGAGGGACAGACCTCCGTCGAGCTCGGCGACGTGGACGCCTGGGCCTCCGTTGGCCCCGGATTCAGGGACACCGTGGGCGACGTGGAATTTCGCGACACATATTCCTACGATAAGGCTTTCAAGTACATAAACGGAACGGGCCGCAACGACTTCGACGAAGCCAAGGTCTCCCAGGACGCGGATAATCTGTTCTTTATGGTGAGCACCGTGAACGATATCGTGGCCGGCGACGACTCCACCTGGATGAACCTGCTGATCGATATCGATATGGACCATTCCACCGGCTGGGAAGGCTACGACTACGTGCTGAACCGCTCCCGCACCGGCGATAAGCTGAGCGTGGAAAGGTTCAGCGGCAATTCCTGGACTTCCGAGAAGATCGGAGAAGCGGAATACTCCGTCAGCGGCAGGTATCTCACGCTGAAGCTTGACAAGACGCTCCTGGGCGGCAAGTCCGGCGAAGCCGTCAATTTCGATTTCAAATGGTCTGACAATTCCACCGAGACCGGTAATATAATGGAATTCATGGACCTGGGGGACACGGCGCCCAACGACAGGTTCAATTTCAGGTACGTTTCCGACGCTGAAAGCTACGAAAAGGCAGTCAGCGAGCAGAAGAACGGCAAGTCCGGAAAGGGCAGGCTGAACGTCGTTCCCGTCGTCGTGATCCTTACGGCGGTGCTCGTGGTTGCCGCTGCCGTGGTGGCTGTCCTGATGAATAAGAAGAAGGCAGGCACGGAAGAAACGGCGCCGGAAAGAAAAGATGTAAAAAAGGATTGACCGGGAAGGGATAATCGAGTAGAATTATCCCCGATGTCCCAGTACCTCAGGGGATAGAGGGTCCGCCTCCTAAGCGGAACGCCGTAGGTTCGATTCCTATCTGGGACGTTTGACGCCGGGAGTCCAGAATAAAGACTCCCGGCTTTTTTAAAGGAGAAAAGTATGATCCACAAGAAACTCTCCGAACTCGGGCTGAACGATGAAGTCGAAGGATATTATATCATCAGGAACTGCGGGATAAAGACTTCCGCCAACGGCTCCGCGTTCCTTGCCTGTTCGCTTTCCGATAATTCGGGCAGCATGGAGGCCAAGTGCTGGAGCTATTCCGGCCCCGTGGGAGCCACTTCCAAAGACGAAGGGAAGCCCGTGTTCGTGCGCGGAAAAGTGGGAGAATTCAAGGGCACGCTCCAGCTTACGCTCACTGCGGTGAGATACGCCGAAGACGGGGAACGTTACGACAAGGCGGATCTGGTGCCCGTGGCGCCCATAGATATTCAGGCTGCCGGAAGAGATATCCGGACGATGGTCAATTCCATCGAAGACTCTGATTACAGGCGCATATGCGAGGCGATGCTTGAAAAGTACGGCAGAGCTTTCTCCGTGTGGCCCGCGGCCAAGTCGGTGCACCACGGCTTCGTTTCCGGATTGCTGATGCACACGTACAATATGATGAAGCTCTCCGATTTCCTTGCCGCCCGTTATCCGGAAGTGATCGACAGAGACCTGCTCGTTGCCGGAACGCTGCTCCACGATTTCGCGAAGACCCAGGAGTACGCATGCTCGCAGCTGGGGCTCATATCCGACTTTACCGTAAAAGGGCAGCTGCTGGGACATCCCGTGATGGGCGCCCAGAACGTGGCTGAGACCGCGAAAGAACTGGGAGTGCCCGAAGAAAAATCCCTGCTGCTCCAGCACCTGATACTGTCTCATCACGGAGAGCCCGAATTCGGCGCCGCGGTGCTGCCTCTCACAGCCGAGGCGGAACTGCTCCACCTGGTGGACCTCATCGACAGCCGCATGGAGATATACGCCGAAACGTTCAAGAATATGGAAGAAGGCACTTTCAGCGACAGGATATTCGCCCTGGAAAAGAAGATATACAAACACAAAGAATAAAATACAACGGAGGTTAGGACAATGGCAAACAAGTATGAAGGAACGAAGACCGAACAAAATCTCCTGGCTGCGTTCGCGGGAGAATCTCAGGCGAGAAATAAATACACGTATTTCGCGTCAACAGCTAAAAAAGAGGGTTACGAGCAGATCTCCGCGATCTTCCTGAAGACTGCAGAGAACGAGAAGGAACACGCCAAGATGTGGTTCAAGGAACTCGCCGGAATAGGCAGCACCGCCGACAACCTCAAGGCCGCCGCCGACGGAGAGAATTACGAATGGACCGATATGTACGAAGGATTTGCCAGGACAGCCGAGGAAGAAGGTTTCCCCGAGCTTGCCGAAAAGTTCAGGGCAGTAGGTGCGATCGAGAAGAACCATGAGGAAAGATACCGCGCACTTCTTCATAATGTGGAGGCGCAGGAAGTATTCAAAAAGAGTGAAGTGAAAGTCTGGGAATGCAGGAACTGCGGTCATATCGTTGTAGGTACACAGGCTCCCGATGTATGTCCCGTATGTGCTCATCCGCAGAGCTATTTTGAGGTAGAGGCCAAGAATTACTGATGAAAAAACTTGAAGAATATGTATTAACCATTCCCGATTTTCCCGAAAAGGGTATCATGTTCCGGGATGTCACAAGCGTATTGCAGGATGCCGACGGGCTCAGACTTGCGATCGATGCATATAAGGATATGCTTGAAGGTGTCGACTTTGACCTGATAGTAGGTGCGGAGTCAAGAGGGTTTATATTCGGAGCACCGCTTGCGTATCTGTTCGGTAAGCCGTTCATCCCCGCGAGAAAACCGGGTAAGCTTCCGAGAGAGACCGTGTCGAGGGAGTTTGAACTCGAATACGGTACGGCTTCGATCGAACTGCACAAGGACTCTATAAAGCCCGGACAGAAGGTCGTGGTCATTGACGATCTGATCGCAACCGGAGGAACCGTTGAGGCAATAGT
>JAEEGG010027206.1_pt1 | contig 10860 bp, 6 predicted proteins | sample 9134161 | NCBI WGS metagenome assembly JAEEGG01 (sample SAMN16246543, study PRJNA631951) | gut metagenome | biome: gut microbiome; feature: rumen; material: CR-attached | host: Bos | place: Iran: Karaj | collected 2018-10
GCGTTCCTTGGCGAGTTTGTAGGCGTTGAGGATGTTGGTGGTGTTCATAGGCGGTGTTGTTAGGAGCAGGGACTCACGTCGTCTGCTTTCTGATGTGTCGCCCCTACGGGGCTGGGTTGAAGAGCAGAGGTTACGCTGTGCTCACCGCCTGCTTAATGTCCTGCGCCCCTACGGGGCTGGGGTTGGCGCAAAGGTAGTGATTTATAGTGTTTTTATCGTTATTTCCGTTCAAAAACGGCTTTTTTTGTGTCGCTATCGGGTTCTACCACTGTTAGATTGCTGATATTATGGTTGTTAACATCATCCATCACAATGGCGGTGCGATAGTCTTTCTTCAGTGCCGTCAACTTGATGTTGTTCATGGTCAGTCCGTCGACATGTCGGATAAAGAAGCCCCAGGCGGGAAGCTCCATGTGCTGCGAGAACTCGGGATAGGCTTTGGGCATCTCGGGTACTTTGTCCAATTCGTCAAGACCTACGTGTGCATAATGTGGGTCGCCGCCACCAGGGAAGACAATCTCAATGTTTTCCAAGGTGACATTTTTGATCTTGCTGTCTTTCAATCCGATGATACCACAAGGCGAGATATTACGTGGCAGGTCTTCGATGGGGCCTTCGTATTCGTAGCCTGCGTCGGGTTTGAAAGTGGCCACTTCGCAGTAGAGGTTGCGTATGGTGATGCCGTCCATGAAGCTCTGCTTGTCGCGACGAGCACCAACGTTTAGGTAGATGGCATTGCCAACATTGGTTGCATAGAGCGAGTCGACTAAGATGTTCTCGCAGATGCCGCCGTCGACGCTTTGGATGGTAATGGCGCTACGGTAAGTGTCGTAAACGGTGTTGTTGATGATGCGCACGTTCTTAAATCCCCCTGCACCCATGGTGCCAAACTTGATGCCGCTGGCACTACTGCGGGCGGTGCAATTGCGCACTTCAATGTCCTGACACAATTTCTTGGCACTATGTGACTTGAGACAGATGGCATCATCGCTGGCGTCGACATAACTATTGGTCAGCACGAAGCCATCGCAGTCCACGATGTCGATTCCGTCATTATTCCAGAAGGCGGTGCTTTGGATGCGTATGTTGTTGACTTTGACATTCTCGCATTGGTCGTACATGGTGACCCAGTTGGCAGCATTACGAAAGGTGACATTGTCGACTTCCACATTTTTGCACTCCCTGAAAATCAGCAGTCGGGGACGGAAGCCTTCACCAACGCGGTCGTTGCTCAGCTTGTCTTTCATGAGTCCTTTGTGTACTAGGTCGGTGCAGTTGTTACCCAACTCGCGTCCTTGCCCCTCAATGACGCCACCGCTGTTATAGACACCAATGAGGCGAATGTTCTCGACGCCTTCGGCCAGGATGAGGCCATGGTCGTTAGTGGCGTTGAGTCGGTCGTAGTCGAAGGGGTTGGTGCTGCCCACGAGCACGGCACCTTCCATCAGTTCGATGGTGACATTGGACTTGAGATGGATGCTACCAGTCAGGTAGCGTCCCACCCAGAAACGCAGGGTGCCGCCGCCTTGCTCAGCGATCCAGTCGATGGCGAATTGGATGCTACGAGTATTCATTGTCACGCCGTCGCTTCGGATGCCGAACTTCGAGGCGTTATAGGTAGGTTTGGGGTCTTGCGCTGTGGCTTGGAGTGCCATGAGCAGGGTGAGGCAGAGGGTTAGGAGGTGTTTTTTCATATTGTGTCTTACTATGTTGTTTTGCTAATGGCAGGGGTTAAAACCGCCTGCTTAATATCCGGCGCCCCTACGGGGTTGGGTTGTGATATAATCTAACTGGCCCAAGTAACCCTTGGGGTTGCAGGGGCTGGTCGCGTCGTGGGTGGTTGACATATATCCATGTTGTTGGGTTCTCCTCTCGGCTGAGGGTCTTGAGGTAGTTGCCCATGGTGGTGGTCACGCGGACTTCAAGGTCGTTTTCTCCGTCTTTGAGGTATTCACCAATGTCGTAGATTCTTCTTCCAAAATATTGGACGCCAGCTGATTGTCCGTTAACGATCATTTCGGAAATGCCTTCCACGAGACCTAGATCCAAGATTGTATAGACGGTGTGCACACCGTCTCTATCACAGTTGATGGTTTTGTGATAGATAATGGTTCCGCAGAAATGTTGGAACTTTTTGCTATCCTTCAGGTCGAACAGGGTGTCGAAATGTGCATTGGTAGTATCATATAAGAGGCTATGGCACAAGGTCACATCCCAGTTGTCTGAGATGTCGGAGGCGGGTAAAGTTTCGATAAAGGTGTGGAGTGGTTGCCAGACTGGGAGGTCGATGGGTTTAGATTTTTCGAACACGACAAGCACCGACTCCACAGGACCCAAGTCAACGGTATAGCTACCATCTTTGTCAAGGGGCAAGGCATAGCGTTTACCGGTTTGTAAGTCCCAAACTTGAGCTTGACGCTTGTGTGTCAAGGTTTTGCTGAAAGTGATTTTGGTTTGGTGAGCATGGTAGCGATGGCTATTGCACATCAGAATCAATTCGCTACCGTTGTCGGTGGTGTAGCGGTTCTGCATCACAAAAGGGTCTGGGCTCTCAATGTCGAGATAATGTGGCAGTTCCTCGGCATGCATCAGACTGTCGTACCAAGGAATGAAGCCCTCTTTCGGAGGCTCTACGAAGACAAATTGTTCCTTGTGCTCCATCACCTTATCCATAGTGGCTTTCACAAGGGAATCATACTTTTGATGGTTATTTGGTCTGCCCAACGATTGGTAGGGTATGGTGTCGATACAGACAATCTTGCCTCCTGATTCCACAAACTCCAGCAATCGATGAGCAGTTTCGGGATGCAGGCTCTCCACATCAATCAACATCAAAGTGTTGTATTTCCGCTTATTGAAACAAAGGTTGCCTCGATTGATCTCGGATTGGTTGATGATGTTTTCGCTCACATAGTCAACACCGCCACCGCATTTGTTGATGGCTTCCCAAATCAATGTCTTGTATGGCGCACGAGTGGTGTTAGGGAAGGGCTCGTTCTGCATCCCAATGGTGCTCCACATGTCGTTCTCAGGGTTGAGGATGGCGATGTCGGCATAATAGGTGCCATGCTGCAAAGCATAGGAGAGTCGAGCCTTGTAGTCGTTGTAGTACTTGAAATACGGCCACCAGTTGTTGTTTTCGCTGTAGTAGGCACCATAGCGTACCCAGCCGGGAAACTTGGTTTCAAGATTAGGCGAATAGTTAAAGCCATGGAATACGCTGTGGGTCACGCCCGACATGACCGATTGGTCACCACCAATCTTCAATTGCTCTAGCGTCATGTTAAAGACGGTGTAGGTGTTGGTCATCTCCTCGCAGCTGACGGTGCGCTTGCCGGCAAGGTGGGCTGCCGACGACACGAACTTGTTGACCATGGTATAGGCACGACCACGGCGGTAGTCGGTCTCCGACATCTCCTCACCAGGCTTGTGGCGCAGCCAGTTGGTGGTCCACGACTCGCCCTCAGGGATGTCGTAGCCTATGGCATTCTCCAAAGGGTAGAAACCGCGACCGTAAGCTTGGGCACGGGCTTTCACTCCTAGTTGGTGGCACCAATCCAAATAGGTGTTGGTGAAGCGTTCCTTCATCAGTTGGGCCTTAAAATCTTCGAAGTCGTAGCGCGAGCGTTGGATTTCTTGTTGGAATTCGTCAGTCACGGGAACAACAGGGTCATAGTTGAGTGCGCTGCCCATTGAACCGATTTTGAAGAGGATGAAAGGTAGCCATTCAGTGATGTCATAGCCGTAACGCTTTTCGAACTCTTCAGCCATGTCAGAGGTCCAGTTGGCGCCTTCAAGCTCCATGCTGTCAGTGAATAATGCGCGGATGTTGCCTTTCAGCGGTCCAATCTGCGTCTCGATTTTGTCCGACATATTGTAAAGGTAACGGTTAACTGCCTTGGTGTTGAAGTGGTCGAGTACGGGACCTGCCGCTCCAGGTGCCCCGTTGATGACTTCAAGGAATCCGGTGATTTTCACTAAAGCTGCCAACGTGTATTCCCCTTCTGGGACATTGATGGTGAAAAGGGAATCGGCTTGAATTACATCAATATAGTCGTTTGTATTGGAGGCTGGGTTGGGATATAACCGCAACATTATCAGTTCTTTGGTGTTACCCTTGTAAGGTGAGCTCACCTTGGGCAAGGCTTTCTCGCAAAGGCTGTCTCTGATGATGGTCAAGGTAGTTGGACCAGTCACAGGTTCCGCATAGTTGACCACAATTTGTGCCCGCTCGTCTTCTTCCAGAAACTCGGCTCCAAAAGGCCAACCTGAACCCACGAGCAAGTCGCAGGTCATATCCAAGGAATCGGCTTCATCGAAACAAACCTTTAGCATGTTGATCCACTCTGGACTGAGCCATTGCAGTGAAGGCTTTCCGAGGCTGTCACAATAGGTAGGAAAGGCGATGGGGTTGATTTCCACGCCACCGATGCCAGCATCTTTCAAGAGACGCATCTCACGCACGAGTTCGTTGGCTTCCACTTTGTCGCCGTTCCACCACCAGCGTACAAAGGGATGGTATTCCGAAGCGGGCTGCTGAAACCCTTGATACAGCTGCTCCGTAGTGAGTGTGTCGTGTTTTGTCCCACATTGGCAGAGGACCAACCCGATGAAAAAGAGCAATATGTTTTGTATCAAGCGTTTCATGAGAGCATAGTTATAGTTTATGTGTCTGGATAATATGTCTTGACTTGGATGGTCTCTGCAATCATCTTGCGCATCTCCCATCTATCATTAACCAGCTCAGCTGCCTTAGCCTGCACCATTAAGTTGCCTATGGCGGTGGCTTCAGTGGGACCAGCTACCACAGGTATGCCTATTGCATTAGCGGTCCATTGGTTGAGCAGGTCGTTGGCCGAGCCACCACCGATGACATGTAACTTTTCGATCTTAAACGGCGCAACTTCCTGCAACATGTCTAGCACCTCCTTGTAGCGCTCGGCGAGGCTGTGAAAGATACAACTAAGCATTTCAGCGTCGTTTGTTGGAGAGGCAAAACCTTTATCAGCCAAAGTAGCTTTAATTTCAGCTTCCATGTCGTCAGGGTTGGCAAAACGTGGATTGTCGGGGTTGATGCGGCCTTTATAGTCTTTAGCCGACTGTGTCATGGCAGCCATCTCGGCATAGCTATAGCCTTTTCCTTGAGCCATCCATTTCTTACGGCATTGCTCGACAAGCCACATCCCCGTGATGTTTTTCAAGAATCGTGTGGTACCCTCGATGCCGCCTTCGTTGGTAAAATTGAGTCGTGCTGACTGTTCGGTGATGATAGGCTCCTTAGTCTCAATGCCCATTAGGCTCCAAGTGCCGCTGCTGAGGTAGGCGAAATGCTCGTTTTCAGCGGGAACGGCAACAACGGCCGAAGCCGTATCATGGCCTGCCACAGCCACCACAGGCACTTCACCCATGCCCGTTTCTTTAGCAATATTAAAACGCAGCTTGCCCACTACTTCTCCTGGCTGCACCCTGTCGGGTATTTGGTCTTCGGTGAGGCCTACCGCAGTCATCAGCGAAGGCTCAAACTGTTGTGTCTTGGGGTTCATCAGGCCCGATGTAGAGGCAATGGTGGTTTCGCAGACCTTGCCTCGGGTCAGTAAGTAGGAGAGGAGGTCGGGCATGAAGAGGATTTTTTTGGCGTGGCGGTAAGCCACGCAGCCTTCCTCGATTTGGGCATACATCTGAAAGATGCTGTTGAAGTTCATGATTTGGATGCCCGTTAGCTCATAGAGCTTTTCGCGCGACATCTTTTGGAAGAACTTCTCGGGAATGCCTTCAGTGTATGGGTCGCGATAGGCACGAGGCAAACCTAACAACGTGCCATCGTGTCCGATGCAACCGAAGTCGACACCCCAAGTGTCGATGCCGATGGAATCCACTGGGATGTGTCGTTTGCCCAACTCCGTCAGGCATTTGAGTAAGTGTTCGTAGATGCTATAGACATTCCAATAGTACTTCCCGCCGATTTCAAGGGTTTGGTTGGGGAAGCGGTAGACCTCTTCCAGACGGAAACTACCGTCAGCGAAAGTACCTAATATGGCACGTCCACTGGTGGCTCCGCAGTCGAAGGCGAGGAAACGGTGCTGCTTTTCCATGGTTGGCATATTAAAATACCATCACGGCACCGCCGCCCTTGGCGAGATGCACTTTCACCTTGTTGCCCCACACTTGGGCTTGCTCGGAGACATAGTCCTTGGCCACTCGGTTGGCGTTGGGACCGTCGCGGAAGATATGTCCCGACTTGGCGCCGAAGTTGGGCAGCACACCGAGGTCGATTTCGATGTCGCGTTCCTCCCAGTTGGTGATGGCACCCACATACCAATGGAAGTCCTTGCGGCGGGCTATGACGAGGTATTCGCCCACCTTGCCGTCGAGTACCATGGTTTCATCCCAAGTGGTGGGAACAGAAGCGATGAACTGGGTGCATTCGTCTTCCTTCATGTAGTTGCTCGGGCTGTCGCAGAGCATGTTGAATGGTGACTCAAAGATCACATATTCAGCCAGCTGACGGCAGCGTGTGCCTTGGCTCATCGGCTCGGTGTAGATGGCGGCAAAGTTGTTCTTGTTGGCGTTTTTCATCGCGCCTTGGGTGTAGTCGAGCGAACCGGCCAACATGCGGATGAAGGGGATGGTGACTTCGTTGGTGACGAGGTCGCTCTCGTTGTCCCACTTGGCTTGTTCGAGGCCATACACACCCTCGTGGTTGAGCACATTGGGATAGGTGCGATTGAGTCCCGTGGGCTTGTAGGCACCATGTAAGTCGATGAAGAGGTGGTGACGGGCGGCGGTCTCGGCCATGCGGTAATAGAAGTCGACGATCATCTGGTCGTCGCCGTCCATGAAGTCGACCTTGAAGCCTTTCACGCCCATGTCGGCATAGTGTTGGCAGACATGTTCCATGTCCTTGTCGATGGCGGCATAGCCCACCCAAAGCACGATACCCACGTTACGTTCAGCGCCGTAGTCCACGAGTTCTTGGATGTCAATCTCGGGCACCACTTGGAAGAGGTCGGCCTGTTTGTTGACCGCCCAGCCTTCATCGAGGATGACATATTCGATGCCGTATTGCGAGGCGAAGTCGATGTAATACTTATACGTGTCGTTGTTGATGCCCGCAGGGAAATCGACGCCATAGATGTTCCAGGCGTTCCACCAGTCCCAAGCCACCTTGCCGGGCTGGATCCATGAGACATCACCAATGCGGTTGGGTGAGGCCAGGAGATAAACCAAATCGTTGTCGGCCAACTCTTTGTCGTTTTCCGAGATGGCGATGATACGCCAAGGGAAGGCGCGTTTACCCTCCACTTTGGCAATGTAGTTCTCACGTTCTTTCACAATCCATTGCAGGTTGTTGTGGCCGCCTTGTTCGCGGGTTTTGGGATAGGGCGCGTGGACGGCGGAGAGTCCGTTTTTGCCGTTGGCGTTACGCAGATACAAGCCGGGGAAGTCCTCCAAGTCTGCCTCGGTGATGACGACTTTCTTGCCGTCGTTGAGTTCGACCAGCAAAGGCAGAAAAGCGAGTTTTTCGGGGTCCATCTGGTTGAGGTTGATGTGGGAGTAGGTGTTCTCAAACGAGTTGTAAAACTGCTGGTCGATGAGTGGACCTTCTTGTCCGGCACGCCTTAAAACATATGGGATAAGGCCTTGATAATCCTTGTCAAAGTTAAAATCTGCAGTTTCACTCTTCACGATAATGGGTTTGCGGAAATCTGTCTCAAAACGGTAGGCCACACCTGCATCATAGGCGCGGAAAATGACCTTGAAATTGCCTTTGAAGGTCAAAACCAGTTCGTTATAAACTTCGGGAATCTCGGCTTTTTTGTAAAGCGGCGATTGCAGCTTTTGGTTGACCGAGCGTGTCTTGGCACTTTTCACGACGGGTTTGGTGCCGAATATTGTCCCATCACCGAGTTGCATCCCAATAGGCGATGGGGCCAATACGCAGGTGTTGCCGTGCGTGACGGAATAAGTGAGTTGTTCGCCCGCCTCAACGGTGACGGTGATGTCCTTGTCGGGCGATTGCAAGGTGTATTGCTTTTGGGCAAAGGCGCTCATGCAAAGCATAAGGAGCGCAGAGAGGAGGAGTTTTTTCATGATGGTAAAGTTTTATGCAGGCAAAAATAGAGATTTTTGCCACACTTCACAAAAAAAGCCACCGAAATCTCTTTCGATGGCTTTAATGATGCCTCTTTATTTGGCACGCAGAATCCGCAGAACTATATGAAACGCGAAGCGACGCGAAGTTTGCCTCTGGCAGGTTCAGCGTATTCTGCGATTTCTGCGTGAGAAATAATTCATCCGGCAGGCTGTAGGTTATAGTTTAATCTCGACGCCAACACTCCTGAACTTGTCCGTCGTGACCCCTGGCTTGTACTCGGGCAGAAGGTTGGTGAAGACCCTCAAGCCATGGAGGATGCCAAGATGACGGGTGTTGAAACTGAGACCCACCTCCAATTTCCAAGGGTTGAAGATGTTGTCAAGATGGTCTTTTGTCCCAGGGAAGAGACCGAGACCAAAGAGCTTGGTGGGGTCTTTGCTGGTGACGAGCGTTTCTCCTATAAGGCGTCCGCAATACAAGTCCAGAGAGAGGCTTTCGGTCTGCCTTTTGTTCAGATAATAGTCCAATGAAACGGGAATGCCCATATAAAGATTATACAGTCGGTTGCGCTGATAGTCCCCTTGCCCATCGATCACGATCAATTCATTGTTTTCGTATTTTACCTGGTGGCATAGCGACTTCTTATTCTCGTTCCATTGAAGGCCAGTGCGCAAGGCCCAACGGTTGCCAAGTTTGAAATAGGTGGTAAAACCGATGTTGAGCGACACCGTGTTGTATTGCAGGAAGGGGCTGTTGGGATTTGTTGGCGTGTTGCCTTGTTGTATGCCGAGTCCAATGTCAAGAACAAGCGCGTCATTCCATAATTTTCTGCGGTCGGTCGTAATCAGTTCGCCATCCACTTCCTTGGTCTTGATTATCCTCCACTCCCTTTGCATATATGGCCACTCAGAAGTGTTTTCATGTTCACACAGTTTAATTTTGCCTCGCAGGATATTGGTGCCGTATTGAAAATCTCCTTCATAAACATTCATCATGACATTGCCTTCTCCCGAAATGGTATCGATAGTCAATTGGGCATGGTCCCAAATCTTCATGCTTGGTGAATTGTCGGAGTCGGGGATGTGATAATGCCGGACATGAAAGCTTGAGAACCTGGAAAGGTCGAGGTTGGTCCAGTCCTCTGGTACGGATGCTGCAGATGCAACGACATAATCCGCTTCAGCCGTTGCCCTGTTAAATAGGAAGATTTCTGCAAAGTTCATGGGGCCTTCAATCTCCACCACGGTGCCTAGGGGCAGCTGGGTGTTTTCAAGGATGGTCAAAGTTTGGTCTTTGACATTACAGAGCTGAACATTGTAGGCCCGTGCCGCCAAATCATCTTCGGTGATGATGGCCACGCGGTAGCCGCTGTCGGCCTCGTGGTGAATGAGATGGACATCCCATCCGGGATTGATTTCCAGCTTGTTGATGCGCTGGTTGATGTTTTGCTCGATGGCGACTTCTTCTTGGGCGAAGCCTATCTGTGCAGCCAAAAGAATGGCTAATGATAAAATGATGCGTTTCATGGTTTCCAAGTTTTAATTGAGTTTGATTTCCAAGGCCAGCGATCCGTTTTTCATGTTCGGGTCTTGCGGCTGACCGAATAAGGTTCTGTCTTCCATGACAGGTTTGGTGAAGAATTCGGGGTCCTTCTGACATTCGTAGCACACCAGGTTGAGGCTCCGGATGACTCTCCGCTGCGGCTTTTGAACGGCTGAAGGCGTTTCGTTTTCGGTGGGTATGGTGTTGGATCCAATATTCGTAGTGTCTTTGGGTTCCGTCGGCTTGACCTCGGCTAGCATGGGCTGTTCGACCACTTCTTCGATGATTTGAGTCTTCGGTTTCTCTTTTTTCATCGGAGCGTTTTGTGGGACGATGGGTGTCTCTTCTGCCAAAAAAGCTTCGTTAACAACAGGTTGTTCAATGACGGTGTCGTTCACCTCGGTCTTGACGGAATCACCGGCTTTTGTTTCCTCGACAAGGATTTCCTGTTCCATCTCGGGTTGCGGTTTTGCGTTCGGTTTGACCAGTAGCCAAAGCAGAAGGCATGCCGCTGTCGCACTCATGGCCCACCAAAGCGGATAGAGCTTGCGCCGCTTTGCGCATTGGCTCCGCCGAATCTTCGATTTGCGAGGAGGCACGACGAAGCAATCCAGGGAATCAACTTGTTTTCTGGATTGCTTCGTTCCTCGCAATGACGGAACCGTCCCAGATTCATTATTTGCCAATCTATCAATCAAGTCGCTGAGATCTTGCTGTCGGCGGGCGTTCTCCCCGTGTTCTTCCAGGCTGTCAAGCAGCTGGCGGACTTCCTCGTTGATTTCGTTTTCAGGTGTCATGATTCTTCCTCCTTATATTGTCTTATGGCTTCACGTAACGACTTGTAGGCGCGCGACAGCGTTGCATACACATGGGTGCTGCTCATGCCCGTCGCTTTTTCGATTTCCTCGTTGCTGAGGCCGTCCTCGTATTTCATCAGGATGGTGTCGCGTTGGCGCTGGGGCAGTTGCTCGACGAGTTTTCGGGCCAGTTGGTAGCGTTCCTCGTTGTCGTCCTGCGGTGGCTCAGCAAGCATCAGGCTTTCCGCATCGATGGGTATGGTGGGTTTCTGTTTCCTAAGCAGGTCGATGCTGCGCCGTTTCACGACGGTCAGGCTGAGTTTTTCCATGTTCTGGCTTTTTATCGTCGCGCGTTGTTCCCAAAGTGTGATGACGGCTTCTTGGACGGCATCCGCTGCGCTGTCGGCATCGCCGATGATGCTCTCG
>JAEEGG010027208.1_pt1 | contig 10859 bp, 12 predicted proteins | sample 9134161 | NCBI WGS metagenome assembly JAEEGG01 (sample SAMN16246543, study PRJNA631951) | gut metagenome | biome: gut microbiome; feature: rumen; material: CR-attached | host: Bos | place: Iran: Karaj | collected 2018-10
CAATTGCTGCGTCGTTGCCGTTTTTTAAGACTTCCGGGACCTCTTGTCCGTGCCATACCGGAGGCTTGGTATATTGGGGCGCTTCGAGCATTCCGTCAGTATGAGACTCGTTGGTATAAGCCTCTTCATTGGGAAGAACGCCCGGGACAAGCCTTGCCACGGCATCGATAACGACGATTGCCGCCGTCTCACCGCCTGTTAAGACATAATCTCCGATAGATATCTCTTCGTCGCAGATATCATTGATAACCCTGGCATCGATTCCCTCGTAATGACCGCAGATAATGAGAAGGTTCTCACGCCCCGCGAGTTCGTGCGCCTTGGCCTGATTGAAAACCTTGCCCTTAGGAGACATATAGACCGTATAAGGCTTCTTTCCTCCGCATAATTCTACAGCCTTTTCATAAGCGCCGTAGACAGGCTCGGGACGGATCATCATGCCGGTACCGCCGCCATAGATGGTGTCATCAACGCGGCCATAAGTATTCGGCGCATAATCCCTCATCTGGATGCATTCCAAAGCGATCGCGCCTTTCGCGATTCCGCGTCCTGTAATGCTCGTATTAAGATACGAAGTAACCTGCTCAGGAAATAATGTCGCTACGTAGAAATTCATCATTGCGGCGGCTGCTGATAATTCTGAGGAGGCTGCTGATAGCCTTGCGGTGCAGGCTGGTACTGCGGTGCCTGAGGATAAGCCTGAGGAGCCTGCGGATATGCCTGGACAGGCTGCTGATAGGTCTGCGGCTGCTGATAAGCAGGCTGTTGATACGCAGGCTGCTGATATGCGGGCTGCTGGTATGCCTGCTGCTGAGGCTGTGCCTGCTGCTGTGAGAAGATATCGCCGATAAAGGCCTGGCCGATCATGTCTACGCTGATGGCAGAACCGCAGAACTGGCAGTAAGCTACCGTGCCCTTACGGATCTTGTTGCCTGCAGAGCCGCAGTTGGGACACTCGACGGATACATACTCCTTTTCGAGAGCATCGTTGTACTTCTGCTGGTTGAATTCGATCTGCTTCTTATCCTTCTCAGCCTGGGCCTGCTTAGCTTTCTGCTTGGCAACTGCGACCTTACGCTTCTTGATGATGCCTGCGGTGATGATAATACCGACTACAACGATAGCAGCGACCACAATGATCACTCCGATCTGCTTCCAGGACAGCTGCTTGACCATCATCTTGTCTGCTGCAGTCTCGAAAGACTTCTCGAAGAAACGGCCTTCATTAAGGCTGTCATCGGTGTAATAGTAATCGATCCAGTCTAAAAGGATCTCTCTTGCCTCTTCGTCAAGGACCTGGGTCTCGGCATCATAACCCGGAGTTACAACGCAGATATAGTTGCCTGATTCATTAGGATACTCGCGGAAAATAACGAGGACGTGTCCTTCGTCTTTACCGAACATCTCTATGTACTTGGATTCGGCAAGCTCCTCGAGACTGCCTTCAGACTTATAGTCTGCGCCTTCTTCGCCCATGATCCAAAGATAAGGCTGTACGCCTGTCTTCTCATAGAAGTACTTAAGACCGTCTACAAGAGCGGTCTCTTCGCCTGACTGGTCGATCCAGTCGCCCCAGTCGTCACTATACCATTCATCGATGGGATCACACTTAGATTCAGGCAAAGCTTCTCTTTGTACAGTTGATCTCTCGAGTCTTATAAAGTCTCCTACTCTTCCGCCGCCTTCGCCTTTAAAGACAGCTAAGAAAAAGCCTAAGCCAATAAATCCGAAGACGATGAACAGAGTTATGAAAGTAGACAGACATCCGCCGCCTGATCCTCCGCCACCGTAACTGCTGCCGGAATGATATGAACCGCCGGAATGATGCGAAGATGACGAACTCGACGAACGATACGACGAGCTGCTCGAATGATGTGAATGACTGCTTGATGAATGTGAGCTGTGGTGAGAACTACCACCTCCGCCGCCTCTTCCCATATTAGTATCCTCCCTTAAAACGCTGCGAAAACGCGAGCTTATTCCAAAGAAAATATTAACATAAATTGAGACAGTTTTCGATCAGTTCGAAAAAGGTCCGTGCGATATATCAATACTTGAACAGCAGCGCATTCGCAGTGAGACCTGCGGCTGTACCGATGAGAAGTACCGTATCGCCTTTCCTGATCTTTCCGTTCTCGATGGCCCAGATCAGCGCGTGCGGTATCGCAACGGATACCATATTTCCGTACTCGGGAACTATGTCGATATATTTGTTCTTCGGAACGCCGATGAGAGGCATGATCATTCCGAGAGCTTTGCTGGCCTGATGAGGGACTACCATATCGATATTATCCATGGTGTATCCGCTCTCTTTCAAAACGGCGTCAAAGAACTTCGGAAGCTTTCTTCCCGCAAGCTTTAAGACTTTAAGGCCGTTCATATCAAAGCAGTATTCTTCAGGAGCTTCCACATACTTGTCAGGGTAAAGACCCGTGAGACCGCCTCTGATCTCAGTGTCATGAGCACCTTCAGACCATGTAGCCTGCTTACCGTAGATAACACCGGATCCGCCGTTCTCGCATCTGCTGAGCACAACAGCGGCAGCGCCGTCTCCGAACAGCTCATAGCTTTCCTTCTGCTTAGGGTTAAGGCCGACTGACGCAAGTTCACTTGCTACCAGAAGCACTTTGTTATAGCGTCCTGCATCGATCAGGTAACTTACATAATCAAATGCAGACACAAAGCTGGTGCATGTGCTGTTAATATCAATTGCCGGAATATCAGTGCCCTTCGCGATCTGCTCATGGATCAGAGCTGCCGTGCACGGGATAGGCTGTACGCCGACGGCACTGGAAGATACGATGCAGCCGATATCCGTGATATCAAGAGAAGCTTTTTCGAGCGCTGCCTTAGCTGCTGATACTGCCATTGATAACTGGGTGTCATTTCCGCCTTCAGGTACTCTGTGTCTTATCTGTCCGTCAAATTCAACTGTATTTTCCGGAACATAATAACCATAACCGATAATCTCTACTTTTCTCATTTTCTCTTTCTCCTTGATTCCACACGTTTCAACTTTTTACTGCGGTCAAATGAATACGTGTAAAATTTGACCTCAGGTAAATCAAATCCCCTGTCTGACGCCATTTTCTTAAGCTCGGTCATGAACTTATCCTTCATGGCATCATTCTCATTCCAATAAACTTCCATGCTTCCGTCTTCAGTCTGGACTATCCTGTAATCGCTGACGTCGCCTGCGAAAAGGACAAGCCTTCTTATGAAGTCCGGGAATACTTCTACACTCTTATTCTCATCACAGTCAAAGACAAATACATCATCTTCTCTTCCTTCGATCCTTTCGAGCGCGGTAAAACAGCTCCCGCAGGGGCAAGGCTCTTTGCGCTCTACCAGTATATCGTTTAAGCGGTATCTTATTATCGGCTGCGAAGTCCTCGTGAAATCGGTGATCACCGGAATGAATCTTCTGTCATCCAGATACTCCTTTTCCACATGCACGATATCCTCATTGAGATGGATAGTGCCGTATTCGCATGTCGTGGCAAGACAGCCTTCGGTACACTGATAGACCTGATGTATCACATCGACGTTAAATGCTTTCTTGATCTCCTCCCTGTCGCGGTCTTCAAGAACTTCGGCTATGGATATGACCTTCTTCGGATGAAGATTTTTAGCGACGCGGCAAAGATCCAGAAGAATGGACGGCTGGCCCACGATTATATCCGGCTTCTGCTCCAAAAGTTTCCTGATATTATCATCAACATCCTTGTAGATGTCATAGAAAACAAAGTGAATATTGGATGAACTTACTGATTCATAAAGATTCGAATTCGCTCTCATGAAGAAAGCGACTTCATATTTTCCGAGAATGGATCCGTATAAGACCTTAGACAGGATATAGCCTGCCCACGTGTCCTTCTCTTTATCGGACACAAGGAAAATGCCTCTCGTATCACTCGTTCCTGAGCTCAGGCCCACTGTAATGTGATTGAGCTTTTCGGAGAAATCACGGCTTCTTTCCGAATCTATCGCAAGCTTCATTGCTTCGTCGCGGTTCGTGCCTACCGTGTTGAGCTCATCGAAATGCTCCATCATCTGCTTCTTATCCATAAGAGGATAATCAGATAGCGGCTTGCCCTTATACTTCTCATAAAGCCTGGAATGCGAAGTAACAAAATCAAGCTGTTTGCTTATCTTCTTTTCCTGGTATTTCTCAAGCGCCGCGCGGTCTTTAAAGCGCATGTTCTTGTATTTGAGATATGTCCTGAGGATATCGATCTTATTGCTCATAGACGCCCTCCGGGAATTCTTCGTGGGAATAGATTACCCTGACATCAGGATGCTCCTTCTCGAAAGCCTTAACGCGCTCTACGGTGTCTTTATAGACCTTGTAATCCTTCTGGATCCTCTTTGGCATGAATCTCATCTTATCTACACGGTCCGCAAAATAATGCCCCCAGGAAGCGTCTGCAGCCAGCAAAAGCTTATACTCAGGGATATAAATGCCCATCTGCCCTTTTGTATGACCGTCAAGCCTTACTCCGTATACGCTTCCGTCTCCTAAGACATCGTATACTTCCGTAAAGTGCTTTAAGAGCATTCCGGCTTCACCGTCATTTTGTGTCAGAGGCTCAAGGCTTCTTATCTTAATTCCGCCTGTCATATCAGGCACCTGGTTGCGGAAAACGAGCTCTGTATTTTTCGATTTCCTAAGACCATTGATACAGTCTTCTGTAGCAAGCAGAGTATAGTCTTTGAAGTCTTTAAGACAGCCTATGTGATCGGGATGCGGATGGCTTAAGATGATATAGCTTACCTTGCGGCCTTCAGTCTTCATCTTGTGGCTGATCGTATCTTCTTCCCTTACGTCAGAAGGATTCAGGAGATTATAGATCTTAGAGACTATGCCGTTGCCGTAGATCCTTTCCGAGTAGCCGGTATCAAAGAGGACAGTGCCTGACTTCTCATGTTCAAGACACGCGACGAGCGCAGGAAAGACTATCTCTTTCTTCTTCTCGCCCTTTAATACGGACGCTATATTATTCTTGCAGGTTCCGCAGGCATAGAGCGTTACACTACTTATTTGTCTGCCACCATTTACCATATTCACGAATTCCTTCCGCAAGTGAGATCTTGGGGCTGTAGCCTAATATCTCCTTTGCTTTGCTTATATCAAGTGACTGCGAGAACGACAACGTGCAGACAGTATATCTCGTAAGCACGGGTTCCTTTTTTGTCGGAAGGATCGTATAGATGCCTTCCATAATCGAAGCCATCACATACATCAGTCCGAACGGAAGATTAAGGAACTTTGCGGTCTCTCCCGCTTCAGTACAGAACAATTCAAGAAGCTTTGAAAACTCCGAAGGCTCACCGTTGGTTATGTTGAAAGTCATGCCCTTTGCATCAGCTGTCGTCATGGCAAGATAGCATGCATAAGCGACATTCTGCACGCATGTGATGTCTACGATGATCTTGCCCTTGCGGATAAGCGGAATGCCTATCTTGCCGTTGGCGCGCATGAGGCGTGGCATAAGGCTCGGATCGCCCGGACCGATAAGGCCCCTGGGTCTTAAGATCGTAAGGTTAAGACCTTTTTCTTCCAACGCGTGGAGCTCTTTTTCAGAGAGCAGCTTTGTCTTGATGTAAAAATTCAGCTTGTTGGCAGGATCGAAGTCGTCTTCCTTAATATCGAGCCTGTCGCGCTTTGCTGTATAGATACTCGGAGAAGAGATATATACCATGCGCTTGATATTGTGCTTGATGCAAAGGCCGCCGATGATGACCGTAGACTTAACATTTGCCTGATAGAAATCATCGTACTTTCCCCACGCGGAGCTTAAAGCGCCTGTGTGGATAACATAATCGGGCCGCTCTTCTTCGAAGATCGATCCGAGCATTGCTTCATCGGTGATATCGGCTTTGACGAACCTGACGCCTTTATATGCTTCAAGCTCCCTGCCGCGCTTCTCATTTCTGCCGACGGCGATGACTTCATAGCCTTCGCGCTCCGACAGTTCTTTTATTACGTAGCCTCCGAGAAATCCCGTGGCTCCTGTAAGCAAGACTTTCTCACTCATAAGTTTACGCTCATTCCTTCGATCAGCTCAGCAGCGGTCCCGGTACCGTCTGCTTCGCGGATCAGCTTCTGACACAGCTCCGGCTTCAGCTTATCTGCCGACTTAACTGCTTTTAACAGTTTATCCTTTTCGTATCTTTTTAGATAGAAGCCGCCTTTGTGCCGCTTTAATATAATTGCATTGTAACGCTCTTCTTCCTGTGCGGGAATCGATATCTGTCTTACACCGTAATACATTGCGGTATAAACCGAGCTGACACCGCCTACATTTATGAAGAGTTTGACGTTCGGAATAAGATCTACATTGTGTACCCATTTTTCTGCACGCACGTTGGGCATTCGCTTCATCCAGTCAGGTGTCTCAGGCGTTGATATGATGATCTTCTTTTCGCGCATCTCCGGAAACTCCAAGAAATCTCTCATCTCATTTACGTTCTTCCCGAAAACCGATCCCATAGAGATATAGCAGTCGTAATCACCATATTCGCCGCCGTGAAGGATCTCTATCTGCTCTTTTATGGTAGTACCAACGAAATGAACCGACTTAGGGAACGTCCATGCCATCGGCTGAAGCTTATAAGGTGTCATGACGATAGTACAGTCAGCGGTATTCATATAAAGATCTATGAGCTTGAACTTAGCAAGACCCCTGTCTTTTCTGAATTTCTTATCCTGTTTGATGAGCCTTCTCATTCCTTTGCCGTTCTTAAGCACAAGAGGAACACTTGATGTGGCTATATTCGAGAACATGCACACAGGCAGATTAAATCCGATCGTTGCGGCGGTGCACACGCTTTTTATATTCAGTTTATAAGCAATATTCTTGGCAAATGAGAGCATCGAATCGTACATCAGAAGATCAGGAGATTCGCTTCTGACCACATCAATATAGTTATCGTATTGTTTCTCGTTAAGCGTTATGAGCGTCTCCATAAGTCTGTAAAGATCGCCCGTGATCTCATCTATTTTCAGGTTATGGAATTCTTCGTCATACTCACTGTAATGGCAGCCGCAGGATCCGATATAATCCTTAAACTGCGGCGTGGCATAACAGATGACTTCATGTCCTCTTTTTGTGAGCTCTCTTATTATCGGCAGGACAGGCAAAACATGGCCGTATGCAGGGGTCATAAAGTAGACTATCTTCATAAAGCTTGCCGTCCCATATAAGTTGTTTTCTTGAATATCAGTCGTACAGTTCGTAGAGGCCTTCCGGCAACCGGCACTTGATAAATCCTGCCTCTATATCGACTTCGTAACAATATACTTTGACGAACGGGAGCATGAGGTTTTTCTTCTTATCGCGCTTTATCTCAAGCGTATATTGGGGACCTGTCGCAAAACAGTCGATAACAACACCCAGATCTCCCCTGTCGTCGTCAATGACTTTAAGACCTTTGAGGTCAGTGATGAAATAGCTGTCCTTCTTGAGCTTTACGGCATTGGCTCTCTCGACGGCAATAAATCTGCCGCGCATGAGCTCTGCCTTGTCTCTGTCAAGGACACCTTCGAACTTTACAAGAACGTTTCCCCTGTCGAGTCTGGCAGAAGAACACATTAATGCTTCGGGCTTCTCAAAGTTCTGCCCGCAGATAAAACATTCCTTAAGTTTAAGGAAACGGCGCGGGTCGTCCGTAAGGGGGAATATCTTGAGTTCCCCGCGGACGCCGTGCGCGCCGGTAATCTTTCCTATAATGATGAGATTATCCAAAAGAATCAGCCTACTATATCGACTATAACGCGCTTACCTTCCTTGAGGTACTTAGCCTTCATTATCGAACGGATAGCCTGAGCTCTCTTTCCGTTCTTGCCGATGATCTTTCCTGTATCTTCGGGAGCAACGGACAGCTCGAAAACAACAGTGTTTCCACGCTCTGTCTTCTTAACGTTTACCTCATCGGGATTACTTACTAATTCCCTTGCGATATAAACCAACAAATCGTCCATATAAAGCTCTCCTTCCTATTATTTGGGTAATATTCTCATCTGAATAAAAGTTTATCAGATGATGCCCTGCTTCTTAAGAAGAGACTTTACTGTATCTGTGGGCTGAGCTCCGTTGGAGATCCACTTCTTAGCTGCGTCTGCATCGATGTTAACGCTGTCTGTTTCCTTCATGGGATCATAGTAACCGATCTCCTCGATGAAGCGGCCGTCTCTAGGATATCTGGCGTCAGCTACTACTACACGATAGAAAGGTGCCTTCTTCTTGCCCATTCTTCTTAAACGAATTTTTACTGCCATTTTTGTTTCCTCCAAAAAAATATTTTTTGTTTTTTATATAATCATCGCCATATAAATGACGGGATCGACTTTATCTTCTGCCCTTGCGCTTCTTCTTGCGGTCGCGTCTTCCCGTGGGAGCTGCCGCGGAATAATCGCCTATGTCTTCCTTGGGAGCTGAAAGGCTTCCTAATCCCTTGGGGATCCCGCTGCCCATTCCGCCCATATTGCCTAAGCCTCCCATGCCGCCCATTCCGCCTGAAAGGCCCATCTTGGCTGCCTGCTTTGCAAAACCCTTAGGCATCTTGAATCCGCCCTTGCCGTTCGAGAACGTCTTCATAAGCTTTGCTGTCTGCTCATACTGTGTTATGAGCTTATTAACGTCAGATACCTGTACGCCTGCGCCTGCAGCGATCCTCTTTCTTCTGCTGGCATTGAGGATCGAAGGATTCCTTCTCTCCTTCTTGGTCATGGATGTGATGATAGCCATCTGTCTGTCGACGATCTTGTCATCAAGATCATCCTCGTTGACCTTGCCTGCGGCGCCGGGCATCATGCCGACGAGATCTTTGAGAGATCCCATCTTCTTCATCTGTGCATACTGGGCATAAAGGTCATCGAGGTTAAAATGGCTGCCCATCATGCGTTCCATCGTCTTGCGGGCTTCTTCCTCGTCGATGCTCTGCTGTGCCTTTTCGATAAGGCTTACGACATCGCCCATGCCGAGGATCCTGTCAGCCATACGCTGAGGATAGAACTTCTCGATAGCATCTACCTTTTCGCCTGTACAGATATACTTGATAGGCTTGCTTGTAAGTTTACGGATCGAAAGCGCGGCACCGCCTCTTGCGTCACCGTCGAGCTTTGTCATGATGAAGCCGTCCATGCCGATGTTCTGCTCGAAGAGCTGCGCAACGTTAACGGCTTCCTGACCGATCATTGCATCGACTACGAGGAGCTTCTCCGTAGGATTGACCGCTGCTGCGATATCACGGAGCTCTTCCATGAGCTCTTCATCAGCAACCGTACGACCTGCGGTATCGATGATGAGGTAATTGCAAAGCATGTATCTTGCTCTGCCTTCACCGTCTTTTGCGATCTTAACTGCATCCTTCTCCTCGGGATCGATATAGCAGTCGACGCCTACGCTGTCGCTCAATACCTTGAGCTGCTGTGCAGCAGCGGGTCTGTGAACGTCGACGGATACGACCATAGGCTTCTTGCCGTTCTCCTTGAGGAGCTTGGCGAGCTTTGCAGCCGTGGTGGTCTTACCTGCACCCTGGAGACCGTAAAGGATGATGATATTAAATCCGGATGAATCGGCGTTGAGCCTGTCTTCGCCATCTTCTCCGCCTAAAAGTTCAGTTAATGAATCTCTGACGATCTTTACTATCTGCTGGCCGGGAGTAAATGAGCCCTGGACATCAACGCCCTTGCACTTCTCAGACATGTCAGCGACGAATTCCTTAACTACACTGTAGTTAACGTCAGCCTCGAGAAGAGCCATGCGGATCTCACGCATCATCTCCTTGATGTCGCTCTCGCTTACGCGGGCTTTGCCGCGCATCTTTGAGGTTATATTCTGAAGCTTTTGTGATAAGCTCTCAAACACTTTCTTACATTTCCTCTATCAATTCTTCAAGCTCTTTTGCAGCCTTGCCGGTATCACCGCTGTTAATGTGCGCCAGAGCCTTCTTAGCTTTTGCCTGTTGTTTCTCGAAAAGTCCCAAGAGTCCTAACTTCTCTTCGTACTCTTCAAGCTGCTTTTCCGCCCTCTTGACCGTGTCATGAACGCCCTGTCTTGAGATACCCTCCGCTTCGGCGATCTCTGCCAAAGAAAGGTCATCGTTATAGTAGCTCTCACAGGTGCGCCTCATCTTGGGCGTGAGAAGATTGCCGTAGAAATCGAGCAAAAGGTCTGTTCTTACTGACTTTTCACGCATTTAAAGGCAAGCCTCCTAATATCAAGCCTGCACATAATAACAAAGGTAAACGGGTGTGTCAAGTATTTTTACTTGTCAGATATCAGCTTTTCGCCCACCAATAGCAGTACGCCTGTGTCCTGGCCGCCAGATTCTTGGAATTCAGGAGTTCCTTGACTTCTTCCTTGGTGTACCAGCGCGCTTCGATCTCTTCCTCATCAGAGGTGCTCGGGGCAAATTCGCCTTCAGCTGTGCCGATAACGCAACAGCTTCTCTCATTGGTGATGCCTACGCCGGAATAGCTCATCGGAAGGACTTCCTCAATGGAAACAAGCTTAAGTCCTGTCTCTTCCCAAAGCTCTCTTGCAGCTGCAACCTCAGCTGTCTCGCCAGCGTCTATAAGGCCTGCCGGGAAATTGTAGGCAAAGTCGCCTACAGCCATTCTGAACTCTTTATTCAGAAGGAGCTTGCCGCCGTCAGGTGTCGTGATAATGAGCACTACAGCGTCGCACTTGTCGCGCTTGAGCTCATCCAGACTGGTTATATTTTTATCTCTTGAGACCATCTCATAGATCTTCTGATTTCCTGCCTCAGTCTCATACTCGGCATTGTAAGATGTTATAAAACGGCCTTCATGAACTTTCTTTATCCCTTTGAACTTCATTTCTTCTTATCCT
>JAEEGG010027220.1_pt1 | contig 10856 bp, 9 predicted proteins | sample 9134161 | NCBI WGS metagenome assembly JAEEGG01 (sample SAMN16246543, study PRJNA631951) | gut metagenome | biome: gut microbiome; feature: rumen; material: CR-attached | host: Bos | place: Iran: Karaj | collected 2018-10
TGAATGGTACGACGAGTTGCCGAGAAACCGTTTCTCCACCAGTTTCACCAAGGTGGTCTATTACGTTTACAGCACCCATCCCGACGGCAGCGACAAAGACCAGCTCTACCGCCTGCATTTGATTATGTTTCACGGGACAGATATGCCTTTCGACTACATCATGACAAGATACATCCCGACGGAAAATGGCGAAATGCGAAACTCCATGTACGATTACACCTACAAGGAAAACATCGACTACGAAAAATTACACAACGACGTAATGAAGATTGTCAAGGGTGGCAATCAAACCGACACTCGACAAAATTCCCGTTATAAAGAAATTGAAAGTTTCTGCCACGATTCTATAAACGTATCCGAAGAAGCCATTGGAACACGAGATAAAACAGAATACGTCTCCACGGAGCCATATCAGGAGTTTGATCTTTTCTATGGACACTACAAGCATCTGAACATCTCGCTGAACGGGGCTGTGAAATCGGTGGTGCAAACCGATGTGCCCGTTTCTTTAATGAAAAAAGAACACTCTTCAGAGAAGGTTTATGTCCGACAGCAGACATGGAAATTTTCCCCAGCGGGGCATCTGTTCCTTAGTCATGTCAACAAAACTTTCATCAAGGATATTGCAGATTACGACTTTAACGATGACAGGCCTTTGGCTGACGACAATTTTGACTCCACAGACACGATGGCTTATTACAGTTTTAACTCCGCCGGTCAGATGTGTCAAGTCATAGATGAAGACTATAGTAGCAAAAAAACTTTCGAATACGACAAAAACGGACATTTGACAAAAGTGGCAACCTATTATTGGAACACTGATATTTTGTGGGAGAAGTCGATTGCTCTAAATGACGATGGTAGGCCGGTGCGAGTGGAAGAAAGTAGAAACGGCGAAAAGAATGTGGGGGTCTGTGACACCTATTGCTATGATGAGCGGGGCAACAAAGTGGCCCATCAGATGACCAATGGCAAGTCTGCGCAATGGATGGATGGCTTTGTGTACGACAGTCTGAACAACATGATATTCCAGGGCCGTTGTGAAGGTTATCGCGGTAACAATAACAGTTGTGAGTGCAAGGGATTTCGTGCAAGCAAAGGGCATGAATATGACGACAGGCACAATATGATCCGCGAATATTTAATCGGAGACTGGAAACCCAGCGGATGGGACATTTATTACCAATATGACAGCGCAGGAAGAGAGATTGAATACAAGCATTATGATGTGAAAGGCAAGCAACGCACCTTCGACCGTCAGGTTCAAACCACCTACGATTCCGCCGGAAGAATGGTGAAGAAGGAGGCCTTGCTAGGAGAATTTCGAATCAACGAGTCCATTTTCAACTACATCATGGCCGTTTTGGAAGAATGGACGTATGACGAGCACGGCAATCTGGTGGAGCATGTCGGTTATCAGACAAAAGACAAGCCGTACATGATTGTCCGCTACCAATACACTTACGACCCACATGGCAATTGGGTGAAACGCGTACGTTATGAGGGCGTCAACGATGATACGATGACCGCAACGGAAGTTTTGGAGCGCAAGATTGAGTATTACGAATAGCCGACAGCAAAATGAGCGTTGGGCCAATCAGACCGCTTTCGTCCCGATGCTGCGACAGACTTTAGTGCGGCTTCGTCTTCCGTGCGAACTCGAACAGCGACTGCGGCAGATGGCAGTAGCCAGTGTTTTTAGGAATGTGGTTTCCGTAATGAAAGTTTCTACACCCCTGATTTCACTGGCTGGTATTTCTACTCTTTCACAAACTTCACCATGCTCACATAACCCTCGAAAGTACAACGTACAACATAAACACCTGCTGACCAATCAGATATGTTGATCACTTCATCCATGTCAGCTTTTTCAATACGCTTCATTTCCTGGCCATTCAAACAATAAATAGAAATCTGTGCACCTGCGACATGATGGATGTTGAGTTCATCAGAGACAGGGTTGGGCGTGACCGAAACGGAAAGTGTCTGTTCGTTGATTCCCGAATTGGTGGTGAAATAGCCGAACTCAGTCCATGCACCCGACACGGTCTTGTCGAATTTGGCATAACCGCAACTTATGGGCGAGCCGGCAAATAACAACGCAGCGTAGCCCGTGTTAGCTGTTTGCCCTGAATAGGTGTCCAACGTAACCAGGTTGCTTGCCCAGATTGTGGAGGATGAACTGCAGGTGTTCCATACGGCATTCAGCGTGGGGTACTCTGCTATGGTGTACATCTGGTCTGCGCTGGGCACGGCAACGGAACCTGAAATGGGTTCCAGCTGAACCTCGCTGGGGTCATAGTTGGGAATAGAAATCTGGTTGATGCCATTCACTACAAGCACCCCATTCTGCGGAGTGATGGTGACGGTTGAGTAGTTCTGTGCGACAGCACCCCATGCGAAGCTGACCAAAAGAGTCAAAACGGATAAAATTTTCTTCATGATTTTAATATTTTATTGATAATTAGTTAGTTATACTAATAAATTGATTATTTATTCAATCAGCATCTCATATTGCAAAAATAATATTTTTTTTAGTACAGCATGTTTTTGCAGAAAAAAATTTATGCCCACTCGAAGTTCTCTTTCCCCGCACCCACCTCGAAGTGGTACTTAGCGATGCCGAGGTCGGGTTGGGCATAACCGATGAGGGAGAACTTCGCCTTGGCCTCCACACGGTTGTCATCGTACAGGGCAAACACGAACTTCTGCTGGTTGACGGCCGTGGGTGCCAACAATGCGGCCTCCGCGCCTGGCACGAACCAATCGGGGAAGGGCTTGCCGTGGTCGGCGATGCGCTGGTCGTCCGTCACATCGGCGATGGTCCGTTTCTGCGGGTGCTGCACCCCTTGGTTGGCACCGTAGCCGAGCGACACCACGCAGACAAGCGTTTCGCCGTCCTCCACCTTGTACTGGTCGGGCTGCTTGCGGAAGGAGAGTCCCACCCAGCATGTGTTCAACCCGAGCGTTTGCGCCAACAGAATCACCTTCTCGCCGTAGTAGCCGAGCTTCACGTCGTCGCCTTTCTTGCAGATCATGGCGATGTAGTTGCGTACGCCGCGGAATTTGCTGTATTTGGCAATGCCCGCAGCGAAGGCCTCAGGCTCCTCGGTCACTAATTGAATATGCAATCCGCCCTCGCGGTTGCACTCGTCTATAAGGGTCTGCAATTGTTGGATTTTCTCTGCCTCAATGGGTTTTTCGATGTATTGTCGCACACTGTGGCGGGCAACGATGGCTTTGAGGGCTTCATCATGAGTTGTCATTATCTTGTCGTTAGAATTCATTTTAGGATGGAATTTAAAATGGTAAAGATAAATAATTATCTGTAAAATCGCATTCCTTCCTCATCTAACGACGTGCAAGAGGAACGGTTATCTCTTGTAAACCTGCGCAAAGAAGGGGTTGTGTTGGGCCACATCGGAGAAGTTGTCCCAGTGGTCTGACAGGCAGTCGGGGCACCAGTGGCCGCCGGCGAGCACCAGTTGGAGGGATGCCTCGAAGCGATGTCCGCTGTGGCATTCCCACACGAGCCGTTGCGCCGGGTCGCCCGAGTAGTCGTCGCTGACAAGGCGTCCACCACGGAATGCGGCGGCGGCTTGTATTTCTGCTACAGTTAGTTGCGACAGATGCTTCGTCTCGTCGTAGCCGTGCTGAATCTGTGCGGCTTTGTCGGCACCAACGGGCTCCGACAAGTCCCACTCAGGCCAGTCGGGGATGGCGCGGTACTGCTCCATGCTGCCGTAGTAAGCGCGAATGCGGGCATCGTCGTGATGTCGAATCCAGTACTGGGTGCCGAAAGTCTTCTTGTGCGCCAGCAGGCGGGTGGCTGCCTTGATGATGGCAGGGGGCACTATTTTGGCCAATTGGAAAAACTTGGGCAGCTTGTCGCTCATCTGCTGGAAATAGTCGTCCAGCGGTATGTTGGCACGGAAGTGCAAGAACGATTCCAGAATGTCGGCGTCAAGGTAATATTGTCCATGGAAGTTCTTCAGTGCGAACCAGTTGGCGTTGAAAATCTTTTCGGGACGGGGGCAGTGGACGGCTTTCAGCACGCGGGTTTCAAAGTCGTAGTTTGTCATACGGTACTGCGGGCCGCTGCTAATATTGTAGTACCTGTTCCAGAAGTCGGCGGGTACAGTGTCGCGGCACACTCTCTCCAGCAGTCGCCCCGAATCCTCCACGGTGGCCCATTCAAGCACGCCGCGTATGGGCACATGGAACATGATGGGGTCAAAGTTCTTCAGGATGGCAGGGTAGAGGATTCCCGACTGTCGTAAGCTCACCCAGTGGCGGAGGCCTGAGTCGGCGAAGATGCGTTCGGCAGCTATCTTGCTGACAGCGTAATAGTCGAATGCGCTGGCGAAGAGAGGGTCGCCACAACGTCCCCAATGGACGGGCTCATTGCGGTCGGACATCTCGGCCACCGACCCGATATAGACCACTTTTACCTCGTCGTGGTTGGGTTGCGAAAGTACCGATTTTACCACGTTTTGGGCTGCCATCACATTTGTGTAGAGGGTCTCTTTCGGAAAATAGTCGGCTTTGGGTGACACCATGCCACCCACATGCAACACGTAATCGGAACCTGTCACGCCTTGCAGCACATCCTCGTAGTTGAGGAGGTTGCCCCACACTACACGGATACGGTTGGCCAACGGTTTCAGTTTGCGGCGGTTTTTTCGACTTGGCCTTGCCAGAACGGTAACTTCATATTGGTCTGGATATTTCAGCAATTCCTGAAGACCTGCCCAGCCCATCGTGCCGGTTGCTCCCGTTAAAAAAACGCTTTTCTTCATGATGGTGGCAATTTGGAGGAAAAATTAATAGACTAATCGAATGTTGTCCACCCACACCACATTGCCCGGGCAGCCTGTGAAGGGCTTTTGGCAGCCGGCGGAGATTTGCAGAATGATATGAGTTGGTGTTGCATCTCCTTTATAACCAATCTCTTGTACGGGAACCATCTTTCCTTTTGAGTTGCGGGCCATGAATCGGTCGCGCGAAAGCTTCTCCCACGATTTAAAATCAGATAGTTTGGATATATCCCCATAACGGACGGGCAGCCGGTGATTATTATGCCATTGGGGAATACTTTGTGTAATACGTTCTGTAGCCGTGCCTACGCGGTAGGCGAAGATGTTGCCGTCGGCATCCTCCCAGCGATGTTGTAGGAAAAGCACGATTTCGCCCGCGTCTTGTCCCTTGACTTTGGTTACTTTAGTGGAGCCAGTAGCATGGACCATGTCTTTCCCTTGTTGTATAATTGCCTTGTAGTCAAGAAGAAGGGCGGTGGGGCGTTTGGTAAATGGAACTCCCATGTCGATAGCTTTCATCGGCACTTTGATGCCTTCCAATGTCACAGGATCGAGCAGTCGCCCAGTGAAAATGCTGCCTGTGGCCAATGCTTTGAGGTCGATGCCGACGGCAGTCACGGTCTGGAGGGACGTCTCAAGGCGGCAGCAGTAGCCGGCTCCCCGTCGTTCCGGGGTGACCGACACGGCGGCTTTTTCCACGCCGCACACTTTGGCGTAGGCGTTGCTGGTACACCATGGCGAGCCGTTTTTCCCGTATGGGTAGGTGCCGTTTTTGAGTATGGTGTCGGTCTTGGCCACAACATACAGGGCGCGGGTCTTGCCACCCAACAGGAACGACTCCTTGATGTAGCGCACTGTCCACGCATCCATTCTGCCGTAAGGCAGATATTCGATTTTTTCCTGCGCATGCAGACAGAGCGAAAAGGCTGACAATATGAGTAATAACTTGATTTTCACGAGTCTGCTTTATTCGTTATGCGCCAGTCTTTTTTGATCTTCAATCTCTTCTTGCAACATCTCCTCGAACATACGTACCGAGTTGGCCAGACTATACTTCTTTGCAGCCACACGGTAAAGTTCGCCCATATATTTCCGCTCATTCGGGTGATCAAGCCAGTAGTCGATGGCGCGGGCAAGGTCCTTGGGGCTACCGGGCTTGAAGAGACTGCGGCCGTCGAGGGCAAACTGTGGCGTGGCGCTGACCTCCGAATTGGCGATGACCGGCACCAGCCCGGTGGCAAAGGCCTCGATGCACGAGATGGCCTCGCTCTCCATGTCACTGGCGTGCACGTATAAATCGCACTGCGACAGCAGATCAATCAGTTTCGGCTGCTCCAGATAGACAAATTGCGGCGGATTTTTCAACTGCTTGCCAAGTTCTACATAATGGTCGTACTCGGGGCCTTTCCCCGCAAAAAACAGCTGTATTTTGTCGGCATATTTTGAATAAGGCACCGCGTTGATGATGACATCCTGCCGTTTCTCCTGCGAAAGGCGGCCAATCATTATGATAGGGATTTTCCCTTCAAGTTCGGGGGATTTAGGTGGCCTTCCTTGATCATAGAAAAGATGTCCAGCCTCCAGAAAGGCGTCCTGGATACCATTGGAAATGACATGGATCTTGGCAGTGTAACCGCGCTTCTTGATTTCATCGGCCATAAATTGCGACGGAGCATGGATGTGGCGGAACTTATTGTAGAAAAATTGCCTGAAACTCAGATAAGTGCCGTTCTGAATCCAATCCACTTTGCCCAATCCTACTGACGACCAGAGGTTTTGTGGCTGGATGTGAAAAGCGGCGGTCGATGGCTTCCCTATCTTGTCTGCATAGTGTTTGGCTTCCACCTCAATGGCGAATGGGAGGAAGCAATGGATAATATCAGCCCATTTGACAGCTTCCCGAATGGTCTTTTTTTCATTATAGGCGAAGTTGAAGTTTTGTTTGTCCATCAACGGCTGGAAAATGGGCATCTTGTAGGTGGGCAAGGCAAAACGGTCTTCTCCAGGCTCGCCGGAAGTAAGAATTTTTACCTCATGACCGCGTCGGCGCAATTCGGCGGCAAAACGCTGCGCTGAGATGCTGGTGCCGTTGTTGTTAGTGTCGTAAGTGTCTATGACAAAGAGAATTCGCATATCGGAGAGATAGAAAATAGTAAAAACAAAATTACGGCATTTGCATCCTCTCCAGTTGTCCCAATAATAACTATAATTGTTCTATTTCATACTTTTTTTATTATTTAATGTTGTATTTTTGCGTTTTAAATTTTTTTAATCTTAATATGCCATTATGATTCAAAAGAAATCATTGTCGAAAATACCTGTACTTCAGCTGGACGAAAGCAGTTTTGAACAAATCGATTTGGAAGGGGAGATGCAGATTACCTATATCGAAAAACCTATTACCAATTTTCCGGATTATTTTCGCAACGATGTGTTTGCCATTCAGTTTCTGCTTCGTGGAAGCATTACGGCTGACATCAACCATCAGCGCTTTACCATCCAAGCTCCTGCCGAGATCTCTCTTTTCCCCAATCACGTACTGAGTTCGGTGGAAGTGTCTGACGATTGCCAGTTATATGTTCTCTCTTTCTCTATGCAATTCGGAGAGGACTTGAATCTGGATATCAGCAGCGAAATTCAAAGCAAAGTGTATATTCACCCGATAATGTATCTTAAAAGGGAGCAAATGGACGTGTGTGTGCAATATTTGTCGCTGTTGAAAAAGGCTATCAGGTCAACGGGCATAGTCAATGCCTACGAAGTGGCACATAGTTTGGTGCATTCGTTGTGCTGCTATATGGCTGGGTATTACGACGAATCTTTCAATACGCAATTTTCCCTCTCGCGGGCGGAAGAGCATGTGGGGCGTTTTCTTTCGTTGGTGGACACTTACAGCAGTGAACACCACGACATCGGCTGGTACGCTTCCCAATTATGCCTCGCACCCCAGTACTTGGCCAAGATTGTTAAGAAGGTTCTCCGGAGGAGTGCGGGCGACTGTATCGCAGAGAATCTCGTTCGACAGGCCAAATCTCTGCTACTCACCACCAAGCTTCCCGTGCAGGAAATTGCCGACAAGTTGGGGTTTAAGAACCAGAGCCACTTTGGCACCTTCTTCCGTCGCGCCACGGGCGTCAGTCCGAGGGCATATCGGGAGGCCCATAGGGCGAACCACAGGGTGCGATAAAGCAAAAAAAAGTCACGACTTTCAGGTCGTGACTTTTCATTTTAGGAGGATGGATATTTTATTTCAGCATCGCTTCGATATCTGCTTCCATAGCTTCGGGCTTGGCCACGGGCGGGAAGCGCTTGATAACGCTGCCGTCTTTCGAGATGAGGAATTTGGTGAAGTTCCAACGTACGCCGCCCGGTTCGCGACCGTCGGCCTTGCTGAGGCTATCCACCATTTTCATAACGGCTTTGTCTTTCAGACCTTTCACCTCTTCGGTGGGCACCTGCTCGGTCAGATATTTGAAGATGGGGTGGGCGTTCTCGCCGAAAACGTCGATTTTCTTCATCAGCGGGAAGGTCACGCCGTGGTTGAGGCGGCAGAATTCGGCAATCTCCTCATCGGTGCCGGGTTCCTGATGCTTGAACTGGTCGCAGGGGAAGCCGAGAATAACCAGTCCTTGGTCTTTGTACTTCTGGTAGAGGGCTTCCAAACCGTCGTATTGGGGGGTGAAACCGCATTTGGAGGCGGTGTTGACAATCATGAGGACCTTGCCGCGATATTGCGCCATTTCCACCTCTTCGCCCTTGTTATTCAGAGCTTTGAAATCATAAATAGTAGTCATTTTCTCTTGTTTTTGCGCACAACCAGTCAAGAGCGCAAGCAACACGACGGTTATGCAAGTGATACATTTGTTCATTTATCTAAATCATTACGACGCAAAGATACAATAATTTTTATCTGAAAAATGTTGTAATTTTGCCATTGTTAATCCCCTTTTTAAGATTCTAAATAGGAATAGTATGAAGAATATAATCACTTGTTTATTAGCTACTTTTAGTTTGTTGACGGCCTGCGGCCAGAAGCCCAACTACGAGACCGACGAGTTTACCACCCGAAGCGGAAAAACTGTCAGATTTCACGCCTTGATGCACTCCTGCATCCGCATCGAGTACGACGGCAAGGAGATTGAAATCGACCCGTGTGCGAAACTGCAAAACCGCACGGTGGACTATGCCGCCATGCCCAAAGCCGATATTATCCTCGTTACTCACGAGCATTACGATCACTATGATGCAGCCACTATCCGACTGCTCCATAAAGGGAATACGCAACTTGTTATGAACCAGCGATGTGTGGATATGTATGGTAGTGGCAAGATGATGAAAAATGGCGACCAGCTTTCACTGGCCGATGACATCACGGTAGAGGCTGTGCCTGCCTATAACACCACCAAGGGGCATTTACAGTTCCATCCCAAAGGACGCGACAATGGCTACATCCTTATGCTCGATGGCTTGCGTATCTACATTGCCGGCGACACGGAGGATATTCCCGAAATGGCCGCCATCAAGGATATTGACATCGCCTTCCTTCCCTGCAATCAGCCCTACACGATGACGCCGGAGCAGCTGGTGCGTGCCGCCAAACTGGTGAAGCCCAAAGTGCTCTTCCCGTATCATTACGGCGAAACCAATATAAAAAACATCCCCTCACAATTGCAAGGGGATGATATAGATGTCAGAATAAGACACTACGAATAGGCTATCTGTTCATCAGGCGGCTTTGGCCCCAGGTGTACTGCGGATACGCTATTTTGAGGTTGCCGGCGGAGCCTTCCACGCCGCTGCCGCCACTGGTGGCGAACACGTTGAGCACCTTGCCGCTAAGGTCGTGGGCCTCTATGAAGGTGTTGACGATAGTAGGAGCAGTGTACCACCATACGGGGAAGCCGATCCATACGGTGTCGTATTGGGCGATGTTCTCGCAAGTGCCTTTGATGGCGGGACGAGAGCTCTTGTCCAGCATCTCTAATGTGGAGCGTGATTTCTTGTCGCGCCAGTTAAGATCGGCATCGGTATAGGGTTGTTCGGGAGTGATTTCATAAAGGTCGGCGTTATACTCGTTGGCGAGTTTCTGTGCAGCGGCTTTGGTGGTGCCGGTGGCCGAGAAATAAACGATTAAGGTCTTTTTCATTGCTTTTTGAGTGGGTTGAGGATTGTTTTGATTTGCAGTGCTTTTCGGCGATTGTGCGCATGCTCCAAGTATCAGGCAGCATGTAGCGATGATAAGAGTGATGTTTTTCATGATTTTATGTTTTTAAGGATGAAAGAATACAAAGTTTGTCATATAGCTGTTAGCCAGATATTTAACAAAATTATCTATTCGTCGATATTCACCAAATTATACTTCTTGGTGCCCAAGCCAATCTTCTCGGCCCAGTCGATGGTGTGGGTGCCATGCTGCTTGTCGATGCGCGAGAGCAGGTCGGTGGGGTCGTTGGTGGCGGTCACCTTCTGCTGGTTGATGATGTCAACACAAGCCTGGTCGAGGGCTACAGGGTCGGTGCTGGCAAGGATGCCGTAATCCTCCAATTTCACGGGCTCGGGATGATCCACGCAGTCGCAGTCGATACTCATGTTGTTCATCACGCTGATGTAGATGATGCCGTTTTTCTGCTGGAAGTAGTTGGTCACAGCTTGTGCAGCCGCCGCCATGCTCTCGAGGAAGCCGTCCTGGTCGCCGATGTACTCGGGAGTCCAGAGCTTGGCCATGTCGAGCACTTCCATCTTGCCAGCCGAGTGTATGTAGGCCTTGCCGTTCTGGCTGGCGCAGCCGATGCTGAGGTTCTTCAGCGCGCCGCCGTAGCCGCCCATGGGATGGCCTTTGAAGTGGTTGAGCGCGATCATGAAGTCGTAGTTGGCCATGTGATTACCTACGATGTCGTATTTGAGGTGTGAGGAGTCCACAACGGGGATGCGCATCTCGCCCTCTTCGTCCATGATATCGACCTTGAAGAGAGGTGTGAAGCCGTGCGCCTCGATAACCTTCCAATGGTTGGCCGAGGTGTTGCGCTCGTCTTTCTCGTT
>JAEEGG010027222.1_pt1 | contig 10856 bp, 5 predicted proteins | sample 9134161 | NCBI WGS metagenome assembly JAEEGG01 (sample SAMN16246543, study PRJNA631951) | gut metagenome | biome: gut microbiome; feature: rumen; material: CR-attached | host: Bos | place: Iran: Karaj | collected 2018-10
GGATTCTTCATGTCGAGGGTGGTCACCTGGAACATCTCGCCGGCACCTTCGCAGGCGGCAGCGGTGATAAGGGGAGTGTGGAAATAGAAGAATCCGCGCTCGTGGAAGAAGGTGTGGATGGCGTAGGCCATGTGGTGGCGCATACGCAGTACGGCGCCGAAAGTGTTGGTACGTGGACGTAGGTGGCCAATCTCACGGAGGAACTCCATCGAGTGGCCTTTCTTCTGCAGGGGGTAGGTGTTGGGGTCAGCTTCGCCATAGAGGACGATATCAGTGGCCTGAATCTCTACCGACTGACCTGCGCCTTGCGAGGCGACGAGTGTGCCGTCGACACTGATGCAGGCACCGGTGGTGATGCGTCGCAGCAGGTCCTCGTCGAAGTTGGCAAGGTCGACAACAATCTGTATGTTATTAATCGTGGAGCCGTCGTTGAGGGCTATGAAGGCAACGTTCTTGTTGCCACGTTTGGTTCTAACCCATCCCTTGACGTTGATGGTGGTATTGATAAGCGATTGAGTGCTGTCGGAAAGTAGCTGCTTGATTTCTATACGTTTCATTTGGATATAATATATTATTGATTTCGGATTATGAGGTTGTTGTTGTATTCTGAGGAGATGGTCGTTACGATGTCTTATTCCCTTTCTTGACCTTGGTCAATTCGGCCAGTTCGACGTCGGAGGCGAACTTGACTATTCGCTCTTCTTGGTCGCGCCGGCAGATGAGGAGGGTGTCCTCATCGCCCGCAACAATATAGTTGTCGAGGCCTTCGATGATGATGGTACGGTTGGTTGGAAGGTGTACCAAGGTGTTATGAACGTCGTAGGCAAACACGTTGCCAGATATAAGGCTGTTACCGTTGCTATCGCGGCGACAGGTGGAGTAGAGTGAGTCCCAAGATTCGACGTCAGACCACCCGAAGGAGGCCTCGAGGACGTAGACGTTCTCGGCATGCTCCATAATGCCGAAGTCGACCGAGATGGCCTCGCAAAGCGAGTAGATGCGGTCGATCTCGATGGCAGGGGTGTCGCTCTTTAGCCCGAAGAAGTTTTTGGCAATGTTGGGCAAGTGGGTGCGGTATGCCTTGCGCAGAGTGGGCAGCCTCCAGATGAAGATACCTGCATTCCAGAAGAATTCGCCGGTGGCGATAAATTGGCGCGCCATCTCGATAGGCGGTTTCTCGGTAAAAGTGACTATCTTGTGTAGGTTGTTGACCTTTGGCGAGACGAGATCTTCGGCAAACTGGATATAGCCGTATTTGGTGTTGGGGTTGGTGGGGCGCACGCCTATCGTGACGATGCAGTCGTTCTTCTCGGTGATGGCCAATGCTTGGTTGATGTCGTTTTCGAAGTTCTCTTGTCCGAAAATGGCATGGTCGGAGGGAGTGACGATGATGTTTGCCTTGGGGTTCATGTGGTAGATGACCGAGGCGGCGTAGGCGATACAAGGGGCAGTGTTGCGCCGGGTGGGTTCGCTGAGCACTTGATAGGGTGCCAGATCCTTGATTTGTTGGCGTACTCGGTCGGCATAGAGTTCCCCCGTTACTATTATTATATTCTCGCGTGGGCAGATGTTCTCAAATCGATGGAAGGTGGATTGCAGCATCGACTGGCCATTGCCCAATATGTCAATGAATTGCTTAGGGTTGTTCGCCTTGCAAATAGGCCAAAAGCGACTTCCGAAGCCACCGGCCATAATGATGCAATAGGTGTTGTAGTTCAAGGTAATTGAAAATTGAAAAATGAAAAATGAAAATTAAACGCTTACTTCGCCTTTGATGTGGGGGTGTGGGTCGTAGCCTTGGAGCTGGAAGTCGTCGTAGTCGAAACTGAAGATGTCCTTCTTGTCAGGATTGATGAGCATGGTAGGCAGAGGCCTGGGCGAGCGGGTGAGCTGCAAGCGGCATTGGTCTAGGTGATTATTGTAGATGTGGGCATCGCCCAGCGTGTGGATAAAGTCGCCATAGCGGAGTCCGCAGGATTGGGCTATCATCATGGTGAAGAGGGCATAAGATGCAATATTGAATGGCACGCCCAAGAAGATGTCGGCCGAGCGCTGATAGAGCTGGCAGCTGAGGCGACCGTCGGCCACATAGAATTGGAAGAGAATATGGCATGGAGGGAGGTGCATCTGAGAGAGTTCGCCCACATTCCACGCCGAAACAAGGAGCCGGCGGGAGTCGGGGTTGTTCTTTATCTCGTTGATGAGGTTGGTGATTTGGTCGATGTGAGAGCCGTCGGCGCAGCCCCACGAGCGCCACTGGTGACCGTAGATGGGTCCCAACTCACCATCTTCACCAGCCCACTCGTCCCAGATGCTTACTTTGTGGTCGTGGAGATATTGAACGTTAGTATCGCCTCGGAGGAACCAAAGCAGTTCGTATATGATAGAACGGAGATGGAGTTTCTTGGTGGTGAGGAGAGGGAAGCCGTCATCGAGATGGAAACGCATCTGATAGCCAAAAGTACTCAGCGTACCGGTGCCCGTCCGGTCGTGTTTGGGGACACCGTGCTCTAGTACATGGTTCAGTAGTTCAAGATATTGTTTCATAATTGTCTACAGCAGTTTTTCGTTTATAGTAACGAAGGAGGAGCGATAATATTGTGTAGAAGGAAAGAATAAGGAGCGTTAATCGTATATAAGCACTCCGCTGACACACCAGTGGCTGAAACTGCCCGCCTGGGGCTCGCCTTGGGGGATGGCGATAGTGAGAGTGTGGCGGCCAGTGGGCGCAATGCCTTCGCGACGGAAGTATTCAGAGATGTTGAAATAGACGGGCTGGGTGGCTGTTCCAGGGCACCAGCCACTGCGGGAGTAGTCGCTGCTGGACAGGCCGTTCCAGAAGTTTCCGCTGACGGGGTTCCACTCGCGGTAGCGGCCGCAGTCGCTGCGCCAAGGGGTATAGGTGAAGGCTGGACGGCCGTCGATGAGGATGGTGTGGGTTTTGGGGTTGAACTCATCGCCACCTCCCCAGCCGCCATGTCCGGTGGCAAGGTAGCGCAGGCGTATGTTGCGGGTGGTGTCGCTGCCCCAGATGCTGAACTCGGTGGTGAGGCTGTCGGTGGCAAATAGTTTGCCGTAGTTCTGCCCAGCCATTTCGAGCACGTTGCAGGTGTTGAAGAGGGAGTATGATCGGGGGAAATTAACCTGATTATCTTCGGGCACAGTTTGATCGCCCGGGTAGGATTTGATGTCGAGGGTGACGGTGTGGCCCCCGCGGTCGTAGTTGCCAATCCAGACACCGATCCACACTTCGCCTTGTAGTAGGTGGGTGAGGTCGGTGACTTCCTGCTTGTAATAGGCTTCGTCCTGCCAGTCGAGTCCGTCGATTTTTACACGGTCGTTGAACTGCCCCACGCCGAAGGGGGTGAAGAAGCGCATCAACTCGACGGGCGGCCAGTACATGAACGAGGAGATGTGGTATTGCTGCAGGGGGCTGATGCTGTTTTTGATGCCTTGGTAGCGTTCGCCGTCGCGCCCGATGAAGAGGGGAAGGCTGTCGGGGTGGTTGTTGATGCCGTCGAAGAAGTTGGGGCAGAGGTTGATGCCTGCACCGGGGATGATGAATACGGAGCCTGTGCGGTCGTAGGCGTCGCCATTGCTGCGCTGGTGCAGTTCGATGAAGGTCTGATAGTGACTGGGCAGTTTGGGAAGGCGGATGCGCTTGAGGGCGAGGGTGCCACCTGCGTAGTGGAGTACGCTGTCGAAGGGTGTGTTTTGGCGGTAGTTGCCGTCGATATGGTCGTTGAGGCCGCACCAGCAGAGCTGCACGCTGTCGAACACGCGGGTGGTGATGACCATCTTCTGCCGCTTGATGTTGCTGAGCTCGCGGGAGGTGACCTGTGGATAGCGGTCGCTTAGGTAGAATTTGGAGCTGTGTACCCGGTCGGTCTTTACCAACTGGAGTTGGCACTGTCCGTTGCGCCAAAAGCTCACCAGCAGTCCAGGGAAACGGCCGTAGTAGGGCACAGGCGAAAGGTCGCGCGATTCCTTGCCCCAAGTCTTGGCGCCCCCGTGCCAGATGGTGGTGAAAGGTTGCACATAGAATTCTAGCTTGTTGCTATTGATGGAGCAGGTGTAGCGGGTGAGGCCGTTCACTTGGTCGGTGTCGAAGTGGATGTCTTTGCGGGAGAAGGGGGCTATGGTGCGGTAGTGCTCGCGATGTTCGCCCTCAAAAATGGTGGTGAGGTAGGTGACGGAGTCTTTGACATCATCCACAAAGATGTCTTCTACCGAATAGCCTTGTATGTAGGGGCCGTTGCTCCATCCGCCCGGATGATACTCGCCGGGCAGGCGGTCGCCCTCGGTGACGAGGTAGGTGCTCCCGCCACAGATTTCAATCTGGGTGTAATGGGTGTCGATATGCTCACCGTAGTCGTAGGAGGCATAGACAAAGTGGTTGGCATTTTTCGCCACCTTGACGGGGTGGGGTTGTGCACAGAGCGTTGCGGTGGCAGCTATAAAAAGCAACAGTATCGAGAGGGGTTTTTTCATAGGCTGAAGGGTTTAATCAACAGTTGAGTTGTTGTCATTTTCCTGTTCGTCAGGGAGGTTGATGACTTTGAAGCGTGACTGGCGTTGGTGCCAACGGTCGAGGGCCAGCTGGCGCAGGTCGGCCACGTCGTCGCGCTCGTCCATAATTTCTAGTCCCACGATGGTCTCGATGATGTCCTCGAGGGTGATGATGCCTTGGAAGCTGCCGTACTCGTCAATAACGCAAGCGATATGGCGCTTGTTGCGGAGCATTGAGTCCCATATTTCGGACACGGGCATCTCCTCCTTGTACATGACGATGTCGCGCTTAATCTCTCCGAGGGTCATGTTGAACTTGTCCTCGGTGAGCAGTTCCAAAGCTTCGCTACGTAGGACGTAGCCGGTGATGTATTCGTCGCTGTCGCTATAGACGGGAATGCGCGAGAAGTGGCTGTAGGTCTTGTCGCGATAGAACTCCTTGAGAGTCATCTGTTCGGGAGCGATAGCCGCAACGGTGGTAGGGGTCATCACATCCTCGGCCTTCACGTCGTCGAGCTTGATGACGTTCTGGATGATTTTGTTCTCGTCCTCGTCGATTACCTCCTCGTCTTCGGCCATGTCGGCCATGGCAGCCACCTCCTCACGGCTGACGGCGGCTTCGTCGTCGTCGGTGTCGGAAATGGTTTTGGAGAGTTTTTCTACAATCCACACGATGGGGAACAGCACCACAATGAGCAGTCGGAGTGAGTAGGCTGTGAATCCCATCAGTTTCTTCCAATGGCGAGTGCCAATGGTCTTGGGTATAATCTCAGAGAAGACCAAAATCAAGATGGTGGTGATGGCAGACACCAGTCCGAACCATTGGCTTCCGAACACCTCGGTGACTTGAGCGCCCACACCAGCTGCACCGACGGTGTTGGCTATGGTGTTAAGCGACAGGATGGCTGCAATGGGTCGTGCATTGTCTGTCTTGTAGCGTTTGAAACGCGTGGCGGGTTTGTATCCTTCGTCTTCGCGCATGTTGACATACGATAGGGGTGTCGACATAAGCGTGGCCTCCAATATCGAACAAATGAACGATATGGACATGGCACCGAGAAGGAATATGAGTAAAAGGGTCATTGAGAATTAAGAATTGAGAATTAAGAATTGAGAATTGGGAATTAAGATTTTATATGCTTTGGTTACAAATAACACTTTCACAAATTAACGAATTAACACATTCAAACATTCAAGCAATCAAACAATCATTTTACGTCTATTTCATCAATCATCAGCCATGCGGGCTGGCCGGCACCTACATGCCAGGCAGGGAGAGTCTTCTGGCAGTGGATGCGGAAACGGATAAAGCGGACTTTGTCGGCCTCGGCAGGGTGGAAGAGTCCACGGCGAGGGGTAAGGAAACGACGCATGGCGACTCGGCGACTGTCTTTTTGGGGGTTGGCAATGGGATGCACGTTACGGAGTGGCGTCCAAGGGGAATAAGTGCGTCCGTTGCGTGACCACTGCACCTCTACGCTGTCGGGTGCCAATACCCAGTCGGAGGCACTGTGGCAGAAGCCAATGGCTACCTGAGTCAGTGAGGCTGCGTCGGTGAGTTCGACTGTAAGGTCGACGCTGTCGCGTCCGCTGAAGCCTGTCCATCCTTCACCATAGTTGCCTGTGATACCTAGGTGGCTGTCGTGCAGCACCTGTGGGTAGTTGTTGCAATATTGAAAGCTGGGATAGTCTGCCGGCTGCGAAGCGTCGCCGTAGGTATGGGCAGTGATATCTTTGACTAGGTTGAGCTGTTTGTCGGGGATGGGTTGCATCAGCGTGGCGGAGGGCTCAAAATAGTAGCCACAGTAGTGCCAGAGGTTGACGCTGTCGGTCAGCTCTGACGGCATTACCACCAATCGAAATCGTTGTATACTGTCGCCATCAATCCGATAGCGTTTGCTGACGCCAGGGCCGCAGGTGGCTGTGCCCAAGCCTGCCTGGCGAGTGTCGACATTTACAATGTAGTGGTCGGCTTTAGTAAGATCCTTGATGCGCTGGGCTTCAGTAATTACGCTGTCTTCGTACTGTCGGATACTGAAGTGTATTGGCCTCTCGTCAGCGGTACAGAAACTGAGTCTTTTGTCGCCGATGGCAAAGCTTGTCCAGTAGGCAGTACGGTTGCCACTCTCTTGTGGCACCACGTGTAGCTCGCCGCACACCTCTTTGGGTGTGGCACTGTTATGTCCTGTCCAGCGGGCTTCGTTGCGGTCGGGGTAGGTCTCATAGTAATTGCCCCACCACTGCACCTGCTGGCAGCTGCTGTCAATGCCCAGCTGTATGCCTAGCTTCGGCAGGGTGCGATAGTTGCCACGGGGATGTAGTGCATAGCTGAGTTGCATACGACCCTCGGCATCCACCTCTACAATCTCGCGCATGGTCATAGTGCGTCCTTCAGGGCTGGTCAGCTCCAACAGCAGTTCTACTTCAGCCATGCGGTCGGGCTCGCCAATATAGTGTGTAGCACAGCTGATAGGAGAGGCGGTGAGGCCACCAAGCCCTTCCCAGGCCCGTGCCCCGTAGGGGTCGACGAGGTCGTTGAGCGTCGGTGGCCGCCAGAAGTTCCATCGTATAGGACGTTGCAGTAATTCTTCACCGTGGTAGGAGTATTGGGTAATATAGCCCGTGTTGGCATCAATCGTGAGAGTAAACAGCGACGGTGAGGAAGCAATAGTAACCGTATTGCTCGACTTGTCGTGATGGCAGCGGAACAACTTTGGCAAGACTGAGGGTAGCGGGATGCTGTCGGTAGGCACATCGATGTCGGTCATTTCAAACTCATCGTGGCTGTTCTCGTGCAGCGTCCATGACGAGCCGTAGTCGTAGGGGTCGTCCACTTCGTAGCTATCGCCCACAAAATTGAAGCGGACGAAGAAACGTTCTCCTCCTAAAGGTTCTATCTTGGGCATACGCAGATTCAGGCGGCAGCTCTCGCCGGCGGGGAGATGAGGGTGGAGCGTGTCGCTATAGAGTGTGTCGCGTAGCGAAGAGTATATCTTGTAATGGCAGATGAATTCATAGGCATCGCGGAAGTTGAAGTCGTTGTGCAACATATAGTATTCGCCTTGGCGATTATCGTGGTGTTGAGTGATATTGAGGTTTTGGTATACCTGCTGCACTTCGTTGGCATGGGCATGGGGGCGGCGGTCGCTAGTCACGATGCCATTGGCACAGAAGGCATCGTCATCCTCTACATCTGGCAGACTCCCTAGGTCGCCTCCTACGGCATACCAAGCAGAGTCTTTCTCATAGTCGAGGGTGTACTGTATTTTATGTCCATTCATGACAAAGCTTTGGTCTACCCAGTCCCAGATAAATCCCCCTTGCAGCTGAGGGTATTTGTTGATGGTGTCCCAATAGTTTTTTAGTCCACCTAGGCTGTTGCCCATTGCATGGCAATATTCCACCATAATAAAGGGGCGGTCGTTTAATTGAGAATTGGGAATTTCTCCGAGACGGTTCTGCGTCTCGGCATAGTGCAAATCTTGGGATTTGCCCTTTGCGCTCGACTGTTGAACCGTTGAGAATTGGGAATTATGTGCGTCAGCCGTCCCCTCTTGAGAGGGGTGGTCGAAGACCGGGGTATGTCCATTTTCAATTTTCAGTTTTCCATTTTCAACTCTCTCAAAGTGGTTGTATACTTTTCGCCAGTCGCGGCAGTAGTCGGAAAGGTAGTCTACGCTGGGATACATCACCCCCACAATGTCGGTGTTCCAATCGAGTACGGCCCGCTCGTATGTGACGGGACGGCTGTTGTCCTGTTCTTTCAAGTAGCGGTAGGCCTTTTCCATGGCAATGCCATTGCCACATTCGTTGCCGAGCGACCATGCAATGACGCAGGGATAGTTGCGGTCGCGGCGATACATATTGTTCACCCGGTAGATGATAGGTTCGGCCCACACCTCCTTCTTGGCAAGACTGTGTTCGCCATAGCCTTGGGCGTGAGACTCTACGTTGGCCTCGTCCCAAACATAGAGGCCGTAGCGGTCGCAGAGTTCATACCAATACTCGTCGTTGGGGTAGTGGCTGGTGCGGACGGCATTGATGTTCAGGTGCTTCATCAGCATGATGTCGAACTCCATTTCCTTGCGCGACACATAGTGCCCATCGATAGCACTATGCTCATGTCGGTTAACCCCTTTGATGGTGACAGGCACTCCATTCACACACAGCTGCCGAGCAGTGAGTAGGGTGTCGTCGGCACGATATACCACGTTTCTAATGTCGACATTGCGGAAACCTACTTTGCATCCCAAGGTCTCGACAGAAGAGGAATTGGTGTTTTTGAGCCGGATGATGAGCGTGTAGAGATAGGGAGTTTCGGCGGTCCAGGGATTTACCTGTGGCACCTTGCCCTCGTTATCGGAGAAGGTGACATTCCACTCTTGGAACCCCAACTCCCGTTCCTGTTTCCAAACGAGCTCGCCTTGGGCGTCAAGGAGCTCTGCTTCCAGTCGCATGGGGTGGGTGAGAGGAGTGGACAGTTCCACTTCTAGACCTAGCAGACCGTGGCCCTTGCGCTCATCGAGGTGTGAAGAGACTTTATAATCAGCTACATATATCTTAGGGGTGGAATAGAGGCATACGTCGCGAGTGATACCGCTCATGCGCCACATATCTTGGCATTCCAAGTAGCTACCATCGCTGAATCGAATGACCTTTGCCGCCAAGCGATTTTGACCGGGGTGTACATATTTGGTGATGTCCCATTCGGCAGGAGTTTTAGAATCTTCGGAATAGCCGACCTTATGGCCGTTGATATAGAGATATATGGCGGATTTCACCGCGCCGAACTTGATGAATACATGGCGTCCCCTCCAACTTTCAGGCACTTGGAAATCTTGTACGTAGCAACCAGTGGGATTGTATTCGGTAGGGGCGTATGGCGGATTGGAGGCAAACTCATTGTGAATATTGGTATAGACTGGGATGCCGAATGGTTTGCCATCGCTGTCGAGTTGTAACTCGATGTTTCCAGGTACATCTATATCATCCCATTGATCCACATTGTAGCCAGTCTCATAGAACCCTCGAGGGCATGACTCTGGATTCTCTACTACTTTGATTTTCCATGTCCCGTTAAGGCTACGATAGTATGGAGAAGCTTGGTATTTGAGGTCGACAATATCTTCCTCGTCAGCGTAGGGAATCACATTTACATGCGGCGACACCTTGTTGATGCTGTATGTCCTTACATCATTCCAATCCTCTTGCGCCCAAGAATAGTTAGTGGTGCAGGACAAAATGCAGAATAACAGTAATATAATCGAATGTCTATAAGGTATCATATATATAAATAAATATGCAAAGATACGAAAAAAATGTGATTCAATAAAAAACTGATTCTTGATTTCGCTATAAGGTAATCTATTCTACCTATTATGAACATGTTGAGAGAAATAGGAAAGGAAGACGTGGTTCTCTTTTTTTTATTTAAAAAGCAATCAGATGCAACAAATTGAAAAGAAAAAGTCTTGCTTTCGGGAAAAAATGTGTATCTTTGCATTTTCAAATACTCAAGAATTGATGATAGGATTGGTGATTCGCACTACGGGCAGCTGGTACAAAGTGCTGCAACGGGAGTCGGGGATGGTGTCGGACTGTCGTCTGCGAGGCAATTACCGCCTGCGGGGCAACAAGCAGACCAACCCCGTGGCTGTGGGCGACGAGGTGGAATATGTCTTGCAGGAGGATGGCACGGGCGTTATCAATGAGGTGCATGACCGCCATAACTATATTGTGCGCAAGGCTACTAAGTTGAGCAAACAGACGCATGTGATAGCTTCTAATATTGACCGTCTGTGTGTGGTGGCGACGCTGGGATTTCCGAGGACTTCGACGGGTTTTATCGACCGCCTGTTGGTGACGGCGGAGGCATATCATGTGCCGGCCTGTGTGGTGCTGAACAAGGTGGATTTGTACGGCGAGCCGGAAGATGGGCTGTGGGAGTTGCATGATGAGGTGAAAGCCATATACGAAGGAGCAGGCTACGAGGTGTTTGCCGTGAGTGCCCTGCAGGGCGAAGGTCTAGAAGAGCTGCGCCAAGCCATAGCGGGGCAGACGGTGCTGTTCACGGGTCACTCTGGCGTGGGTAAGTCGGCATTGTTGAACGCGTTGGTGCCCGGGTTGGATTTGCGGGTAGGCGAGGTGAGTGAGTGGAGCATGAAGGGCAAGCACACAACCACGTTTGCCGAGATTTTCCCTATCGAGATGGGTTCGGCTGGTGTAACCTATTTGATTGACACGCCAGGCATCAAGGAGTTTGGCATGGTGGACTTTAAACCCGAGGAGTTGTCGCATTTCTTCCCCGAGATGCGGCGGGTGCTACACGACTGCCATTTTTCCAACTG
>JAEEGG010027223.1_pt1 | contig 10855 bp, 10 predicted proteins | sample 9134161 | NCBI WGS metagenome assembly JAEEGG01 (sample SAMN16246543, study PRJNA631951) | gut metagenome | biome: gut microbiome; feature: rumen; material: CR-attached | host: Bos | place: Iran: Karaj | collected 2018-10
CGGAATTCGATAAAATCATTTCGACAAAATAATCACAGCTCAGATTTTTATGTTGTCATCCCAGCATTTACGAGTGCTGGGATTTTTTAATGTAACTGCGCACCCAGGTTCAAACCGTGATGCGAGCGTGAATAGGTTATAGGTTTTAGGTAATAGGTTGTAGGTATTAGGAAAAAATAGGCATCAGAGTATGATTATTACAACCTCGCCTTTGCGCACCAAGCACCAACTACATCGGGAACAGCGGATAATGTTCCTTGGTGTATGCACGCGTAAAAGCGTTGAAATGCCACCATTCGCTAGGCAACATCACCCAGCCGGCACGTTTCATGATTTTGCGGAGCAAGTTCCTATTGTCTATCTGTTGTTGCGTGAGGCGACCGGATTTTAAAGCATCCGCCTCGCCCACGATTCCTGCACAACGTTCAAACGAATCAAAATCAGCACCCATGTCCAGCAAACTGCCCGTGCTGTCGGCAAGGCCCAAATCAAGCGCCAAGCCGTAATTGTGGAGTCCGCCAGTCTTACCTGATGAAACAAAATGGCTGTAAGGAGTCCCGACTACAGACTGCTTGAGAACCGACTGAGCATACATCGGACGCGCCGCGTCAAAAATGACAAGCGAATAACCGGGCAACTCTTTTGCTATTATCGAAAGTGCCCGTTTCAGTTTAGGCAAACCGTCTTTATGGATAAACGCCCGCTGGATGCCGCAGTACATATCATGTCCAGTTACGTTGTTAAACGTCGCATAACGCAAGTCCATGCGGAGGCCTTCCATATCCGTTATTTCGACAAGCTTGGAATTGTGCGTGGCGTATTCAATCCACTTTTCCGCCGCTTCGCAATAACGCAAAGGCTTCTCCGGCTTCGGCGGCACAAAGAGCGAGTCCGTCTTATGAGCAAAAGCGAATGTGCAAAAGAAGACTATAAAAAGAAAAAATCTCATGAAGAATAAAATAGAAAAACAGACCCCGGCACAATGACCGGGGTGACATGCATAAGGGAACCGCATGGATCCTATCGGTCTTACAGACCTCCAGGATGACATTCATTAGATTCTAAGTCATAAACCTCTTTAGATGCTTCGATTTCAGGCTACGCCTTCCACTCAGGATGACACCGTTCGTGCAATTGTTCCTTTGACGCTCTCGTTTCCAGCTCACACCTCTTTCGTCTATCGTCTATCGTCTATCGTCTTTCGTCTATCAAAGTCCCAACTGAACTTCGACGCCGAACTGGAAGTAGAGTCCCATGCCTTTTGCGATAAACGGCACCAGGTCATATCCGTTGTTCGTATTCTTGTCGTTATCACGAGCGACCCATGAGCGTTCGCGGCCATTTTCGGAACCGAGGAACTTGAGAGCGCCCACATCGAGTTTCGAGAAGATGTTGTCGAGTTCCAGATAGAATCTAGCGTGCCTAAAGAAGAACTTCGACTTCGTCAAATCCAAATTCACACGCAAGTCCGTTCTGTACAAATCCGTAAATTCATTGTAATCCCTGAGGCGGCGGGTTCCGCTCTTGCCATCCGACGTTGGCTTAATCGCATAGTAGTACAGCGGCCTGTGCCATGCGGCATGGTGCGTCAAGATGACCGACACAATAGAATCCTTTCGCGGATAATAACGGAGGTGCGTCACGATATCCAAGCGGGAGTTCGCTTCCCACGGCAAGGACTTTCCGCCATCCAGTTCATATTCGCCATAAACAGAACTTGCATTCATCGCCAAAGAGAAATGATGCGAGGTTTTCCATTCGAGTGAACCCGTTGCACCGGCCACCCAAGCGTAATCCACCGGAGTCACGTCATTGTAATGGGCAAACGCTTTCGGTAGCGGCAGGAGCGGATCAAAGTAGTAACGCCCAAAGCCAGCCACTTGAGCAGCAAGGTACTTGGAGCGGTAGCCCACGCCCACCTTGAGCGAAGCGCCTGTTTCCAAGCGGCCCGTCAAGTCTCCATCATCAAAGAAATGTTTCCAGTCCGCACGGTAAGCGGCATTTGTAAAGAGTCGCCAGTACGCCGTGTCCGTCTTGGACAAATTACGTTCCATGTCGAACGAAACCGTCGGACGTGCATTGTGGTCTGCACCGTCGGCAACAGCCCCCACAGAAAGCATGTGCTCCGAGAATTCGTTTTTCCAATCGAGCGTTGCAGCACCCGACAAAATTCCCGTCTGGTAATCACTGCTTTCTTTACCGCCGGGAATCGGATAACTGCGTTCTACGATATGATGTTCGTAAAGAATCGCTCCACGCAAGCCGGCTCCAAAAATATCCGCATTGAAGTTCTTGTCGGCACCGGCACTCAGCGTCGTGTGCGTCTGCTTGTAACCGTCAATAAACGTCCTTGCAGTTTCATCGGAAAGCTTACCCGTGCGGAATCCCGTCGTGTCGCGAATCGTATCGCTCAAGCTCTCGCGGACAAGACCTGCATGGAAACTCGCCCCGAACTTCGATGCATATTCGCCGCCAATCACCAAATAGCTTTGGCTCCCTTCGATAATATCAATGGAATTGATACTGCCGTAAGTCGTCGAGGTATCCTGACTTATCTTGTATTCATCGGAACTGTACAACGTACGCAAAGCCCACGTCGTATTCCCCAGCGAATCAGAGCCGTTCAACTGGGCGTAGATGTCAAACGCCGTGAGATCAAACGGATCTGCCGACTTCACCTTGCAGTCGTCAGAGCAGTCGTCGTCACGCTTGCGGAATTCCGTATAAAACTTTTCGCCCAAGTTCTTGAGCATTTCGCCATCGAGACGGCGGAACGCAAAACGGAAACTATCCCAGATAAAGAACGGAGCGTCAAGCACCACTTCTTGAAGCGTAAGCCCTGCAGAACCTTTCAAGCCCCATTCGCCGCTCGTCTGTTCGGGAATGTACTGGATAGAAGTCGCAAGCCCCTGCCCCAGAGGCCCTTGTCCGTAATGGTCGTGGACTTCGATTCCGCTCAACGTGTGCGGGTTCACTACCGAAAGGTTTCCGGGGAACCCGACATCCAGATGACGCATGTTCGGAATGCGGAGGCGGCCCAAATGGTACGCCACGTCACCTGCACGCGAGCCGTCGTAGTACAAAGCGCTGCTAAAATCCTTTTGGCCCGAGATACCAGGCATCTGGCTCAAGTGCTCCGTCAAATCGAAACGCATGCCGGCAGCATCTTCGAGCTTGTCGAGTTGGACCGCGCGATCGACAACCCACTTCACAGGTTCGCCATCACCGATAATCGTGCTCGCCCCCAAATCCGTGACGTTCGTGCTGAGCGTAATCACCATGTCCATCAAGTCGGGATAATCCTGCAAATCCACAAAGACGCTATCGAAGCCCTCTTTCTTGAACACAAGAGAAGCACTTTTCGATTCGACAGAAAGTTCAAAACGACCGCGTGAATCCGTCTCTCCAATCTTTTTGCCGGACTTATAAGAGATTGCAACATCCTTGACAGGCAAATCCGACTGCGCTTCAAGAACGACACCAATAACCATAGTTGGCGAAGCGGCGAGAACCCCTACCACAAGAAACAAGACAAAACTGAAAAATAAGCGAAAATTCATAGCCACAAAATAGATAATTTATGCAAGGAAAATTTCAGAAGCATTTCAACATCTTATATTATACGCATGCTTAAAGTTTATTTAATCCAGATAGATAGCGATAAGGCCAACAAGTCCGGGAATATCGCAAGAGCAAAGAAGATGATTCTCGATGCACACCCCGACGCAGGGAGCCTTATCCTGCTGCCCGAAATGTTTGCGACGGGCTACGTGCCAACCAATTTAGACGCAGCCGCCGAAGATTTCCGTTCAAGCGTTGCCGGCGAGACCGCACGTATGCTATCCGAAGTGGCGACAGCGACCGCCTGCACCATCATGGGAGCAGGTATCACAAAAGCCGATTCAACCGGCGAAAGCAAGTTTTTCAACCATGTCAGCGTCTATGAGCCAAGAAAGACGCAAGAAGTCGCATGCTACGACAAGATGAATTTGTTCTTCCCAGAAAAAGAAAGCTTCAAAGCAGGCGAGAAAATTAATTTATTTAATATAGGATACTGGCGAATCGCATCGTTTATCTGCTACGATTTACGTTTCCCGGAACTGTTCCGCGAAGCAACCAAGCAGGGAGCAAACCTCATTACCGTCCAAGCGGCCTGGCCCGCCAAGCGGCGTGCCCACTGGGAAACGCTCCTCAAGGCACGAGCCATCGAAAACCAAGTCTATATCGCAGCCGTCAATGCCGTGAGTGAAAACCACGACCCCAATGTCTGCAAAGTGCCGCTAGCAGGCACCTCCCTTATCATCTCGCCGAACGGCGACGTCCTCTCCGAAGGCTCCACCCAAAGCGAAGCGGTCATCACCGCCGAACTGGACCTGCAAGCCGAAAAAGATTTACGAAAGAATTTCCCCGTACTTGAAGGGATGATTAGAGGGTGTGAGGTGTGAGGTGTGAAATGTGAAATGTGAAATGTGAAATGTGAAATGTGAAATGTGAAATCGGTCATGCCTTGCGGCATTCCCTTTGAGCAGCGAGTATTCAGCCCACTACGCTATGAGCCATAAGTATTTTACCCCTCCAGGGTGACAGAGTTTTTCAAGCCTCACAGCTCATTTCCGACCACTCACTCCCCATTACACACGGCTCACCGCTCACAGTTCGCCGTCTGCATCTCTTTGAGCATCAACAAGTTACATCCCGATGTGTTTTAGAGCACATCTTGTTATATTTGACGATTTTTTTCAAACAGCGGCCCCATTTTCGCCTTGAAAAATATTATTTTTTTATTACGTCTTTTATGAAAAGAGGCATAATATGGAATCTACACGAAAAATGGAGTATGCAAAAGAGCTCATCAAAGCGGGACTCAAGCGTGAACTTATTCTAAAAATCACTTCGATTTCGGAACACGAGTACAGTCTCATCCAGCGTCAACTCGCCCTGGTATAAATTGCAGCTCATCTTAAACATACCCGCCCAGCAGGCGACCGGAAACGCACCCCGCAAGGCTGCGGTTTTCGCTTGTTATAAGGACGGGAGCTTGCTGCTCGACGCGAGGGACAATCTCAAGCCCGCAAGATTCACGATGCAACCGACCGACAACTTTCCGTGGAACGAGTTCATCGAAAAACTGCTTGCCGCATGGCAACTTTGCGATTACAGCGATGTTCCAGAAGCATTCAAACCCATCAAGCAGATTCCGCCCTTCGTCATCGAAGGCCTCCCCAGCGAACCTGTTCCGCAACAACTTAAGGTCTTGGCAGCACTGCGTTCCCAGGGATATTTCGCACCGCTCGCCAATCCCGGCAAATAGGGGAAATAAAAAAAGTGCCTTCTCCTAAACCCATACGTTCCATTCGAAGACACTTTGTTTTTTCCAAGGAGAACCTACCCAACCATCTCCTATAATAACAGTATATAATTTTTGTCGAGAAAAATTTGTTATTAAAAAGATATTTTCTAATCAAAGTATTTATATTTTTTTCATGAACTTGATTAAATATCTCAGCAAACAACGTTGGTTCATGGGGAAAAACAGAACCATCTCGCATGTAGAAACGCTTGATTCCACAGAAGCCGGAACGACGCGGATCAAGCTCATCAAAGTTTCGTTCAAGGACGGCGAAAGCGATATTTACACCATCATCGACGACGAGAACGCTGTCGGAAAAATTCTCGAAGACGCTTTCCTCGACGGTTCGCAGCAATCGGTATTCTCCGGCGACAAGGGGTTTTTCTCGTTCCGGATTACGGCCCCGCTCCCCAAGGCACCCCTCGCAAGCGTCAAGCCCGTTTCGAAAGAACAAAGCAATTCCGCATTCTGCGCCCCCGGAAAATTCTTCTTCAAGCTTTACCGCCGGTTGCAACCGGGGCTGCATCCCGAAGCAGAAATTCTAGAAGCGATGAACAAGGCGTACAGCAGCCGCGTTCCAAGGCTTTACGCTGTATGCAATTACAAGTCCAACGCAGGCGAAATTTACACGTGGGGAATCCTCGAAGAGCATTTCGCAGATGCCAAGGACGCGTGGAACGAATTTTGCAACGACATGAGCAGCACGGACGCGTTCCAGCTCGGAATGTCCACCGCGCAGATGCACGAGAGTTTCAAGAAACTTGGCGGACCGATGTACAGCAGCGACGAACCGCCTTTCGAACGTCTCGCACAGCTGTTGCAAAAATCAAAAGACACCGAATACGCCCCGCAACTGCGTGAACGATTGCCGCAACTGCAAATCCGTTATTACGACTTGTTACGCGAAACTTTCAGCGACAAGACTTTCAAACGCCAACGCATCCACGGCGATTACCATCTCGGACAAGTGCTCATCACGCAAAGCGCAAACGGCACGAAGCATTTCGAAATCATTGACTTCGAAGGCGAACCGACGCGTAGCCTCGATTACAGGCGCACTTGCCGCTCCCCCGCCGTCGATATCGCTGGGATGTTGCGCAGTTTCGCCTATGCGGGAGCCGTCGCAAAGACGGACCCCACCGATGCCGAACTCGCTTTTGTCACCGGCTACTCCAAAGTTTCCGGGGTTTCCGCCGATGCCATTGAAAAAGCCGCCAAGCCCTACATTTTGGCAAAAGCCATTTACGAGGCTTGCTACGAACTGGAATTTAGGCCCGACTGGTTCTGGATCCCCGCCCAAGCACTGCTTGCGTTATAGGAACAGCAAATAGAACTATCACAAGAACTGAGATAAGAGCTGCGACAAGAATTGTGCCGCGACTGTAATTTTCTATATTTGGCGTCATCATGACACCAGAAGAAATGGAACAGTTGCTCCGCAAGGAAGCCGAAGAAATCGTAAAGACCGAGCCGCTTTCGAAGTTGATGCTCGAAGAGCAAGTCCTCAACCGCAAAAACTTTGCGGATATGCTTTGCGTGACGCTCGCCTGTCAACTCGCAGGCGAAGTGATTGACCGTGCGGAACTGGAAAAGATGTTCAGCGACATCTACAAAAAATATCCAAACCTTCTGCTTTGTGCCGCAAAAGACATCAAGGCGACCGTGCTCCGCGACGCCGCTTGCACAGGCCCGCTCGAACCACTGCTGTTCTTCAAGGGATTCCAAGGATTGCAAGCCTACCGCGTGGCCCATATCCTATACGAAGAAGGCCGCCATTTCCCAGCCAAGATGCTCCAGAGCATCATCAGCCGCAAGTTCGGCATGGACATCCATCCAGCCGCAAAAATCGGTTACGGACTTTTGATTGACCACGCGACCAACATCGTCATCGGCGAAACCGCGACCGTCGGCAACAACGTGAGCTTTTTGCACGGCGTGACCTTGGGCGGAACCGGCAACGAAATCGGCGACCGTCACCCGAAAATCGGAAACGGAGTGATGCTCGGCGCCCACGCCCAACTGCTCGGCAACATCCACATCGGCGACGGTGCGAAAATCGGCGCAGGTGCAGTTGTGCTTTGCGATGTTCCGGCACATACGACGTACGCAGGCGTCCCGGCAGTTCAAGTAGGCCACCCGCACGACGAAATGCCGAGCTTCAACATGCAGCAAGACTTTACGCAGGACTGCTAACCCAGCCGCAAAGCGACCGCTTGCACCCATTGCAAAAAAAACTGTATATTCATTTCCGACTAAATTACATTTGGAATCGTACATTGACCAGAATTTGGTAAAGGAGATGATTATGGCATTCAAGAGCATTAGACAACGAATGGGCTTCGTCAGCATCGCCAAGAAAATGAATATTCCTAAAAAGGAACTTCTCGCACTAAAGCCATAAATGCGACTAGAAATGCGGATTCTCGCGAAACCGAGACTATAAACAACCAAGTGTCCTTTTACAAAACCGATACTTTCATAAGGAATAAATACATGACTTACGAATTTGATCTTCACGAAAGAGAGGAAAAGGGAAGGGAAAAAGGCATTGCCGAAGCTACCGCCAAAGCATTGGAAGAGAAAAAGGCCATGGCCAAGGGCCTTCGCGATGACGGAGTTTCTCTGGGCATCATCTCTAAACGAACTGGTTTTACAGTCGAAGAAATCAAGGCTTTGTAAAGCAAAGGCAACTTTTACGAAAAAGTCCCGGGTGCTTAACCTGGGACTTTTTGCATGCAGCGTAAATTCGCCATTTCCGCGCGCTCTCCTCGATTTATTATATTCACAACTATGGGAATTTACGTCAATCCGAATAATGTCACTTTTCAAAAGTGCTTGAACTCGCCCATCTATGTGGACAAGTCCATGCTCATTGCCGAGATTAACAAAATCGTCAATACCGAGAAATGCTTTGTGTGCGTTTCCCGCGCTCGTCGATTCGGCAAGACTATGGCAGGGAATATGCTTAGTGCCTATTTCAGCAAGGGGTGCAATAGCCGAGAACTGTTCGCCGACTTGAAAATCGCGAAGGACGCTAGCTATGAAAAATACCTGAACAAGCTGAATGTGATAAAATTTGATTTGAACGCGTTCTATTCAAATCGAACAAAAGATGAAATCGTTACTCAGGTTGATTCCACCAAACGCAACATTGTTCCCATTTTTACAGAAGCAATTTGCAAAGAACTGAACCAACAATTCCCTAATGTCGGTATCAGCGAATCAGATAGCGTAGCTGATGCCCTTTTAAAAATTTATGCCCAAACTGGCGAGCAGTTTGTCATTATCATTGACGAATATGATGTTCTAATTCGTGAACGTGTAGCCGATTCTGTTTTTGAATCATATCTCGCTTTTTTGAATGCGATGTTCAAGAATGCCGATTTGTCACCAGCTATTGCACTTGCTTATATAACAGGCATTTTGCCTATCGTGCGAGACAAGGTGCAGTCAAAACTGAACGTGTTCGACGAATACACCATGCGTGATTCCTGGTCGCTTGCAGAATTTGTGGGTTTTACAGCAGACGAGGTTCATGACCTTTGCAACAAGTATTCGGTTAATTTCGAGGAATGCAAACGTTGGTACGATGGCTATAATATTAATGGCATTGAAACCTATAGTCCAGAGTCAATCGTTTCAACGATTAGACGTAAGTATTTCCAGAGCTATTGGACACAGACAGGGTCTTACGAAGCGTTGCAAAATTACATCCTAATGAATTTTGACGGCATTTTAGATGACGTAAAGACAATGATCGCCGGTGGACGTGTACACGTGAATATGGATAGTTATCTGAACACGATGACAGACTTCCACTGCAAAGACGATGTGTTTACTTATTTAGTCCATCTAGGTTATCTTGCCTACAATCGCGACGAGCAACAGTGCTACATTCCAAACCGCGAAGTTCGCGACCAATGGATCCTGTCAGTACGTCCTTCTCCAAAATACAAACATCTTGTTGAACTTGTAGATTCAAGCAAACAGCTGATGGAAAGCACCATTGAGGGTGATTCCGATGCTATTGCCGAGGCTTTGGACAAAGCCCACGAACAAATCTGCAATAACATAAATTACAATAACGAAGGGACTTTCCAATCGGTAATTTGTTTAGCATATTTCTACGCAAACTTAAAATACACGATTATTAAAGAAATGCCCGCTGGCAAAGGTGTCGCTGACGTGGTGATGATTCCTTATGTACCAAATACTCCTGCACTTATCATTGAACTAAAACGTAATGCTTGCGAGAAGACCGCTCTCACGCAGATTCGTGCAAAGAATTATGGAAACGCACTTGAAAAGTATTCTGGAGATTTACTTTTTGTCGGCGTAAACTACGACGAGAAAACGAAAGAGCATAAGTGCGTCATAGAAAAGTTCGTGAAATAAAATGACTGATTACAAAAAATTCCAATTGACCCAAGAGCAAAGCGAGAGTTAATCTACAAAAACACCTGATTTGCAAACATGGAAGGAATCTTCGAAGCTATCGAAGGTTCCGTTTTCTTTAGCATGACGGCAGACAATTGGGAGCGAGCGGTCTTCGCCACAACCGTTTTGAACCACTGTTTTCCCGTCTGATTCAAACACTTTCATACAATCCATGTTTTGGCAAGGGCGACCGCCCATTCCCATCGTAGAATAATCGTACTTGAATACTTTGCCTTTATACGTAAATTGCAATCCGAAAATTCTATGGTTGCCACCGCCATGATACTTCGCATCCAAAATTTCTCTCATGGAGCCGTTGACGAAAAATTCAGCCTTGTGGACTTCGTATGATATCAGTCCGACAGTCAATCTGCAACTGACAGGATTATTCTGCACATAGACAAACCCTGAATCGCCATCGTATTTAAAGCTGCAAATAAGGTCGCTTTGAGCAACGGTATCAATCCAATCTTCACGATAGTTAGTGCTTACAATAGAATCATGGCAAGGGAGGAATTTTTGGTCGGGAACGCGGATATTGAAAATTTTTGTCGGATCTGCGACCATTTCGCTGCTAGAAGACACGATGACTGTCGCGGATGACGAGGACTCACTGGACGATGATTCGTCATTGCGAGAACTCGATGAAACTTTTACGTCATTGCGAGAACTTGAAGAGTTCGAAGCAATCCATGACGAACTTAACGAACTGTTACTGGATCCTTCGCTGGAGCTCAGAATGACGGTTTGCAACGAACTGCTAGATGGATCCCCTCCGCGTTGCTCCGAGGATGACAAAATCGTAGGAAGAGTCGAGGATGACGACAAGGCAACCGTCGCGGATGACGGGAGTTCACTTGACGACACTTTTACGTCATTGCGAGAGTTCGAAGAACTCGAAGCAATCCATGAGGAACTCATAAAATTCTCAGATTCCACATTGAAAATACTATCGGAATTTTCATCCGAACAAGCAACAAAAAGCAGTGAGCAAATCGGCAAAATCTTATATAAATTCATAACAACACCTATTAAAGAATATACGGGCGAACCTGTTTAAAAATCAAC
>JAEEGG010027226.1_pt1 | contig 10855 bp, 12 predicted proteins | sample 9134161 | NCBI WGS metagenome assembly JAEEGG01 (sample SAMN16246543, study PRJNA631951) | gut metagenome | biome: gut microbiome; feature: rumen; material: CR-attached | host: Bos | place: Iran: Karaj | collected 2018-10
GGTCGAGGGTGCCGCGGGCGGTGTTCTCGAAGAGTTCCACCACGTCGCTCTTGATTCTCGGGAAGACGCTCTCGGTCTCGGGGTCGCCCATGCGCACATTGTATTCGATGACATAGGGGTCGCCGGCCACGTTCATCAGGCCCACGAAGATGAAGCCGTGGTAGCTGATTTTCTCGTCGCGCAAACCGCGGACGGTCGGCTTTACGATGCGGTCCTCCACCTTCTTCATAAACTCCTTGTCGGCAAACGGCACGGGGCTGATGGAGCCCATACCACCGGTGTTGAGGCCGGTGTCGCCTTCGCCTATGCGCTTGTAGTCCTTGGCCGAGGGCAAGAGGAGATAGTGGCTTCCGTCGGTGAGCACGAAAACACTGAGCTCGATACCGCTGAGGTATTCTTCAATCACCACGCTGGCGCTGGCATCGCCAAACTTGCCGTCGAGCATCTCACGCAGGTGGGCTTTGGCGGTGGCCAGGTCGGGCTCGATGAGGACACCTTTGCCGGCGGCCAAGCCGTCGGCCTTCAGCACATAAGGAGCCTGCAGAGTGTCGAGGAAAGCCTCGGCCTCAGCCAGGGTGTCGCGCGTAAAGGTCTGATAGCGGGCTGTAGGGATTTTGTGACGCATCATGAAGGCTTTGGCATAGTCTTTGCTGCCTTCCAGGCGGGCACCTTCCTTGCTGGGACCCACCACGAGGACCTGCCGCAGCTCGGGCGTCTCTTTGAAGTAGTCGGCGATGCCGGCCACCAGGGGCGCCTCTGGCCCCACAACGAGCATCTCGACGTGGTGCTCCGTCACAAAACGGCCCACGGCCTCGAAGTCGTTATTGTCGATTGTCACATTCTCGCCCACGGCGGCGGTGCCGGCATTGCCGGGAGCGATATATAGTTTGCTGCAGCGCGAACTCTGCGCCAGTTTGCAAGCGATGGCATGCTCGCGACCGCCCGAACCCAGTAGGAGTATATTCATTGTTGCGATAGGGTTTGTTCTACGTCTTTTTCAAAGTGCAAAGATACGAAGTTTTTTGCTACTGGCAAAATAAATTTTGTCAAATAAAATAACTTTAGTATTTTTGCAATCGGAAACAACCCCTTTGCAGGGGCGGCTAGAATTGTTTTGAAAAAATGAGCAAAACACTGAAATTCATACTATTGTTGCTGCTTTCCGTGATGGTTGCTTCGTGCGGACACGACGAAATACAGCAGGTGCCTCGTCCCAACAACCCGTGGTCGGTCCATCTGGCAGGCACCACCTGGACCCATTCCAGCCAGACGGTCGTTAACGAGGGTGGCGTCGACATCGGCTACACTTTCCGCCACCGACTCGAGTTCTACGACGACTCGACGGGGCACTACCTGCGGCGCGTGTGGGTCGACATCGCCGGCGAGCCTACCGACAGCATCGCCGAGCCGATGCCCTTCGGCTACACCTTCACCGGACTTACCTGCGGCGTCTTTTTCGTCCACACCCGCACCCTCGACACCGAGGTCGACACCACTTTCCCCTTCATCTTCGATTATGACGAAGGCATTCTGGTGGTCGACAACGACCTTGTATTCATCCGCCAGTCATGAAGCGTACCACCATCGGGCATCTGGCGTGTGCGGCAGCCTACATCATCTTTGGAATCAATGTAGTAGTGTGTCGCGACATCGCCACCGACGGCGGTCTTGAACCCATTGTGCTCTTCTCGATGCGGGCGCTTGTGGCGGGAGCGCTGTTCTGGCTTCTGTCCCTTTTCACGCCCCGCGAGACGGTGCCGCCGCGCGACCTCCTGCGGTTGGCCGGCGCCGGGGTGCTGGGCCTTTTCCTGCCTCAGTTGACCTTCCTGCATGCCATCGCCCACACCACGCCCGTCGACCTCTCGGTGATGAGCACCACCACGCCCATCTTCACCATGTTTGTGGCCGCCATCTTTCTCCGCGAACCCATCACCTGGAAGAAAGCCCTCGGCGTGGCCATGAGCTTCGGCGGCATCCTCTGGCTCATCCTGCAAAGTAATTTCGGCGGGAGCGGTGCCTCGCAGACCGAGCCCATCGGCATCATGTTCTGCTTCGCCAACTACATCGTCTTCGCCCTCTATCTGGGCACCTGCCGCCCCTTGATAGCGCGCTATTCGGTGGTGACCTCGATGAAGTGGATGTTCCTCGTGTCGTTCCTCATCTCGCTGCCCTTCAGCCTGCCCCACCTGCCGCAGAGCGACTTCGCTGCGGTGCCCGTGCGGGTGTGGTGGGAGATTGGCTTCATGATATTCTTCTCTACCTTCCTGGCCTACTGGCTGATACCGGTCGGACAGCAACGCATCCGCCCAACGCTGGTGAGCATGTACGGCTACCTGCAACCCATCATAGCCATCGCCGTGGCCATATGGACCGGTATGGACCGCCTGACGCCGACCAAGATGCTGGCCGCCGTGATGGTCTTCGCGGGGGTGTGGGTCGTCAACAAGAGCCGTGCTGCCATGCCACCCACCGGCAGAGAGGAACAGAAACCATAATTATGCAGTAACGTCCACCAAATCTTATCGTTATGCCGTACACCTACGAATATCCAAGGCCGATGCTCACGGCCGATTGTGTGGTCATCAACCTGCGCGGCGAGGTGCTCCTCGTGCGTCGTGGCAACGATCCCTTCCGTGGATGCTGGGCTTTGCCGGGCGGTTTTATGGAGATGGACGAGCGCATCGAACAATGTGCTGCCCGCGAACTGATGGAAGAGACTGGCCTCGAGGTGTCTACGGCGGCACTGCAGCTGGTGGGCGTCTACAGCGCCGTGGGGCGCGACCCGCGGGGTCGCACCGTCACCGCCGCCTACACGGTGAGGGTGGGGGAGGAGACCTGCGCCACCGCCGGCGACGATGCCGCCGAGGTGCGATGGTGGCCCCTCGCGAAGCTCCCCCCGCTTGCTTTCGACCACGCCGAAATTATAGCCGACGCCATCAGTTAGGTCGCACACGATATGTTTCACTACAACCTCGTCGCCCCACCGCGACAAGTCCGACTCGTGTCCGACTGCGGTCGGACCATCCTCGGACTTGAGTCGGAGAAGTTACGGAGATAGTGCTGCGGTGGCAGGCTTTGGTGAGTGATGAAATGGGGCTCCGAGGGCGACGAATGTGACGCCGGAAACGGAAATTGTATCGCGCACGATTTTTATTTTTCAACACATGTTGCAAGGCGATTAAAAGAAAATCGCGGGGGTGAATACTAAATAAATGTAGTCGCCGTTATTGGTGAGGTTATGGAAAAAAATGACAAATCGACACAGAAGGGCAACCTGTTGCTGGTGCTCGTGGCCATGGTGCTGGGAGTGCTCGTCGGGTTGATGTTCGCCGACACGCTGCATCGGCGCCCGTCGTCGAGCCCGCTTCAGGGCAAGATGGACGAGGTGATGAAGCTGGTGGAGAGCGAGTATGTGGACCGTGTCGATGTCGACTCGCTCAGCGAGGACTTGGTAGCATTGATGCTCAGCGAGTTGGATCCACACAGCACCTATCTTTCGACCCGTGAAACCGAGCTCAACGCCGAGGCTATGAAGGGCCATTTCGAGGGGGTGGGGCTGGTGCTTCGCCGCGAAGGCGACACCACCTATGTGCTGCAGATAAGCCTTGACGGCCCGTCGGAGGGCGTGGGCATACAGCCGGGCGACTTGATATTGACCGTCGATGGCGACACCGTAGTAGGTTTGCCTTCCGATACGGTTGTGTCGCGGCTGCGGGGCCCGCGGGGTTCGACCGTCGAAATCGGCGTGGTGCGTCACGACCGGCACGGCGTTCCCACGACGCCGCTTTCGTTCAAGGTGCGTCGCGGTGTGGTGCGTCAATTGTCGCTGCCCTACTTCGATATGCTCGACGACACAACGGGTTACGTGATGCTCAGCGCTTTCACCGCCACGAGCCACATCGAGTTCCAACATGCGCTGCGCGAGCTCAAGGCCCGTGGCATGCGCCACCTGATATTTGATATGCGTGGCAACGGGGGCGGCGCCCTTTCGAGTGCCGTCGAGATTGCTGGCGAGCTGCTGCCCATGGGAAGCCTGATTGTCTACACACAGGGCGCCCATTCGCGGCGTCACAACGTGCGGGCTCATGGCGGCGGCCTCTTCGCCACGGGCCGACTCACGGTCATGATCGACGAGGGCTCGGCTTCGGCCACCGAGGTGGTGAGCGGCGCCTTGCAGGATAACGACCGCGCCGAGATTGTGGGTCGACGCAGCTTCGGCAAAGGCTTGGTGCAGACCGAGTTCTCGCTCAAGGACGGCAGTTCGGTGCACCTCACCACAGCCCGCTACTACACCCCTTCGGGGCGCTGCATCCAGCGGCCTTACGACGCCGGGACCGACGAATACTACCGCGAATATATGCAGCAATTGATCGACGAAACCTATGCCGACTCGGCTGTGGCCGCGGTCCACGACTCAACGCCTTACTACACCGTGGGCGGCCGTACGGTCTATGGCGGCGGCGGCATCATCCCCGACCGCCTGTTGACCTACCGCCGCGACCCCACTTTCGTCTACTACAACCGGCTGGCGTCGGAGGGTTTGATGCATAAGGTGGCTTTCCAGTGTGTCAAGCGTGACGCAGCGGAGTTGCTGCAACGCTATCCCGATGTCGATGCTTTCTGCAGCGGCTTCCATGTCGACGAGGCGACGCTTCAGCGCTTGGTGACCCTCGGCGAGCAGGCCGGCATAGCCCGCGACAGCAAGAGTCTGCAGGTGCAACGCCGCCTGATAACCAACAGAATAAAGGCCTATATCGGCCAGTCGCTCTACGGCGATGCGGCCCTCTACCGCATCATGCTGCAAGAGGACGAGGACCTCCAAAAAACAAGACAATTATGAAACGACTAATCCTTCTGGCCTTCATGGCCGCAGTCCCTGTGATGACGATGGCCCAAGGCGCCAAAAGCAGCCTCACGGCCAGTTTCTCCGGCATCGAGTCCGGCGCCCGTATCGTCGTCAGCGAACCGCAAGGCGGCCGCCTGATACCCACCGACACCCTGCGTCTCGACGACAAGGGCAGCCTCAAGGTGGAACGCCGTTCGGACGAGCCCGTCTTTTTCGTGCTCAACCCCATCGACAATGCCAACGCCATGTTGCATTGTCTGCTCCTGCCGCGCGAGAAGGCGACCCTGACCGCCAGCTACCGTGCCGCCGATGGTTATCTCTATATGAGTAGCGTCAAGGGGTCGGAGAATATGGAACTCTACCGCCGCTTCAACAACCTCATGGGCGACGCCATAGGCAACCCGGAGCAGCAGAACCTGCTGGCCGACAGGATGGAAGGCCTCCTGCGCGAGAACAAGTCGCTCCTGATGAGCGCTTTCCTGGTGACCTACTTCGAGAGTGCTTTCGAGCAGTATGCCCTTCTCTACAAGGATGTGCGCGACGCCCTCATCGGTCGCTATCCGAAGGACAGCTTTGTCCTGCACCTCGACCAGAAATTGCACTCGGTGGTGGTGGCCGGCATGGAGGCTCCCGACATTGCGTTGCCCGACACCGCAGGACAGATTCGTCGGTTGAGCGACCTGCGTGGACGCGTGGTGCTCATCGACTTCTGGGCTTCGTGGTGCGGCCCTTGCCGCATGGAAAACCCCAACGTGGTGCGCGTCTATCAGAAATATCACGACATGGGCTTCGACATCTATAGTGTCTCGCTCGACAACAGTCGCGAGAAATGGATTGGCGCCATCAAGAAGGACGGCCTCGTGTGGCCCAACCACGTAAGTGACCTGCGGGGCTGGAGCTCGGCAGGTGGCAAGTTGTACGGTATCAGCTCGATACCGGCCACCGTCCTCGTCGGTCCCGATGGCACTGTCTTGGCACGTAATTTGCGGGGACCACAATTGGAACAGAAACTGAAAGAAATATTCGGACAATGATAACTACCACACAGATAGAGATGGCCTTGGGCCATGTCAACGACCCCGATCTGGGCCGCAGCCTGACCGAGTTGGGAATGATCGAGAATATCAAGGTGGACGGGAAGAAGGTCTCTTTCGACCTGGTGCTTACCACCCCCGCCTGCCCCATGAAGAAACGCATGAGCGACGACTGCGTCGCCGCCATCCATGAACTGGTCGACCGCGAGGCCGAGGTGGAGATCAACCTCACCAGCCGTCCCCAGCCCGACCCCAAAGAGGAGCTTCGCGAGGCCTTCAAGCAGGTGCACAACACCATCGTCGTCGCCTCGGGCAAGGGCGGCGTGGGCAAGAGCACCGTGGCCGTCAACCTGGCCATAGCGCTGGCTCGCACCGGCGCCAAGGTGGGCTTGGTCGACGCCGACATCTATGGTCCCTCGATACCCATCATGCTGGGCGTCGAAGGCGAGGAGGTGTATGGCCACCGCGAGGGCGAGAAGACCTATATGGTTCCGATAGAAAAGTATGGCATCAAGCTGATGAGTATCGGCTTCTTTGTCGACACCGACAAGGCGCTGGCGTGGCGTGGCCCGATGGCCAGCGGTGCACTGAAGCAGCTCCTGGGCGACACCTGGTGGGGCGAGATAGACTACCTTGTGGTCGACATGCCTCCGGGAACGGGCGATATCCAGCTGACGCTGGCGCAAACCATGCCCGTAAGCGGCGCCATCATCGTCAGCACCCCACAGCAGGTGGCTTTGGCCGACGTGGTTCGTGGCGTGGAACTCTTCCGCAACGAATCGGTGAACATCCCCGTACTGGGGTTTGTCGAGAACATGGCCTACTTCACCCCCGCCGAACTGCCGCAGAACAAGTACTATATCTTCGGCCAAGGGGGATGCAAGCGTCTGGCCGAAGAGATGCAGATTCCGCTGCTCGCCGAGATACCGCTGGTGCAAAGCATCGCCGAAGGAGGCGACGCCGGCAAGCCCGCGGCCCTCTTCAACCCGGACAACACCAAGGACCCTGTCCGCGACGCCTTCGACGTGCTGGCGCAGAACACCATGAAAGAGCTTTGTAAACATAACATCAAGTAGGATATGACCGAACAAGAGAAACCCGCCATCGAGCAGAAGGTGAAGAACGCTCTGGCGCAGATACGCCCCTACCTGCAGCAGGACGGCGGCGATGTGGAGTATGTCGACATGACCGCCGAGGGCGTCGTCATCGTGCGTCTGCAGGGCCACTGCGGCTCCTGCCCCCACGCCATGCAGACCCTCAAGCAGGGCATCGAGCAGGCTATCAAGCGGGTGATACCCGAAGTGAAAAGCGTTGAAAGGATATGATATACACTAAGACAGGAGACGGCGGCACTACCTCGTTGGTAGGCGGTAGCCGTGTCGACAAGGATGATGTGAGGGTGGAGGCCTATGGCACCGTCGACGAGTTGAACTCGCACATCGGTTTGCTGGCCGAGATGCTGCGCGATATGAAAGGCGGCTACTACGACGAGCTGAAAGCGGTGCAGCACAACCTCTTTACGTTGCAAACCCTCCTCGCTACCGAGGACGAGAGCCTCTATGCCCGGCTGCCGCAGCTGCCCGAGGAGGAAGTGGAGTTGCTGGAACGCCAGATTGACACCATCAGCGATGTGCTGCCCAAGTTGCACAGTTTTGTCATCGCCGGAGGCAATGCCGTGGGCGCCCAATGCCATGTGGCGCGCACCGTCTGCCGCCGTGCCGAACGCCGGGTGGTGACGCTGGCACGCCAAGCCCGTGTCGACGACGTGCTGCTGCGCTACCTCAACCGCCTCAGCGACTACCTGTTTGTCCTCGCACGTCGTTCGGTAGTAGCCGACGGAAAGGCTGAAGATTTGTATATCAGTTGATTGTAATTGTTGATAAGTTTTATTTGCAGGTATTGGAAATAGTTGTACTTTTGCAAAAAAATTTGAGAATCAGAGTATGTATTGGACACTAGAATTAGCATCGAAATTGGAGGATGCACCTTGGCCCGCTACGAAAGAGGAACTGATTGATTACGCGCAACGTACAGGTGCTCCGATGGAAGTAGTGGAAAATTTGCAGGAGATCGAGGATGAGGGTGATCAGTATGAAAGCATAGAAGATATCTGGCCCGACTATCCCACCAAGGAGGACTTTTTCTTTGAGGAAGACGAATATTAGCATTGTTGGGTCGGGTAACGTGGCTACCCACCTGGCTTTGGCGCTCCATGACGCTGGATGCACCGTGCATCAGGTGCTCTCGCGCTCGTTCGAACACGCACAGATGTTGGCCCGACGCGTCGACGCGCAACCGATAGACCGGTGGCAGCGCCTCGACGAGGATGCCGACGTCTATCTGCTTGCCGTCACCGACGACGCCCTCTACGACCTGGCCCTCGACCTGCGTCTGCCGTCGGCCTTGGTGCTCCACACCTCGGGCAGCACCCCCCTTACCGTACTTAAACCCATCAGCCGCCGCCACGGTGTGGTGTGGTCGCCGCAGACGTTTGTGCGCGATATCGCCATGGACTACCGCCGACTGCCCCTTTGCATCGAAGGCAGCAGCCCCGAAGTCGAGGTCGAGATGGAAGAGTTGATGAGCCTCGTCAGCCCCTGCATCTACCACCTCGACCACGAGCAGCGCCGCCAGGCCCATCTGGCCGCTGTGTGGGTGAGCAACTTCGTCAACGCCCTCAACGCTACCGCCCAAGACCTTATGGCCCGCAACGGCCTCGACTTCGACATGCTGCGTCCCCTCGCCGAGCAGACCCTCCGCAAGTGGGACTACGGCAACCTGTGGCTCCAACAGACAGGGCCCGCCATTCGTCGCGACGAGAAGACCCTCAACGCCCAGCGTCGTCTGCTCCTCGACCAGCCCGAACTGCTGCATCTCTACGACGAGCTGACGGAACTCATCCAGAAGCACTGATTTCCCAATGACTTTTATCGACACCCATTGCCACCTCTACGACGAGGCTTTCGACACCGACCGCGCCGAAGCGCTGCAGCGTGCCGTGGACGCCGGGGTGACTACCATGCTTCTGCCCGACATCGACAGCACCAGTACGCCCCGTCTTGAGGCACTTTACAAGGCTTATCCTCAACACTTTCGACCCATGGTCGGCCTGCATCCCACCTCGGTCAAGGAGGATTTCGAGCAGGAACTTGCAAAGGTTCGCGCGGCGCTGACCACCCAACACGCGACAATGAAGTACGTCGCCGTGGGCGAGATAGGCATGGATCTCTACTGGGACCGCACCTTCGAGGCCGAGCAACGCGAAGTGCTCAAACGTCAGATGCTCTGGGCCGAGGAACAAAACCTGCCGGTTTGTCTCCACATCCGCAAGGCGCACAACGAGGTCTTCGGCCTGCTACGCGACCTGAACCGCCCGCGCTACCGCGGGGTGATGCACTGTTTCGGAGGCAGTGTACAGGAGGCACAGCGTGCCGTCGAAATGGGTTTCCACCTGGGCATCGGTGGGGTGGTCACCTTCAAGAACGCCACTTTGGCCGAGGTGGTCAAGGCAGTGCCACTCAGCAGCTTACTGCTCGAGACCGACGCCCCCTACCTTTCACCGGTGCCCCACCGGGGACAGCGCAACGAGAGCGCCTACATCCCCCTCATCGCCCAGCGCATCGCCGACCTGCGCGGCATCACCATCGACGAGGTGGCCCAGACGACCACCGCCTCCGCCTGCGATCTTTTCCGTTTGTAATTCCACCTCGCCGGTCACTGCGTCCAGCCGTTCGCCCTCCATGACGGCGCCGCTGTAGACCGAGTCGCTCCAGCGGCCGTCCTGACTCTGCACCAGCAGGTAGACCTGCAGCTCGTGACCCGCCAGGGCGTCGGGCAGCTGCAAGGCCAGTCGTTTGTCCATCCGGTAGGCCGGGGCCGACAGGTAACCCTGCTCGACGTCAGGCGAGTAGACGTATAGGTAGACGTAGTCGAAACGGCTGCCGCCGCCAGAGCGGTACTTCACCCTCAGGACGTTCTCCTCCGTCCGCTGCAACTCGCTCAGTTCCACCGGCATCACGTCGCCGATGCTGAGCCGCAACCGGCTGTAGTCCACCTGCAACACGCCCTCGGAGCCGCCGAAGGCCGGCTGATTCACGCTGACAAACAGATTGTAGGAGGTCATGCCCGCCTCGCGGGCCAGCTCGGTAAAACTCCTGACGACCGCCTGGCGCATCCGTGCCGCCAGCTGTACCTGCTGCTTGAACAGCTCGCGGTGCGCCACCTGCGCCTCGGTGCGGGGATTGCGCACCAGGGGCTGATGCGACCGCAGGCACCACTTCCCGTTCCACATATAGCCCACCGCGGGTCCCAGCCTGCCGCTGAAACCGCCCAGATAACCAGCCGATTGCTTTGCCATAACCTACAGTTTTAAAGTTATTATCTACTGATCATAACGTTACTATCGCCTTATTATTGCCTACTCGAGTAAATTTTGACAAGGAGAAGAGAAGGAGAAAAGTAAGCGATGAGTAAGACATGATAGTTGCTAGGAGTTGGTTTTCAGGCACTTTTCTGCGTCCGAAAACCGTCCCGAACAGGCCCTTTCGACGACCTTCGTGACATCGACTGCAATGCAAAAAAACAGCCTTGTTGAAAGATTCTTCGCGTGTATCAATAAAAAATTGTAATTTTGCATTTCCCCAATTATTTACAATATTGGGGTATTGTTTTTTATATCAATAGGTTAAATGATGAAAAAAGAGATAAAATTCAGTCTGGTTTACCGCGACATGTGACAATCGAGCGGCAAATACCAGCCGCGCGTCGACCAGTTGACGCGTATCGCACCGGTGATTGTCGCGATGGGGTGCTTCGACCGCATCGAGACCAACGGCGGCGCTTTCGAGCAGGTGAACCTGATGTACGGCGAGAACCCCAACAAGGCGGTTCGCGCCTGGACCAAGGAGTTCAACAAGGCGGGTATCCAGACCCACATGCTGGAGCGCGCCCTGAACGGTCTCCGCATGTACGGTGT
>JAEEGG010027227.1_pt1 | contig 10855 bp, 11 predicted proteins | sample 9134161 | NCBI WGS metagenome assembly JAEEGG01 (sample SAMN16246543, study PRJNA631951) | gut metagenome | biome: gut microbiome; feature: rumen; material: CR-attached | host: Bos | place: Iran: Karaj | collected 2018-10
GAAAGCTCGAACAATCGAATGCTCGAATAACCGAATACTCGAGCTTTGTTTTAAAGGAAATTGTTGATTTAGAATGATTTGAGGACGGTGTAGAGGCGCTGGATGGGCAGTCCCATCACATTGTAGAAACTGCCGGTAATGCCTTTCACGGCAGCATAGCCAATCCATTCTTGAATGCCATAAGAGCCCGCTTTGTAGAGCGGGTGATAGTGGGTTACATAGTAGGAGATTTCGTCGTCGGTGAGCGGCGCGAACTCTACCTGCGAGTGACTGCTGAACGACACGGTGCGCTCCAGGGTGCTCACCGTCACGCCCGTAATCACCGTGTGGGTGTTGCCCGCCAGTTTGCGCAGCATAGCGCAGGCATCGGCCGCGTCTCAGGGCTTGCCGATAACCTCGCCGTCGAGAATCACTACGGTGTCGGCGGTGATAAGGAGTTCGCCTGGCGTGAGTTTGTAGGCATGGGCCTTGAGTTGTGACAGGTATTCGGGAATCTTGTCGGTAGGCAGGCTGTCGGGGTAGGTTTCTTCGATGCCTTTGATGACTTCGATCCTGAAGTCGATGCCCAGGCCAGCCAGCAGTTCGCGGCGTCGTGGCGAGGCGCTTGCCAACACCACATCATATTTTTTGAGGTTGTCGAGCATAGTCGTGTGTGTGATATATATAATAAATGTGTGTTGTTACCATCCGAATGCGTGCACATCGTCGAGCCATCGTCCTTGAGCACGCAACACCTGTTCGAGCACATCGCGGCCCACGCCATAGCCGCCGTTGCAGGGCGAAATGTAGTGTGCTGCTTCCAGAATCTCGGGAGCAGCATCGGCGGGAGCCACCGCAAGACCGGCAGCGCGCATCACGGGCAGGTCGGGGATGTCGTCGCCCACGAAAATCACCTCTTCACGCTCCAGTTTGTTGTCGGCAAGCCATTGCTCAAACACCGGTAACTTGCGTGCGGCAGCCAGCATCAGGTCCTGTACGCCCAGCCCCGAGAACCTGACTCTGATGGCCTGCGTGTCGGCACCGCTCAAGATGGCGATGCGCAGTCCGTGCTTCACGGCATGCTGAATGGCGTAGCCGTCTTTCACACTCACCATGCGCAAGGGCTCGCCAGTGGGCGAGAGGGGGACGGTAGAGGGCGACAGCACGCCGTCGACATCGAAGACGATGCCCTTTATCTTGGTCAGGTCATATTCTATCATGATGCTTCAATTATATTTGTCGTGCTGATGGTGGTCCATGATGCTCTGGGAGAGCAGGCGATAGATGGCTTGCTTGTCGCCACTGAGCATGGCGGCCTGGCGCTCCATCACCTTGTGGTCGGCGCGTGCAGCGGGGCCCGTCTGTGAGTCGGCAGGGGAGAGGTGCTCGAGTTTCTCGACCGTGGTGCGGATAAGAGGCTTGAGCACATCGAAGGGCAGTTGCTCCTCGTCGAGTACTTCCTTGGCAAGAGCATACATGTGGTTGCTGAAGTTGCAGGCGAACACCGAGGCCAGGTGCAACCGTGCGCGTCGGTGGCTGTCGGCTTCCATCACGGTGTGGCTCAGGGTAGAGGCAAAGCGATGCAACGCCTTGTGGGCTTCGGGTGTGGATGCCTCGATGAAGAGGGGCACTTCGCCAAACTCGACCTGCAGTTGCTTGCTGAACGACTGCATGGGCCACATCACGCCGCAGAGCTTGCGCTTGCCCTTGAACACATCGAGGGGCTTGGAACCCGAGGTGTGAATCCACAGTCCGCTTTTAAGCTGGCTCTGAGCGATGACTGGCTCGATGGCGTCGTCGGCCACGGCTATCACATAGATGTCGGCATCGCTGGCAAGGTGTTGCAGCTGGTCGGTCACACAGGGGCAGTTCACGCGTTCGGCCAGTTGCCGTGCATGCGCCAGCGTGCGGCTGTAGATCTGCACGATTTCGCATTCGGGAGCAGCAGCCATGGCCACGGCAGTAGCCACATTGCCCGAACCTATCATCACCACGCGTTGTTTCTTGTTCATGGGGTTACAGTGTTGTTTTAAGCAAGCAAAGTTACATTAAAATGCCGTGAAAATCAAAATTATTTGTTTTTGACATTGATTTAACTTGAATTTTAGTATATGTGCAATATAGTGGCACTATTACAGCCGAACTTTGCAGTGTAAAAAGAAAGTTGAACTCATTAGAATTGAAAACTATGAACACTTTGAAGCAAGTAAACCGTGACGACGAGATGATGGCAACCCTCGAAGCACAAGGGGGAATTGTTGCCAGTGTGCAAAAACGCAATTTTGCCAGTGTCGATGATGTTGTGCGCTTTGTGATGTCGCTCGCCGGCAAGTTTGCAGGGTTGGGCAAACTCACCATCCGCAACAAGACGCAGGGCTGGCGCGTGGTGATGTCGCTTGCGGTGCGTCGCCCCTCACTGTCGCTTGCTGGCCTGGGCCCTTCAATGCCTGCCCCTGCCAGTACTCAGCCGCACGATGGCGCGCAGTACCTAATTCCGTGGTGATAAGTATTCAACAGATTGGTTTATGAAGAATTTTGTAGAAAATGTGCTATTGGCGATTCTCTCCTTTTTGGTGTTCAGGATGGTGCCAGGCATGGTTGTAAAATATTTGCTGATGCGGTACGCGATTATCAGCAGTTTGATGCATGTGCTGTTGCGGGCCATAGGTTGATGCAATGGTTTGCATGCTTTTTTCGTCGATAACGGCAAATGCTTGGGATTTCTCGATGTTTTTTTGTAACTTTGCAGTCTTATAGTTATTAAATCAATATCTAATAGACTCGAAAGTTATGAAGAAGTTATTACTTGCAGCAGTTGCCCTCGTGGGCCTGACTTGTGCCTATTCATCGTGCGGCAGCAGCAATGGCCGTGCCGACAATGCCGATACCATGCGCGCCGTGGAACAAGAACAAAACACCATCATTGGCGAGTGGGTGAATACCGATGCCGAGACTCCGGTGGAACTCACACTCGACGAGAGCGGTGAGGCCACGCTGAATGGCTGGGAAGGCTTTGCAGCTAAAGGCTGGAGCGTGAACGAGGCCAACGACACCATCACTTTCATTGCCGATGTGACCGTGAAGGGCACAACTACTCCCGATCAGGAAGTGGCCTACGGCATGAAGTTTGCCGGCGACTCGCTGACCCTCACTGCAGCCGACGGCAAGGTAACTGCATTTGGCCGCAAGAAGGCCACTCCTGCTGAGCCCGCAAACGCTCCTGGCGAGCAAGCTTCGGCTTCGGCTCAGTGATTTTCACAATTAAGCGAATTATTATTATCTAATAGGTTTATATAAAAAGATTTTTGACATGGTTTATTCTCATGAAGTACAAAACATGTGCTGCGTAACCAAGGGCGCTAACCACCCGTCAGCACCGATTCCTGAAGAAGGAAAGTGGGTTAGATCGAAAGAAATCAAAGATGTGTCGGGCTTCACGCACGGCATTGGCTGGTGTGCTCCTCAACAAGGCGCATGCAAGCTCTCGCTGAATGTGAAGGAAGGTATCATCGAGGAATGCCTCGTTGAGACCATCGGCTGCTCGGGTATGACTCACTCGGCTGCCATGGCTGCCGAAATTCTGCCCGGCAAGACCATTCTCGAGGCTCTCAACACCGACCTCGTGTGCGATGCCATCAACACCGCTATGCGTGAACTCTTCTTGCAGATTGTGTATGGCCGCACTCAGAGCGCATTCAGCGAAGGTGGTCTGGTAGTGGGTGCCGGACTCGAAGACCTGGGCAAGGGTCTGCGCAGCCAGGTGGGTACAATGTACGGAACCCGTGCCAAGGGCGTTCGCTATCTGGAAATGACCGAAGGCTACTGCACTCGCATGGCCCTTGACGAGAACAACGAAGTGATTGGTTATGAATTCTTGAGCCTCGGCAAGTTTACCGATGCGCTGAAGAAGGGAATGACTCCCGAAGAGGCTTTGGAGGGTGCAAAAGGCCACTACGGACGTTTTGAGAACGCACCTAAGTATATTGACCCCCGTAAAGAATAAAAGCTATGATAAGAGAAGTTAAATTTGAATCGCAAGACCGCCGCATGAAGCAGGTTCTCGCTGCTTTGAATGCTGTCGGCATTAAAGATATTGAAGAGGCTAACGCCATCTGCGACCAGTATGGCATCGACCCCTACAAGACTTGTGAAGAAACTCAACCCATCTGCTTCGAGAATGCCAAGTGGGCCTATGTGTGTGGTGCCGCTATCGCTCTGAAGAAGGGCTGCAAGGTGGCTGCCGACGCTGCCGAGGCTATTGGCTTGGGTCTGCAGTCGTTCTGCATTCCCGGTTCGGTGGCCGACGACCGCAAGGTGGGTATCGGACACGGTAACCTGGCTGCTCGCCTGCTGCGCGAAGAGACCAAATGCTTTGCCTTCTTGGCTGGCCACGAGTCGTTTGCTGCTGCCGAGGGTGCCATCAAGATTGCCGGCAAGGCCAACAAGGTGCGCAAGGAACCCCTGCGCGTGATCCTCAATGGTCTGGGCAAGGATGCCGCCAAGATTATCAGCCGCATCAATGGTTTTACCTATGTGCAGACCGAATTTGACTACTTCACTGGCGAACTCAAGGAAGTGGCTCGCACTCCCTATAGCGACGGCGACCGCTCTAAGGTGAACTGCTATGGTGCCGACGACGTGCGCGAAGGCGTGGCTATCATGTGGAAAGAGGGCGTGGATGTGTCTATCACAGGCAACTCGACCAATCCCACACGCTTCCAGCACCCCGTGGCTGGTACCTACAAGAAGGAACGCGTGCTGGCTGGCAAGCCTTACTTCAGCGTAGCTTCGGGTGGTGGCACAGGCCGCACCCTGCACCCCGACAACATGGCCGCTGGTCCTGCCAGCTACGGTATGACCGATACACTGGGCCGCATGCACAGCGACGCACAGTTTGCTGGCTCGAGCTCGGTTCCCGCTCATGTTGAGATGATGGGCTTCTTGGGCATTGGCAACAACCCCATGGTGGGCTGCACCGTGGCTGTGGCCGTTGACGTGGCCCAGGCTCTCGCCAAGTAAATTGAAAATCATCATTGCAGTTTAATCGTCTGCAATTTGATACTCACAGCAGGCGCCTGTCTTTTGACGGGTGCCTGTATTGTTTTTAGCCACCATAGGAAGTCACCGTATTGCCAAAGATTGGTGCTATCGTAATTGGTAGTTAATCATTGTATTTAATAGTTTTTTGCTGTTATTTTGTTTTTTAAGAAAAAAAATAGTAATTTTGAGTGGTCTATAATCTATATATTGTAAGATTACAAAAATCTACAACTATACTTTATTTACAATCTATAAGATAATCTTTATTATTAACTTAAACCAAACGCAATGAAAAAGTTATTACTTTTTGCAGGCTTGTGCATGATGGCTGTAGCAGCTTATGCACAGAATCCGTTTGCCTATGGCTTGAAGGCATCGGATGTTGAAAACGGCAAGGTGACCTTCAGCTACACGCTGAATGCTGCCGCCGAGAGTGTTGTGATCAACTTCATTCCTGCCAATGGCAAGGGTGAAGGCGAACCCTTTGAGGTAACTGGCGACGGCCTTACCGCTGGCGCACACGAAGTGGAAGTTCCCGTCGATGGCTTTGCTGATGGCGAGTACACCTGGTCGATGACCGTTAAAGGTGCATTGGTAGAGACACCAACCAAAGTGACGCCATCTGAAACCTTCTGGAGCCCCTATGGCATCGCAATTGACAAGAACCCCCAGAGCCCTAACTTTGGCCGTATTCTTGTTACCGAGTGCCAGCCTACGCTGCCCAACAGCTACTGGACCTCAGCTCAGCAACAAGGTGTGGGTCCCGGTATCTATGCCTATGACCCGCAGTTTAACCGCATTGAGAGTTCTGAAGGCAAGTATGGATGGAATGGTGGCGTCAGCTTCCAGAACTATTCCTATGCCGACGTGACTGGCGGTACTTCCACCACGTTCGGTCCGAAGAAGGTGCGCATCAGCGACGATGGCCGCATCTTTGTGGGCACTCTCGACGTGCAGAATGCTCCTATGTATGAATTGAATCCCGACAACCTTGCCGAGTGGACTCCATTCTTCCAGGGAGCACAGTCGATGACAGAAGCTGAAACTCCCAGTTGGAACCTGTTTGACGAAGATGGCAATTTTGTGGCTGGTTACAGTGCCGCATTCGACGTGTGTGGCGAGGGTGGTGACCTGACAATGGTTAACCTCTCCTGCTCGCGTGGCCAAGTGTTCGCTTATGGTGCATTCCAGACTTATGAGTATCCCATAGGCACCGCCACTAATTGGAGCACAGCAGCTCCCTTTGAAGATATGGTGTTCCCCCTCAATTATCAGTGGACTATCTCGGCTCAGACTGTGAATGTGGCTTATGATAAGGATGGAAACATCTGGTATGCACAGTATCGTGGCAGCCCATCGGCAGCGCAGCCCTCGATCAAGCACCTCAGCAAGAATGAGGATGGTGAATGGGAAGTTGACTATAGCGATGAAGTGAACATGACTCGTGGTGGTTGCGCTTTCGATAAGGACTTCAATATCCTGGCTATGGCTGGCCCCACATCTCACCTCTACTTCTATCAGGTGAACAAGGGCGCTTCAGGCCCCGAACTGGAACTGCTTTGCGAGTATAACGGTACTGGTGTGATCAACGGCTTCAACGACATTTGCTTCGACTATGCAGGCAACTGCTATGTTTGCGACAACAGCAAGGAAGTGTTCTTCCAGATTCAGGTTCCCGCTTACGACTTCAATACCAATGGCAAGGCTGCAGGTGTGAAGGCACCCGAAACCGTGACTCCCGCTCCCATTGCCGAATCATTTACTGTGGGAGACGTAGTTCCCGTTGAGGCTAAATACTATGTGACTGGTGGTTTCAGTGCATGGAATGCAGTCAATCCGCTGGAGATTACCGAAGAGGGTGCTACCTTCGACGTGGTTGAAGATCCTAATGATGTAGAGAGCAAGGAATTCAAGATCCTCACTCCTGCTGAGGATGGTGGCTGGATCTGGCTCGGTGGTATCGACAACAACAACGTTGGCTACTTCGAGGTAAGTGAAGGCATGATGTCAGCTGGCACCGAGATCGAGCTTTATGCCAACGATGAGGCGGTTCCCAACTACGCCAACTTCCGTCTGCCGGGTTCTGGCAACTACACCATCACTCTGGCCAAGGGCGCTAAGGGTCTCTACGAGGGTGCGAAGATCGTTGTGAAACAGAACAACACTGTTCCTACAGCCATCTCTGATATCCAGAATAGAAGCGTGAGCAGTGTGAAGTATGTGAACCTTGCCGGCCAGGTGAGTGCTCAGCCCTTTGACGGTGTGAACGTGAAGGTGATTACCTACAGCGATGGCAAGACCGAGACTGTGAAAGTCGTCAAGTAAGCATATTTGCTTGATAACCATACAGACCCACACGAAGTGGGTTGAATTGAAAGGCTCTCGCCAGGTGGCGAGGGCCTTTTTGCTATGATGCTCTATGTGGAGGCAAGGGTTTTCTTTGGACTAATGGCACAAAAAAAGAGGAGCCTCTCGACTCCTCCTTGTGACCCCTACAGGATTCAAACCTGTAACCTTTTGATCCGTAGTCAAACACTCTATTCAATTGAGCTAAGGGGCCAGTGTTTCTTGATTTGCGACTGCAAAGTTAAGCACTTTTTTTCACATGACAATGCTTTTTCTCGAAAAAAATGTGGAAAAAAATTGTGCTTTTTTATACTAGGCTGTTATATAGCGGATTACAAAACCACTGTGAGGACGACCCACACAGCCATGATGGCCAATGCAATGAGTGTGGGTTTCACCAGAGCCTTGTAGTTCACAAGATAGTAGCTCTGGCGAGGAGGCTCCACCTTGTTGGGTTTCTCGGTGGCAATGGCAAGCTTGTGTTCGTCGATAGGTTCAACAGCCTGTTCGGTCTCGTTATATAAAGTTGCTTTCATCGGAGTTGTGTTTATTTTGTTTGCAACTGCAAAGGTAGTGAATAATTTCATAATTGTCAATGTTGGCGACAAGATTTTTTATACCTGGGAACACATTTGTTCATACTGCAGAAAAAAGTGGTGCCGATAACATTTTTTTCAAGTGAAAATCATGCGGGAGTGGAATCTTATTATTAATTTTGTAGTCATAAAAGAGCGTGCAGCACGAGCACACCAGAGCAATCGAGTGTGCAAGGCTAGAGCCGCTCACGATACAACATTTTTGAACTAATTATTTACCGCACTAAAACTGCATGAAAACCATTAAATCGTTTCAAGACATCATTTCGCACCTTCAGAGTGTAGAAGAGAAAAAAACTGTGGCCGTAGTATGGGCCGAGGACGATGTGACTCGTAGCGCCGTGCTCAAGGGCCTTGAGGCTGGTATCATTACTGTAACATTTGTGGGCTGCCGCCAGGAGATTGAAGCCGATGAGCGCTTTGCTCAGTACAAGAGCCAGTTCACCATTATCGACGCTGCCGATCGCGACGATGCTGCCGCCAAGGCTGTGACTGAGGTGCGTGAAGACCGTGCCAATGTGCTGATGAAGGGCTTGCTCAACACCGACAACCTGCTGCGTGCCGTGCTTAACAAGGAGACGGGCATACTGCCCAAGGGCAATGTGCTCACCCATGTAACGGTAGCCGAGATTCCTGAACTGCAGCGCCTGCTGCTCTTCACCGATGCCGCCGTGCTGCCCAATCCTACTGTTGAACAACGTATCGAACAAGTGAAGTATGTGACCAAGATTGCTCACGCGCTTCATATCGAGGAGCCCAAGATTTCGCTCATCCACTGCAGCGAGAAGGTCGACGAGCGTCACTTCCCCTGCACCGCCGACTATGTGCAGATCAAGGAGAAAGCCGCTCAAGGCGAGTTTGGCAAGTGTGTGGTTGACGGTCCGCTCGACCTGAAGACCTCGCTTTGCTACGAGAGTATGCACCACAAGGGTATTAATTCGCCCATCAATGGTGAGGCCGACGCTCTGCTGTTCCCCGAGATCGAGAGCGGCAACGTGTTCTACAAGACCATCACTTTGTTGTGCAAGGCACAGACCGCCGGACTGCTCCAGGGCGCCAAGGTTCCCGTTGTGCTGCCAAGCCGTGGCGACACCATCGAGTCGAAGTTCTATAGCCTTGCCGTAGCTTCAACCATTTGATTTAGCATCACGAAAATATAAATAACACATTAAATTATATAGAACAACTATGCGTATACTTGTTATCAATCCTGGATCAACATCAACCAAGTTTGCCGTCTATGAAGGCGAAACCCCATTGCTGCTCCGTTCCATTCGTCACAAACCCGAAGAACTGGCACCTTACAAAACCATCTTGGACCAGTTTGACTTCCGTTACAATCTGGTGATGAATGAGATCAAGGTCACCAATGTTGACTTCAACTTCAAGGCCGTCATTGGCCGTGGAGGTCTGGGAAAAGCCGTTCCCGGCGGTGTGTATGAGGTGAATGAGCAGATGCTCGAGGACACTCGTAACGCTACCCGTGAACACGCCTGCAACCTGGGTTGCCTTATTGCCGACAAGATTGCCAAGCAAATTCCTGGTTGCCGCTGCTTCATCGCCGACCCCGTTGTGGTTGACGAACTGAACGACTATGCTCGCATTTGCGGTGTTCCCATGATTGAGCGTCGCAGCATTTGGCATCCTCTTAACCAGCGTGCCATTGCTCGCCGTTTCGCTCGCGAGATTGGCAAGAAATATGAGGAAATGAACCTGATCATTTGCCACTTGGGTGGTGGCATCTCGGTAGCTGCTCACGAAAAGGGTGTGGCTGTTGATGCCAACAATGCACTCGATGGCGAGGGCCCGTTCACTCCCGAGCGTGCCGGCACAGTGCCTGCAGCCGACTTGGTTCGCCTGTGCTTCAGCGGCAAATATACTCAGGAAGAAATCCTCAAGTTCATCACTGGCAAGGGTGGTTTGAATGCTTTGCTGGGTACGACCGACCTTATCGAGATTCAAGAGCGCATCCAGAATGGTGACGAACGCGCTAAACTCGTTCTCGATGCCATGATTTATCATGTGGCTAAGCAGATTGCCTCAGAGAGTGCTGTGCTCTGCGGCAAGATCGACGCTATCCTGCTCACAGGCGGTATGGCTCACTCTGAGTATCTCATTGCCGAGCTCCGCAAGCGCATCGACTTCCTGGCACCCACTTATTGCTTCCCGGGCGAAGACGAGATGGGCGCTCTGGCCGGCAATGCCTATGCAGTGCTGCGTGGCCAGCGTGAGGCTAAGGAATACAAGTAATTGACACATTTCATTCAATTCATAGCTTACCTTGACCCTGTGTGAAGTCTAAATTCACGCAGGGTCAAAGTTTTATAGATTTAAGATTCCTTTTCTCCAAAAAATGATGTAAATTTGTATTCTTGTTTCACTTGAATTTTGAATTGCAATGATCGATATTAATCAAGGCATCATCAAGACCGTGCGATCGCTCGCTGTCAAGAAATATCGTGACGACGAGGGACTGTTTACCGCCGAGGGCACCAAGTGTGTGCGCGACACCTGGGACGCGTTCCAGTGCCGCTGGCTCATTTGTACCCGTGCCTGGCACGACCGGCTCGCCACCGCCGCCATGCACCCCAAGATTGTACTTGCCAACAACCAGCAAATGGCGCGCATGTCGCAGTTCTCCAATCCCAGCGATGTGATTGCCGTCTACGAAATGCCGCAATATGAAATCGACGAGCAGGAGATAAACAACAGCCTCAGTATTGTGCTCGACAACATTCAGGACCCAGGCAATTTGGGCACCATCATCCGCCTCGCCGACTGGTTCGGCATTCGTGACATCTTTGCCAGCCGCACTTCGGTCGATGTCTATAACCACAAGGTCGTACAGGCTACGATGGGAGCCATTGCCCGAGTCAAGGTCCATTATGGTGACC
>JAEEGG010027228.1_pt1 | contig 10854 bp, 9 predicted proteins | sample 9134161 | NCBI WGS metagenome assembly JAEEGG01 (sample SAMN16246543, study PRJNA631951) | gut metagenome | biome: gut microbiome; feature: rumen; material: CR-attached | host: Bos | place: Iran: Karaj | collected 2018-10
CTCGACGATGTCGAAGTCGACAGCCACGATATGCTCCACACCCAGCAACACCAGGTTCTTCAGCACCTCGTTACCCAAGGCACCGCAACCGACCACCATCACACGGGCGGCAGCTACCTGCTGTTGTACAAAGCCATGACTCATCTTATCTCTTTCTCATTTTAAGTTCTACATCCAGCATGTCGTTCCCGATGGGGGTCAGGACGGCCTGCGCATCAAAATAGCCCCGTTTGGTCAACTGCAACTGAACCTCCTTCGAGGCCGGCAGGTTCTCTACCACACAGGGGGTCTGCCCCACTTCCACCCCATTCACCTTGACCGTTGCACCGATCACATTGCTATGAACGTTCAACAGACCATAACTCGCCTGAGGGGCACTCAGATCGAGCAGTTTCGGGAGCGTGTCGTCAACCCAGAATGGGATGGTCTTCGACTCCAGACCCTCCTTCTGAGTATTGACGGTATAATAGCCCAGTTCGAGCTGTCCCTCCCACTTGCCTACGGCCATGAGTTCGCGGTTCAGCCATATCTGGGTGCTGTCGTCTGGTGCCGTAATGGTCACCTGGGCATACTGAGGACCAGCGTGGAGCGAATCGGCTGCCAGAGAGTCGCTCACGGCAGCCAAGGTATCGGCCACGACGGGCTCAGGCACCTGGGCAGCCACCGCCATCTTCGCAATCTTCGGTCTTGGCTTCAGGTCTGCATAGGTCAGCTCGATAACTCTCTTCTCTGCCTTCCTGATATTGAAGACGGAGTCATAGTAACATTCGTTCAGACGATAGACCTGCAGACGGTGGTCGCCTGTATACAGATGACCGCTGGTCGACTCTCCCTTACCGATGGGGAAGCCGTCGACGAACACGACAGCGTCGGTCATCGGCAACTTCACATTGATGTAGGAATAGAACGACTGCAGCACGACAGGCAGGATCAGCTTCACGCTATCGTTCACCTCCAAGGTATCCTCTACAGCCTCATGAAAAGGTGAGTCCACACGGTAGGGATGCTTGCCAATAGTGACATTGAACTGAGCATGTCCGTCACGTGTGAGAATCGTAGTGCTGTCTACCTGTATGATGGCATTCTCAGGATCGACCTGGAACACCACCCATTGCTTCGCCAGCTTATATTCTTTTCCAGGCTTGTCACTCAACAGATTCGCCTGGTAATGCTTTTTCTTCTTCAGTCCTTTGCCCGGCACCTTCCATGTATACTGGCCATAGTCCGGGTGCTTGATGAGCAGGAACTTCGTCTTATGGGGCGTCAGCACGGTAATCTTACCGTCGCCCTCCTCGGGTTGTACGTCTATCTTGCCGTCGGCCTTGAACGTGAATCCCTTCTCGTCGGTCAGGAAATCCATCGTCGCCTGTATCTTGTCCACCGGCAGCGGGGTCTGATTCAACAAATCCTTCTTGACCTTCTTAAACCCTTCGACACCGATCTTCTGAGCCATCGCAGGTATCAGGAGTCCGGTCAATAGGAGTAAGGTCAGAATTCGTCTCATACAGGTCGCTTTAAGTTAGAACAACGTCTTGGCTATCCTCACACTCAGCACAGGATAGACCTTCAAGGCCTTCACTACCTTCGTGATGGAATGAGGATAGTCCTGGACATCCTTGGTGAGGTTCGTACCGTCATGGGTTCTCATCGCGGGCGTACCGCCCCAGAACATGGCACCTAACTCAGCCGTGATCTTCCAGTCGTTACGGCTCGGGAATAGCAGACCGCCATAACCCAAGCCCAGATAGGGTTTGATACTGTTCGACGTGCAGTTGATCTCCACATTGCCTTCGGCTGTCGGCTCCATCTCGTAGGCTGCATTCATCAGACGTGTCTTGTCACCCTGCTGGAAATTATGCGAGTAGTTTCCCATCTGGATCGACAACAGGCCCATGTCCTTCATGGAGCCGTCCGTCGACGCCCTGTACTCTTGGTTATAGGTCAGGATGGCCTTCATCATCTGCTCCGATCCATCAGCCTGGTTAACCACGGCAAACTGGGATGGTCCGATGTAGACACCGGCCGTGATATGCCAACGCTTGTCGAGCTTCAGCGGATAGACGTCGAACAGCAACTTGAAGTTGTTCATCGTCAGTTTGGCTTTCAGGTCGACATGATCCTCCAACTCATAGCCGTGCTTCTGGTAATAGTAGTCGGCAATCTTGTTGAAGGGAGTCTCCTGTCGCATGCCCTGCGCATCATATTTGACAGGCTCCTGACCGTTGCCAAGCACGTTATGACTGTACTTCACTTTAATACGGGGCATGTAGTCATAGCCCGCACGCACCTGCACGTACTGAGAGAGCGGAACGGCCAGATCGAGTCCGATACCCGACGTTCCGACCGTCAGTGACATCTCCAGATGCTTCAGCAGGTTACCCTTATGCCAGTAGACCACATCCGCAGCCTTCACGGCAAAAGAGTCAGGCTGATATGCCGGGATATACTGCGCGCTGGCAGTCCCCGACAGACAAGCCATGAACAAGCATACAATACCCTTTTTCATCATGTTCCTTGCAGACATCGATTCTCACTTACTTGCCTGACACCATCGTGTTGCCCGGACTCGTGATGGAAATGTTGCCGCCAAAGGAGCACATACACTTGCTATTGTCGGTCAGTGCCGGCATGTTCATCACCTTGACCTGGGCGCTGCCTGGTGCCCAGGGCGCAGCAATCACCGGTACACATGGCATAGGCGTCAGCACACCCATGGCTGCCGAAGTGGCCGAAGCCACCGTTGGATTGGACAGCGACTGGCACATACCGAATGTCGGGATGTTTGCTGGTGTGAAGTCCATCGTCGTGGCCATCAACATGTTCATACACTTAGGGCGCAGAGGCACAGTCACAATCAGTGAACAAGGTGTCATACCGAAACTGCATTGGAGCATTGCTCCCATCGTTACAAAATTTCCCATATTCCTCAAATATTATAAATTAGTTACTCATCAGAATCTCCTACACGCATCTGGCGGCCTGCAGACTCACCACGGGCTGCAGCCTTCTCGTTTGCATCATTCCGCTGGGCGGTCTGCTCGTTCAGGTAGCGCTGATAGGCTTCTTCGATTTCCTTTACCTTCTCGGCCTTTGAGGTGTCGGCCATTTCCTGATAGGCCTTGATTTTTGCCTCCAGTGCATCCTTGGCCTCGTTACGCTCATCGTCAGTAGGGAGGATGACAATCTTCTTCTCCAGCTTCAACCGATAGTCGGCACAAGTCTTGTCCATCTTCGCCTTGCAGCCGTCATACAGCGTATCGACAGCCTGCAACAGCGCGTCGCGACGGTCCTTGTTTACCACCGGCATGGTCAGGATCAGATGACGTTCCTTCTCGTCATTAGCATCCTCTGGCACCACCAGATCCTGCTTGAATTCCGGATGCTCCAGCTTGATAGCCTTGCAGAGCGGAAAGATATAGCTCGGATCAAAGGGTACTATCTTCAGATGAAACTCATCTGGCATCAGCACACCGGCCACCTTCTCAATTGGCTGGCTCCCCCTCTCCTCAACGATAATCTTAGCCGACAGGAGTGCCAAGGGCTGGGCCTTCACACAAAGGTTGGCATATCTGTAAATCAGCAGGGTAACATAACCGTTCAACCTGCCTTCCATCTCATGGATAATGGTCTCAATTGCTACTTTCATCATGATTCAGTTCCTCCTCCTTCTCCGTTTTCGTCTCCTTCACCTTCTTCTTCTACAATTCCCAATTTGATCTCCGTTGACGTGGGCGCATCATCCTCCGAGAGTTTCGCACTCAACTTAGCCGTCGAGGGAGCACCGGGCACGGCGATACCGTCGCTGATGTTCTTACTCTTAAACGAGGTCTTCGCCTCGATATTGTCGGCAGTTACCTTCTTCATCGTCACGTCGGACTTGAAATCACTCTTGCCGTTGATAGTGTTGTCGCCATAGAACTCGGCCTTCGAGCCGCTGAGGGCCACATTGCCGCCGTCGAGCTGTACCACGGCCTTGGCATCGCCCTGCTGCATCTCGGCAGTCGTCTTGCCGAAGATTGCCGTCTTGTCCGAGGATACCAGCAGCGTCGAGCTCTGGCTGTCGCTCTTCGTACGACCGATATACATATTGTCGGCGACGAGCACCATGTTGCCACCCGAGGTGATACTGGAGTCCTGACCCTTGTCGTCGAGGTCCATCGCCTTCACATGCACATCCTTGCCGTTGACGACAACCTGACCCAGGGCCTTGTAGTCCTTGTCGATTGACAACAGGCTCAGATCCTTGGCTGTCAAGGTCATCGCACCCGTTGCCGTGCCGTCCTTGTCCTTCGACGAGAGGAACACGTCGAGCGCCTTCATATCGATCGAACCCGTCTGGTTACCGTCTTTGTCGGCAGCGGCCATCTTCATCTTGTCGGCTACCAGGGTGAAGCTACCCGTACTGTTGCCTTCAGTATCTGTGGCATTCAGGCTCATGTCCTGCACCCGCACAGAGAAACTACTGTCAGCCGTCAGAGCGGTTTCCGAAGCCTCACCGTCAGCAATGTTATAGTCGACGGCCGTGAATGACACCGTCTTGGAGTTCACACAGAAATGGCCGTCTGTGGTGTAGTCACCGTCCTCCGGATTTTCTGCGCCCTCAGTCAAGGCCGGCGATATGGTAGAGATGTCCACGGAACCCGTATGGATGTTCACATAACTGTCCTCAATCAGCGAACCGTCTGGCTTCATGGTCTCAATATCTACCCTGCCCGTCTGAATAAAGATAGCAGCCTCGGCATTGGTGCGGATATTGCCGTCACCGTCAGCAGAAGTAAGTGATATCTGCTCACCAGTCAACGACAGAGAAGCACCCGTAGAGTTATCCGCAAAGCTGTCCTTCTCGTCGTTCAGGGCCGACTGCTCATCCTCCAGACAGGAGATCTTGCGGTTCACCTCGGCAAGGGCCGAGATAGTCCTTGCGCAACTGTCAATGGCAGGCACCAATATCGGAAGCAACTCATTGTATTCCTGATGCTTTTCCAACAGGTCGCTAATATTTGAACGAACATCCACAAAACTGTCAGTCAGGCCGTCCATATCCTCCAGGATATCCTTGATATCATCGGTAAGCGATCCCACCTCATCAATACGGTCGGAAGCTTCCGACTCCAGACCTGACTTCTGGTCGTTCAGCGCCGAAATCATATTTGCGATGGAAGTACCGCGCGCTTCGACGGATTTCGAAGCATCGATGGCCATCTGACCGTCGGAATGGATGGTCACGCCACAGCCGACAAGACTGGTTGGCAGTTGTGAGAAACAACCGTCGCAGTCATTGCTCTGGATAACGATGTCACGGGCCTGAGTAACCACTGATGACCCAGGACGCACCACATCTTCCAAACCGTCTGTACCCGGATCAACCGCTATCTGTGCGATATTGGTGGCACGGCTCTTTACATAGCCGGCCGCACCTGAGCCCTCCAGGTTCACCGCATTACCACGGATGGTAATGGTCGAACCACTCTCCGACCACAGCGCACCTGTGCTGTCGACATCACCGATAATAATCTCCGGCGCTGAGAGCACAATGCGACGGTCATCACGGATATACTGCCCTTGAGCCAAGCGGGCGAATATCTCATGCTTGATCTGTTGGATCTCCGCTTTCTGCTTGCGGATCTCATCAAGATCTTTCTCTACACTATCCTTAAAATCCTGGAGTGTAGACTTCCAGTCAGAAAAAACAGTATCCATAAATCAAATGTTATATAAATATTTACGAAGAAGATCGATCTTTTGCGCACTGTTAAAATGGGGTCTCATGTTAAGATCATCATCAAAGAATGCCGTTTTGTCGGACTGATCCGATATCAATATCTTACCTTTATAGCCATGCGACCATTGCAGTTGGTCATCGACTGCTTTAGGTAATGGATTCATAAACTCCATGAATTCATTTTGGGATATATCATCCATGAAACTATAATCATCCGTCGTCAAAGAACTAACATAGTCCTTCCAATTCTGGTTGCTGAGGGCTTCTTCAATTGAGGATATTTTAGTCTTATCCTGGGAAAGAGAATTCTTACCAGAGAGATACTTGTAAATAGCATATCTCGTCATTGCCGCCTTTATGATTTCCCACACAAAATCCGACAGTGGTCCAATCATTAAATCTTTCGTATAATTCTGTTCCCTCATTGAGTCCAGCGAAATGACACCACATTTATCTGGGATAGTCAATGCCTTGATTTCTTTGACTACGTCATCCAAATCCAACTTATCGTAAGTAACTCCAATTGGGAGATCTATTAAATTTGCAGAAATTTTATCCTTTGAGAAATTGGACACGCTGGTAACAACATTCTTCAATTTATCTGCTGCATCACGTATTTTATTAGCGATTTCAACATAACGTTTTTTGTCTTCATCTTTAAACTCAAGGTTAGTCGGCCAAGTGAAGTCGCTATCTTTATTAAACTCTGTCTCACCCTTCTTTATGACTGTTTCATAACTTATAATTTCCTCATTTTCGTTACCTTTTAATTTTATAAAGTCACTTGTAGCTTTGCAGAGATTATTATAATTATTCTTGATATTGTTAATCAGATAACCAACATAAATCGGAATAAGTTTCGTTGTAGTGTACGCCAAAGACAGCTCATCTGCATCATTAATACCTTTACCATACCTCAGGCTCTCCTGTGGGAATTGTGCCTGACCCTCCCCAGCCTCGATTGTGACGAACGTAGCCGACTTAATCGAAAGGGTCCCGTTAACAGGAATAAGGAGCCATTCAACGAGACAACGCACGAACGACATATCAAGCCAATTCTCAGCTTTATGAGCCCATACAGTACTAAACGAAGACATAAACTCTGTTTTGGCAACTCCCTTCCATCCATCGTTGTACCAAAACTTATTTTCAATATTCTCGCCGGATTTAATACTCAGCCTGTTGGCTGCTTCTATTGACACATTCTTTCCCTTGATCTCAATTTCACCGTTCGGCGCTTCAATGGAAATACCCTGGAAGGCATTTAGATTCACGGTGCCAAAAGGTGACTGGATCGTGATGTTACGGTCGTCGCTACTACCCGTGATCTTATAGAACCCATATCGGTCGGCCAACTCGAATCCGCCTCCGAAATCAGATGACTCTTCATTACCCAAAGGGAATGCGCCTGCAAGACCTGTTGGCCAGAAGTTCTTGACGAAGTTTGCAGGGCCACCGATCATAGAAGCCACAAAACTTGCCGCATTGGCTCCATCGGAGAACGTCAGGTGATGGCCCGTCTTCACCTTGATACCGTGCAGACCACCATATTGGTCAAGGGGAATGGCGTTCTTCCATCGCTCATTGACAAAGGGCGCCGTCAGATAGCCCATACCATAAGGATGCTCGATATTGCCATGCACATAGCCCACCATTACCTCGTCGCCGATACTCGGTGTGAAGTTCACGGCGCCACCGGTCGTGGCCAAAGGCAGGGTGACACGGATCCACGGCGACGGATCGCCTTCGGCATCCTGCCAGGGATAGCGCACACGGATACGACCCAGAGTTCCCGGATCCAGAGTCTCTACCACGAATGCCACCTGAGGACGGGCATCGCGGATGATGACGTCGGGCAATGCCGGCGGGAGCGGAACAGTGGTAGTCCAACCATCATATCCTGGCAGGCTTGTCTGTGGTGAAGAAACCGTATCTGATGTTGAATATACGGGGATGGCCGATACCAGCAGATGCTCCTGACCGTTCTCGTAGGAACCTTCCACGGAAATGGCCACATAGTCCTTATTGGCCACCCTCAGCTTGTCGCCTAACTTGATGGGACGGTAGTAGTTACCGAAGTCCAGCCAGACAGCCTGTTCACCAACTTCCTTCTCCTTCTTCCTGATAAACTGATAGAAAAGATCGATAAAGTTGTTGATACCACCCTCATCAAACATATTCTTCAGGTTGTTCGACAGATTAGTGCTTCCCGAATAGGTGACAAACTGCTTGTATTTATCACCTGATTTCTGGTCCTCGTTTTCGATCGTATCGAAGTTGGCTTCATCCAGAACGTTATTATAATCCTTGTTATTCTTATGGACATCTAATAGCCACTTGGAAACGCCCAAAGCAAGTTCGGTCAACGCTTCAGCAATTGTCGAGGATTCAAGGCACTTGAAAAGCATTTCAAACCCATAACACCTGAAATCCTCATTCAAAGCTTCATCGTATTCTATATACTTGTTTTTCTCCAGATCCTGATCCGTCCACTCATTAGCCGAGGTGGGATCCGGATTGTAACGGCCGTCAGAAGAGGCATACATATCCTCATATTCAGGCGTATGGTCCAGATAGGAATGGCCGCGCTCCTCTACAGAGATACCTTCAGAAATCACACTCTCATAATAGCGGCTCTGCACGGCATTGGGCTCCGTTGCCCAATCGATGATGTCGTAAGCATCGTTTTTCTTGAGGATAGTGCCGCTGCTATCCCGTCTGTAATAATTCGTTTCCGACGGCTGCATACCCAGGTTCAGTTTACCGTCCTCGAAATAGAGGAACTCACCGAAGCGGTTGGCACAACGTACCATAAACTGGTAGAAGCTCTCATTATACTGCACCAGATAGGGAATGCGCAGCTCGTCGCGGGTCGTCGCCTTGGTCGATGTATCCTGATACTTCAACAGCTGCATGTGGTTGGCCACTTGAATGGAGCTGAACTTCTGCGATTCGTTAGCAAGGATGTCATTATAGAGCTTTCTGGCCGTGTAGGCACGACTATACTTGTCGAGGGTCATCCGTTTGTCGGCACTGTAGATGGTCAGTTCCAAAAACAGCGAAGTCTTGCCGCTGACCGTCTTGTAGACGGAACGTACCTTGTGAACATAATAGTTCTCGGCCACTTTATTCTTATCGATCTCCAGATCGACAATGGCCCCTTTGATGAGGTCAATCTTGTCATTGCCAATCATCTCGACAGGCTTATAGTGGCCCTTACGGGTAGTGGATCCAATAATTGTCTCCACCCCGTTTGCTATCGAGATTTCCTCTGTGGTCTCGTCTTCACGGACCTGGATGACACCCACCTGAAGAGTGGCCAGAATCCGACAGGGTTCATATACCTTCTTCGTGTACTCCAGCTTCGACAGGGCCACCTCATAAGAGTAGGTTTTTGTGACAGTGATGGTTCTCCTGTAATTCACAACTGAAAGAGAATCCTTAGTCTCTTTGTCGATGATCGGGTTGATTTCCTTCCTGTCATCGAGCTCGAAGGTCTGCGACTGTGTCAACGATAATCCATTACCTCTGGAGTTAGGATTACCGTCATAGATATATAGTCTAACATCTCTTGCTTCTGCCATAGCGGTTTATGGTTATTTTGTTAATAATTTGTTATTTCCAGTTTCCTGTTATTCTGTTCCTCCTTACCCACATAGGTGATGGAGCTGAGCAGCAGCGTCACCTCGACCATGATCTGGTCGCTCAGGTTACCGTCGGTCACAGCCCTGTCGTAGTCTTCTTTCACGTCAACCACATAACCTCTCGTCACCATCGCATCCTCAAAACTCTTCAGGCGCTTGTTATCGTCGAAGGTGGCATTGAAGATGAAGGTGTACTCGAAGAGCTCGTTCGACATCAAACGATCGTAGAACAGCTTGCTGTCGTCGGGTTGACCGAGCCGGATTGTGAACTTGAGTTCCGTCGGGGTTGTCCCACCATAGGGGATGCCCGCATCGTTACGGTTACGCTCGACCTTATAGGAAAAATGCTGGATGACAGGACACTTGTCTTTCTCGGCATTCCATTGATTATCACCAATCTTTCCGTACTCCAGAAGATTGTCTGGATAAAGGATGGCTTTTAGGTAATCGGAAATAATACTCATATCTGTGCTGGTTTTATTATGCCTCATCTGAGGCATAAAGGTTCTTGAAAGCAGTATCGTTGATGGTTATCTTTTCGGCAACGATCGACAACCGGTAGTAGCGTCTGCGCTGAATATTTATATGGTACTCCTCCTCGAAGGAATAGCAGCGGGCACCCTCAAACTCAACGAGTTTCTGCAATGTGTCGGATGACGTCTTTGACTGAAGGTCGAAGATAACCCGTCCGTTTTGCGCCTCATTGTTGAGATACCACTCCTGAAGGTTCAGGTCGTCCTTACCTGGTGCTTCCACGACCACTTCCACCTTCTCACACCTCGCGTCGGTGTCAGGTCTGAAGTGGTTGTAGTGCCTCATGAAATGCAAGTGACAGTCCACCAAGGTATATACCCTTGAATAAATCCCGGTGCTATTGTCTCCAAACTGTAAATGTGATAAAAATGCCATATAAATACTAAAACCTTATTAATTATTATATATGATAAGTCCCCTCTGACCCCTGCCGCAGAGCGAAGGGGCCAGATGGGGATAGTGTCAACTGGTAAGTTTACTTCCAGGGGTTCTCATATGCAACAGGGCCGTTCTCGAGCTTCTGACAAGAAAGGAGGATCTCCTCATAGTGCTCCTCACCGTCTGCCCAGTACTCCTTATAGTGAACACAGTAGCAACCAGTACCCTTCAACTGCTTCATTGCTGAGCCGTCCTTGGTGTTCTGGAAGTCCACGGTGATATCACGGGGATCTGCGGGGTTGATCATCCAGTTGAGCAACTCGGGATTACCGTCGTTGAGGGCCTTCACGCGAATGGTGATCTGACCACCACGTACGATACCTGCTACCTGACCTTCTGTGTCAGTTGCCTGATTGAACTTATAGTCTACCAGAATCACTTCACGAGGTGCGAAATCTTTAACGGTCAACAGAACCGGGGTTACATTCTCTGCCATATTCTATTTCCTTTTAAATTATTACTTGTTAAACTTTAAACTATAAACTTTAAACTATAAACTTTAAAGTTATGCCCACT
>JAEEGG010027233.1_pt1 | contig 10853 bp, 8 predicted proteins | sample 9134161 | NCBI WGS metagenome assembly JAEEGG01 (sample SAMN16246543, study PRJNA631951) | gut metagenome | biome: gut microbiome; feature: rumen; material: CR-attached | host: Bos | place: Iran: Karaj | collected 2018-10
AATCTATTGAATTTCGCGCCCGTTTATGCTATAACTTTTTCGGGTGATATTATGTCAAAGTCAAAATCAAATAAAAAGAAAGCCAATAGCAAAAAGCCTACTGCCGCCGAAATCAAGAAAGAGGAAAGCGCACAGAATAAAAGAGGCCTAATTATAGTTGCGGTTATAGTCGTTCTGTTCGTTGCGTTTATCGTCGCCGTTGCCGTCAGCGGCTCAAAGAAAAGCGGCGAAACGCCCTCAACCACTCTATCTGCCGAGGAACAGATTTCGCAGGCGGTCGAGGATTTTGAGGTTTAATGCTTGATATATGTCAAAAGCTGTGTTAAAATATTTCGGTAAAAAATTTCAGAGGTGAAATTATGTCAGGACATTCAAAATGGAGTACCATCAAGAGAAAAAAAGAAAAGACCGATAACGCCAGAGCGAAGGTCTTTACAAAAATAGGCCGTGAAATCGCGGTTGCCGTACGTGAAGGCGGCCCCGACCCTGCGGGTAACTCAAAGCTTAAGGACATTATCGCCAAGGCTAAGGCGGCTAACGTTCCCAACGACAACATAGAGAGAATTATCAAAAAGGCTGCCGGCGACGGCAATACCGATAATTACGAGAGCATTGTTTACGAGGGCTACGGCCCGTCGGGCATCGCAGTTATCGTTGAAGCGCTTACCGACAACCGCAACCGTACTGCAGGCGACGTACGTCACTACTTTGACAAGTTCGGCGGCAATATGGGCCAGAGCGGTTGCGTTTCGTTTATGTTCACCCGTCAGGGCGTTATCATAATCGACAAGGAGGGCGTTGACGAGGACAAGCTTATGGAAGACGCTCTTGAAGCAGGAGCGGTTGATTTCATCACCGACGGTGAAGTCTTTGACGTGCGCACCGAGCCCAACGATATGGGCGCTGTACGCGACGACCTCGAGGCAAAGGGCTACACCTTCCTTTCGGCTGAGGTTGAATACGTTCCTTCAACCTACACACGCCTTGACAATCCCGACGATATTCAGGCTACGGGCAGAATGCTCGAAATGTTCGAGGACAACGACGACATTCAGGAAGTTTACCATAACTGGGAAAACGAAGAGGATTACGAAGGTTAAAATAACAAAAATAAAAGCCGTCAGCAGACGGCTTTATTTTTTTGCTTTTATTCAAGTATTAAAGTCAGCAAGGTGTTTTCGTTAACTGTCAGAGAGGTTTTGTAATCTCCGTCGTAGATAATTTTTAACTGTTCGTTGTCATCCGACGAAATCACCTGCATTTTTTTGAAATCTCCGTCGAGTGAAAGCTCGGTTTTGCCGCCCTCGTTGACAATTACACTGACGGTTTTGCCGTCTGGCGTGATAAACGAAAAGGCATTGAGAGTGTTTTCATTTTCGGGTTTATTAGCGGTATCAAGACAATACGAGCCGACGGGTATATATTTCGAAAAATGAGCCATACCGAAGTAACGCTTTGCCTGAACGTACTGTGAAAAATCGTTTTCTGCGGCAAACCAGGCGTCGGAATAGTTTTTACCGTCGTCCTTGATGCTCATCTGATTGACGGCAACCCACGCCGTCCAACTCTCGAAGCCGGCAAGCGTCAGGTCCTGACCGATAACTCTTGCCGAAATCAGCGCGCCTTTGATTGAGTCGGTCGGGCTTTTATTCGGCAACTCGCACCACTCGGACATATCAAAACGAAGCGAGGAATACTTTTCAACAAGCTCTTTTCTGAATTCGATTCTGTCTTCGGGCTTGTCGTCGCAGTGATATGAATGAACCGCAATGTCGGGCATAACCTTCATTATCGTTTCATCCTTTGAAAACGCGTCAATATACTCCGCCGTCAGACCGAGAAGCTCACCGCTTTCGGGTCCGTAAAGCTTTACGGGCAAATCGCGTTTTATTATCTCTTCGGCAAATAGATGAAAAATTTCTAAAAGCTCGTTTGTCTCATAATGACAGCCCTCCTGCCAGACATAAGAGCCGCCCCATTTCCACTGTGGCTCGTTAATCGGGCTGATATGAGTAACGGGAATTCCGCTCTTGAGGAAGAATTCGGTTACATCAAGGAAATAGTCAACGAATTTTTTGTAATTCATCTTCGGCAGATTGCAGGTGTGATAAAGCAGACTGCCCGAAGCCTGACCGGTCGAGGTCTGCGACCAGTGGGGAGAATTGGCAAACAGCACCAACATATCAATATTGCGCTTGTCGAGGCACTTCTGCATAAACTCGCGCGCGGTCCTGTCGTTATCAAAGTTGTAATGACCTTCCTCGGTTTCACGGTCAAATTCATACAGGCTTTCGGTCAGCCGCCACGGATTCGTTACCCTGACGTTGTCGGGGTCGTAGCCGCCGCCGACATTGTAGCGATAGATATTGAGTTTAAGTCCGCTGTCGCCGTACAGCGCTTCGGCGAGCTCATCCGCCGCCTTGCCCGAGCAGTACTGACTCCACCAGCACGATGACGTGCCGAAGCCCTTTAACTGCTGTTGTTTTTTTGCGTTCCGGTAATCAATTCTCATAACTATACCTCCAGATCCTCAGGCACGCCTGCACGGATTATAATATTTGCTATATTTATCGGCGAAGAAAGCACACGCAGCTTGTTTTTCGCGATTTTTGCGATATTCCTTTCACGCTCAATGTCGCAAAGGCTGATTACGCGTATGCTGTCTGCAAGCGCCTTTTCGTCAACGTCCTCGGGAACGTTGCAAGTGACGGTGTATTCCTGTCCCGGCAGCAAATCGAAGAAGTTGTCCGAAAAAGGCTCGCAGGAAATATCACTCGAAACGCAGACAAGTCTGGCGAACCTATCAGCCTTTAGATGAATTTTAACTACTTCGTCTTTTGCTTCCGTTTTCTTTGTGATTTTCGACTTCGGCAGAGCGATATTTTTCTCTTTGTCAAGCAATATAACCTTCTGCGTCAGCATTTCTCCGCTGTCGGAATACAGCCTTACGCAGAAGCCGTTCTTTTTCTTTGAATACTTCAGAACGTCGTTACCGTATATATTGAACACATTTGCAACCTCAAGAGGTTTCAGCGTCAGCTTTTCGTCGAAGCAGTCAACCTTGCCGTTGACGAAGCCGAAGAAGAACGCCTCTGCTCTGACATTTACGCACCCGTTCAGGTCGTTGTGGACGAAAACCTTCATCTCGCCCTCGCTGTCCTCGACGGAAACGCAGACCGGTGCGTTGAAGCGCCTTGCCGCGTACTGCAGAGCCTTGTAGTTGTAGTTATAATCCATTCCCGCCCACGAGCACACGGGCCAGCAGTCGTTGAACTGCCAGTACAGCGCGCCGTTGCAGCGGCCGCGATTGCGGCGCCAGTGCGAGGTTGCGTCCTCGACGCACTCCATCTGAGTTACCTGCGACAGATAGACGTAATCCTCAAAGCGTGCGGGCAGATCAAATCTTGAAGCAATATAGTAAACCATCTTGCTGTTGCCGTTGTTGCATTTCTGATGCGACAGGAAAACGGGAGAATTGAGGTCGTAGTCCTCTTCGCTCGCAAAGCCTTTGATCGTCTTGATATCGGGCAGGCTCTCGAAGCCGAACTCCGAGCAGAAGCGCGCATAACGTTTACGATAGTAATTCATCGGCTGCAATCCGTGCCAGACGGACCAGATATGACTGTCGCCGACGTTGTCGTGATTTATGCCCTTATTGTAACCGACACCGCAGGGCGAGCCGGGTATGTATGGCGTTGCCGTGTCGATTTTTCTTATCTCATTTTCAAGTATGCCGTAAAAGAATTTTTCGGTCCATTCGATGTAGTCGCGGAAGGGCAGCCACATTGCGTGCATCTGCTCAATTTCGTTGTTTCCGCACCAGAGCGCGAGGCTCGGATGCGTGTGCATTCTCGCAACGTTATACGCGATTTCCCTCCTGACGTTGTCAAGGAAACTCTGCTTAAAGAACGGGTATGCCTGACACGAGAACTGAAAATCCTGCCAGACGAGTATGCCCGTTTCGTCGCATTTTGTGAGGAACGCGTCGTCGGCATAGTAGCCGCCGCCCCAGACGCGAAGCATATTCATATTTGCAAAGCGGACCGCGTTGAAGAACTTTTCGCGTTTTTCACTGTCAAAGCGGTTCATAAACTGATCCGCGGGGATGACGTTTGCACCCTTGGCGAAAATCGGAACACCATTGAGCACAAAGCAGAACTGCTGACCGTACTTATCCTTTTCGCGGTTGAGTTCAAGCGTACGAAGTCCGATTTTCACGGTCTTTTCGTCGAGCAGCTTTCGGCCCTTTTTAAGCTTTACGTTCACCTCGTAAAGCGGCTGAACGTCCTTTCGCGACAGCTCATAGGTCCACCAGAGCTCGGGCTTGTCAATCACAAATTCCGCGCTCTCCCCTGCCGCCTTCAGCACACTGCCGTCGGGGCAGGCAACACTCACCGAAGTCTTTGTGTCGCCGTCTGTTAAAGCAAGCTTTCCTGCACGGATTTTAAGCGTGACTTTTCCGTCCTTATGCTCCTGCAATACCGAAACGTCACCGAGCCGCGCAGTGTCGGCAAATTCGAGATAAACGTCACCAGTAATACCGCAAGGCACGAGCACGGGACCCCAGTCCCAGCCGAAATGCGACTGCGGCTTTCTTATATGCACGATACCGTTCTGTCCGTTCGCATTGGGCACTGCGCCCTCTTTTTTATATATGTCCGAAACGTAATTAACGGGCGACTTGAAATAAACTCTGATTTCATTCTCGCCCGCGCTCAGAAAGCTTTTGACGGGGAACTCATATCTGCGAAAACAGTTTTCAGTGTTGCCGATCAGTTTGCCGTTAAGATAAATGCTCGCAAGCGTGTCAATCATATCGAAGCACAGGAAAACCTCATCGCTCGCCATTTCATCCTTTGAAACGGTGAACGTGCGCGAGTATTCCCAATCGGATTTACCGACGAATTCGCATTCCTTCTCGTTTATGCCGACAAACGGATCGTCAATCATACCGTTGTCGAGCAAATCCGTGAAGTTACAGCCCGGCACCTTTGCGCCGTGCAGGTCGGATTTGTCCGCCTGCCTGAAAAGCCAATCGCCGTTAAGAGTTTTCTTCATAAAAATCAACCCTTCCGCCTTTTTGTTATTACAGATAAATTATATATTAAAAGACCGACCTTTACAAGACCGACCGCGAAAAGAGGACATAAAAAATCGAACTGTTTTATTCTTTTTTGTAAAATCAAAAAAACACTTGCAAAATCGCAAGTCTTTATATATAATATAAAGGCTGATTAAACAGCAACAACACTTGCTGGTATGGCTCAGTTGGTAGAGCAGCGCATTCGTAAGCCTAATGCCATAGCGGCAAAAAACACTTAAAATTTAATAATATGCTACTGTGGCTCAGTTGGTAGAGCAATGCATTCGTAATGCATAGGTCGTCGGTTCGAGTCCGACCAGTAGCTCCATGGCTTCCCTTCGGGAAGCCTTATTTTATGCGGTTTTCGGGCATTTTTCAATTTTGAAATTCAGAAAAATCCGGACCTAAAAATTCAAAATTTTCAACCGAAAATCCCGACAGAAAATATAAATCTCATCCCGAAATCCTCGGGATGAGATTTTTCTGAAAACTGCCAATGACCATCTAATGACCATTTATTATTTTTTTGTAAAATCATTTGCTCGACAAATCAGAATTTGTTAATCAAGTCTATACTCTGCGTTCAGCACGAATTCTTTATCTTCGCCATCATCAGAATATAGTTTTTTCTCAAAGCCGATACCGCTATGCTCAAGGCAAATATCCATAAAGCAAATGAAAATTCCTATATCGATTCGGTTGTAAAATGAAACCTTATCAGTAGGCATAATCCCTCTTTTGCCGGGTTTCTTGTATCTGTAAACCGAAAGCTTGCCATTATTCTTTACAAGCCACGGCTGAGAATTACAGGCACTCGGAGCAAACCTGACAATATCGGTCACGCCCATAATCTGTTCGCCTTCCCATATTTCTTCGATGCTCTTTCTTTTGCTCTTAAACATATCCTTACGGTACTTAGAGTCATCACTGATTTTACGGACAGAAAACATAATAACGAATTCCATATCCTCAAAGGGTTTTTCTTGTGTTTTGCCTATTCCAAACCAGAGTGTTCCGATGTTTTGGGATACAAGATAAAGGTCAAGTTGTTCACCGAGATAACCAATGTTTTGCAAATAGCCGTCTTTCTTTTCACTGTAAAGCAGAATACAGTATTCTCCGCCTCGTTTGCAGTTAGTCTGCTTTTCAGGAACGATGCGAATGGCGGTTTTGATTTCGGGATTCAGCGGATTAAACTCTAAATATGCTTTTTGTATATCGTTAAGTTCGCCTTCACTGATTGATTCGTCTACAACATTTCTGAAAATATGAAACGACTTTCTCTTAAATATCATTTCATAAAATGTATTGTTCAATAAAATCACCTCCGCAAATCCCGATTTGTCGGGTTCATTATATCATACAACGCAAGAAAAGTACAGCCACCGATGTTGCTCGGTGGCTGTGTGTTTTATGCCGGGAACTCGATTACCTCTCCGCTCTTGTCTGCATTCTCAATTATGGCTTTCATTTTATCTGCGGCGTTCTTCTGCATATCATCCGTGACGTGTATATATGTGTTCATCGTGAAGCCCGCATCCGTGTGTCCGAGCATCTGCGATACTGTTTTGACATCGACTCCCGCCTCGAGCGTAAGCGTGGCGAAGGTGTGCCGCAAATCGTGAAAGCGGATTCTCGGCAATCCTGCCCGATCCTGAATCCTGTGCAGCCGTCTTGTGACCGCCGGCATATCTCTTATCCCGCCTGTGTCGGGAGACGGGAAGATATATTTTGATTCTATCTGCCTTTCCTTCATGGCGAGAAGGAGGTCAACAAGGTCGTCGTTAATGCGTATTGTCCGATTTGAGCTTTTTGTTTTCGGCGTTGTAATGATAATCTCGCCGTTAAGCTTTCTCGCGCTTTTGTTTACGCTTATCGTTTTTTTGTTAACGTCAAGGTCCGTCCACTCAAGTGCGCATATTTCACCGAGCCGCATTCCCGTTGACAGTTCAAGATAATAGAACTCATAACAGCCGCATCTCTTCGTTTCCTCAAGGAATGCGCCGAGCTCTTCCTTCTTCATTGTTTTCATTTCGGGCTTTTGTCCTGTCGGCAGTTTTACCTTTGAGCAGGGATTCTTAGCCAGTATCCCTTCGTCAACCGCTTTTTCAAGGCAGACATTGAGTGTGCGCCGAATACCCTTCACCGTGTCGTGTGAAAGTGAAGCGCCCTTTTTCTCTCTGTTTCTTATTCTGCCGTTGTTGAGCAGATTTACAAGGAACTGCTGACAGGCAAAGAATATATAAAAGGCGGTCAACGGAAACCGCTTCTGCAACGGAAAAGCAAACAACAACCGCTACAACAGAGCGGTCAACGGAAACCACCACGCTCGTCGAACACGACACGCCGTATATTCCAATTCCGTAAATCTTTGTACGCCAAGGAAATTTATCGTATAAATTGTTAACAATCATTGCATAAATTGTTAAATTAGCACTCTACTGTTGACAGTGCTAATTCGTTGTGCTATAGTGATTACAGAACAAAGAAAGAAACACGAAACAGCAAGCCAGAGTTTCAGCACTACTGCAAATGCTTCCTTATGAGTTCAAATCATTCGAATAAAGCAAATCATAATGGCAATAACTATTAATGGTGCTTTTGAAAGGAGCGATGACTTATGTTGCCTAGCGTATTCGGAAGAGATTTATTTGATGATTGGTTTGATTTTCCGTTCTTTGATGATTCGGAAATGAGGAAAGCAGAAAAAAGGCTTTACGGACATCACGAAAAAGGAATTATGAAAACCGATGTTCAGGAAAACGACACAAGCTATAATCTGGTTATGGATTTACCGGGCTTTAAGAAAGAGGATGTTAAGGTTGCTCTTAAGGACGGTTACCTGACAATTTCAGCTGAAAAGAACCATGATCATGATGAGGAAGAAAAGAAAAACGGCAAATACATCCGCAGGGAGAGAGTTTACGGTTCCTGCTCAAGAAGCTTTTATGTTGGCGAGGATATCACCGATAATGACATAAAGGGTGAATTCAAGCACGGTATTCTTAAGCTGACTATACCGAAAACGCAGCCTAAGGAAATACCGAACACAACAAAATATATTGAACTCGATTAATCACAAATAAACGGCCCCGATGCTAAGCATCGGGGCCGTTACTCTTTATATCCATACTGTATTCTTTTCATTTACATAAAGGAAAAGATTATAGGTACACAATCAATATTTATCCTTTCCCACTCTCGCTTACTGCTTACAGCGGTTATTTGGCTTTCGTTTGGTTGACGGTTGAACTTGGGCGGTTTCTTACACCGCCAAGCCTACCTGATTCAGGTAATTGTCGGATTTTTCTGTGATGTAAACAGAATACTTATTCATTTTCCGTCCTGACTGAATTGGCATAAATGCTTCTCATTTTTTCATCATCGAAATGTCCGTCAAGAAATTCCTCATAAACATTATTTGCTTTAATGCCGTTCTGTCTTTGGTTCATTCTTACCGCCGCTGACGCAGACAGAAGTGCATCGAATAAAAAGAAAGCCAGAAACGAATATATCAAGTATTTTTCATACGGAATATGTACCTTATCAAATATCTTTGAAAGAGCAGGAATAACTGCCTTAACCCAGACAACACCGAGAAATCCCCAGAAAATCGAATAAAGCAGGCATACTCTGCCGTTTATATTCAAAGGTAAATGGCTGTAGTCCCACGCTACAGAATGGAAAAAGGTTTCCTGACCCCATGAGCAGATATATTCCACAAGCGTTCCGCTGACAAAGGAAACCAGAAACGTTTTCCATAAGGGCGCCTTTTCAAAATTCACAAGTAACAGGGTCAAAAGCACTGCTCCCATTCCATAGGCAACACTTAAATGACCGAGCACCAATGATTTTCTGCTCTCTATATAGCCGTTTTTAATAAGACACCAAATAGTTTCAACGGTATATCCAAGATAACAGCCTGCAATAAAAATCCATACATACTGGAAAAAGTTATATTTAAATATCAATTTTACACTTTGCATTTTCTTTACTCCACAATATATAAGCAACCTCAAAATTAGTCAAATTCAGATTTGACTAACAAACTATTTCTTTTCGGATTCGGTAATCGCTTCGGTCTTGTAGGCAAAAATCACATTGGACCTCATACCGTCTGTCTTTGCGGTGAAAATATCATAACTCATACCGAAGCTGAGCCATTCCTTAGTTCTTCCGGCAAGAGCCTGAGCCTGAGCCTCGGAAAGATTATCCATGCTTATATACTTTTCGGATGTTTTAAGAATCTGGTCTATTCTTTTTGAATTATCTGCACTTGTAAAATTGCCAATCGCCTCGATAAGCTCCTGATTTTCTTCAACAACCGCAAGTATTTCTTTGAGTTTCTCAAGCGTTGCAGGAAGGTTCTCGAGTGACTGCTGTATTTCCGGATCTTCCATATCCTTGCTCATTGCCTTGAAGATAGGCATTACATCGTTGATGTCAGCCGACAGCTTTGAAACCTCCGATACCGATGAAGAAAGCTGAGGAAGAAGACTGAGCAGCGTTCTGACCGCAGGGTCGGAAAGCGTCTTCGAAAGAGCGTTTACATCGGTGCTGTTAAGGTCGGTAATAAGCTTATCAAGCTTTGCAATATTGTCGTCTGTCATATACGCACCGAGAGTCTTTATAAGTTTTTCATTGCTTGAATAAAGCTCAATTGCCTCTTTAATTGCCGAAAGCATATCAGTCGCCTTATCCGCGTCACCGTAAAGAAGACTGATAATTCTGTTCATATCAAGCCCCTTGAAAGCAGACGAAACAAGCTGAACGTCGGAAAGAATATCCTTGACATCATCAACTGTTTCGGGCAGCTCTCCGTTACCTATAGAGCCGATTGATGAGAAAGGAAGAACGGCAAACATAATATTACCGATTGTGAAGTCCCTGACATCTGCCTGAATCGTATATTTGTCATTGACAAGGCTTTGATTTAAAAGGGAAATATTAAGTTGCGATATACCCAAACTCTCTTCAATCCCGGGAACACCCGCAAAGAAAACTATCTGCTTAGAGCCGTCGCTGATTGAGGTGCCGTTATCGATTGAAATATTTGTGTACTGACCTTCGGGAAGTATCATTCCGCCGACAAGCAGCATCGGACAGGAAACAGTATATTCCGCGCCGTTAACGGTAACCTGTTTTTTCAGATTGTTTTTCGGTGTAATTTCAATTCTCACATGGCCGTTCATTCCGGCTATTTTTGAAGGGCTTACCTCTTTATCGTCAATAAAATACTTAATACCTATTTCCACGGGCGGCTTTTCCTCGCTGATGCCGTTATAGTAAAGGTCGGTTGTGTCCATATCCCAGCACAGCATTCCGTTTTCAAGCACAGGATTGGTCATCGATTTAACGTTGCGGATTTCCGTCAGCGGACTGGTATCGACAATTCTAACCTGCGGAGAATCCGAATGAAGCCAGTCCGTGACGCTGACCTTTTTGACCTCTCCCTCAGGTGAGAGATTAACATAAACTGACTCCTGCTTATTAACATCGGTCGCTATTGTTGTATAAACCTGCTGAACATATTCCTCCTCGCCGATTTCGTTGAGAATTATTTTGTTGTTTGTGGCTGCTTTTTTACCGCATCCCGAAAAGGTTAACACCCCGAGAGTTAATACAATAATTGCAGATATTATTTTAAGTGAGGTTTGTTTACGCATTTTGATTTTCCTCCTTAGCTATATTTTCCGTATTTACCGAAGCGGCTTTTTTGCCTTTCGCCCATCCGAATGTCGTTTTTGAAATAACGCCTTCAAATATATAG
>JAEEGG010027238.1_pt1 | contig 10851 bp, 10 predicted proteins | sample 9134161 | NCBI WGS metagenome assembly JAEEGG01 (sample SAMN16246543, study PRJNA631951) | gut metagenome | biome: gut microbiome; feature: rumen; material: CR-attached | host: Bos | place: Iran: Karaj | collected 2018-10
AAAGAAACGAATTTGGTTGCCCGTGGAGGCGATTTCGAACGAAAGATGTTCCTGGACGCCGCCAGAATTTTTGAGTTCGTTTTTGTCGCGCAGAATGCCGTGTAACGAGGCAAAAAGCTGCTCAGCGGCAAGCTCTTTCTTGTCGTTGTCTTTTGGAATTTCGAGCATCAAAAGGACGCTCTCGACATTGAGAACTTGGAGACGATTTGCTTTTTTATGGTTACGAATCGTTAAAATCACCAAGATGACAACGATTGGAATCCAAACAATTGGCATCATGAAAAAGCGAATAATTGGCATGCTAATATTTTAGCATAAATGTTAAACTTAAACTATATGACAGATAAGCGCGACCTCAGGGCGGTAGTGATTGGCGGTGGGACTGGCAGCTTTGCTGTGTTGTCCGGTTTGAAGAATTATGTAAAACATATTACGGCGCTCGTAAGTATGGCAGACGATGGTGGTTCGACGGGCGTGCTGCGCGACGAACTGGGTGTTTTACCGCCAGGTGATGTGCGTCAGTGTCTAGTAGCTCTATCTGATTCGCCAAAATTGCGTGAATTATTTAATTATCGTTTTGAAGATGGTGGCCTAAGTGGTCATTCGTTTGGGAATTTGTTTTTGACGGCGCTTGAAAAAATGTCGGGCAGCTTTCCAGAGGCAGTAGATGTTGCGAGCGAAGTCTTAAATATAAATGGTCACGATGTGGTGCCAGCTATTTTAGATAAAGTAACGTTGGTTGCCGAGACGGATGGTAAAGTAATTCGGCACGAGCGAGAGATTCGCGAGACCGCCTTCATTAAGCAGCGTCCGTTATTGAGGTTGGAGCCAACACCGGAACCGAATCCAGATGCTCTAAAAGCGATTGCGGAAGCAGATTTAATTATAATTGCGCCGGGCGGCCTATATGAGAGTTTGGGTGCGACTTTAATTGTGCCCGGTATTGGCGCGGCCTTGAAAAATTCGCCGGCGCGCAAAATCTATGTCTGTAATTTGATGAATCGAGCTAGACATACGGCTGGTTTCTCAGTGCTTGATTATGCTGATGAATTAGAGCGTTTGGCAGGTTGCGAGTTTATTGACGAGGTGCTCTACAACACGCATGAGCCGAGCCAAAAATTAATCAATAAATATGCCCTGGAAGATGAATCGCCAGTACTACGTCCAGCTGAAAATGCGGCGCGGCATTATCGCTTATTAGGAGCGGATTTGTTGTCGCGCACGATTTGGGAAAATGCGTCAGAGAGCGATATTTTGGCTAATCAGCGTGCATTAATTCGCCACGATAGCGATCGGTTGGCGCGAAGTATTTTAGGCGGTTACGATCAGCAAGAAGAAGAGATAAAGGAAATCGAAACTCTGTATGTGGTCGATATGGATCGCACTTTAATTCGTACTAGTTCCCTATTTGATTGTCTTTGCGGGGCGGCAAATAAATTCCAGGATCATTTAGGCGACGAGCTGAAGGTTGATTACCGGAATTATTTGACGGCGCGCGATACGGAATTTGCGGAGCTGGATTTAAACAGTGAAAATGATTACGTCAAAATGCGCCTGGCCGGAAAGCATGCGACATTTGATCCGACTACAGCGCTGGACCGAATATTATCAAAACGCCAAAGCGCGGCGACTGCACAAGATGTTTATGATTCGATGGCGGAACAATTGTCCGAGAATGATAAATATGAGGAATATTTATTGCCGGGCGCCGAAGATATTTTGCGCTATATTTACGAGCGCGATAATGCTGAAATGGTGATTTTGACTTATGGTGAGCATGCTTTTCAGGATGCGAAATTCGCCGCTGTAGTTTTGCCACTAATTCGCAAACTTGGTATTCGTCCGCGCTTCTTGGCGACGCCGGATCGCAAGAAGGCTAGTTTCTTCTATGATCATCTGAATCGCGATGGGAGTTTCGAGATAAGTGGCGTGTATGGTATGGATAATATACGTGCGCGCAAGGCGGTGCAAATCGGCGACGAGCGCGACGATATTATAGGTTTTGAAAATTTGGATAATTATCGGGCTTATTGCGTAAAATCGCCGCTTGATCATTCGAATCGCGCTTGGCCGACGGATGAAGAGATAGAGAAAAATCACTGTCAGTTATTTGAAGATTTGCGTGAAGTGATAAAAGTTGAGAAAACAATTCAATAAAAAAATACCTCCTTTTTGGGAGGTATTTTGTTTAGGCTGCTAGTTTGTAGCTGTCTTTGCCGACCTTAGTGAATAAGCTTTTATTCTGGAGGTTAAGCAAGACGGTAGTTTCTTTAACTTTGCGTTCCTTAAGGACCTGCTTGACGATTTCTTTGCGAGAAAGACCTTCGTCGCCGGCAGTTTTGAGAATCTTGGTAATAATGTCGGATACGGTGCCCTTTTGATAGCCCCAGCTATCGAGCGCATAAATGCCACGACCAATAAGGACGAAACGAGAATCTTTAATGAGCTCGTTATGGATAGCTTGAACGGTAACATCTTTGCGTTTGAAATCGGAGGAGCTAATAGCCTTTGCGATGTCGTTAAAGTGCATTGGCTCCTTGTGCTCTTCGAGAACGACGTAGATTTTATCGCGAATGTTCTTCGGGTTGACGGTTGGCCATTTAGTTAGGCCCCATTGACCATTAAGTGTAGAAAGAAGCTTGCTAATGCGAGCGACGGCCTCAATGTGGCTTGGGTGCTCATAGTTGAGCTTTTCGTCGAGCTCGTCAATACTGACTGGCTTTTTGTTGGCTTTAATTAAGGAAACAATCTCGTCGACTTTGTTGCGGAGGGCTTTTTCGTCGCCATACTCAGCAATACCAATTGCATTATGGTATTTGTCGTTTTCAGTAACAATAGTTAAAACTGGAGAGATTTCGCCGAGGAAGCTAAAGTTAGCTTTATCGGTGGCGGTAGCTTCGTGGCCAAGGATTTTCTTGGCGAGATCGGCGGCGCGAGCGACGCGGCCCATCTCTGTAAGATTACGGATAATTAATTTTTCAGCAGGTGCGAGGTCGGTAATTTTGCCTTCTTCGGCTGCAATGCGGAGACGAATAAGAATCGCCTTTTCGAGTTGGCGCACGCGTTCGCGTGTAATAGATAACATTTCACCGATTTGCTCAAGCGTTTCCTTATGTCCGTTGAGACCAAACCTACGCGAGATTATCTCACGCTCGCGTTCTTGTTCAATGATACTAAGACTATTTTTAATGGCCTTAGCAATTGTTTCCGCATTATTCATGCTACTGCTTCCTTATTCTCCGTCGTTAAGGTTTATATCTTATTTTTAAATATCTTAACATCTTAATGCGATGTTGTCAATAAGTAAATTATTATCTACCTACAACTATATTACCACATTTTTGGCAGACTACATAAAAAATTACATAAAAGTTTAAGCATAAGCGGAATTGTTGCAGAAAACTTGCATTATTTCTCTGTTTTTGGCATAAAAAATGCCCGGATTACTCCGGGCTGGATTGCCGCTCGCGCAGACGCTGAAAGAGGTCATTTACGAAACGGTCCTGGATTTTGGTGAGTTTTCCGATGTAGGCATCGTAATCCGCATCAGTATAGGTTCCGTCTTGTATTTTCTGCAAGTACTCCTGTTGGAGTGCGTCTGCCTCGGCTTGCGCTTCGGCTTTGCGCCGCTCCGTCCAGCGGTCTTCGTCGGTGTAGTAAGATGCTTGAGCTGATCTGTTATGATCGCGCGCCATAATAACCCCCCTTAATAGCATAGGCTTATCTTTTAATTATATCACACTATATCTAAAATGTCAATGCTTATCGGCGCATGCCACCGTTTCCACCCCTGTTCATTCCATTACTCGTACCATAACTCGTGATAGTGCTATTGATGGTGACGGTGGCTGCTTCGGCGGCGCCAGTGTAGGCCGTGTAGCTTTCGCCGGTCTTGATATTTGGCGAGGATATGACAATGCTGGCGTATTGTTTGCTTGGCGTATATGTCAAAATTGTGTTCCCGCTAGTGTCTTTTAAGACAAATTCTGTTCCAGCGCTCGGCGTGCTGCTAAAGACAATACAGATGCTATTTTGCGTCGATGTTGTAGATGGGAGCTCAAGCATGCCGCTAGAGCCAGCTGCGATTAGGGTGCCACCACTTATCTCAAAGGTGCCGTCGTGATCGAGTGCGCCATTGCCATTATTGGTTGGGCCGTCGACGGCGATATATCCGCCCGTGATATACATGGCGCCATTAGAATCGAGGCCATCGCCGCCAGCATTAACATAAATGGTGCCGCCATTGACAGTTAACGTGCCGGTACTACTACTAAAGAAGCCCTGCCCTTGGCGACCGTTAGTACTGGAGGAATCGTTGCCACCGGCTGCATTAAATCCGTCATCACTAGCGATGATATTGATTGTGCCCTCGTTAATTGTTATTTCGGCCGATTCGATGCCTTCGTAACTTTGAGTAATATCTATGGTGCCACCATTTATAGTAAGGCTTGTATCGGCATGAATACCATCGTCGCCGGACTTAATGTCAAAAGTGCCGCCGCTGATGATGATGTTGGTGTTGGAATGTAGTGCATCGTCGCTGGTACTAAGATTGAAAGTGCCGCCGCTGATAAGAACATATTTCTCGGCTTTGACGCCTTTGGCCGAAGTGTTGCTTTCGGAATTTGTGTTAGTGCTGCGCCAATTGCCCCACTGCGAATAATTTGCACTAGTGTTTTTAGCGCCGCCACCAGTAGTGATGTTGAAATTTCCGCCTGTAATAGAGACGCGCGTTTCGGCTTGAATAGCGTCGCCGACGGAATTAATAGTGATAGTTCCGCCATCGATTGCGATATAGCCGAGCTTAGTGTCGCTGTCGTTATTGGATTTAATCCCGTCGTTATCGCAAGTGATATTAAGCGTGCCGTCTTTTATGGCGACGTAATCTTTGCCCATGAGACCATTTCTGCTAGCAGTAATATTAAATGTGCCGCCAAGAACTTGGAGATAATCTTTGGAATGGATGCCGTGGTAATGATTGCCATTGATAGTTATTTCACCATTACCAATGAGCGCAATATTTCCCTTGCTATAAACGGCCGCATCGACATCTTCGGTACCGTAATTTTCGGAATAATTAGTGCCGTCCGAAATGGTATTAGTAGTGTTTTCGGTAGCGGCTAAATAGAGCGTAGCGACTTTGGTAGCATAAATAGCTGCGCCGTTATCATTGGAGATATTTGCGCCATCTAACACGAGGTAGACATCGGATTTTTCGGCATTGACAGTTATTAGTTCAGTAAAATCTCCTTTAAGCACATAGACGCCCTTGTTGCTGATAGTAACTGAACCGTTTTTGGCGACTGCCCCAGAGCCATTTATGGAAATTTCGCCATTTTCGGAAGTTATATAAGTTGCGTTCGATAGATCGAGCGTATCGGACAGATATTCAATGTTTATTTCGGATACGTCGTCTGAGCTAGTATTTGAATTATTTTGAAAAATAATACATGCAATAAGAATGCCGATGGCGAGCAGAACAATTGCGCCGATGATGGCGAATAATTTTTTTCTAGGCATTTGCCCTCCTATAAGGTGTTATCTTCAATAATTGGTGTGCTGAGAACGACTTTGAGGTTGCCATTCTTAGTGCGGAGTTCGTCAATAAAGTCGCGACCAGAGACATCGTTTTTCATTTCTACTTCGTAGACCAATTCATAGAGACTGCCCATGTTGATGGTCTTACATTTAATAAGGGTAGCTTCGTTGGTGTATTTTTCGATAATTTTATCGAACATTTTTTCATAATCGAGGTCCTCTGGGACGACTACTTTAAGGCGTTTGATGTTTTTGCCTTCTGCAAAGTGGAGACGGCTGGCGATGAGTAGAATAACACAGGTCGCAACCGTAAAGACGACAGCGAATAGAATCTGACCCATACCAAGCGCAAGGCCAATGGCCATTGCGAAGAACACACTAATAAGTTCGCGGGCGTTACTTTTGATACTACGGAAACGAATGAGGCTAAAGGTGCCAAGAATGGCAATGCTGGTGCCAAGGTTGCCGTTCACCATTACGATAACTACTTGTACGAGGACTGGAAAAATCGCAAGTGCGGTTAAGAATTTCTTATTTGATCGGCCTTCGGCGGCGTGCGTGAGTGCGACCAAGATGCCTAATACGAGCGCGACGCCAAGACAAATCAGCTCGCTTTTAATATCGAATACTCCTGAATCTGAACTTAATATACTTTCAAACATGTTACTTCCTTTCTTTAGCTGTTTGTCGTTTAAGGTGTTTTAGATATGCCTGTTTTGGCTTTGAAAATTTTCGCGGATATATTTTGAGTTTTGCGAGTAGGCGCGATAGGTCAAGTGGCAGACTGTCGAGCGATTTTATTTCCATGATGCACATGTTTTTGTCGATAATATGGTGCATGTCGTCGCCGTTGGTAAGGTCCGGCTTAGTGGTGCGATATTTAAGATTATGGTCGAAAGTGATGCGAAGGTCTTTATTGCCTTTAATGTAATAAGAATAGCGCTCGTAATTTATGAGGATGCTTGGTTGTAGGTGGTATTTTTGAAAATCATAATCTAGCTCAGCAAGCGTAATGGGGTTGGCATTTTTGGGGCGATTCCCTTTTTCCATGTACTTATAAAACTCGCCCAGTGTCATTGAAATACGGCGCTTATGACTGGTGCCGTCAAACTTCTTTTTGATTTCGAGATAAACTTTAGAGTCTTCATTTTCGGCAAGACCATAGCTGCGCACGCGGAACTTTTCTTTGTAGAGCGGTTTCTCCATGGACTGAATAATCAGGTCATAGTTGGGCGTGTCGAGATAGAGATTATAGATATCGTTGTAGTAGTATTCGTCTTTAACGAGCTTATTGCCGAGCGCTTTTAATAATGCATCGTGTTGCTCGGCGGAAATGAGATATTTTTGTTCGACCCTACGAAATATATTCATAAATGCTTCTCTTTATGATTATATTTTATTTCGTAAATATGAACAAAAGCTTAAAATTCTAAAAAGATTATTCTTCTGGATCAGCAATGCCGTAGCCTATAATGCCGTAACGTGTATCTGAATAACTGATGCGGTGCATCATTATTTTACCGTTTTCATTGCCGCCAACGGTCAGAATCTCGTCGTAGTCGGTCGCGACGACAATATTGGTATGTTCGCCAAAAATGCCATGACGATAAATAACAACATCGCCAGGTTGCGGTAATTCAGAATCATATACATGCCAACGGTCGTTCTTTTTGAAGTATTCCTGTAGAGTATGCGTGCCAGGAATGCGCCAGCTGCCACTGTTTGGATTTTCGAACGGATGGTCGGCTTCAAGATAAATCCATGAAACAAAATCGGCACACCAAGGCTCTTTGACGCCGTCGGAATAGCGCAGCATGTCGCCTGGTTTATTAAATTCTTGCTCGACAACGGCGAGAATATCGCGGCGTGTTTTGCTAAGTGCACTATAATCCGGAATATTGCCGCTTCGTTCGGCACGATAATCAAAGGAATAACTGGATTTAAAGAAAGTGATGACCGCAATCACAAGAACAATAGCCGCAATTACAGAGCCGATACATACGGCAATTAAGCGGTTTAATTCTTGGCGGGTTTCGCGGTCGTCCATAAGCTCATTTTACTTCTTTGTAGATTTTTTGGAAGAGGTACGGCGTTTTGCGGGGCGACGAGTTTTCTTTGGCTTATTGGCTAAATACTCTTCGGCCTGTTCTTTAGTAACGGTTTTTGGGTCAATGTCTTTTGGTATGCGCACAAAATTGCGGCGGCCTGGACCTTTGACATATGGACCATAAGCGCCATTAATAATCTGAATTTCGCCCCAGTCGGCAATGTAAGAATCGCGCTTGGCGACGTAGAGTGGCTCGGCTTCTTCTAGTGTGACCGTATATGGGTCTAGATCTTTAATTGGAATATTATATTTTCCAGCTTTGAGGTATGGGCCGAATGGGCCGGCGGCGGCAATTATTTCGGCACCATCTTTAGCCTTACCAAGAATGCGTGGAAGTTGTGGCAATGCTAGCTGTTTTAGAGCCTGTTCGAGCGTGACGGTTTTAACGCTTTTACGTTTTGGTAGTGGCGCAAAGCGAGGCTTTTCGCCAGTATCTTTTTCATTCTCGCCGAGTTGGATAAAACCGCCATTTTTGCCAACTTTGGCATAAATAGCTTTGCCGGTTTCTGGATCGTGGCCAAGGAGGCGGGCATTGTTATAGCGCTCAATGCCTTCACTAGCGAGCACTTCATTATTGAATGGACCATAGAAATCGCGAAGCATTTTGACACGGTCGAGTTTGGCGTCGGCGATGAGATCGAGGTCTTTTTCGATGTTGGCGGTAAATTTATAATCAACTATATTTTTGAAATTGTCAGTAAGGAAAGCAGAAATCAGTTCGCCAATTGGCGTTGGAATCAGCTTGCCTTTGTTGGCGCCAAATTTTTCGATCGCTTTTTCGGTTGTGATTTGATTATTGCTTAGTGTTAGGACATTTACTTCGCGCTCTTCCCCGTCGGACTCACCCTTAACTACATAGCCACGAGCCTGGATGGCGGTCATAATAGTGGCATAAGTACTTGGACGGCCAATGCCGAGCTCCTCAAGTTTTTTGACGAGTGAACCTTCGGTATAGCGAGCCTGCGGTTTTGCAAAGGTTTGGCGAGCAATTATGGAATTAGCGACGACTTTTTCGCCGACACTGAGCTTTGGTAACTCATTTTCTTTAATGCGGCCGTAGACTTTTAGAAAACCATCAAAGGTGACCACTTCCCCTTTGCCAATGAAGCTATATGGGCTTGGCGTGGAGATAGTAATAGTAGTTGTTTCGACTTTTGCGTCAGCCATTTGGGTGGCTAAAGCGCGGGAGCGAATTAAGGCATAAAGACGCTTTTCGTAATCGTTTTTGCCGGCAGTTTCGCGGTTAATATCAGTCGGACGAATAGCCTCGTGAGCCTCCTGAGCGCTTGCATCTTTGGTTCTAAAATTGCGAACTTTTACATAATTTTTGCCGTATTTTGATTCGACATAGCTAGCCATGCTAGCGATAGCTTGCTTACTGAGGTTAAGGCTGTCGGTGCGATGGTAGGTAATCATACCGGCTTGATAGAGCGCCTGGGCGGCGTTCATAGTGACGCGGGTAGAAAAGCCAAGTTTGGAGTTGGCTTCAATTTGCATTGATGCGGTAGTAAATGGAGGGGCTGGCTTGCGAATGCCTGGGGTATTTTCGATGGTGTTGACTTTATATTCAGCACTGATAAGATCGTTTAAGAATTTCTTGGCATCGTCTTCGGAATCGAATTCATGGTCGAGTTTAGTATCAAAACCAAAATCGCCAGAAACCTTGTAGGTATATTTGCTGGCGAATTTCTCGATGGCCTGTTCGCGTTCGACGATGAGGCGGAGCGCTGGACTCTGGACGCGACCGGCGGAAATGGCGCCTGGAACTTTTTTGCGTACGACGCCGGACAAATCGAAACCGACCAACATATCAAGCGTTTGACGGGCTTGCTGCGATGAGACCATGTCCATATCGACAGTACGCGGGTTCTTGATGGCTTCTTCGAGCGCGGACTTGGTAATTTCGTGGAAAGTAATACGCGCGGTGTCTTTTGGCAGTTTGAGAACCTCACAAAGATGCCAAGAGATGGCTTCTCCTTCGCGGTCTTCATCCGTTGCGAGCCAGACTTTATCGGCGTCTTTGGCGGCTTTTTTAAGATCGGTAATAACACTTTTATGCCCAGGGTCAATTTCATAAGTGACGTCAAAAGTATTTTTATCGACCTTAGTATCTTTGCGAATATGCCCTACGGAAGCAAGCACAGTAAAATCTTTGCCGAGATATTTCTCGATGGTGTGCGCTTTGGCAGGAGACTCTACGATAACTAAATTTTTGCTCATGTGCTATATAATATCATACTAAATTTGACAACAAAGCATAAGCCTGAAAAAATTGAAGTATGTTTGGATTCTTCAAGAAAAAAGATAATATCATGGTTGATTACTCGAAACCTGCTTCGGGCAATGATAATACAAAACTGTCTGTCAGTGGCCCCGGCAAACTTGAGGTTGAGGATGTTTTTTCAATTAAAGGTCGTGGCACGATTGTTACGGGTAGGGTCGATGAGGGTTCTTTCTGCATAAACGACAAAGTCGTGATTCGAAAGCCTGATGGTTCCGAAAAAATATCTTTTATTACTGGAATTGAAGCTTTCCGCCGATCTCTAGATCTAGCTCAGCAGGGCGATAATTGTGGCTTATTATTATCTGATATTGCGCGCAATGATGTCGGGCGAGGCGATATGGTGGAAAAAGTTATTTAAGCTTCGACCCTGTTTTTATAAACTCACGGAAATCTTTCGGACAATTCGCAATTGGAAACATTAATAATTGTGCGGAATCTTCCTTAATTGGCGCGAGCTGAATGTAGTTGCCGGATTCGAAATAATAATATTCGGCACAGTTAGTTTCACTAATGAATTTTTGGTCATTTATTGACATGTTGATAGTATTGTTATCGATATAAAAGCTCACTTTTATGGTGTCTTTTGTTTTAAAGAAATCAAAGTAATACTTTCGAGTTCTTTGGATATCTAGGTGAAAAAATAGAATTACCAGAAGTGCATATACTGAAAAACTCAGCAATATGCCTTTTATGTCGGTTTTTAATTTTGCCGATGCTAGATTAAGACCGCCGAAAAATAATGTTGTATATAGAAAAAAGCAAAATGTGCCGAAATTTTTCCAGCTGGTTTTAAAATAGCGCTTACGCGTAAGTTGAAGAAAATCTTGGTGAGTTAGATTATAGTTTATTTCGACTGGATATTGTTGATAATCGCAGAGGCTCATAAAAATATTTTACCACCAAAAAGCCCCAGGTAAGGGTG
>JAEEGG010027239.1_pt1 | contig 10851 bp, 9 predicted proteins | sample 9134161 | NCBI WGS metagenome assembly JAEEGG01 (sample SAMN16246543, study PRJNA631951) | gut metagenome | biome: gut microbiome; feature: rumen; material: CR-attached | host: Bos | place: Iran: Karaj | collected 2018-10
CAACGCACATTCCGCCGAACGGATGTCCGCAGGACGCTTCACAGCCGCGGCAGGTCGTTTTCAGATCGCATTCCGCGCAATTCAGCCCGCAGACGGCGCCTTTCGGGTCCGTAAGCGGAATCCAGTAGCGCTGTTCGATCTTTCCTTCTTCGTTCACGAGCTCGTTTTCCAGTATGCCGCCGTTGTTCATGATGGACTTTGCGGAGCCGACATTGTCCTTTTCGCAGGTTATCAGCACGCGCTCGATCCCGAGCTTTCTGCACTCGTCGAGCGCGAGACGGATCATCTCGGTTGCGCAGCCCTTTCGGCGCTCGCTCGGACGGATGCCGCCGCCGATGTGTCCGCCCTCGCGGTACAGGGAATCGTTCAGATAATGGCGGATGTTCACCGCGCCCAGAAGCCGGTCGCGTTCCTCGTCGAGCAGGAAAAAGACCGAATCCGGCACCTTGCCGTTTCCCGGCTCTTTGGTGCCCAGATGCGCAAGATAGTAATCAAAGTCGTGATAATCGTTTTTGAAGATCGACCCCGGAGAGCGGTTCGTGTGGTTTTTCTCCTGATCCGCCTTCCACTCGTCGATCATCTCGCCGAGCTGCTTCTCATATGCATTTGTGAGCTTGATGAGTTTCAATCCCATGAGCTTCCTCCCGATGCCGGATGATTTTGTATATTGTACCACAACACACGCCGCCGCGTCACTACGGTATCTCAAAAATCGGCTGATGTTTCCTATATTTGCACAGTTTGTCCGATTTTGGGGAAATGTGTTGATTCCCGCGTCGGAATCGGCTATAATAAAAAATCATGATTTGTTTCCGACCGGAGTTGCCATGACGGATTATCATATCGGTTCCTACCGTTCGATCGACGCCTTTGTAAAGGATAAGCTTGACGCGTTTCAACGCGCCGGGTTCACGTTCGACGCGCTCTTTTCTCTGATGTTCCGCGAAGAGCCGAACATCCTCTATGAGCAGAGCGAGGGCTTCCGGATCCGCAAGACGACCTACGGTGAAGCGAAGGCGCATATCCTCCGCCGTGCCGCGGCGCTGAAAGCCGCGCTTTCGGACCTTCCGGACGACGCCGTCGTCGGTCTGTATCTCGACAACGGGCTTGACTGGATCGAGCTTTTTTGGGCGATCCTTGCCGCGGGCTTCCGTCCGCTTTTGATGAACCTGCGCCTGCCGATGCCCCTGCTTTCCGGTGCGATGCGCATTGCAGACTGCCGCGCGGTCATCGCCGAAAAGGGAGATTTCTCCTGTCCCGTGCTGCGTCCGGATGCGATCCCGACCTCCGGCGAGCCGATCGACCCGCGTCCGTTCGGCACGGAGCTTTTTGTCATGTCCTCCGGCACAACCGAAAACGTCAAGGTCTGCGCGTATTCCGCGGAGGAGTTCTATTATCAGATCCGGGACAGCTACGGCATCATCAAAGAACAACCCCTCATTAAAAAGCATTACGAAGGCAACCTCAAGCTGTTGACCTTCCTGCCCTTCTATCACGTGTTCGGACTGATCGCGATGTATATCTGGTTCGCGTTCTTCTCGCGCACATTCGTGCATCTCAGCGACCTCTCCCCGTCGACGATCGTCAACACGATCCGCCGTCACAAGGTCACGCATATTTTTGCCGTGCCGCTTTTCTGGGAAAAGGTTTATGAGCAGGCGAAAAAGGGCATTGCCGATCGCGGCGAAAAGACCGCAAAGAAATTCGACCGCGCGCTGGCGCTTGCCGAAAAGCTCCCCCGCCCGCTCTCCGCGGCGTTCTCGAAGCTCGCGTTCCGCGAGGTGCGCGAAAATCTGTTCGGCGACTCCGTGCTCTTTATGATCACGGGCGGGAGCTTCCTCGATCCGTCGATCCAGGCGTTTTTCAACGGGATCGGATACCGGCTTGCAAACGGCTACGGCATGACCGAGATCGGCATCACGTCGGTCGAGCTGTCCGCAAAGCGGAAGTATCTGCGTCTCGGCTGCGTCGGCAAGCCCATGCAGAACGTCGAATACCGCATCAACGATTCCGGCGAGCTTACGGTCCGCGGACGCGTGACCGCGAAATACATTCTTTCCGCCGACGGACGCGCGGAGCGCGACGGCTGGTTCCCGACGCGCGACCTTGCGGAATGCGTCGACGGGCACTATCGCATCCTCGGGCGCGCCGACGATCTGATCGTCGGACCGGACGGCGAAAACCTGAACCCGAACGCCGTCGAGCCGCTTTTGAAAACGGACCGCGCGGAGGTCTGCCTGATCCCCGCAAACGACAACGGCAGACCGGCGACGGTACTGCTTGCCGGTGTGAACCGCATGATCACCGCGGAAGCCGCGGAACAGCTGCGCGGTACGCTGATCGAAAAGATCGAACGCCTGAACCTGACTTCCGCGATCTCGCGCATCGTGCTCGTCGAGGGACCTTTGATGAAAGCGGACGAGTTCAAGCTGAACCGCGTCCGTCTGCGCCGCGACTTCGCCTCCGGCGCGCTGAAACCGCTCGATCTTTCCGGAAGGACCGACGATGCGGAAGCCGACGCGCTGATGCGCCGCGTGCGCGCGATCGTCGCCGCCGCCGTGAACCGAAGCGAAGACGAGATCGCCCTTGACGCCGATTTCTTCCTCGACCTCGGCGGCACGAGTCTCGATTATTTTGCGATGCTGACACGGCTCAGGGATGAGTTCGGCGCGGCGTTCCCGCTGGAGGACACGAGCTTCAAGACCGTGCGCAGCATTGCGGACTACATCCGCGGCGAGAAAGGCGGGACCCCTGCATGATCGCGCTGTTCAACTGGTTTGTGAAGATCACCGGCTGGCCCGCGCAGCTTCTGTGCTTCCGCACGAAGATCCTTTATGAGGACAGGCGCGTGCAGGGTAGGCACATTGACGGGCGCGCGATCATCATTTCGAACCACACGTCGGTCTTCGACTACGCGGTGTATCTGTTCGTGTTCTGGACGCGCACGCTGCGCTTTCAGATGGCGGAGGTGCTCTATGAAAAACCGCTGCTCGGATGGTTTCTGCGGCTTCTGGGCGGGATCCGGGTCGACCGGAACGCGCACGATTTCGGCTTTCTGCCGAAATCGCTTTCGATCCTCTCCCGCGGCGGCGTGGTGGGGATCTTTCCGGAAAGCCGTCTGCCCCGTCCCGGCGAAGAACGTCCTCTGCCGTTCAAGGTGAGCGCGGCGCTGCTCGCGCTCGAAAGCGGCGCGAAGATCGTTCCGGTCGTGACGAACGGATCGTATTTCTGCCGCAAACGCGCTCGCGTGCTGATCGGAAAGCCGATCCATGCTGCCGAGCTTCTGGAAGAGGGCGTAACCGAAAAAGAAAATCTTGCGATCGTTTCCGAACGGCTTCGGGAGCGGATCGTCGCTTTGGAGAAACTGCTGTATGGAACAGAAACGACCGAATCGCGCTAAGCTGTTTTCGCTGCGGTACCTTGTCTACGATTTCGTCAAGGCGTCGGCGGCGCTGCCCGGAATGATCTGGCTGCGCCCGCGCTGGCGGTTCGAATCGAAGGCGGCGAGAAAATTCATCCGCGGCGGCGCGCTGCTCATTGCGAATCACTCCGGGTTCTTCGATCCGGTCAACGTGATGTTCGCGGTCTGGTACCGGCGTCACCACTTCGTCTGCAGCAAGGAATTCTTCGATTCCAAGGCGCGGTGGTGGTTCGAGCGGTTCATGTGCATCCCGATCGACCGACAGAATTTCAACTTCGGCTCGCTCCGGGAGATTACGGACGAGCTCAGAAACGGCGCGCTCGTGTCCATCTTTCCGGAGGGACACATCAACGACGGCAGCGGCGATCTTTCCGCGTTCAAGTCCGGTCCCGTGCTGATCGCGCTGCAGGGAAAGGTGCCGATCGTGCCGGTGTACGTCCGGCCGAAGGAGCGCTTCTGGAACCGCGTGACCTTTGTGATCGGCGAGCCGATCGACCTCATTGCGCGGTACGGCAGGCGCCCGCCGATGTCCGAGATCGACGCGATCGCCGAAGAGCTGCACCGAAAGGAAGAAGCATTAAAGCAAATTGCTTATCAGAAGAGGAGATAAACCTATGCAGACACCATCCAAAGAGATCTTCCGTAAGTATACGGACGATGCGACGTTTGCGCGCATCAAAGAGTTTACGACCGTTTCTGCCATGTGGGAACACTGTGTAAGCGAGTTTGCCGACGCGCCGGCGATCGTCGACGAGGGCAAGGCGCACAGCTTCGCGGAGCTCGAAGCGGACGCCGCGGGCTTCCGCACCCTGCTCGGCGACTGTCCGATCGGCACGCGCGTGGCGATCTTCGCCGCGAACTCCTACGATTTCGTCAAGGCGTATCTTGCCGTCGTGACCTCCGGCGCGACCGCCGCGATCTTCCCGGCGCACCTGCCCGCGGAAGCCGTGTTCGGCTGCTGCATGATGTTCGGCATCAAAAAGCTCGTGTACCAGAAGGATTTCGAGCCGCGTCTGGAGCTTGTGAAGGCGAAGCGCCCCGACATCGAGCTGATCCCCGTTTCCGCCGTTTCCGACGAAAAGAAACCCGCCGTCGCGTGCGAACCGAAAACGCCGTGCGCGATCGTCTTCACCGGCGGCACGACCGGCCGCAGCAAGGGCGCGCTCCTTTCGAACGACGCAGTGATGCAGGGCACGATCAACGGCTGCTACGGCTATCCGGATGTGTTCGGTCAGCGCTATCTTCTGGTGCTGCCGCTTTCGCACGTGTTCGGGCTGATCCGCAACCTGATGACCTCGCTGTATACCGGCAGCACGCTGTATATCTGCCGCAACAACAAGGACATGTTCCGCGACGTCGCGATCTTCCGTCCGACGATCCTCGTCATCGTACCCGCCCTTGCGGAGATGGCGCTGACGCTGTCCAAGAAGTTCGGACGCAACATGCTCGGCGCGGACCTCAAAACCATCATCTGCGGCGCGGCGCCGGTCGCTCCGTTCCTGATCAAGGAATACGACAAGCTCGGCATCAAGCTGCTGCCCGGCTACGGTCTCACCGAGTCCGCAAACCTCGTTTCCGGCAATCCGGAAAGCATCCGAAAGCCCGATTCCGTCGGTCTGCCGTTCCCGAACCAGGAGATCAAAATCGTCGACGGCGAACTGTGGCTCAAGGGCCGCAACATGATGGAGGGCTACGTGGGCGTCGAAGACCCCGGCGCGTACGAGGACGGCTGGTTCCGTACCGGCGATCTCGTGCGGCTCGACGAGGAAGGATATCTTTACATCACCGGCCGCATCAAGGAGATCATCGTTCTGCCGAACGGCGAAAACGTCTCCCCCGCCGAGGTCGAAACGCACTTCAACGCGCTCCCGTTCATTCAGGATTCGCAGGTCTTCGAAGCGCGCAGCGCGCTGGGCGAGCCGATCCTTGCGCTTGAGGTGGTTCTGCGCCCGACCGAGCTTTCGGATATGGACGACGAGGCGCGCAAGGCGTTTGCCGTCGCGGAGCTTGAGAAGGTCAACCGCACCCTGCCGGGATTTTCGCAGGTCAGCCGGATCGTCGTGCGCGACACCGATTTCGAACGGTCGCCCGCGATGAAGATCGTGAGGTACAAGCATGTCCAGAACTGAAATCATCGAAAAACTCAAGGAGATCCTGCTCGCCGCGGACGACCGGAACCGTGACAAGGTCGCGGCGTGCACCGAGGAATCACGGCTTGTTGCGGACCTCGGCTTCTCGTCGGTGAGCATGCTCTACATGGTCATTGCGATCGAAGAGGAAATGAACATCCGCTTCGACAACGTCGGCGCGAGCGATTTTCAGACGCTCGGCGACGTCGTGAGCTATATCGAGGCGAAGCTGAAATGAAGTGGCTGCCCGGGGATCCCACGCCCGGCGACATGGTGCGGGTGCAGATCGGTTCGATCTTTCATTACGGCGTCTGTACGGGCGACGGCAGGATCGTTGCCTTCGGACTGCCGCCCGTGCCGGCGTACGCAAAATCGCCCGACCGCTTCCTCGTCACGGAAACGGACATGGACGTTTTCTCAACGGGACGCATCCCCGAGATCGCGGTCCTCGACCGTGCGGAGCGCAAAAAGCGCATTCCGCCGGAGGAGACCGTGCGGCTTGCCAGAGCGCGGCTCGGCGAGGACGGATATCACATGATCCGCAACAACTGCGAGCATTTCGCCTACGAATGCGTATTCGGCGAGCGAAAGAGCTTGCAGGAGGAAGCCGTGTTCCGCATGTGGAACACACGTCCGGTGCTGAATGTGTATCTTGCCGAGGCGGACCGGTTTTCGCTCGATTTCCCGCTTCCCGAAGAACGGAAGCGCGAGATCGACGCCTGCTCCGACCGTTCCGTGAAACAGGCGCGGATCGCAAACTGGGCGCTTTTACGGCTTGCGGCGAAGCACGGCTTCTCGCAGGACCCGGACGAACTCGTTTTTACCCGCCGGAAAAACGGCGGATGGACGTGCAACCGGTTTTCGATCTCGTTCTCGCATGCGGACGGGCTTTGCTGCGCGGCGGTTTCGAACGCGCCGGTCGGCGTCGATCTCGAAACGGCTGCGGACATCACGGGACGGTTCGGCGCGGATAAGCTCGAAAAGCTCCGCGCGCGGTGCTTTACGAAGACCGAGCGGGAAGCGTACCCCGAAACGGTCGAGGGCTTCCTCTCCTGCTGGACGCGGAAGGAAGCGATCTTCAAGGCGTCGGACAAACGCGCGTTTTCGCCCGTGAAAACGAACTCGCTCACAGACCGCACGGTGACGTTCACGCTTCTTGCGCCGCGCACGCCGATCGTGTCCGTTTGCAGCGAGCACGCGGCTTTTTCGCGGCTGTTCCGGACGGACGGAACCGCGATCGAACCGATTTTGACGAACGAACCGGTACATTTCTGAGGAGAACGGTATGCTTTGGATCCTTGCGGCTTTGATCGGATGCTACGCGGTGTTTGTATTTGCACCGGCGGTCGTCGCCGTATGCACGATCTTCCGGGCAAAGCCCGGCGACAGCTTTGACGCGCTGCTTGCGCCCGGCGCGCAGTTCGCGCCCTATGCGGAACGGATGCGTGCGGCGAAGGCGCGGTTCGACGCGTTTCCGAAGCAGCGGATCTCGATCGCAGCGTGCGACGGCGTCGTGCTTTCGGCGGACTACTGCGACCGGAAAAGTGCGAAGACCGCGATCCTCATGCACGGCTATCGCACGGATCCGATGGTCAATTTCGCCATGCAGGCGGATATGTTTTTGCGGCATGGATACAACGTGCTTTTGATCCGCCAGCGCGGACACGAAGCGGGCGGAAAGGCGCGCTGCGGGCTCGGACTTCTCGAACGATACGACGCGATCGCATGGAACGAGCACGCGCTTTCGACGGAAGGCGTAGAAGAAACCGTGCTGTACGGCGTGTCGATGGGCGCGGCGGCGGTGGGATTCGCCGCCTGCGATCTCGATCCCGAGAAAACGCGCGCGCTGATCCTCGACTGCGGATTCCGCTCGCCCTACGAGCAGATCCGTCTCGACTGCAGGCGGCGGAACGTGCCCGGTTTTTTGCTGATGCCGCCGATCCGGCTGCTTGCGAAGCTGTTTTTGAAGTTCGACATCCGCGACCGCACGGACGATGTGCTGAAGAACACGGCGATCCCCTGCTTCTTCCTGCACGGAACAAAGGACTTGACCGTGCCGTATGAAACGGCGCGGGAGGTGTTCGACGCCTGCGGCGCAAAAAAGGCGTTCTTCACCGCGGAAGGCGCGGGACACACCGAAGCGTTCATCGTCGAATCGGAACGGGCGGAACAGGAATTATTTGCGTTCCTCGGGGAGGAACAAACCATAGAAAACCACCAACAGGAGGAAGAATAACATGCAGAGATTTGCAATTCTTTGCGACGGAACCTGCGATTTGCAGGAAGGTTTCCAGAAGCAGTACGACATCCGGGTCATTCCGGGACACATCGTTCTGCCCGACAAGTCGGACATTCCCGGTCCTCTGACGTGGGACCGCTTCCCGCGCGACGCGTTCTATGCCGATCTCAAGAAGAACCCGAACGGCTATTCCACCGCGCCCGCCAATGTTGAGGAATTCCGCATTGCCATGGAAGAGATCGTCAAAGACGGCACGCCGCTGCTTGTGATGACCATTTCCGGCGGCATTTCCGGCACGTACGGCTTTGCCTGCACCGCGGCGAACCTGGTCAAGGAGACCTATCCCGACGCGGACATCCGCTGCGTCGATTCGCTGCGGTTCGGACCGGGCTTCGGTCTGATGGCGGTCTATGCCTCGATGCTTCGCGAAGAAGGCAAGACGATGGAAGAGGTCGCCGACTGGATCGAAGCGAACAAGAACCGCTTCCATCAGGCGGGCTGGCTCGACGATCTGAGCTTCGTTGCGAAGAAGGGTCGTCTCACAAACGCCAAGGCGTTCTTCGGCACGCTCGCGGGCATCAAGCCGATCGGCGAATTCGACTACAACGGTCTCACCACCGTGATCGGCAAGGCGAAGGGTGCGAAAGCCGCTTACGCCGCGCTTTTAAACTACATCGAAAACACGATCGAAAACCCGTCCGAGCAGATCATCTTCATCGCGCAGACCAGCCGTTTCCCGCAGGCGGAGAAATATAAGGAACTCCTTGAGGAGCGCTTCCATCCGAAAGCGATCTTCATCAACGACGTGTTCCCGTCCTGCGGCATCAATATCGGACCGGGTCTGATGGCGGCGTACTATATCGGAAAGCCGATTTCAAAGGATCTCGGCGAGGAGCGCGCGATCATCGAAAAAGCACTGGCTTCCGAAAAATAAAACAGCTTTCTGAGGGGGAAGAAATCCAAATGAGAAAACTCACCAAGAAATGGCAGATGTTCCTGTACGCGATCGGCGGCATGGGCGTCAATATGCTGAACCTGATGGTCAATTCGTACCTGTGCAGCGCGCTGATCGCGAGCGGATTCAATCCGAACGTCATTCAGTATCAGACGTTCCTCGGCCGCGACCTCGTCATCGCTGCGGTATGGGCGGTGTTCGGCGTGATCGCAAAGATCATCGACGGCGTGATCGACGTTCCGATGGCTTCGTTTACGGACAACCTGAAAACGCGGTTCGGACGCAGACGCCCGGCGCTGATCATCGGTCTCGTTCCGATGATCCTTGCATACGTGCTGTTCACGCTGGTTACGCCGAATTCGCAGGGCGCAACGCTTCTGAACACGATCTTCTACGGCGTGACGCTGTGCGTGTTCTACAGCTTCTATACGCTGACGATGGTCACCTATTACGCGACGTTTACCGAGATCGTCGACACGCAGGAGGAGCGCAACTTCATGTCGAACGTGAAGTCCGTCTGCGACATCGTCTACTTCATCCTCGGCTACGTCGTGGTGCGCATGCTTCTGAACGGTCTGAACGTCCGTCCGGTTTCCATGATCGTTCTGCCGATCGTGCTGACGATGCTGATTCCGCTGCTTTTGATCCGAGAGGATTCCACCAAGGACGGCGTGATCACCCGCGACGGCGAAGAAACGTCCGTTTCGGTCAATCTGTTCAAGTCGATCGCGTATACGTTCAAAAACAAGGACTACATCCTGTGGATGATCGTGTACTCGTTCATGACCTTCGGCGTGCAGCTCTTCCTGTCCGGCATCAACGAGTATTTCTCGGTCGCGGGAATGAACATGATGTTCGTCATGATGGCGGCGTTTGCGCCGGTGCCGTTTACGCTCCTGATCTATAACCGGCTGACCAGGAAATTCGGCTTCGGCTTCTCATACCGCTATACGCTCGTGATCTTTGCCGTCGGCATGGCTGCGATGTTCACGGTGTCCTATCTCCCGGCAGGCACGCTCAAGACGATCCTTGCGATCGTCACCGGTCTCATCTCCTCGTTCGGCATCGGCGCGATGTTCTCCGTCGCATACTCCGTACCCTCGCAGCTTGCTGCGGAGGAGGAAAAGCGCACCGGCATCTCGAACGCCGCCATGTACTTTGCGGTGCAGGGGCTCTTTGCGGGCGTGGCGTCCGGCATCGGCGGACAGGCGGTGCTGACGATGATGAAGACGAACAATGTGGTGAAATACATGACGCTCGTCTGCGCGATCGCGGTGCTCGTCGCGTTCGTACTCTCCTTCATGCTGCCGAAGTCCGTCACCCTGATGGGCAAGAAAGACAGCGAACAGAACTGAACTTTTCCGGCTGAAAACCGGACACCCTTTTGATATGGCAGTCAAACGAATCAACGGAATCGAATTGGAACAAATGCTCAGAAACGGGCTCGCAAACCTCCGTGCAAGCGAGGACGAGATCAACCGTCTGAACGTCTTCCCCGTCCCCGACGGCGACACCGGCACCAACATGGTGAAGACGCTGGAGCACGGGCTTTCCCTCGCGGAACGCAGCGGCGACGTCAACGTCTTTACAAAATCGCTCGCTTCCGGCATGCTGCTCGGCGCAAGAGGCAACTCCGGCGTCATCCTGTCGCAGTTCTTCTACGGCTTTTCGCAGGCGCTTTCGCGCGCGCTTCTGATCGGTCCGGGCGAGCTCCGGAACGCGCTGGTGCGCGGCTACCGCGTCGCCTACGGCGCGGTCATGAAGCCGGTCGAGGGCACGATCCTCTCCGTCGCGCGCGAGGGCATCGAGCACATCCGCTCGCAGATCACCCGCGGCTCCACGATCGACTTCATCCTCTCCGCCTATGTCGCCGAAATGCGCAAGACGCTGGTCCTTACCCCCGAAATGCTTCCTGTTTTGAAGGACGCGGGCGTGGTCGACAGCGGCGCGACGGGCTACATCCTGATCTTTGAGGGCATGGTGAAATACCTGAACGGCGAGGTTCTGGATGATACCGCGCAGCGGAGCGAGCCGAAGAACGGCGATCCGGACCTCGGCCTGTTCAACGAGGACAGCGTCTTTGTCGACGGCTACTGCATGGAGTTCA